>Ga0070737_10006044_pt1 | contig 11264 bp, 9 predicted proteins | sample Coa_R1_10_FD_66438 | JGI IMG/M metagenome (GOLD analysis project Ga0070737, IMG submission 66438) | Surface soil microbial communities from Centralia Pennsylvania, which are recovering from an underground coalmine fire - Coalmine... | ecosystem: Environmental > Terrestrial > Soil > Unclassified ...
GACCGCCAAGGGGGGAGTTGTGACGATCAGCGAGGAGTCCCGACACCGGCTCTACCAGCGACTCGAAGAGGTTATCGGCCACGATGAGGCGACCGTCTTGATGGAGCACCTGCCGCCGGTGGGCTGGGCGGATGTGGCCACCAAGCGCGACCTCGACCACCTCGAGCGCCGCTTCGATCGGCTCCAGTCGGATCTGAGGACCTACATGCTGGCGACGATGAGCATGATCGTCGCTTTCGCCGGGGCGGTGATCGCCGCCGTCAGGCTCTGAAGCCCCAAGGTGACGGCGGGTGCCCCCGGGACGAGCAGCGACAGCGGCCCGGTCGCCGCATTCTAGAGCTTTCTAAGCCACCTTTTCCGTCCTTAGAAAAAGCTAGACTGTGCGGGTGCAGCGGCGCGACAACCCCTACACGCCGGGCGCCGGCCGCAAACCGCCTTGCCTGGCGGGGCGCGACAACGACCTGGAGGACTTCGGCGGCCTGATCGACGTGCTCTCCTCGGGCGGCGCCGAGCGCAGCCTCGTCTACTACGGGCTGCGCGGGGTGGGGAAAACGGTGCTGCTCATGGAGTTCGACGTCCTCGCCGCCGAAGCGGGCTGGGCGACCACCGACGTGCAGGAGGTCGGCTCCCAGCCGGACTTCCGGGCCACCTTCGCCCAGATGGCGTCGCGCCTGCTGCGGGAGATGAGCAGGAGGCACCGCGTCCGCGAGCGGGTCGAGCGGGCGCTGGGGGTGGTGAAGGCGTTCAGCGTGCTCGCCCCTGCCGGGGTGCAGGTGAAGCTCGACGTCGACGCCGCCAGGGGCGTGGCCGACTCGGGCGACCCCGAGCAGGACCTCGTCGACCTGCTCCGCGAGATCGGCGAGGTGGCCCGCTCGGCGGGAAGCGGGGCTCTCTTCCTCGTCGACGAGATGCACAACCTCGACGCCCAGTCCCTGGCGGCCGTGTGCATGGCATTCCAGGCGGTGAGCCGCGAGGCGCTTCCCGTCGCCCTGGTCGGCGCCGGCCTGCCCGACCTGCAGGTGCGGCTGATGCGGGCCAAACCCTACGCCGACCGGCTGTTCGAGTACCGCGAGCTGGGCCGCCTCTCGCCACCCGCGGCGCGCGCCGCCCTGGTCAAGCCGGCCGCCACGCTCGGCGTCGAGTTCGACCCGGACGCGGCGATGGAGGTGGTGCGCCTCGCCGCCGGCTACCCCTACTTCCTGCAGGAGTACGGCAGGGAGCTGTGGAACGTGGCCGAGACCTCGCCGATCACCATGGCCGACGTCGCCGAGGTGCGCGACCTGGTCCGGGAGCATCTGGCCAACACGTTCTACGGGACCCGTTTCAACCTGGCCACCGAGGCGGAGCAGCGCTACCTGGCGGCGATGGCCTCCCTCGGCGAACCGCCCTACCCGACGGCGGCGGTGGCCAGGGCGTGGGGGGCGGCCGACCAGCGGCGCACCTCCCCCCACCGCGACGGGCTGATCCAGAAGGGCCTGGTCTGGTCGCCGCGGCGCGGCCAGGTGGACTTCACGGTCCCGCTGTTCGCTGAGTACCTTCTCGAGCACCACCCGCTCGGAGGTTTCGACCAGCCCGGCTGAAGGGCGCCGACGTCGGGGCGCCGGACGAACAGGCGGCCCCCGCGATGAGCAGCATGGCCGCGAGGGCCCACTCGTTGTAGAAGCTGAACTTGTTGAGGAGGTCGAAGGTGGCGAGGACGCCGCCGCAGCCGAGCAGCCAGCCGCCGGGCGAACGGGGCAGCACCCGGTGGAGCAACAGGTAGAGGACGGCGACCGCCGCGAAGGGCAGCCATCCCCGCACCATGGTCGGCAGACGCGCCCACAAGGTGAGCGAGTCGGGTCGGGGCGGCCACACGAAGAACAGACGGACGGCGGTGCGGTAGAAGGCGGAGGGGGAGGCCAGGACCCACGGGAGGATGACCGCCGCCGATCCGATGGCGGCGGCGATGGCCCGCCGCCATCCGAACATCATCACGACGAGCGGGGCGAGGAGGACGGCGTACTGCTTGACCGTGAAAGCGACGATCAGGAAGGCGACGATCCCCGGCGACGAGCCGCGCCGCCAGGCCCAAGCCACCCCGACGAGGCCGACCAGGAGGAGCGGGTCGTTCCAGGCGACCTCGATCCCCACGAGGGTTCCTGGCACGCAGAGGATGAGCGCGCCGGCGAGGCGACCCGCGCGTCCGGGGGCGACGCCGGCGAGCATGACCGCCGACAGCGCGAGGGCGGCGACCTCCGCGTAGCGGGTCTCTCCGAGGACCAGGTAGAACGGCGTGGCGACCAGGGCGGCGCCCGGCAGGTAGGAGAAGCCGGCCTTCACCTCGGGCGACTGCGGCGTGAACATGCTGTAGGGGTCGCAGCCGTGCGCGATGCACCGGCTGGCGTGCTGGGCGAGGTACCACACGTCGATGTCGGGACGCGGGCTCGCCACGAGGAGAGCGACCGACCCCAGGAGGAAGGCGGCGAGCAGGCAGTACCAGGCGGCCCTGGCGAGGCGGCCGTGGGCGGCGACCGATGGCCCTCCCGTAGTCGGAGGGCACGCCGAGGGCGTAGGCGTCGACGAGCGCCAGCAGGCAGCCTGCGAGGAGGAGCGCGGGGGCGTTGACCCGCCTGCCGTCACCAGCGGCCGCCGGGGCGTGGCCGCCAGGCCCGTCTGGACGGGCCGGGGCGGGTGTGGCACCGGTCCGTCCTTTGACCAGGAACACGGGACAAAATGCTGCCAGACGGGCAGATGGGGCAGAATCGTCCGACGTGCACCAGAGCTCGATGGCCGCCATGGCCGAATTCGTGGAGGAGCACCTGCGCTCCCGCCGGGGTCGGCCGCTGCGGATCCTCGACGTCGGCTCGATGGACGTCAACGGCTCCTACCGTGCCCTCTTCGACGACCCCGCCTGGGCCTACACCGGCCTCGACCTGGCAGAGGGCCCAGGTGTCGACGTCGTCGTCGACCAGCCCTACCGCTGGCAGGACCTGGCCGCCGAGAGCTTCGACGTGGTTGTCTCCGGCCAGGCGTTCGAGCATTTCGAGTACCCGTGGGTGAGCATCCTGGAGGTGGCGCGGGTGCTGCGCCCGGCGGGCCTGGTGTGCGTGATCGTCCCCTCGGGGGGTTACGAGCACCGCTACCCGCTGGACTGCTGGCGCTACTACCCCGACGGGATCGCCGCCCTCGCCCGGTGGGCCGACCTCGACGTCGTGTCCGCCGAGACGAGCTGGGAGCCGAAAGGCGACTACAGCGACGACTCGGCCGAGTGGAAGGACACCGTGCTGGTTGCCCGCAAGCCGGCCGCCAGCCCGTCGCTCGCCACCCGGGCCAAGACCGGTCTGCTCCGCCGGGTCAACGCCTTCCAGGCGGGCCGGCGGGCCGGCGTGGCCACCCGCCAATAGGCCACCCGCCGAGACGAAGAGGGCACCCGAGAAAGACCAATAGCCCCGGCCGATAGGCCCCCCGAAAAGGGCCGTCCGCAAAAGGCTCAGCCTGCGAGGCCGCAGAGGGTGGTCACCTCGCCGCCGGGCAGGGTGAGGACGAGCATCTCCCCGGGCGCCTCGTCGACCACGTAGGAGCGCCCGTCGGCCTCGGTCGTGAGCGCGGTCCCTGGCACGTCCTGGTGGAGCGTGGAGACGACGAAGGCGTACATCTCCTGGCGGCCCCGGGGGGTGATCACCTCCACCGTGGACCCCTGGCCGGCACCGGGGCGCAGGGCGACCTGCAGCGAGGGTTTCGGCCCGATGCGCCGGCAACCCCCGCTAAGCGGCGGCGACACCGGCCCGTTGGTCCCCAGCAGCGTGAAACGGCCGGCCGCGTCGCCTCGCGGCCTGGCGAAGACGCCCAAGTCGAGCGCCGCCAGGGCGTCGAGGCGTGCCACCTCGCCGAGCGCCACCTGGGGGAGGAGGCCCTGCCTGACGAAACGGACGAGCGTCGCCCGCCCGAGGTCGGGGTCGTCGGGCACCGGCCTGGGGGACAGGGAGCGAGCCCCCCCGGCGAGCAGCGTCGCCACGGCCAGGAGCTGTTTGCGGTTGGCCCGGACCATCTCCGTGCGGGCCGCCGCGAAGGTCTCCAGCTGGGAAACGTTGGACGCCAGCACCGCCGCGCCGACGGCGACGGCAACGGCCTGCAGGACGCGCCTCGCCGGCAGGCGCCGGGCGGCGGCGAGGGCGTCGCTCGCGGCGACGGCCATCGCGGGCAGCAGCAGGGCGGCGGCCACGTACACGTAGCGCGACGAGTCGGCCGCCACGTCCGCCTGGGCACGCCCGAGGCCCACCAGCACGAAGAAGGCGACGGCGCCGGCCGCGCCGCCGAGCACCGAGGGCGACTCCCGGCGGAGCCGGCGAAAGCTCAGCGCCATCCACCCCGCCAGGCCCACCACGATCACCGGGCCCGCCTGGTGCAGCCCGACGGCGGCGCCGAGCGAGCCGGACAGGCCCCGCCAGAAGTAGGGGGCCAGGCCGGCCAGGGCGGAGCCGAGGTGGTCGGAGCCGACCGCTTTCCTGCCGACCGCTGCGAACCAAACGGCGTAGGCGGCTACCGGGACGACAACGGTGCGCACCGCGGCGGGAAGGCCGCGCCGCATGAGCAGGACCGCCGCGGCGGCCACGACCATCGCGTCGCCGATGGTCGAGGAGGACAGCGACGCGAGGAGCGCCGCGGCGACCGCCACCTCGTTCCACGCCGATCGCCTTCGCCCCGCCAGCCAGATCGCCAGCCAGCCGAAGGCGACCGAGGCGACGAAGCCGATCTGGAACGCCCAGGTCAGGTTCTCGGCGCCGGCGCCGAAGAAGACGAACACTGTCACGGCCGCTGTCGCCACCCACGGGTCCGCCCTTTCTTCGAGCAGGACCCTCCAGATCAGGTGGGCCGCCGCCAGGTGCACCACGAGGAGCGCCAGCAGGTACGGCCAGTACGTGCCGAGCCCGAACACGGAGAACAACGCCCTCCACAGCAGTATCGGCAGGGTCGACCAGTGCTCGTTGTGCGGCTGCCAGATGCTGCGGAGGGGGTGGTGCAGGCCGCGGTCGGCGAGGAAGTCCCACTCGTCGCCGAAGAACCACAGGTGACGGTCGGCGTAGGCCAGCACTCCCAGGCCGACGGCCAGGCTCGCGCCGTGGACGAGAGCGGGGGCGCGCCCCGCCGGCCGGGGGTCGCGACGCCGGGTTGCGGCGTGGAGGGGAACGTAGGTCCGGCCGGGTCGGCGGTCCGCCGTCCGGGTCAGAGGATCCCGGCTTCCATCGCCTGGCGGATCCACGGTATGACCTCGTCGAGCACGTCGGAGAGCGGCGTGGTCGCCTCGAAGCCCAGCAGGCGCCTGGCTTTCTCGACCGACGGGACGCGACGCTGCACGTCGTGCTCGAAGGGCGGGTCGCTTACGTAGCGGAACGGCACTCCCGGCCCGCGGATCTTCTGCCAGATGGTCTCCGCCAGCTCGAGGACGGTGGTGGACGTGGCGGTGGACAGGTTGAAGTCCTCGTTGAGCGCCGCCGGGTGCTCCATGGCCGCGACGATCCCCTTCGCCAGGTCCCCGCCGTAGGTGTAGTGGCGGACCTGGGTGCCGTCGCCGAGGATGTGCAGGGGATCCTGGCCGAGCAGGACCTTGCTGACCAGGTCGGGCACCACGTGGCTCATGGCCAGCTTGACGTTGCCCGACAGCACCTCCTCGTCGCCGAGCGCCCGGCTCTCGCCGACGCCCACGCAGTTGAAGGGCCGGACGATGGTGTAGGGAAGGCCGTGCTGGCTTTGGGCGGCGCGGGCGAAGTACTCGACCGCCAGCTTCTGGAATCCGTATGAGGACAAAGGTGGGGGTATCCGCAGCTCGTCCCCTTCCACGGAGGGCCACCGCTCGGTCGACTCGAAGACCATCGACGACGACAGGATGGTCAACTTGCGGAGCGACCCTCCCCGGTGGGCGGATATGGCGGCGTCGCAGGTGGCGGCGGTGATCCGCTCGTTGGCGGCCAAAAGGTCGTAGGCGTAGGTGTGGAAGTAGGAGATCCCCCCGATCATGGCTGCGCCGGCGATGAGGTGGTCGGCACCTTCGAGCAGCCTCGACAAGAGGTCCGTGTCGCGGGCGTCGCCCTCCACGAAGCGGTAGCGGGGGTGGGAGTCGTAGGACTTGGAGACCCGCCCGTACTTGGAGTAGTTGTCGAGCCCCACCACCTCGTATCCGGCTCTGAGCAGTTCTTCGACCACGTAGCCGCCGATGAAGCCGGCGGAGCCGGTGACCACGACCTTGGCCATGTCAGGCCCGCGCCCTGCCGCGCACCTGCTCGACGCCGAGGCGCGGCCCGAAGGCGAAGAGGTACCAGTGCAGGTACCGGGGCAGCCAGGCGGCCATCTTGAACTTGGACACCCCGAGCTCGCGGTCCAGCCAGATCGTGGGTATCTCCGCCACCGGCCGGCGCAGCCTCCTCGCCTTGGCGACCAGTTCGATCCCCACCTCGAAGCCGCCGTCGGAGTCGATGCCCACCTCCTCCACGAAGTTCTTGTCGTAGGCCTTGAACGAGTTGGTGGCGTCGCTGGTGCCCACCCTGGCCAAGAGGGCGAGGGAGCGGCCGGCCAGCTTGGACAGGGTCCCTTTCAGCCAGGGGCCGCCGATCTGGCGGCCGCCGTGGCTGTAGCGGGAGGCGCAGGCGACGACCACGCCTCTTTCGACGAGCCGGGTGAGCGGGTCGATCTGCTGGGGGTCGTCGCAGCCGTCGGCCATGGTGACGACGACCACCTCGGCGGCGGCGGCGTCGAAACCCGCCCGGATGGCGCCCGCCGGGCCGGCGCCGACGTTGTTGAGCACCGGCCTGACCCGGCTGTCCTCCGCGGCGCACTTCTCCACCCACGCCGCGGTGCTGTCATCGGGAGTGTCGTAGACGACGAGCACCTCGCACGGCAGGTGGACCGCCTCGAGTATTCGCTCGACGCAGCGGACGATCTGCTCCCCCTCGTCGCGGGCTGTGACCACCACCGACACCCGGGGTTTCACGGCCGCCTCACACCATCACCCCGTTGCCGGTGAGCCCCCAGATGTCGACGACCGGCTTGTCGGTGCGCAGGTGCCGGTAGGCGTCGTGCGGGGCTCCGATCACCACCACGTCGGACTCGGCGAGCAGCGTCGGGAGGGGAACCAGCTCGGGGTCGTCGGGGCGGTGGTGGTCGGAGCACACCACGCGTGCCGCCCGGAAGCGGAGGATCCGCCGGAGCTTGTAGCTGAGGCTGGAGCGCACGTCGTCGCTGTCCGCCTTGAACGACATGCCGGCGATGCCGACTGTCATCGACGCCAGATCCCAGCGTTTCGACATGCGGTCCGCCACGTAGAGGGGGAGGCCCTCGTTGATGGTCATGCTGGCGTGGCCGAGGAGGAAGTCGTTGTTGTTGAACGCGGCCAGCTGCATGGTGTCCTTGAGCAGGCACGGCCCGGCGGTGAACCCGGCGCCGGGCAGGTCGGCGGCGCGGGGGTAGTTGTAGGCGAGCGCCGAGCGGATCCGCTCGTAGTCGAGGCCGTAGTCGTTGGCGATCCGGTACAGCTGGTTGGCAGCCGCGAACTTGAGGTAGCGCCACGAGTTGGTGAACAGCTTGGCCAGCTCGGCCTCCTCGGGCAGGAGCGTCACCGTCTCTGCGACGAGCGCCGAGAACAGCTTCGCCGCCCGGTCCACCGCCCGCCGGCTGCGCCCGCCGACGATCTGGGGGAGCTCGAAAAGCTCGGTCATGGCCCGGCCCTCGGCGATCCGCTCGGGGCAGAAGGCGACGTCCACGTCGAGGCCGGAGGCTGCCAGCTGGCGCTCAACCATGGCGGTCACCCCGGGGAACAGGGTGCTTCGCAGCACCACCAGCTGGCCGTCCCGCAGGTGCGGGGCGAGCGCCGCGACGGCGTCGGGGACCGCCGCCGGGTCCGGGTTGAGGTGCTCGTCGACGGGGGTGCCCACCACGAACACGACGTTCTCGGCGCTCGCCACCGTGCGGGGGTCGGTCGAGGCCGACAGGTTCCGTCCGCCCACCTTGGCGAGCACCTCGTCGGCGCCTTCCTCCCGGAAGGGCATGCGCCCCGCCTGGACGGCCGCGACGGCGTCGGCGTCGACGTCGAAGATCGCCACCTCCAGCCCCGTGCTGGCGAAGGCGAGAGCCAGGGGTAGCCCCACACGGCCGCAGCCTCCGACGACGGCGAGATCAGCGCTGAACGCCACCGGCCGGGAACCCTACCAGCGGGTTCCGGCCCCGAAGGGGCGCTGCGGGCCTTCTCAGAGCCGCCCGTAGGGGACGAGCAGCGTGGCGATCAGCCACCCGTCCACGGCGAGGAACGCCGCGGGCCAGGCCCACCCGGCGAGCGGGTGGCCGCGGCCGGCCCGCAGCGCCCCCGAGACCAGGAGCGCCGCCCAGGCGGCGACCGCCACCAGCAGGTACCGGCCCTCCCCCTGGGTGGTGGCCCGAACGAGGACCAGCCACACCACCACGCTGCCGGCGGCGAAGCCGGCGTACAGCGGCCATCCCGTCGTCCGGGTGGCGAGGGCCGCGGCGACGCAGGCGAGGCCGGCGGCGGTGAGCGCCCAGTCCCACGCCCCGGGAAGGTGGAGCTGGTTCCACCCCCCGTCGTAGAAGACGCTGTGCACCAGCACCCGGCTGTAGGTGTCGAGTATGGACAGCGACAGCTGCGGGGGGTTCCGTATCAGCGCGCCGCCGGCGAAGGGGCGCAGGAAGCGGGTGGTCACCGCCTCGCGCAGCGGGTCCCCGTAGGTCACCGTGTTGTCGACGAACCACCACCCCGCCACGGCTGCGAAGGCGGCCACGCTGGCAGCGGCTTGGCGCCAGCGTTTTCTCCACAGCGACGCCCCCACGCCGAGGGCCAGGCCCGCGCCTACCACGGGCAACGTTGTGACGTCGGCGAGGACCGCCAGGCCCGCCACGGCGCCGTAGGCGACCGGCCGCCAACCCGATCTTCGGGTCCACCACCCGGCCAGGCAGGCCAGCGCCGCCGAGCAGAGGGCGAACGCCAGCGCCGAGTTGGTGACGGCAGCCGTCACGACCAGGTACTTCGGCCAGAACCCCACTGTCGCGGCTACCGCCACCGCCGGCCCCGCCCGGCGGGTCAGGAGCCGCACCGCCGCGTAGGCGCAGGCGACCCCGCCCGCCCCGAGGACGATCGACAGCAGCCGGATCTCGTGGACCCACAGGGCCTGCTGGCGCTCGGCGGCGTCGTAGTCGTGGGACAGGTAGTAGAGCCGGGCGCCTCGCCACTCGACCGGATGGGCGGCGGGGCGGTCGTCGGGGGTGAACGCGGGGATGCCGAGCGCCTTCTGCCAGCCGGCGGCGAGGTAGTAGTAGAGGGGGGCCTGGGCGGCTTCGACCCCGTAGGCCAGCGAGATCGGCGGCGGCGAGCCGGTGGCCGCCACGTGCTCGACGTAGGTGACGTGGTCCGCCTCGTCGTTGTTCTCCCAGGCCGGGGTCCGCCAGCTGAACAGCAGCGCCAGCCCGGCGTAGGCGACCAGCACCGCCGCGAGCTGCCAGCCGCCGCGGGCGGGTGGCCGGCGGGCCCGGACGTGAGCCGGGCGGTGACCGCCGGCCCGGAGCGTCGCGGTGACCGTCACCGTGGCCGGTGCCGGTCGGCGGCCCGCCCCTGCCCCGCTCCGTGGCCGCCGCGGGAGGCGGTCCCTGCGGCGGTCCGCTGCCGGGGGCTCATGGTGCGCGAAGCCTAACTTTTGGGGCGCCGGCGCGGGGATCTCAGCCGATCCCGGCGGACCAGGCGGGCTGTTGACTTGGCGGCTTCACCGGCCGCGCCACCGTCACCTTCTCGGCCTTGCCCATCGGTCCTTGACCGCACCGCCAGCAGCGGCCGCCGCCCCGCTCGCCGACGGTCGCCGCGTGCTCCGGCCCCGCCCGCCGGGCGCTGCTCAGGCCGCGGTCGGCGCCCCCGGCCCGATCACCCCGCCATCCTCGCTGACGACAACCACGCCGAGGCTGTTGGCGGCAGCAACGACCAGGTCGGCCGGCGTGACATGGGAGACGACCAGCGGACGCGCCGGTTCGCCGGCTTGGCGCAACGCCCGGGGCCGTTGCTCGGCGCGCTCCACGTCATGAAGGTTGGCGCTCCATGCCGCCTCGCAGACGAACAGAATCCGTTCGCCGTCCGGCTGGAACGCCTCGATGAACGCGTGCGCCCGCTCGGCGTCGTCCACCACCGCCGGATCGACCTTGTCCAATAAGGCGTCCAGGCGCTCCCCGGTGATAGCCGTCCGACGAGAGCCGAACCTTCGCGGTGGGTAGCGCCGAGGGTTGAGGTGCAAGTGGAACTCCAGGCCGAAACCCTTGAGCATGCCTAACCTCGTCGGACGTCTGCTCCTGCGCCTCGACCATGAGTTGCACGCTGCCGGCGAGCTGTTCGGCCCGCTTCGTGAGCTGGTCGACCCGCATCGTGAGCTGGTCGACCCGTTCGGCGAGGATGCCGAGGCAGGCGGCGAACTCGTCGACCCTAGCGGTGAGCTGGCCGATCAGCACCGGCGTCTCCAGCATCTCGTCGCCGAGCAGGAGGACCCCGCAGTTGCGCCCGGAGACCCGCTTCGCCTTCCAGCTGACGGATGATGCCGAGCGTGTCCATGGATGTCGAGGCTACAACCGGCCTGCGACAGTCACTCATCCGATAAGCGGCCGTGAGCCGGGGAGGAAAACGGGACATACGGGTCGAACAAGAAAGCGATCGATAATCGCGGGCGGCCGGCCAGCGGCCGCTCCAGCCGGACAGGAGTGCAACGTTGCGCCGATTCTTGGTGATCGCCGGGGCTGTAGCCCTCGTCGTCTCTGGTTTCCTCATCGCCCCGGCGCTGGCAGCGAGCCCCCCGTCGCTGGCGACCAGCCCCCAGGCGGACGGCGCCACCCACATGGTTCCCGCCGTCCTCGCCGGCCTGCCGCTCGCAACCCCCGACGGCCCCGCCCCCGCCTCCCAGGTGCTCACCATCGGCGTGTCGGTGCAGCGCCCCGACCCGGCCGGCGAGATCCAGCTTTACGACCAGCTCTACGACCCCTCCAGCCCCCTCTACCACCAGTTCCTCACTCCCGCTGAGTTCGACCAGCGCTTCGGCGTCCCCGCAGCCCAGTCGGCGGCCATCCGCGCGTGGCTCACCGGCGGAGGCCTGTCGATCCTCACCGCCTCGCCGGCCGGGGACAACTACACCGCTTCAGGCACCGTCTCGCAGATCGACCGCCTCTTCCACGTGACCATCGGCGACTACACCTTCGACGGCCAGCGCTTCTACGCCAACAACGTGCCGCCCTCGGTTCCCGACAGCCTGCCGATC
>Ga0070737_10006046_pt1 | contig 11259 bp, 9 predicted proteins | sample Coa_R1_10_FD_66438 | JGI IMG/M metagenome (GOLD analysis project Ga0070737, IMG submission 66438) | Surface soil microbial communities from Centralia Pennsylvania, which are recovering from an underground coalmine fire - Coalmine... | ecosystem: Environmental > Terrestrial > Soil > Unclassified ...
TGATCGTATTGGGCCAGGCAGTGCGGGCGTGCCGTTGTTCGACCGCGAGGGCCAACGGCGCAACGGGACCGGAGAGCATGTCGTTTGTTTGCAGCCCCTGTGGAATGAAGATTTTAAGGATCGACTTTTGCCATGCGCAACCCTCTCCGTGTGGGAATGGCGGCGTCGCGATTGGGCCAAGGGTGAGTACGGCCAACACTGGCAGCGTCGTGGTGAACCGTTGATCGTATGGTATAGCGATAGCCGTTAAGACGAGAAATATGGCGGACACTGATCCTATCGCTGAGCGGACCGGGAGGCGTAAGCGCTTTGGGAGTCATGCGCGCATCCTGGCTGCTCCCTTGTTATTGTGGGGACTCGTCGTCGTTGCCCTCCGCGTGCCGCTGCAAACCTGGCTGGACGGCGAGAGGGGCTATGATGAAGCGGTCCTGCGCGAATGGCTGGACGAAGCCCGTGGCTATCGCGGCACGCTGCGCGAAATGATCGAGAATTACCTGTCCCACGCTCGTCGGTATGTGCAGTTGATTCGCTCTTGGCCACACCATTCCAACCAAGCCGAAGATCGCATTCTCCTGAAATGGAGAAAGAGCCTCGCCGTCCGCCATGAGGAAATCTACGAGCAGCTGCGGACGCTCGGCTCACCGCCCACTAAACGCGATGCTGGCCAACTGCCGCTATTCCCCATCATCTATCAACTACAAGTGCGTTTCCATCTGCAAGGAACGCCCTTGGCCGATCTGTCGGCAGTCCCGCTTAGCGCGGACGGTCTTCCTCTCGACGCACCGATCACCTGGGATTCTGGTCTGCCCTCGGATGCCAGCCAGTATCAGGTGTTGGAGCACCATCTTTTAGATCCTTACGCGACTATTTACGTCCGCTATCAGTTACACGCGTACAATAAACGGCAACGCCATGAGGAGGCATATCATCAGCGATTGCGCCAGCTCAGTGCCTTGGCAATAGCCGGTACGGTCCTCAGCCTGACCTGGATGGTCATCGTGCAACGACGCCAACGGGAACGCGAGCGCCGCCACGCCGAGACGGAACGGCAGCTGCTTGAACAGCGCTTGGCGACACAGGCCGCCGAGCGCGAGGCGTTGGAGTTGAAATCGCAGATGTGGGCCAGCATCGGCATCATGGCCGGTTCTTACGCCCACAACATCAAGAATTTGCTCGTTCGCCCCAATGATCTGCTGCGCCGCTGCCTGGATGCGGCCAATATGCCGCCGGACCACGCCCTGATGCTCAACGAGATCCAGCAAACGCTGGGCACCGTCACCGAGCGCTTGCAGCAGATCCTGCATACGGTGCGGCGTGATCCCAGCCGCGCCGAGACAACCCTCCTCGATCTCAACGCCGTGGTTGGCGAACTGGAGCAGACCTGGAAAGAGCTGGCCCGCGAGAAGTGGAAGCTGGAATTGGCGCTGGAATTTCAGACAGAGGGGCCGTTGTGGATCGACGGTGATATCTCGCATTTGCAGCAAGCCATCGAAAATCTGCTGTTCAACGCCCGTGACGCCACCTTCGAGATGCGCAATCATCTGCGCGATCGTGCCCGACAAATGGAGGATCTCGACGCCCAGGGCCGGCGTCAGGCGCTCATCGCCGCCGCCGCCTGGCGCGGCCGAGTGGTGCTTCGCACCTTCCGCCGCGAGCAGGAGATTGTTCTGGAAGTGTGTGACAACGGCGTCGGCATGACCGAAGAGGTGCGCCGCCGCTGCACCGAGACACACTTCTCGACCAAGCGCGACAACGCCCTGTACGAAGGCCACAGTACCGGCATGGGGTTGGGGCTGTCGTTCGTCGTGGCCATCCTGGAGCATCATCGTGCCCAGCTGGAGATCGATTCCGAACCGCTGAGCGGCACGACGTTTCGCATCCGTTTCCCTGCGGCAACCCGTGCAGCTATCGCCCCACATCTGCTTGAAACCACGTCCGAGGGACCATCGGCATGAAGTACCTGTGCGTATTCTGCGGCTCCAGCAAGGGCGGGCCGGCGATTTATGCGGAGACAGCGCGGCGTTTCGGCACAGTACTGGCTAGCCGCGACTGGGGTCTGGTTTACGGCGGCGGACACGTCGGTTTAATGGGCATTGTCGCCGATGCTGTGCTGCAAGCGGGCGGGCCTGTCATCGGCGTCATTCCGCGTTCGATGGTCGAACGTGAATTGGCCCACGAAGGTTTGACCGAGTTACACATCGTCGAAACGATGCACCAGCGCAAAGCGTTGATGGCCGAACGTGCTGTCGCTTTCGCTGCCCTGCCCGGCGGCGTCGGCACGGCCGATGAGTTCTTCGAGATCGTCACGTGGCGGCAACTGCGACTGCATGCCAAGCCGATTGGTTTGCTCAATGTCGCCGGTTTCTTCGACCCGCTCCTGACCTGGCTCGATCGCACTGTCACCGATGGGTTTTTGCGCGCGGAACATCGCGGTTTGCTGCATGTTGCCGAGGAGCCGGAACGGCTGCTGGAGATGCTCTGCTCGCAATGAAGGTAGCTATGGCTCTTCGCCTTGCTTGATTTCGTATCTTTTTTGATTTGGCCTGCAGCAACTCCTCGCGCTCCGCGGCATTGGCGCGTTGTTTTTCTCGTTCGACACGTTGCTCGACTTCTTCCGCGCGGTGCAACAACTCCGCGGGCAATGGCAGCAACTGGCCCTGATACCAAAAACGGCACCACCCGTCCAACAACTCCATCGATAACAGGTACCAGGACCATCAATCAGGCTGCTATCCCCGCCGGCGTGCGCTGCGCGTGCCTCCAGCATCGATCTCCGCCTGACGGCCTTCATGGCCTACCTGCGGGGCTATCATCACATCCATCTACGCGGCGTTGAAGAGATCGTAGAAACGGTCTTGGAGCTGCCCGTGTCTCTGGGCCAAGTCTCCATTCTAGAGACGCAGGTGAGTGAGGTGTTGACCTTCGCCCCCGCCAAGGCACTCGAAGTGGTACAGCAGGCGCCGGTTAAAAAGGCCGACTGTGTTTGGCCACGAGCTGTAGGTAAGCGGGAGGTTGCTCCACGTTCACCTACGGCTCGCGGCTGAACAAATGTGCTTTAACCCACTTCGCCGACACGAAGGCGAACAAACTGGACCAGCTTCAGGCCGGCTGACTTGAGCAGGTCGCCGACGGTTTTGCTGTCGTCTTTGACGAATGGCTGCTCAGCCAGCACGTTTTCGGCATACCAGGTTTTCATTTTGCCTTCGGCGATCTTTTCGACAATGTTGGCCGGTTTGCCAGTGGCGGCTGCCTGAGCGCGGGCAATCTCCATCTCCTTGTCGATGACAGCCTGCGGAACATGTTCGCGCAGAGCGGCCACAGGGTTTTTGGCTGCGATGTGCATGCACACGTCGCGCAACAGCTGCGGATCGGCTTTGGCGCCCTCAACCTGCACCAACACGCCGAGTGAGCCATCGTGATGGACATAGCTCCCTAATAGCCCCTTCAACCGGACCATGCGAGCCAGCTTCATATTCTCGTGCATGAGGCTGACGACTTCGGCGACACGTTCGCCGACAGTCCTCTTGCCGTCGAAGGGCAAGGCCAAGAGCGCCTCTGGTGTGGCCGCTTCTTGCAAGGCCACCTGCTTGGCCAAATCGTTGGCGAGTTGAACAAACAAATCGCTCTTGGCCACGGGGGCCGTCTCACAGCGTAACTCGACCAGGGCGCCGACCTGTTTGTCTGGATCGATGTAGACGCCGATGCGGCCCTCGCTGGCTTCGCGTTCGGCCAGCTTGGCAACGGCGCCGACATTCTCTTTGCGCAAAATCTCAATCGCCTTCTCCATGTCGCCGTCGGCTTTCTGAAGGGCGGCTTTGCACTTCATCATTTGAACACCGGTACGGTCGCGCAATTTCTTGACCATTTCGGCAGTGATCTCAGCCATGTTGCTCCGTCCTATAAAAACTCGTTTAGTCACGAGCTGAAGGCGAGCGGCTGGGGTTAACCGGCCAGTTAATACCGGCCGCTTGCCTTCAGCTCGTGACTAACCAGAAATTGTCTCTTATTCCACGACCGCCGAAGCGGGTTTGGGGTTCACTGGGGGTGGATTGCCGTTGCCGGCGCCGACTGGGGCCGGACGCGGAGTTGCTGGTGCTGGCCGGGCCTGCGGCCCAGGCGGCTCCGGCGGCAAAGCCGCTTTACCCTCTAATACCGCATCGGCCAATTTCGACAAAATCAATTCAATTGAGCGAATACTATCGTCGTTGCCAGGAATGGGCAGATCAACCTCATCAGGATCGCTATCGGTATCGATCAGAGCGACAGTAGCCACGCCCATGCGTGCCGCCTCCTTGACAGCGATGTGTTCGCGGTGGGGATCGATGACGACCAGCGCATCGGGCAGACGGTTCATCTCGCGGATGCCGGATAGGTTGCGTTGGATCTTCATCAGCTCGCGGTTGAGAGTGGCAACCATCTTTTTGCTGTAACCGCGGATCTCGGCCGTTTCGGGGGCCTTACTCAATTCGAGTTTGCCGGCCTCATTGAGCATGTTCTTCATGTAGGAGGGGAGATCGACTTTGGTCGGGTTTTCGTTGGCTGGCAACCACATCGCCTCCAATTCTTGCAGGCGCTTCAACCGATCGCGGATGGTGCGGTAGTTCGTCAATGTCCCACCTAACCAACGTTCGCTGACAAACGGCATGCCGCAACGAGTGGCCTCGCGCTCGATGGCTTCCTTGGCCTGGCGCTTGGTGCCGACGAACAATACCAGACTGCCCTGGCTGGCCACTTTGGCCAGATAACGATGCGCCCGCAACAAGCCGCGGACGGTCTCGCGCAGGTCGATGATGTGGATCAGATTGCGCTTGCCGTAGATGTACGGCCGCATTTTAGGATTCCAACGGCTGGCCCGATGACCAAAGTGAACACCGGCCTCGATCAATTCTGTTACTTGGACAATGGCCACGCACTGCCCTCCTGCTCCCAAGCGGAATGAAAATTCGGGTGAGTTAGTGAACAAATAGTCGCCACACGCATAACAAAGCCCCTTTCGGAAAGGGTGAAGAAGGTCATCCTAGCAATGAGAGGGGCAAGGGTCAAAGGGTTTTGACGGAAAAAACTACTACCAAGACGAACCAGAAGCCTAAGCGACGGTTGCTCTGCCGTCGCTCTGCTTCAACGATTCGTTAGAGAGCGTTTGCAAAAGCCTTTCGGCCCGCACTTTCCTATGCGGACCGCAAGTGCCGGAGCATTCGATGTATCATCGCCATATGAATCCATGTCTCACTCACAGCTGGCAGCCGCAGACTCAAGGTATCGACCAGTACATACAGCGACACTATTGGCGAGCGGGGTTGCATTAGCGCCTGGCGAGCGGGGTTGCATTAGCGCCTGGCGAGCGGGGTTGCGTTAGCGTCCCGAGATTTGGCTTCTCGGGACGCTAACGCAACCCCGCTCGCCAGGCGCTAATGCAACCCCGCTCGCCAAAATCTAGCAGCACGCCCCGCCTTTGGGAACCTCTTGCACGGAACGGCCTGACATCCTTATCATAAGGCACGAAACGTCTTACTCTCTTAAACCCAAGCAGGAGGAATCGTAATGACGCAGGCAGCGGCCTTTCGTGGCCGAATCTATGACGACATCACGCAGACCATCGGTGCCACGCCTTTGGTGCGGCTGCGGCGCGTGGTTGGCGACGCCAAAGCCTTGGTTCTGGCCAAACTGGAAAATTTCAATCCCTTATGGTCGGTAAAAGACCGTATTGGCGTGGCCATGATCTCTGCAGCTGAACGCGACGGGCGCCTCAAGCCGGGCGCCACCGTCGTTGAGCCGACCAGCGGCAACACCGGCATTGGCTTGGCCTTCACGTGCGCCGCGCGCGGCTACAAGCTCATCGTCACCATGCCGGAAAGCATGAGCCTGGAACGCCGCCGACTGCTCAAGGCTTTTGGCGCTGAAGTCGTACTCACGCCACGCGAAACCGGCATGAAAGGCGCCATCGAAAAAGCTAACGAATTACTCAAAACCATCCCCAATTCATTCATGCCGCAGCAGTTCGAGAATCCGGCCAATCCGGAGATTCATCGCCAGACCACGGCTGAGGAGATCTGGAACGATACGGCTGGCAAGGTGGACATACTGGTTTCCGGCGTCGGCACCGGCGGCACTATCACCGGCGTCAGCGAGGTCATCAAGAAACGCAAACCGAGCTTTAAGGCCATCGCCGTCGAGCCAGTCGCCAGCGCTGTCATCACCCAGACCAAGAACAAGCAACCGCTCAAGCCCGGCCCACACAAGATCCAGGGGCTTGGCGCCGGCTTCATCCCGAAGGTACTCAATGTCGAGATTATCGATGAGGTTATCCGGGTCGATGACGACGATGCCTTCGCCATGTCGCGCCGTGTGGCCCGGGAGGAAGGCATCCTCGGCGGCATCAGCTCCGGTGCCGCCGTCCATGCTGCCGTGCAGGTGGCGCAGCGGCCGGAAAACGCTGGCAAGATGATCGTCGTCGTCTTGCCCGACCTCGGCGAACGCTATCTGAGCACGGCGCTATATCCCGAATGATGATTCGTTTCACCGCGTGATTTATCGTTTTGCGCGAAACGATAAATCACGTGGACCGACGAACGGCGTAAGGAACGGCCAGTGTTTCCAGGAACCCGGCGGCTCCGGGCTTATGCTGCCGATTAACGCCGGTTGTGTATCGCGGAAATCTGCTTTCAGATACACCCCAGGCAGCTGCACGAAGGCGGCGGTGAGCGCAGTCGCCAGCAACAAACGGCGGCCCCAGGCCAGCCGGCGAAGAGCGGCGAGGCAAGGAAGACAAAGAAGAGCGAAAAAGGGAACTGTTTCAACGAGCAGCCGCGATCCCCAACACTGCCCGCCCCACCAGCAGTACCACGAAGCGATCAGCGCCACATACGGCACGATGGCCGCCAGGCACAACCAGCCCCAACCACGCGGCGCTCCCCTTTTATCCCCCTCCAAGTGGGGGAGAGATAAGGAGGGAGCCGTCGGCAAGCGGCGGCGCACGCCGGGTACAGCCATCGTCAGGGTCAGTAAGATCCACGGCTGATAAACTAGCAGTCCATGATCGGTGCTAAAGAGCAAAGGGAGGAGTGTCTCGCGCCAATGTCCCGTAAACATTTCCCGTTGCCGGATCGAAGGTCCGAGAATATGGCCGTAAGTCGTCCCATAGTACCATGCCCAGGGCACGTAGGCTATGGCGGCGCTGAGCCCAACGAGGACTGCACGGCGCGGCGCACGGATCAGCAGCCAAAGGCCGAAAGCCGCGATGAGCAGTGCCGATGGCAAACGGCAGGCGAACATCATGGCCAGGGCCGTGCCTTGAAGCAGTGTTGCGGGCAGCGTAGGACGCCGCCAGGTGCGAAACTCTATCAGAAGTGCCAGCAACATCCAGAAGAGGACGCCGCCGTGCTGCCATAGCGCTTGTCCTACAGTGCTGCACAGGCCCGATCCTGTCGCCAGCAGCAGCGTCATCCAGGCCGCACTGGCCGCATCAACCAGATGTAGCGCCAACAAAAAAAACAGTCCCAGGCACGCCGCTGCCAACCAGGAAGCAACACCCTTCTCCATGCGGTCCTGCACTCCGCCGGACAACAGGTCCACGCCGAGCAGCCGGGCTAACGCCGCCGAGGGTACGGCGAACACGAACATTCCCGCAGGGTAACTGGAATAAACCCCCGTCGCTGTCTGCATACAGAAATAGGGTAGAGAGGCTGACGCATTGGGACGGTACACGGCGACATATTCCGGCAGGAAGGCACTGAGCTCAGTGGTGCCGTCGCGTACCAGAGCGGAGGCGGTCAGTGTGATCGGTTTGGAATCACCGGTCATCAAGGGCCGGCCCTGCGATAGAAAGAACAACCCCGCTGGCAGAACAATCAGCAACGCCGTCGCCCGCCACGGCAGCCCCTTCTTAATCTCCCCCCGTGGCGAGAGGGGATTAAGGGGGAGGCCAGCAAATGCTTCGATGCTGGCCCATTCACGTTGCAGCTGTATCCATACGCGCCGGCGATAATCCGCGCTCCAACCCAACCGCAGCGCCGGAACAATCAGCGCCCCACACACCCACACATAAGCAGGTCCAGCGCAGCGCAAGAATTGCACGAGGGAAACGAGAAACAGCACAGCCTGTAATATGTCCGAGCCGTGACCGTAAGAGAGCAGCAAAGCCGCCACTCCCTTACGGTCACGGCTTGGACAGCCAGCAACGATCGGCGCTCCTTGCATGATCGTTTCCGTAAGACGGACTACCATTCCGGCACCGGCTGCAACGAATGGCCCTGTTCGTCGTAAAACGCTTCGTGCAGCAGAAAAACCTGACGGGTCGAGAAGCCCAGCGTTTGCAGTTGCCGGCTCAATTGGTGATAAGCATGGCGATCCAGCCGCCTCGCCAGCAGCGCCTGGAAATGACGCGGGCACAGATCCATCTCCACCGGCTCGGCCGAGTGCAGAGGATAGGTCAAATAGCGAACCGTGCCCGGCTGCTGGCAGATGACACAGCGATGTCTCTCGGTGCGGACAATGAACGGTTCGCCCTCGCCCTGAGCCAACGCTTCCTGGCAATCGGGACAGATGGGCTGACCGGCCAGCCGGTCCCACGGACAGCCAGCCGACTGACAGCGACTGCACGGCGTCTGTGGGGCCAACAGATCTTTAACCACGCGCAGCCCCTCCATCGCTTGCCCTCCACGGATGCTCCGCCCAACTTCCCCCGTTTCTCCAGCCCCCCTCGGCGGACCGGAAAGAAGGCGCTGTCCCAGGCGCAAGGGTCTTACTCCGAATATGTCGGCAATTAGCGGGCCATTTCTTGAGTTTTTCGACATTCGACAGGAAAGCGAGTAGATCGACCATGCAAACGGAGATGCTCTACAAGGAACGCAGGAAGTCGATCAGCGATTGAAAGACTGTACTGTTCCAGGGCCAGCAGCCTCGACAAGGGGCGAGGCGGAGACGGCTGTCCGCCTCAGGGTGAGACGCCAACACGGCAACTCGCAATCGCGCGGGTAGCTGTGCAGATGGATTGCTTCCAGCAGGGCGGTCTTGCCGGTGTTGTTCCTGCTGGCGATCAGGTTGATGCGTTCCAGCGGTGCCAGTGTTAGCTCATAGAAACAACGAAAGTTCTTGTCAGTGAACGATCGGAACCTGACAAAATCCCCCTTCGCTGTCTCCGTTATGACTCATTTCTGCACGTGCCACAAGCGCGGTACAGTATCATTCGGAATAATTACCCTCAAGCGAACACTGGTTATCTTGGCGATGAACGAGTACATTTGGTCTTGAGACCAAGGCGGATTAATGTGGGCGTGAGCCATGTTTTCCTGGAAGCTGCCGTTTGATCTCGGCGACATTTTGTTGACCCCGCAAGGGGCCGGCCTGAATCCCGTGCTGCAAGTGGTTTTGTTGGGGGCTATATGTCTACTACCGCTGGTGCTGGTGCTATGGTTGTATCGCTATGAGATGCGGCTGATCGCGCGCCCAATAGCCATTGGTCTGCTCTGCCTGCGCCTCACCGTGCTGGCGCTGCTGCTTATCCTGGTGTGTTTGCAGCCCATCTATGGCCGGACGTACAGCGAGGAATTGCCGGGCTATGTCCTTGTGGCGGTGGATCGCTCCGCCAGCATGGACGTGGCGGAGCGCCCCAATGGGGTGACGCGCAGCCAGACGGCCCGGCGTGTTTTAAGTGGCGAGGGGATAGGGCTTTTGTCCGCGTTGACAGCAAAACATGAGGTGGAGCTGCTTGGTTTTCATCGCGAAGCCTGGGAATTGCGACCCGACCAGCTTGAGGAATTGTTCCGCCCTGCCGCCGATCCTTCGGCTGCCGCCTTTACCGATCTCCGTTTACCGTTAGCACGTGCGCTGGAGCGCTCCGAACCCAGGCAAGGCAAGGTCCTCGGCATCATCCTCTTGACCGATGGCCAACACAACCTCGGTGATTCGCCGATAGCCAAGGCGGGGGAGTTGGGCGAACGCCATTTGCCGGTTTATCCCATTGTCCTGGGACCGCGGCAGCCACCGCCGGATGCGGTAATGGTAGCGGTGCAGGCGCCGAACACCGTCTTCAAGGATGTCGATACCACTGTCGAGGCCGTGTTCAAGATCACCAGCCTGCCGGCGCAGGACTTCCTCATCGAGCTACACCGTAAGAGCAAGGACGGCAACCAGGTGCTGGCTCAGCGCATCCTTCATCATTCGGGAAAGGACCGCACCTACACCGAGAGCTTTCCTGTACGCCTGGAAGAAGTCGGGATGCAAACGCTGACGGCCTCGGTGCGCCCCATCAACCCCGATACCCAGGAGACGTGCCGCGATAACAACAGCCGCTCCACGACTCTCAGTGTCACCGACGACAAAGCCAACGTGTTGCTGATCGACGGCGAGGCGCGCTGGGAGTATCACTATCTTGCCACGGCTCTGAAACGTGATCGCGCTCTGAAGGTCGAAAGCGTCGTTTTCCATCAGCCGCGTCTCAACAAAGGGGTGGGAGACGGAGAGAAAAGACAACCCTCCCCTCATCTGCCGCGGCAACAATTGCCGGCGGACGCCAACGGTCTGGCTGATTTCGATTGCATCATCCTCGGTGATGTCGGCGTCGAACAATTGCCACGGGCAGAGCGGCAACGACTGGAGCAGTATGTCGGCGAACGCGGCGGAACGCTGGTGATCGAGGTCGGCAAGCGTTTTATGCCGTTGTCTTATCCAGAGACCGTGGTCAATGGCGAGAGCGATCCACTCAGCAAGCTACTGCCGATCGAATCGCCGCACCTCGTCGCGCCGGTTGAAGGTTTCCCGGTGAGGCGGACGCAGGCCGGCAAAAACACGAAGTTTCTGGAGCTGGACGTCGATGCAGCCAAAAATACGGCGATTTGGCAGAGTCTGCCGCGGCACTTCTGGGGCATTGTCGGTCAGGCCAAGCCGGGAGCGACGACGCTGGCCTATGTCCCGGACCCGGAGGGAAACCGAGAGGAATCAAAATCCGCACTGATCGTCATGCAGAATTACGGATTTGGTCGAGTGCTTTTCGTGGGACTCGATAGCACCTGGCGCTGGCGCTACCGCGTGGGCGATACCTATCACCATGCCTTCTGGGGCGCGGTCATTCGCTGGGCGGCGTCGGACAAGCCGCTCCTGACTGGCAACGATTTCCTTCGCTTCGGTACGCCGCAGCCGATCTATCCGCACAATGAAGAAGTCAAGATCGTCGTCCGTCTCAGCGAGGAGTTGGGACCGATTAAACCGGATGTGCTGGCGGCAGCGCGAATCGTGCGTTCCCACGCGGAGCATGGCAACGAG
>Ga0070737_10006052_pt1 | contig 11254 bp, 8 predicted proteins | sample Coa_R1_10_FD_66438 | JGI IMG/M metagenome (GOLD analysis project Ga0070737, IMG submission 66438) | Surface soil microbial communities from Centralia Pennsylvania, which are recovering from an underground coalmine fire - Coalmine... | ecosystem: Environmental > Terrestrial > Soil > Unclassified ...
TCGCGCGCTATCATGCTCACGTCGACGCGACGTTCTGGGGCTGGAACGACATCTGGCTGGATCCCGAGTTTCGCCGCTGGAACATTGAGCAGTACCTGCCGGCGATCTCGTGTCCCGTGCTCTGCATTCAAGGCGAGCAGGACGAATACGGAACCGCGGCGCAAGTGAAAGCCATCCAGGCGCAAACGCCGAACACGGAGGTGGTCCTGCTGCCGAATTGCAGGCACTCGCCGCATCGCGATCAGGCAGAAAAGACGCTGGCGGCAATCACCGAGTTTGTGGCGCGAGTGGCGGGAGTGAACGGAGTGCAGAGTATGGAGGGGCTGCGGAACAGCAGGTCCCTCGACTCCGCGTCCGCCCCGCCCGCAATGGATGCGGGCGGGAAATCATTGCGGACGCTCCGCTCGGGATGACAACCCTTGGACTGAAGGGCCGCGAAAAGCGGAGAGCGATTAGCGAAAGGCGGTCTTCATGGCGGAATGGGTGCACACTTTCAAAGGCGCAGTGCTGGCGTCGGAATATGACTTTACCAGCCACATGAACTCGCGCATGTACGTCTCACGCTTCGACCAGGCGACCTGGTTCCTGCTGCATGCCATCGGCATGACGCCCGCTTCCATGAAGCAGCAGAACCTGCGGGTGGCCATCGTCCGCCAGAACTATCAGTTTTTGGAAGAGCTGCGCGGCGGCGAGCTGGTCGAAATCAAGAGCGGCTTTCTCTCCGTCGGAGAAAAATATTTCCGCTTTCTCCACCAGATGTACGACGACGAGAGCGGCCACTTGGTGGCCACCTGCGACAGCGTTGCCGTGCAGGCCGGCCTGGAGACCGGCAAGAGCGTGTCCTTGACACCCGCGCTACAGGAAAAAGCCAAGCAGCACCTGGTGACCTCCAACGTGCCGGAGGACGAGTTGATCGGGTGAGGGATGTACTTCTAACGAACGGGACTGGGGATTTTCGTCACACGTTTCCTGGAATCGCCGTGGTTAACTTGTCACCATCTGATCCGGATACCCGCAAGCACCCTCCTCACTGCGCCTTGAACCCCACGCTCTCCCACAGCGGCGCAGGATCATACAACACGCCATCCGCTACGACCCAGTGCACGCTGCGAATATTGTGAATGTTCTCCAGCGGATTGGCGTCGAGCACATCCAGATCGGCGCGCTTGCCCGCTTCCACCGTGCCGCTAACCGCATCCACCTTCATCGCCCGCGCCGGGACGATGGTCGCCGCCTGCAGCGCTTCCATGGGCGTGAAGCCGGCCTGCACATAAAGCTCGATCTCGCGATAGACGGAGAAGCCTGGCACCGTCTGGTCCGTACCGGCGATGATGGGCACTCCTGCGCGATGCAGCGCGCCGATGAGAGCCAGATAGTTGTGGACGATCTTCGCTCCGTAGGGAGCGGCCTGGGGCGGCAGCCCGCCGCTGAGCAGTTGCTCGCGGAGCTCCGGGGCGACGCGCGCAATTCCCGGCTCAACCTCGGTCGCGGGCTCGCTGGCCGGACGCAGGCCCAACTCGAATACCGACATGGTCGGGTCGATGACCGTCTGGTGCTGGACGAAGAACGCAACGGCCCGCTTGCCAGCTTCGGAGTTGACGTCAATCGCCGCCAGCGCCTTCAGACGATCCACGCCTGTGGCTTTCGCCGGATCGAAGTCTTTCGGCAGAAGCAGATTAGCGATGTACACGATGTGGTTGATCATGTCCATGCCGTCGTTGACGCCCTCGTAGGCAGTCATGCCGTTGGGAATGTGGCCGGTGACGGTCATGCCCACCTTGTGCGCGTCGGCGCAAATGGCCTTCACGTTCTCCGGCTTCACCGAGCTGTAGATCTTCATCTGCTGAAAACCGGCGTCGTGATAGCGCGTGACCCACAGCTCGGCGTCGGCGGGCGAGTTGACGCGAGTGATGCCAATCGCCATGGGACTGTCGCCATCGACGATGCCGGCCAACAGCATGTGCGGGCCCAGTGCCTGGCCGCGGTTGACCGCGTCGCGCACCTGGGTGATGAAGTCAAATTCATTGCCGCAGTCGCGTACCGTGGTGACGCCGGCGGCGAGATAGATTGGCCCCCACTCCACCTGCTCGTAGTGCGCGTGCATGTCCCACAGGCCGGGAATGATGTACTTGCCGCTGACGTCGATGTGCTGGGCATCGGCGGGAATCTTGATTGCAGCCCTTGGCCCGGCGGCGACAATCTTGCCGCCGCGGGTGATGACCGTCGCATCCGGCACGGGCGGCTTGCCGGAGCCGTCGATCAGGGTTGCGCCGACGAAGGCGAAGGTCCCGGTGCGGCGTCCGGGAAGCTTCTGGCTCATCTCGGTGAGGGCGGCCATCTCGTCGTGCGCGGCGCTGGCGACGAACTTGGCGAGGGCGGGCTCGTACTCATCGCGCACCGCCTCAAAGTGGTCGAACTCGGCGTCGGTAGAGACTAGCGCCGCGAGATTGTTCGCGCCGTCCATCCACAGCGTCTCCATGCCCCAGATCAACCCTTGGACGGTGTAGCGCTCGACTTGAACGCTGCGACCGCTGATTTCGATTGTCTCGGGGCCGCGGTCGCGGATCTTGACCGCGCCGCCGGGCAGCGTCGCCATCTGTGCCGGCTGGCCATGCCCGCGCCAGTAGCGCATCATCTCCATCTGCACTGCGACCGGGGCGTAACCGGAGATGGTGAAGAAACTCCGCGGCGCGGGAACCGTCCGCCTTTCTTTCTCCTGCCGGATGGCGGCGTTGCTCCCGTTGATTGTCACCTCGGTATCGATGCTCGAGGAGCGTGAGGTCTTGCCCTGGATGACGAAGCTCCGCGGCGCGTAATCATCCGAAGTACGCAGCGTCGCCGTTAGCGGAACGGCAGTGCCGCGATCGGTGAACTGGAAGTCCGTTTTCAGGGTGAGCGTGTCGCCGTCGCGCGTGATGGTGTAGCTCTCCTCGCCGATGGGCTGCTCTACTTTGTGCAGGATGAACTTGCCGGATTCGCCGGAGGACGTAGTCTGACAGAGTAGGACTGCCGGCGCGAGCACCAGCAGCAGGATGCACAGGCGGCGGAGAAGATTCACGCGAGAGGCTCCTTGGGGAAAGCATGATTACAACACAGTGCCATGCCAGGCAGCCATGGGAGAATAGAACCATGCCTCCTCGACCTTGGGATGCGGTGATCTTCGACTATGGCCGGGTGCTGAGCCGCGCGCCTACGCCGGCCGAGACGCAGGAGCTTGCCGCGCTGGTGGGCGTCAGCGAGCCGCCGTTTTTTCAGCTCTATTCCGACACCCGCGATGACTACGACCGCGGCCGTCACGATCACCGCCAGCACTGGCAGCGCTTTGCCCAGGCTGCAGGAATTGTGCTAAGCGCCACCCAGATCGAGCGCATCGTGGAGTTGGAAACCCGTATGTGGTTGCAGGTGAATCCTGAGGCGCTGGAGCTGGCGCGCTACATCAAAAAGAGCGGCATTCGCACCGCCATTCTCTCCAACATGCCGGCTGACCTGCTGCACCACCTGCGCCGCAGCTTCGCCTGGCTCGACGAATTCGAGGTGCAGATCTGGTCCTGCGAGCACGGCGTCATCAAGCCCGATCCGGCGATCTATCGCATCTGCCTCGACGCCCTCGGCTGCCCGCCGCAGCGCGCGCTGTTCTTCGACGACCGCCCCAACAATGTCGATGGCGCCCGCCGGGCGGGAATCGAAGCCTATGTCTTCAGCTCAGCCGGCCAAGCCGCCGGCATCGTGCGTACCGGGCTGCAGGGTCCCGCCGAGCGTCACCGAAAATCCGCGCCCGAGTAAGAAGCTTGGAGGCCACCCCCGCAAGGTTGAGCGCAGTTTCTATTTCGTTTCCCACACTGGAACAGGATGGGCGCAGTGTGCGGAAAAAAATGTGGCCGAGCCCAGTATGGCGATGCTAGTATTTCGCTTGCGTTTCAACGTTGTTCAGTCCACGAGGATAGGATGCCCCCGCGCGCTCCCTGCGGTGTTGCCTTATCCAGACGCAGGAACGCCCGCAATGCCACTGCACGAACCGACGGAAAGCTCCCAGAAGAAAGACGTGCTTACAACAGACCCTTGGCTGTCGATGAAGTTCAGGTTCTCAAAGTTCGTCTGCATCACCGTTCTGTTCTGCGTCGCGGTGGCAATTGCCTCGCCCGCACAAACCTTGACTACGCTCTACACCTTTCTTTGCTCTCAACAGAACTGCCCTGACGGCCAGTTTCCCTATGCTGGGCTAGTGCAGGGCACCGATGGGAACTTCTACGGGACCACCACCGAGGGCGGTGCGACCGCCAATGGCACCGTCTTCAAAATTACCCCTGGCGGCGACTTCAGTTTGCTCTACAGTTTTTGTCCTGAAGGACTTCCCTGCACTGACGGCCAGACTCCTTACGCGGGGCTGGTGCAGGGCACTGACGGGAACTTTTACGGCACAACCTACTACGGTGGGGCATACAAGCAGGGTGCCATCTTCAAAATCACTCCAAGTGGCACGTTAACTACACTCTACAGTTTTTGTGCCGGAGGATTTCCCTGCGCCGACGGCGCCAATCCTAATGCCGGCTTGGTGCAAGGCACCGACGGATACTTCTACGGGGTAACCTACGACGGCGGGACAAGCGGCGGCAACTGCGGCATTGCTGGCTGTGGCACGTTCTTTAAAATCGATGCCGAGGGCGTGCTAACCACATTGCATCTTTTCAACGGCGCTGACGGGTCCGGCCTTATGAGTACGCTCATACAAGCTAACGACGGAAACTTCTACGGGACAGCCCCGGCGGGCGGAGCGTACGGTCAGGGCACGGTATTTAAGGTCACCCCGAGCGGCACGCCCACGACGCTATACAGCTTTTGTTCCCTAGCCCAATGCGCGGACGGCGCTGACCCGGAGGCCGGACTGGTGCAGGCCACGGATGGAAACTTCTATGGCACAACCAGGGTGGGTGGGACTGGTTCATCTCACGGTACGGTCTTCAAAATCACCCCGGATGGTACGCTGACCACGCTGCATAGTTTTAGCGTCATCGACGGCGACGGGCCTGTTGCCGGGCTGACACAGGCGACCGACGGAAACCTTTATGGAACAACATACGGAGGCGGGCCTACCGAAGGTGGGACAATTTTCAAGATCACTCCCCAGCCGCCTTTTACCCTGACAACGCTGTACAGCTTTTGCTCCCAGAGCGGCTGCGCAGACGGCGAACGCCCTCGCGCCACACTGCTGGAGGCCACCGATGGCAACTTTTATGGTACAACTGAGTACGGCACGATCTTCCGTCTGAGCCTGCCGAACTTCCAGATTGGAACAGCTTCCGGCGGCAGCTATTCGGCCACCGTTAGCGCTGGCTCCAATGCGGTCTATGATCTGGATGTGACCGGAACCAACGGCTTTACGGGAGCGGTTAGCTTCAGTTGCTCCGGGTTGCCTCCGGGCGCCACCTGCTCAGCCAATCCGGCGCAAGCAGAGGTCACGACTTCGAATCCGACGGTTCCTTTCACCCTGACGATCACCACCACCTCCAGTATGGCCGCGGTGGGTTTCGGCCTGCCTTGGAGCGGCGCACCGTTCGCGTCTTTCGTCTCCGGTGCGGGTCGCGGGCTAGGTCGCGCCGCCGCCCTCTTCGGGCTGGGCTTGTTTTTTATGATCCTCATTGTGCCGAGACGGCGGCTGACGCTGGCCACCATGCTGTTGTGCGCCGCTGGACTTGTCAGTTGCGGCGGCGGGAACACTACTCCCTCGCCCCCACCAACGCCGCAAACGTACACCGTGGTCCTGACGGCCACCTCGGGCAACATCGTCCATACCCAGAACTTGACCCTAATCGTGCAGTAGAACCGGCAGCGTGCGCAGAAAGCGGCTGCCCCGTTTGCGGATTGAACCCAGACTACAGCCCGCCACCCGAGCTGTACTTAAGGTTCGACGGCCCTTCTCTACGGCACGATGTCTACGCCGCCATGGACCTCAACCACCGGGCGGCGAACCATGATCTGCCCCGCCTCATTCTGGTAGTAGTAATAGGAACGGCCCTGGTAGGTGTAGGTGCGGCAGCCGTACTTCTTCGCCTGCCCCGGCGGCATACCGCAATTTCCCCAGCCCGTCTTTTTGCCGCGGCTCCAGCCAGGAGGCACGTTTCCCGGCCCATAGCTGCTGTATTCGTAGTTGCCGCGACGCTCCCAGCCCGGCTCCCCCCTTGCGTGGGGATTGCCATGCTGGTGATCATTCTCAGCCTGATGTGGGTTTCCGTGCTCTCCCTGGTCACCATGCTGCGCCAGGGCAGCGGGCACACTCAATCCGAGAGCGATCGCCAAGGTAATCACAGCCGGCAGTGCTTTTTTCATGTTCCCTCCAGCTCGTGCTGGCAGCCTTAGCAGCCCGTGGTGAAAGTCGGGATTCTGTGAAGTCAATCAATCAAAGGCTAAAGCCTCGTTGAATGGCGAGCTTTCCGGCAAGGCTGAAGCCGTGCCCCTTTAAAACGCGACTTTCACCACGGGCTGTTAGGCCAGGCCACGAGCCTCCGCTAGTGAGACCCACTTTAGCAGATGACCGGGCCCGGCGCCGTGACAAAACGACCTGGAAGGAGAAAAATAGGCTCCCGACGTTGATACCGGTGTTACTTCTCAAGCGCTACCGGCATGGCCGCGGCCGCAGGTTTGTTCCTTATCAGCAGGTAAATCGGGCAGGTGAGGGCGACGAAGACCAGGGTGAAGAGAGCATCTTTGAGATCGGCGACCACGGTTGCCACCAGGAAGGCCGCCGAGGCCAGCAGCACCGCGAGATTCGACCAGGGATAGCCCCACATCCGAAAGGGACGCGGCAGATTCGGTTCCCGCACCCGCAAAACAAACAAGGCGGCGAAGCCGGAAAGATAAACCGCGACGAACAAAAAGGAGGCGATGGCGATCAGGGTTTCAAAGCTGCCGCTGAGCACCAGTCCGATCGCGGCCAGCATCCCAACCAGCAGCGCCGAAGCAGGCGTTCCCCCGGAGTTGACGCGGGTGGCCCAGGCCGGCATCAGCCCATCGCGCGCCATGCCAAATAGAATCCGCGGGGCGATCAACAGGTTGGCGTTGATGGTGCTCACCGCTGTAATCAGAGCGATGATCAGGATGAACTGCCTGCCATGATTGCCGAACGTCGCCATTGCGGCATCAGCCATCGGCGTCTCAGACGCCGCCAACTGGCCCATCGGCAGAACCCGCAGCAGGGCGACATTGACCAGCACAAAAATTGCAATGCAAGCCAAAACGCCGCTGATCGAAGAGCGCGGCAGGTTGCGGCGCGGGTCCGTATCTTCCTCGGTGAAGTAGATTGCGGAATACCAACCGTCATAGGTGACGATGACCGCCTGCCAAGCGATCACCATCGCCAGCAGCAGCCCGCGCTTTGGCCCCGGCGCGTGGAGCGGGGCCGCAGCCAGCGAAGCGTGGCCCGGGGAAAGCAGCCAGCAGCCGACAACAAACGCGATCAGCCCCAGCGCTTTCAGGGCGCTGGTGAGCTCCTGCGCCCGGCTGCCGCAGCGCAGCCCCAGCCAGTTCAGCAGGCCCAGCACGATCAGCGTCGCCGCCGCCAGCAGCTTCACGTAGCCCTGCAGCGCGGGCTGGAGCTGTGCGGCGAACTCGCCGAAGGCCACCGCCAGGTACGCGCTGGCCACCATCTGCATCATCCAGTCGCTCGACCCTACCGCGAAGCTGACATATTCCCCGAACGCCCGCCGCGAGAAGACATACCAACCGCCGGCGAAGGGCAGAGAGGTCCCGAGTTCGACGACGGAAAGAGTGCAGAAAAAAGCGTACAACCCGCCCAGCAGCCACAGCCCGATGATCCAGTCTTTACTGCCCAGTTGTGCGGCGATTTCACCCGGTGTCCGCAGAATGCCGGAGCCGATCGTGCTGCCGACGATCACCGCGACGCCGAAGCCCACGCCCAGGATGCGTAGCAGGTGGGACTTTGCGCGCTGGACAGTGACGGCGGTGGTGGAGTGGGAACTTGCCATCCGGGTGCTTGCCCCTGGTCCCGAGCAAAGTGGTGGGATTGTATGGTGGAAGCGAAAGCCTGTCAATGCAAATGTCGCCGCCGGTTCAACTCTTCCTCTCGACTGATCGCGACACTGCGTTGCGTTGAGAACGGATAGCGCAGCGCTCGCGCGTTTCGAGACTTGGGTGGGAACGACATAAGGCCGTAAAAGCAAACATGGTCGCCTCTTCGCTTGGCTAACCATCATAAATTATTACGATAGTTATATAAGACGTTTGCGGCTTGGGAATCAGAGCGAGCTGCCAGGGAGACCATGGTTAAGCTGGATCGAAGTCCATCAGCGGCCAGGGCGTGATGGATCCTGCGGGCTTTACGGACGGCCTGAAGGCCACCTCTGTAAATACCGGAGATGATCAGAGTTCAGCCAGATTCGCCTTAGCTGCTGCTCGCTTGCGACGCAGCGTCGGAGGATTGAGGGGCGGCAACGCGCTGCAAGATCTCGTCGGCCAGTTTTAGATAGGCTTCTGCGCCGCGGCATTCGGGGTCGTAGAGGATGGCCGGCTTGCCATGGCTGGGAGCCTCGGCCAGGCGGACATTGCGCGGGATGGCAGTTTGGCACATCAGGTCGCCGAAAAAGTTGCGCAGGTCGGCGGCTACCGACTGTGCCAGGTTGGTGCGCTCGTCGAACATGGTGAGCACGACGCCTTCGACGGCCAGGCCGCGATTGAGGTCGAGGCGAATGCGGTCGATGGTGTCGAGCAGTTCGGTCACGCCTTCGAGGGCGAAGTACTCGGCCTGCATGGGGATCAGTACGGTATCGGCGGCGACCAAGGCGTTGAGCGTGAGCAGATCGAGGGCCGGCGGGCAATCGAGGAGGATGAACTGGAAACGCTCGCGCAGGGGCTGCAAGGCGTGGCGCAGGCGGTATTCGCGATGGTCGAGTGGGACCAGTTCGATGTTGGCACCCAGCAGGTTTTTGTGCGCCGGGATGATGCTTAGGTGCTCGAGGCCAGTGGGCTGGAGAGCATCGGCGGCGGTGAGTTCTCCCATGAGGAGCTTGTAGGTGCTGGGGCGGTCGGGATCGCGGAGGAAGCCAAGGCCACTGGAGGCGTTGGATTGCGGGTCGCAATCCACCAGCAGCGTTGCGGACTGGCGCGCGGCAAAGGAGGCAGCCAAGTTGATGGCGGTGGTGGTTTTGCCCACACCGCCCTTCTGGTTGGTGACTGCGATGACTCGGGACATGAATTCTGCGCAGCGCTTTGCGCCGTAGGCTGTTCGCTCTTGCCTTTTTTGCGCTCTTGGCTTTGCGCTATGCGTTCTCAAGGGGTTGGCAGTCGGCAGAAATTCGCAATCGCAGATGGCGAGGGCCGCCAACGGCCACTTCAGCAGCTTAGAACGGGGGCAATAGGGTCGGCAACCAGAGAGTCCGCGGGCGAGTAAATTTCCAGAGGAAAAGCTGTGCAATTCTGGGAACTAAGACCGGAAGGTGATGATTTGGCAGCGAGAAGCCAAGGGAGTGGTTGTGGAAAGCATCCGATGCTGGTGACCGGGGTGTGTTCCACGTGGAACATTGACTGCAAGAGCACTATCGCCAGAAACGTTCCACGTGGAACATTGACTGCAAGAGCACTATCGCCAGAAACGTTCCACGTGGAACATTTCATGTAGTAGCCGGCTGGAAAATGCCTGCCAGCCAGGTTTTCCACAGCGGATTTTGCTTTTATCCGGCAATTCCCTGCCTATAATACCGTCTGAAGGTCAGCTTCACGCGAGAAGTTCAAGCCGGGCCATACCCAAATGAACCGATCCACTTACCCGGTCAGCTTGCGAAAGATGATTTATCCCTTAGAGTTACAAAGATGACCATCGACAAACGAAAAGTCCTGGGGCGCGGACTGGAAACTTTGCTTCCCGCGCGCCAGGTCCCGCACGCTCCCGTTGGCTCCGCTCCTGCCGCGGCAAAGTCGGACGCCGACAAGGTTCTCCACATCCCAATTACCGAGCTGGACCACAATCCGTACCAGACGCGCACCATTGACCCATCCTCGATTGGCGAGCTGGCGGCCTCGATCAAAGCAGTAGGCGTCTTGCAGCCCATCGTGGTGCGCCCAGTGGCTGGCGGCCGTTATCAGGTCATCGCCGGCGAGCGGCGCTGGGAAGCATCGCGCTCGCTGGGCCTGCCGACTATACCGGCCATGGTCCGGCAAGTCTCCAACGAGCAGGCGATGGAGATGACGATTATCGAGAACCTGCAGCGCGAGGACCTGAACCCCATGGAGCAGGCTCGGGCCTTCGAGCGGCTGGGCCGAGAGTTCGGCCTTACGCAGGAGCAGATGGCGCTACGCACCGGCAAGGAGCGGGCCACCATCACCAACTTCCTTCGCCTGCTCAAGCTGCCGGGCTACACACAGGGCCTGTTGGAGCGCAACCTGATCACGCTCGGGCACTGCAAGGTGCTGCTGGCGCTGGAAGAGGGGAAGCGCATCGACGACCTGGCGCGGCGAATCACCGAGCATGGGCTGTCGGTGCGGGAGACGGAGGTTGCGGTCAGCCATTTGCTGCAACCGCTGCAGCCCAAGGCCAAGAAGCAGCGGATCATCGATCCCAACGTGCGCGCCGCAGAAAACATGTTACAACAAGCATTAGGGCTACGGGTGACCATCGACGACCACAAAGGGCGCGGTGGCAAGATCCTGATCGAATACTCGACGCTGGAGGACTTCGACCGCGTCGTCGCCGCTCTAAGCGGCCAGCCTGACTATAAGCGATTCGGGAATGCCGACGTCAAAGCCGAGGTGGGCAGCGAGCAGCCCGGCTGAGGAGCGCAGGCAATGGCGATAGCACAACCACCGGATTCGCTAGCTGCCAGGTCTGACCCAAGCGGATCAAAGCTTGCGCAGGTCCGCCGGCAGAGTCATTTTTGTGCCCCACAGGATTGTCCTCTTCGTGGTCTTGACTGAGTTCCAAAAGTAGCGCAGTATCTCCCGCACAACTGTGTCCTGAAGTGCTTCCATTCCCAAGGTAGGTTCCCGGTTTTATTCTCATTCGCCTCAATTTTGTTGTTGACTGCAGTTTCGGTTCTCAAGTCGGCCACAGTGGATAGGAAGTACTACAAAACAAAGGAGTACAGTTGTGAAAAACAGGCTTCGCTATGGATGTCTAGCACTAGCTCTTTGTGGCTCAGTGCTGGTGGCACTCAGCGCCGCAGCCCAAGAGCAAACCAGCGCGAAAGCTCCAGTCGGTCAAGTCGGCATGGCAGAGGAATCGACGGAAAATGTTCCGCTACAGGCCCCG
>Ga0070737_10006053_pt1 | contig 11253 bp, 9 predicted proteins | sample Coa_R1_10_FD_66438 | JGI IMG/M metagenome (GOLD analysis project Ga0070737, IMG submission 66438) | Surface soil microbial communities from Centralia Pennsylvania, which are recovering from an underground coalmine fire - Coalmine... | ecosystem: Environmental > Terrestrial > Soil > Unclassified ...
GAAGGGGTGGACGTGTTTTACACCCTTGACGACGATTTCTCAAAAGTTAGAGAGCACGTCAAAATCATGGCTCCGGGCGCCATGTCCGTTGAAGAGTGGCAGAAAGCGTATGGTTACGAAAAGACAGAGAGGAGGAAGAGGCTAGATTAAGTTAAGTTGCGTGATTGTCGTTGAGCGAGCTCTGGTACGACTCCGAGGTCGACGTCCCCGGAATGCATGTAATCAAGGGTAAAAAACAAGAAGTACTGGAATAGCGTCAAGGTAGCTCCAAGCGTCACGAATTTAATAGCGGATTTTCAGTCCGTACCCATGGAATCCTTCTGAAGTCCTTCTCGTTCTCAGTGTAGACAGTCCTGATCCCAGCTTCTCTCATGGTCTCCGCTATCAAGACATCCCAAAACGAAATGTTGATTGTTTGCAGGTCCTCCAGGGCCCTCTTTACCGTCAGATGCGTATAGTTCACCTTTTTCCATTTTGGGGAATCGACAAACCCCGATACAACAACCGACGCTCTTTCCCTAGATATGGGGCTCCCAACGCGTTTTGTCAGCACCATGAACAGCTCGCCCAGCACTTGATTCGAGATGCAATACTGCGCATCCCCTTCGAAGCCGGCCCTCACCAAATCTGCGCAGGGTCGCCTGCGCTTTTCGTCGCTTTCATCAAAGGCGTACGCCAGTATGTTCGTGTCGATGAATGCAATGCTGTTACCTTTCATGCAGTTCATCTCTGTGTTTGTACTTGACTCCGCCCAGATCCATGCCTTGGTCCAGCAGGCTCAGAGTTGCAGCCACCGCATCAGTCTCCTGTTTTTCCTCGGTCCACTTCTCCATCGCCTCGGTCAACGCCTTTCCCAGATACCCTTTTTTCTTACCGTGCACGGCCTTCGCCGTCCTCCTGAACTTTTGCTCTACCTCGGCATTGATGCTGACTGTGATTGTCTTGGTAGCCATGATAGATATATTTACAATATTTTGTATTTAAATATTGAATATCAACAATAATAGTACAATCGGCGTTTAGAACCCACTTATTGAACCCAGAACGCTCTCGGTGTTGATTCAATGCCGATAATTTAAAGGGTCAAGGCCCAGCTCTTTGCAGCTTTGAATTACTGAAGATACAACCCTGTTCCTGGGACGAGTCCAGCATTAACAAGAGGTGCGAGCTGCATCCGTTTTTGCACTCGGTAGACCCGAAGCGTGGGACAGGTTTTGAAAATGGCAGCGCCGAGATCTTCTCGGTCAACAGGCATTCGGTCTTCTTTGAATCTGTTTGGGCGTAAATAGCCCCCTTTCATACGTGTGATTCTTGAGTTCGTCAGATAATCTATGTGCAAGTGCAGATGTTTCTTATTCTTAGTATAGTGGCCTAAGTCTTCGGAAGAGAGATGATTGCGCGGAGCCTATGTAGGCATAGATTCCCTTTTTGAATCATATCAGCATAGCGATCCGATGCACGTGGGGGTAATCCTTCCGAATTCCAAAAAGCACGACGTAAACGACCTTCAATACCTTTACGAGTAATGCCTTCGAGAATGTTTGGACATCAACTTTGCCCACAAGCGCAAAGAGACGTAATACTTACTTGCTCGACCCAAACTCCCAAAGTTATGCTCGTCCCCCTAACAGGGGGGATCCCTCGGCTGACGATCTCATGGCCGGTTGTCATTGCAAGCTAGGGTTGCAAGTACCTACCTACTTGAGGTGGTGAAAAAGAGAAGGGGAGAGAAGAGAAAGACAGACACACGCAAAACTCGCGTCAGTGTTGCAAAAAAGCGGGATCAGCCGAAAAAATGGTAGCAAGAATAATTAACCCTTGCCGGGCCATCTCAGGCACCCAACATGGTCAGAGCTCTGCTTCGGCTGCTTCGCTTCCCCATGTCCATAGCTTATTATCTTCTACTGGCCGCATTCTTCTACGTCGCGCACTTTGCTGAACTTCCCACCGTCAGGTTCGCCGTCGAGTCCTCCCGATACATTTTGCCGGGTCTCGTCATGGCGTGGCACCCGCTCTTCAGATTCAAGCGCTTGATCAAGCGAACGCTCCGGTGGAAACTTTAAACGGTGTAAGCAAAACTCTCGCGTGATCATGTCGGGGACAGTAACGCGGCCAAGGCCACGAATCGAATCGCTCTCTGACCTGATTTTCGGCCTCGCGCTTTCGATCGGCGCGATTTCCCTGATTGGAAATCCCCCTCTTGCACCGACGCAGCTCTACAACGATCTGATCAGTTTCGCTTTTAGTTTCCTGATACTGATTTCGGTGTGGATCCGCTACACCCAGATAATGTCCGTGCTTCCTCTTGAAAACCGGAGGACCATATTTCTGAACATAGTCCTTCTCTTTTGCGTCTCTATCGAGCCGTTCCTGTTCAACCTGCTCAGCGCTAGGAACCTCTCCACGGATTCCCCTGATCAGGTCAGGTTGGTCGATTCAGCCTCCCAACTGTACGCGGTGGACCTAGGAGCGATGATGCTCATCCTGGGCTTTTTCACGTACTTGATCGCGAGCGAAGAAAGGAAACTCATCGCGAGCGATTTGATAAAGCAGTTCAAGTTGCAAAGTTATGCTCAGATAATCTCTGGTGCATTATTCTTCGTAACTGTTCACCCGATCTTTTGGAATACCGTGGTCCTCGGCTCTCCACTCCGATTCGATTTTTGGGCTGTACCAGCGGTGATGATATGGATAAGGCGAGGGTACCGAAGGATCTCAAAGCAAGCGGAACAAAGCGGTGAAGGGTAACATACGTGCGCGTCCGTCAATACCGCATGAAGGATTATGAACGGGTCATCTCTCTTTGGCTCGAGTGCAAGCTCATAAACAGCAAGGGGAGCGCCACGCGAAGACAGCTCCTGCAAAAGATCCGTCGCGACCGGGATTTGTTCCTCGTCTGCGAGGATGAAGAAAAGGAAATCATCGGGACGGTCATGGGTTCGTGGGACGGCTGGAGAGCTTGGATCTACAAAGTAGCCGTGGCAGAAAACTTCCGAAACGAGGGGATCGCTACAAAACTGCTCGATGCGGTTGTTAGACAATTGCGCAAGCGCTTTGGAAGAAACGTAATCATCCGGGCGTACATCGAGAGGGGAAACGAAGCCTCGCTGTCGCTGTTCAGGAAACTTGGGTTTGAGACGATCAATGAGTTCGTGATCGTAACGCTCGGACGGCAGTAGTAGAAGAATCACGATGCCAAAGATTCTACAAACGAATGATAGCTTACCGAATATTCCGACTCATGTCTTCGGTACCGCAGGTCGTAGGTTCGGATCCCGCCGGCGGCCGGGAGTGGCAAGACTTGCTATGTGCTGTCTGATTAAAGCTGGCGGTGAGAATCCCAGAGGAAATGATGTTGTATCAAGGATGGTTAATTTCTTTGACCTTGATGAAAGGGGAATGGCGCGAGTTGGGCAAGACTACTCCGGAGCATTTCCATAGTATTGCTCTTCAAGAGCGAGAATAATAGGTCCGCCGGGCTGCGTTGTGGCTCTCTTTCTCAGACGTGTCGCTGCGCTACCCTTGGCGCGCAGTGGGAAGATTCCAGTGGCGTCGGATGGCAATTATACGAATCCCGAAGCAAAGAATTGCGCCAGCTATTGCAATCGCGAGTTGCGGCAGTCCAAGCATATAGCCGATCACAGCTACCGACGAACCTGCAAGAGCGGCGACTGCGTATATGTCTCTGTGCAACACAGCCGGGATTTCACCCATCAATATGTCCCTAGCTATTCCTCCGCCAACGCCGGTTAGGACACCGAGGAGTACCGCAGCGAGCGGATTGACGGCATAATCAAGCGCGTTGAGCGAGCCGCTTACGGCGAACAGCGCGAGCCCTGCGGCGTCGAAAACGAGAACGGGATCCGCGAGCCGTTTGACAATGGGATGACCATAGAACGTTATCAAGCCGGGTGCCAGCCCAGCTGCAATATATCGCCAGTCGCTGATCGTCGCGGGGGGAATGGCCCCAATCAGCAGGTCCCGGATGATTCCACCCGTATTTGTCGCGACAAAGGACAGCACGAGAACGCCGAAGAGGTCGAGCTTGTGCTTGACACCAGCAGTCGCTCCGCTTAGCCCGAAGACGAAGGTTCCGCCTAGGTCGAGCGCTAGCAGAAGCATACTCATGAAAAAGGTCGCTCCCTCTTAGCCGCAATCTAGAAACTTTAGGAGGAGGATGAGGATAACCAAGCTCCCGCCGCACATACTAACGCCTCAACACCCGTCTCCAGGGTCGGATGAATTACTGGCGCAAAACATGGATTGTGGTTTGTAGGGATCTCTTCGATAAGTCCAGCTTTTTGGGCTTTTGCATAGATTTCAGGATCGGTACCGCCGACAAACCAGAAAACCGACGGCACATGCCACTCTGATCCGAACAATCCAAAGTCCTCGCTGGCTGATGCCGGTTGCTCTATTTCCTGCACGCGGTTGTCAGGAAAATGAGAACGAAAAGAGTCGACTACTCGGTTTGTAGCTCCAGGGTCATTAACCAGAAGAGGGTATCTGTCGATAGGTGATATCTCCGGTGGTTTAGGAGCTCCAGAAGCTTCGGAATCGATAATCCTCTTTATCGCAGCCAAGATACGCTTGCGTACGTTCTCGTCAAAAGTGCGGACGTTCAGCTTGAGCAATGCCTCATCGGGGATGACATTCTCCTTTGAGCCTGCTTGAAGAGAACCAACTGTGACCACTGCACCTTCAGTCGGTGCGATCTCGCGTGAGACTATAGTTTGCAACCGCAGGACCGTCGCCGCCGCCATTACCACGGGGTCGATGCTTGCCTGTGGCATAGATCCATGCGCACCGTACCCAAACAATCGAACCTGCAAACTATCACCAGCTGATGTCATGACTCCCGGACGACACTGGAGTACACCTGACAATCCCATCATCACGTGTTGCCCCAAAATGATATCTGGTTTGGGAAAGCGCTTGAAGAGCCCGTCGTCAATCATTGCTTGCGCGCCCGACGCCGTTTCCTCGGCAGGCTGAAAGACAGCCATCAATGTGCCCCGCCAAGCTTCCCGAGCTTTTCCAAACAGCGTCGTGGCTCCAAGTAGCCAAGTGACATGCATGTCGTGACCGCAAGCGTGCATCACGGGGACGCTTTTCCCCTCCCGATCTGTGGCCGTGACTTTGCTTGCGTAGGGCAAGCCAGTATCTTCTTGAACTGGGAGGGCGTCCATGTCGGCGCGCAGCATGACAGTTGGCCCCTAGCCGTTTCGAAGTACGCCAACGACGCCCGTTTTGCCGACTCCCTTGGCGACTCAAAACCAGTTGCGCCTAGCCTGTCCGCGGCCAGATTCTCAGTTCTCGTCTCTTGCATCGAGAGCTCCGGGTGAGAATGAATGTCAGTGTAAGTTGCCTGCAAGTCTGCAAGCAGGCTATCAAGATTTGCGATTATTGATTTCAGAAAAAAAGTACGCCTCGGTTTTGGCTATTCCTGCGATATTCGATTCTCTCGCCATCAAGCCTTTGGATTTAAGGAAAGACGAACTAATCGATCTGTCCTCTAGCACAACAGTGACGAGCTTTTGGAGAATAGAAAAGCTGGGGTACATGCTTACGGGAAAGTTTGGTTTGGAGCGTGTATGAATCGCTAAAGCCAAGAGAGAGAAATCGTTGTCCGGTCAGTGAGGGAAGATCCAGGCTGAGATAGCCGAGCAAATTGCCTCCGAAGCGGGTCGTCTCCGCACCCTCACAGATTTCGAATCTCGTGGATCCGATAATTGACGGAGTGATGAGTGGCCAGAAGGTAACTGTCTCTGTACTCTTACTTTCTGGGCTCCGAGATTCGCTAAACCGAGTCCTCTTCTCATGAGGCGAGTAGCCGACTACAGACTGTGCGTGGGAATCTTTCAAAACTCTCTTTCACCTCCCCTTTTCCATCCTAGAGGTACTGTAATGAGACGCTGAATACGCTTGGTTGGCATTAGAGGTTCCTACAAAGGAATTCCATTTTTTCCAAACATGCTTCAATAGATTACTAATACTTGCGGTACGGCGTAGTTAGTTGCATATCCCATACCTTGAAATCTACGAAAGAGCGTCGGGGTTCTTACCGAAGAAGTAGAATGTATAAATCACGTGCTTGGAAAACTTTGGGAATATGGATTGGACCAACGTCGTTAATTGGAATAATGTCAGTTTGCTTGACCTCTCTCAACCCACGAGCTGGAAAGCTCCACCCTTCATGTGGTACCCTCCCATGAAGATGCACTGGATCAAGACTTTGCCGGAGCACGGCGTTAGGGCCCAGTACATCGAAACCTCTTTGCATTTTGGGACGCACTTCGATGGACAGCAACACTTCATGACGACTGGGAAAGACATAGCTTCACTGCCACTCGAGGACTATCTGGTTGGGGAAGGAATCGTGTTGGATATTTCAAAGTACGTGACCGACTATGACATCTACACGCCAGAAACTCTGCTCAAGGCAGCGAGGGAGGCAAATCTGGAAATCAAGCGCGGCGATATCGTGATCATCAATACAGGCTATCACAAGTATGCTTGGTGCGGCGAGACACCCGATGAGGTCCGCTATATGGTAAAGCATCCGGGTCCGGATGTGGAATTTGCAAAATGGTGTATCGAGATGAAGTTCAAGTGGCTGGGCATCGATGCCTCCTCTCAGGATCACCCTTTCAACACCGTAATAAGGAAACAAAGAGGCGATCTGGTTGAAGAAGCCGAATCAAAGTGGGGAAAGAAGATAGAGCAGATACTTCCATGGCCGGAAAACTACCAGGTCATGCACACGTTGCTGTTCCCCAAATTGATACAACACGCAGAGAACCTCGGGGGAGAAATCGACAAGGCATCGAATAGGAGAGGGATAATTGGAGCATTCCCGTTCAAGTTTCAGGACGGGGAAACCGCGTTCGCGCGAATCGTAGCTTTCATGTCAGGTTGAGCCCTCGTGGAAATCTGAACGACAAAAGAAAGCAGAACGCACCAAGCTTATGCACTCGAAGGTCCGCAATACGATACTGGGGGATGCAAAATCTCTTCCCTTCCCTTCCCTTCCCTCGAGCAGTTCCGATTCTGCCTTAGACCAGAAGTGACAGCGGCTTATATCCTTCCGAATAATTTCGGAGAAAGTATATAATCAGACTTATGGCATTCTCCCTCCTTGAAGATCCTAGTTGCATGTGGCGGAAACGCCCTCATCCGATCAAACGAACTCAACACCTTCGAAAACCAGTTTCGAAACGTGAATGTCGCAGCGAGACAAATTTTCCGTCTCATCAAGCTCGGTCATGAGGTCTTGATCACTCATGGCAACGGGCCGCAGATCGGAAACCTTGCCATTAATCAGGAAAAGGCGAACGAGTTCCCTCCGCAGCCATTGCATGTATTGGGCGCAATGACCCAGGGTCAAGTCGGATACATGCTTCAGCAAGCGCTCGGTGGCTTGCTCAGGAGCAATGGCATCGGTCGCAGGGTGGTAACATTGGTTACCCAGACCTTGGTGGACGCCTCGGATCCGTTGCTGGGTCTGCCAACAAAACCGATCGGTCCCTTTTACTCAAAGGAGAAGGCGCTCGAACTTAGAAAAAAATTGGGTTATCCCTTCTCGAAGGTCAGGAACATCGAGCCGAGTTTCAGACGGGTCGTCCCGTCGCCGAACCCAGTTGACATAATCGAAAAGGACGTGATATCTCAACTGCTGAATCATGGAGTTGTTGTAATCGCAGCCGGCGGAGGAGGAGTTCCCGTCGTGCGCACACCCTCCGGGGCGATCATGGGGGTCAACTGTGTTGTCGACAAAGATCTAGCCGCGGAGTGTTTAGCTCGCGCCGTGGGGGTTGACGTCTTGATGATACTAACAGATGTTGAGAAAATCAAAATCAATTACTCGCTCCCCAATGAGCGAGACATTGGTCGAATCACGCTAAATCAAGCAAAGGAGTACCTGGCCGCCGGAACATTCCAAGAAGGGAGTATGGCACCGAAAGTTCTGGCGTGTACAAGATTCATCGAATCGACTCCGAGGGGAGCAGGTAAGAGAGCCATCATCACATCGCTTGAAAAGGCGGTCGATGCCCTCAACGGCAAAACCGGAACCCACGTCACCCGGGAGAACGACTTGGTGGTCGAGGCGCGACAAGAAAAAGGAGCAGCAAGAAGAGAGCGTTAGGAAACACCAAAAGGCGTCCCGCGCTTTCTTCTCCCCCGGCGATAGAATTATCATCGCCTCGGATCTAGTGAAATAAAGTCAGGTATCGAAGGGAAAATGAAGAGGAGGCTATCGACTACGGGTCAAAGGGCGCTCGTCGCGGCGATGAAGGAGTGCAACATCGAGTATTTCTTTTATGTGGAGGGTGGCATGGCGACCCTCTTCCCCGAGATTTCTCGTGCGGGCATCAATACGATCCTTTGTAGAAATGAAAAGGCGGCGTGCTCCATGGCTGATGGTTACTCTAGGGTAGCAAGAAAGCCCTCAGTCTGCTACGCTCAGCACGGCGCGGCGGCCGCCATACTATCTTCACTACTCTACGAGCCGATGTTTGCTCACAGCCCAGTGGTGGCCCTCACCGGTTCAACTCCGACTATGGAGAAGGACCAGTGGCGCTATCAGGAAGTGTATGAGAAGCCCTACTTCGAGCCGACCTGTAAATTCAACGTTGATGTAACCGATGCGGAGAGATTGGCCGACTATTTTCGAATTGCATCCCAAATCGCTGTGAGCGGCTGCCCGGGTCCCACGCACGTCGGGATGCACAACGATATGGCAACAAAGCAGATCGAGATGGACGAGGTTGTTGGCGACCCGGTCTTTTTCACGGTTCCGCCGTTCAGACCGAGGCCCGAACCGAATCGGATTGCCGAGGCGTGCAAACTGCTGTTTGAAGCCGAAAGACCTGTGATGGTTTGCGGCTCCGGGGTTCACATTTCGAGTGCTTACGATGAAGTGAAAGAACTCGCTGAACTGATGTCGATACCTGTCGCAACGAACTATTCGGGCAAGGGGTGCTTTCCTGAAAATCATCCGTTATCGTTGGGCGTTATAGGAGTCTACGGCCGCGAATCGGCGAATAGGATTGTGAGGGAAGCGGACGTCGTGTTTTTCGTCTCGACACGTGCGGGTAGCCACATGACCGATGAATTCACTGCCCCGGGCCCCGGTGGGTGCAAGGTCATCCACCTTGATATCGATCCTGTTGTAATTGGCAGGATCTACAAGGTAGACGTGCCGTTGGTTGGCGACACCAAGGTGACACTTCAAGAGATGTTGAGTTACTCAAGGTCTTTATTTGCGAGGAAGAAATCGAGAAATGAGTATCTCAATCAAATATCAAAACTGGTTGGAGAATACGAAAAATTTGTCACCAAATTAATGAGCGATGATAAAGTGCCGATCAAACCTCAACGCCTGATGGAGGAGGTCTCAAAAGCGGTTTGCGAGACCGACATAATCGTGAGTGATACGGGCCAAATGGTTTCCTGGACGACGCGACTATTGAAGGTAAAGCGGGCGGGCTTGAATTACCTCTGTTGTTCAGGTAGCCTAGGTTCGAGTCTCCCGCTTGCTCTGGGTGCGTCATTCGCGGCAGCGAATAACAAAGGAGGAGGACGAGAGCAACAGCGTATTCTAAACCTGATCGGTGATGGAGGAGTGGTCTACAATATAGCAGACTTGGAAACGGCTCTGAGATATAACGACAGGCACGCACCCTTCGTCGTTGTCGTTAACAACAACTCGACGCTCGGTAGTAGCAGGGGCAAAGTAGCCGACAAGGGCAATCCGAGGGGATGGGTTGAGGGGTTCGACTTTTTGGACCTTGATTACGCAAGAGTCGCAGAATCCTTCGGATGCTTTGGAATAAGGGTTGAAAGACCAAGCGAAATCGCCGAAGCGATTCGCGCGGCGTTTGATTCCGGAAAACCGTCCGTGGTCGATGTTGCAACCGATAAGACGGAGTACGCCCCCATCGGCCCTTCCAGAATGTCTAGCGAGGTTGCGTTTCCGAGTTTACTTTCGTATTGAATGCTCCGTAGGTGTGGAGGGGAGAGAGCGCAGGCAGTTCGGTCCCTCCATTTTTTTCTCTCTATATCTCTTTACTGCTCTCTATTGCTAAAAATTCCCGCCGCAAACAGGGAATTTGAACGGATAGTTGTGGAGGCTCTTTGCTCCGTTCTGAGTCACAATCGTGGCTGCGCCGAGCTGTATGCCCGCCTTGTAGTCTAATGTAATCGGTTGAGGTTGGATCACGATCAGCATGTTTTCCCTGAAGGTAAACTCTTCCTTCGGGTGGGCGCTGGTCTTGCTACCCAGTTCGGGGTTTATCGCGCTCTCGCCGTGTACAAGACTGTCGTACACCGTGAAGCCGTTCTCCTCAATTACTGAGGTCGCTTCAATTACGTCCTTTGTCGTTGCACCCGGCCGGAGAACCCTCGCGACGCGTTCGTAACACTCCAAGGCGACATCGTACAGCTTCCTGTAAAGAGCGTTGGGCTCTCTTGCGACGGCGAACGGCCTGTGTATCTGGCTGAAGTAGCCGTAGTATCCTACAGTAATCTCAGTTATCACCACATCCCCCTTGTTCAAAACTCTTGGCGTCGGGAGCTGCCAGGGGACGAAGACATCCGGGTCGTCCATGCTGGTTGATGAGATATAGTCTATCCATAATTGCCCTCCATCCCGCGGGAAGGAGGAATGAACGATCGCATCCAAGTCGAACTCCGTTAATCCTGGTCTGATCTTGTGTTCCAGCGCCTCCATCGTCAGGTCGGTCAGGTACGCGCTCCTCCTGAACCACTCCATCTCTTCCTCGCTCCTCACCCAACGGATCCAGTTATAATCCTCGGTCACGTCAACAAACTGAATTTTGGGTAAATTTTCAAGGATCTCAGCGTAATGTCCGTGCGGTACATTGTTAAACCGCACGAGACCGATCCTAGATTCTGAGAGCTTCTTATCCCGGAGGTTCTCAGTTAGGCACTTGACAGGATTCAGATAGTGCCACTGGATGTCCTTGACGATTGATAATTCTCTCGTGCACGGAATGTGATTGTAAAATCCGAGGATGAGCGTTGGTTCACCTTCGAGAGGAAAGATGAGATAGGTTGGGCTTTGTCCGATGTAGTTGCTCAGATAATGAATTGATCCCTCGTAGGGCGTAGAGGTGTAAATCAGCAACGCATCCACCCCTCGCCTTTTCATCATATCCTTTACAAGTTTGAACCTTCGCTCATATTCCCCTTCAGAAAATCGTGGATAGACTCTCTCCTTATTCTTCTTCT
>Ga0070737_10006054_pt1 | contig 11253 bp, 8 predicted proteins | sample Coa_R1_10_FD_66438 | JGI IMG/M metagenome (GOLD analysis project Ga0070737, IMG submission 66438) | Surface soil microbial communities from Centralia Pennsylvania, which are recovering from an underground coalmine fire - Coalmine... | ecosystem: Environmental > Terrestrial > Soil > Unclassified ...
AGCGCCTGCATCACCGCGTGAAAGCCATACTGCCCTGGCAGAAACGCGCTCATCGCCACCGCCACCATGCCACAAACCATCACCTGGGTTCCCGCCAGCAGCCAGGCATCGGTCCGCCGGACAAAGGCGCCCATCAGCACGATGTGCACACCGCAAAGGAAAGCGCAGAGCAGCGTCTCCCAGTCGCCGCGATTGACTTCGGTGAGCAGGCTGAGCCCTCCGCTGCCGAATCCGCCGGCCGGCCGCACCAGCAGGTAAAGGCCGAGGGTCGCAATCACCGCGCCGAGGGCAGAGGTCAGCTTGATACGCTGCCCAATGGCGAAGGCCACCAGCGGCGTGAACAGCACATACAGGCCGGTGATGAAGCCCGATTTGGCAGTGGTGGTGAAGCGCATGCCATCAATCTGCAACCAAAAAATCACGGCCAGGATCAGGCCGAGCCAGAGGCCGTCCAGCAGTCCGCGCCTCACCATGGGGATTCGTTTGCCGCGGATAATGGCAAACATGACCGCTCCGGCCAGCGTAAAACGCAGACTCATCAACGCGCCCACGGAAATGCGGCTGTTGAGCACCAGCCGCGTCATGGGAAAACTCAGCCCCCAGATCGCCGCCGTGATAGCAATGACGAAAACGGCTGCGCCATGGGAGACGGGCGCGGGATGGGAGCGGGACGGCGGCATGGGATGAGCTTGCATACCCATCCTATCGTGAAGCGTCGCTTCCTTTTTGCAACCGGTTGCCGCCGCACGAAACTACTGCATGTTCCGCTCCGCGCGCACGAAGGGATGCGAGCTGATATGCAGGTAGCCTTGAAAGGGCCGATGGATATCAGCAATCGTGACCAGGGCCAGCGTGATCACCAAGGCGAAAGCGGCCACCTGCAGCAGATGCAGGGTCGTATTCGATGAGCCAAAGAGGCAGGATGAAGCCACGGTGACGCAGCCTCCGATGATGAGCAGGAACCAAAGCACCTTGGGCAGACCGGACATGCTCTCCATCAGCCGGCTGCGGCGATGCTCGGTGAGGGCGCTCAGTTGGGAAAGCGCTTGGCTTTCGGCGGCGATCTGCGTGGGCGATGCTGCCTGCACCGACATCAGGGTCTTCCACATGTCGCGGTTGAGGATCATGGTTTCTTCCGGCAGCCGGCCGGCCGCCATCTCCGGCCAGTCGTCGTGGAGGACCTCCTCGGCGTATTTATACGCCAAGTCCTGCAACTGCCGGCGCTGTTGCTCGGGCAGACCATTGGCCACCTGGTAGATGTTTACCAGGGCGTTGGCTTCCAGGTCCACCGTCGCTTGCGCTTCACCGAAGGCCGACCACACTGCATACAGCATAAAACCCAGAATGACCGCGTAGGTGGTACCCAAAACGCTGAGTTGCCAGCCGATTTGTTCGTTGTGCGCTCGCCGCTTTTCCCACGGCCAGAACCAATTCAGCGCCGCCGTGAAAAGTAATGCGGCAACCACGGCGAGGACCACAATTGAGGCGCTTTCGGTAACAGTGAGCATGGGTGATCAGTTCCTCGGGAACGTCCGAAGATTATACAAATCCGCCTCGGCGAGCGGCAGTATGATCCTGAAATCAAGGAGGAACCATGAAGCTCTCACGGTGCGCTTGGGCGAAGGCGGCATGCATCCTGCCGGCAGCCATTCTGTTCTGCGGCCTAGGTTTCGGACAGGCCGCCCGCCAGCCGGCGGAGATCAAAGCTATTGACGCTCTCTCGCAGGTAGAAATTGCCGCCTCCATGCACAGCGATGTGGACACGCTATGCTCGTTGTGGACCGACGACGGCGTCCTGGTCCTGCCTGGCACTGCGCCGCTGGTGGGTAAGAAGGCGATTTGCAACCTGCTGCAGCAGCAGAAAGCCAAGTCGATCGGCTGGATGACGATTGCTTACAACGAACAATGGGAAGAAGTGCGCCTCATCGGCGATTACGCCTGGCAGTGGGGCACGATCAGCCAGACGGATGCCGAGCGATCTGGCAAGCAGAAGACCGCCGAGCTCAACGCCCTCCGCATCCTGCACCGCGACCGAGATGGAAATTGGAAAGTGGCCAGGGCATGCATCACGCCGGCACCATGACAGCCGCACCGCTTGTTTTGGCTTTTAGCCAGGCGAAACCCCGGCCGAGGCCAAAAGAAGCTTTTGCGGATCTCCGGTGTGTGCAGTAGTACTCGTCCTATCGCAAGACGCTGACGGCCGACTCTCCCAATCGTGGCCTGCGCGCGAAAACTCTTCGTCAAGTGGGGCGCAGAAATATCTTGTAGCGAGATGGGCATCCAAACTCCCTCCAGCTTGCTTCCAATGGGCAGATGCTTCGTGCTCCGAAATGAAAAGACCACGATAGCTGGAGGTTCGCCATGCCCCGGGCTACTCTCCTTCTCGCCGCGCTCTTGCTTGCAATACCTACCAACCTGGCAAGGGCTGAATCAACCGATTTTCTTCCTGCGGGAATGCTGCTGACCTGCACCATGGACGAGCCCAATTTCTCGTCCAAAACTGCCGAAATCGGCGATCCCGTGCTGTGCTACATAGGTTCCACGGCCGCCTTTGGGGAACAGATCTTTCCGCGTGGCGCCTACATCTCAGGGCGCCTGCAGGATGATCGTGCTCCCGGCCATTTTTATGGTAAGGGCTGGCTCCAGATCGGCTTTGATCGCCTGGTCCTGCCGGGCGAAGCGGTGGTGCCGCTCAGTGCCAAGTTGATTGGAGCCTCGCATTACAAGGTCGACAAAGAAGGCAAGATCGATGGCAAAGGCCATGCCACACGCGACGCCGTGGAGTGGGCCATCCCTGTGCTGTGGCCCATCAAACTCGCAACCCTGCCCGCACGCGGGCCGTACCCCAAGCTCGCCGGCGAACAGACGATCACGTTGCGTGTGATGCAAGACACGGTAATTCCATTCCCCGTTACGGCCAGTCATAACGTACCGATGCCGCCGTGGGCGCAACCCAGCGCAGCCCCCGCGCTCGACAATCCATCGCGCGGCAACAGCGTTTCGGTGGTTCCTCTGCCTGGGGGCGGCTTCCGCCTGGTGAATGCCGGTCCGATTCGGCCTGCCGACGTCCTCGCGGACGAACAACTTTTCGCAGCACATGCGACCGCAGTCTCCAGCAAAACAGGCAGCGTGAAGCCATCGGCCCCCGCCGACAGTACGGCTCGGGTCGTCGCTTTGCCGGACGGCGGTTACGAGCTCGTGCACACGAACCCGGTCCCGGCGCTGGACACCTCTCCCAAGCTCAAGCTTCCCCAGACGGTGAAAGCTGCCGGCCCACGGCCGGACTCGACTGTAATCGTGCTGAACGGTAGCGGCACGATCTTTGCCCGTAGTTACCGGCTGGAGGGCAATCGTGTGCTCTGCCTTTTGGAAGACGGCGCGGTAAAGACCATACCGCTGTCGAGCGTCAATTTTGCCGAGACAGTTCGCGCCAACCGGAACCGAGGCGTGCCTGTGGTCTCGGGCAACAGTAAAGCGAACGAAGCTTTGCAATGATCGCTGTGCGCTGAGCGGTGCGCTGGTAGTGGAAGACCGGCGCCCCACTCGGTTTTTGAGGACAGCAAGCTACAGTTTAATATGCCGTCCCTGAAGGGATTCGGGTTCCCTTTATCGCGCCTACCCAGCGTTGAAGCGCTGGGCTGAGATATGCTGTCCCCTTCGGGGACGGCTGAATCGAGGCGTGCTGACGGTCCGAACTACCCACCCAAGCAAGACCCGCTTGGGTGGGGCACCCGGCCACTCCAATAAATCGGGTGCCACATCCTTCTCGCCATCTGTTGGCAAGAAAGTGGGCCCAGAGGCTACAATCCACCCATGAGTTGCGAAACAGATAGATGCATTGCGATTAAGAAGTTCGTCACCTCACTCATGGCCAACCAACCAGCCGCATCATGGACGGTGTCGGAGTTCGGCAACAGCACTGAGATTTCAGTGACAATAGGACTGCCAGACCATCCTATAAGTCTGCGCCTGAACCCGGGAGGCACCGAACTTGAGCATGCCATGAAAGAGCGAATCAGGACGTGGTTACAGGAAAACGTTGCGTAATACTGCCGTTCATTTCTTTGCGATGCTTTTCCTACCATTCACGGCTTCATCAAAGGCGGCCTCTGCCTCGTCATCCATTCGGATATCGTTGCCCCCGCCGCAGTTGGTTTCCTCTCTACAATGATCATCGTAGAGCATTTTGGCGGTAAGCAAGTCCACAACTTGCCACCGCCGTTCATTGTAAGTATTCCGATTACCAACATCTTCCCAAGTGTGAAAATAGGCTACACATGAATTTGATGTGGCGCTGTAGTCCACTCGTTGAAGAATTAGCGACATACTGTCAGTGGACTGTTCGCGAATGTAGCCGGCAGCCAGCTCTTTGCAGCGGAGCTTCTCGGCGAACATTTCTCGCGCTGTCTTCACGGATAGCGTGTGGTAGGTCTGAACTCCGCCGCCTCCAGCGAAGAGCCCAACGAGAAACATCACCGCCGAAACAGTCCAGCCGCGTCTAGTCATTAGGAGCGCCCCGTTCCCTGGCGTCGTACGCATCTCGCAGAGCAAAGAGAGTTGCCCGCGCTTCGGCTTTGGACTTGCACAGTGCCTTCCCAGCATGAAAGAAGCAATAGGTGCTACCCATGTGCGTAAACTTCGCTTGCCGCGGGCAATTAAGGCAGGCTGAACCGCTGTTCTCCCCCAAATATTTCATGGCTGGATAGTAACGCGCCTTTCGGACGCCGGCAAGCAATGCGTCGGACTCTTGCTATCGATCAAAGCCTTCACCCGCTCCACGAACGCCTCCACCTTCACTGACCCTTCGGCCTTTTCCTGCCCGCGGACGCGGACGTTGACCTCGCCGGATTCCATTTCCTTGTCGCCGACGACCAGTTGGAAGGGCACCTTCTGTAGCGCGTGCTCGCGGATTTTGGCGTTCATCTTCTCATTGCGCAGGTCGACGTGCACGCGCACGCCGGCAGCCTTCAGTTTCTCGCCGACTTCGTTCGCATAGGCGTGGTGTTTCTCGCCGATAGGCACCACCACCACCTGCACCGGCGAGAGCCACACCGGAAACGCTCCCGCGTAGTGTTCGAGGAGCACACCGAAGAAGCGCTCTTCTGAGCCATAGAGCGCGCGATGCACCATCAGCGGCTGATGGCGCTTGCCGTCCTCGCCCACGTACTCCAGCTCGAAGCGCTCCGGAAGGGTGAAATCGAACTGCACGGTCGAGAGCTGCCACAGCCGGCCAATCGCGTCGACCAGCTTGATGTCGATCTTCGGCCCGTAGAACGCGGCCTCGCCGGGAATCAGCTTGTACTCGATATTGCGCCGCTTCAGTGCGTTCTCCAGCGAGCGCTGCGCCAGCTCCCACTGCTCGTCGCGCCCGGCGTAGGTCTTGCGGTCAGCCGGGTCCCAGGTCGATAGCTCCACCTGGAACTGCTCGAATCCGTAGGTCTTTAGCACGGCGAGCGCGAAATCGATGCAGCCGACGATCTCGTCCTCGATCTGCTCCGGAGTACAAAAGATGTGCGCATCGTCCTGGGTGAAGCCGCGCACGCGCAACAGGCCGTGCATCACGCCCGAGCGCTCATAGCGATAGACCGTGCCCAGCTCGCCCAGCCGCACCGGCAGGTCGCGATAGGACTTCAGCGAGTCCTTGTAGATGAGGATGTGGAACGGACAGTTCATCGGCTTCAGGCGATAGTTGGCGTCGTCCAGTTCCATGGGCGTGAACATGTTCTGCGCGTAATAGCCTTCGTGGCCCGAGGTCTTCCACAGATCAACGCGCGCCACGTGCGGCGTGTAAACCAGCGAGTAGCCGCGCTTCAGGTATTCATTGCGCATCCAGTCTTCCATCTCTTTGCGGATCAGCCCGCCCTTGGGATGCCAGAAAATCAGTCCCGGCCCGGCCAGCTCCTGAATGGAGAACAGGTCGAGCTGCTTGCCCAGCACGCGATGGTCGCGCTTCTTGGCCTCTTCCAGCTTGTGCAGGTACTCGTCCAGCTCTTTCTTGCTGAAAAACGACGTCCCGTAGATGCGCTGCAGTTGCGGGTTCTTCTCATCCCCCAGCCAGTACGCGCCGGCGATGTTGAGCAGCTTGAACGCCTTGATGCGCCCGGTCGACGGGATGTGCGGCCCGCGGCAGAAGTCGGTAAACTTGCCGGTTTTGTAGATGGAAATCTTCTCGTCCGGCTGGGTGAACTGCTCGATGAAGTGGCACTTCATGAAATCGCCCTCGGCGCGGAAGCGCTCCAGTCCTTCCTGGCGCGGCAGAAATTCGCGGGCGTAGGGCAGGTCCTGCTTCACCAGCTCCTGCATTTTCTTCTCGATGGCTTCCAGGTCTTCGGGCGTGAACGGCTTCTCGCGATAAAAGTCGTAGAAGAATCCCGTCTCCGTCGCCGGGCCGTGGCCGAGCTTGGTCTCGGGAAAAAGCTCAAGCACGGCGGCGGCCATCAGGTGCGCCGACGAGTGCCGATACACCTCCAGCGCCTCGGGATCGCGGTCGGTGAGGATGCGCAGCTCGGCATCCTGCTCCAGCGGCCGGGCCAGATCGATGAGTTGCGCGTTATTTTTCGCCTGGGCGGCCGCAACGCCGGTCGCTTCGCGGTTTGCGGAAGAAGCCGGCTGGTGTCCGTTGCCGCCGCTGCCGTTGTGCGCCAGCGGCTTGATCTGCGCCGCCAGCGCGGCATCGGCCAGGCGCGGGCTGATGCTGCGGGCGATTTCCAGTGGCGAAGTCCCGCGCGGCACGTCTTTGACGCTGCCATCGGGCAATTTCACATGAATGGTCTCAGGCATGATGTATTCCAGTTGTCAGTGGCCAGTTGCCGGTAGCCGGTTCAATTTCGCCTTCACGGCATAGTTGATGCCATACGGCGCGTGCGTTTTACTCTTCAGTGTAACGGAAGAAGCCGGCGGAAAGCCTACAGGGATGTTCGTGTTCGGCGGGCGCGCACTTCCAGGATGGCCGATCCAATCAGGCCAATGGCGCCGCACACCATGGCTACCGGGAAAGCAACGTGTTTGTAGGCGTCGCTCATATCGACCTTGCTGCCAGTTATCATGCCATAAAGCACGGTTCCAAGGATACCCAGAAATAGGCCTGCGCCCATCCCTCCGGCGGCAAACAGCAGCGTGGTGAAGAGCACGCGCACCGTCGAGGTGAACACGATTGACGATCGAGAGCGGCGGGCGGGTACAACCGCGGGAGACAACATACTGCTTGTAATTTTAACGCAACGGCCGCGGGGCGTCAGAACCAGGAGGCGCCGTCGGCTGCTGCTCTTGCCGTGCGTTACAATCGATTAATAATGGCTACGACGTCTCAGGCTGTCACCCGGACCCCCGCTGAAGTCGTGCGCATGGCGCCGGTAACGCAGGCCGGTAATGGCATTTGCTACTCGGTGATGGGCGAGATCGCCGCCGGCATCGGCGATTTGGAGCGCATGGTGAATGCGGTGCCGCGCGCCATCGCTGCCGCGCTCAACCGCAAGGCGTACTACTTCGTCCCGCTCACGCTGAACATGGGCGAGGAGACGATGATCGCCGACCGCTACGACGTGCAGCTCTCCGATAGCGCCGTCTGCCATCGTAACCAGACGCTGGGCGACTCGCAGTGCGTCTTCATCTCCACCCGCCTGATGGAGGACAGCTTCGCCATTGCCTTCGAGTTCTTCATCAATGTGGGGCACAATTTCGTGGACCGCGCCGGCGTCTCGCAGGAGTTCGCTGATCTGGTGTGGAAGCAGGTGGAGGGCCGCGTGCGCGGAGAAACCTCGCTCGACGCCTACGAGCTGCGTAAGGTGGCCACCAGCAACGGCCCGGAAGCCGAGAAGGCGAAAAACGAATACCTGGCGGCGGTGTTTGCCGATGCCATCGCCGTGTATTTGTTGTCGCTGTTCCTGGATGTGGATTACCAGGACCTGCGCGAGCGCGACTACCCGCTGCTGGCGCCGGACGCGCTGGCCGAACGCCTGCGCAAGATCAACGAACTCTTCCCGCCGAATCCGGGGTTCGAGTTCGCGGTACACCGGCGACGCAGGCAGTAGCTCGGTGCCATTTGGAAGGGAACAGTCCTGCCGATAGGTGTCATGCTGAGCGGAGCATTCGCTGCTTTTGCGAATGCGGAGTCGAAGTACCCCTATAGCTGCGCCTCTTGCCGCCTCGAGTTCTCGGGGCCCTCTGTGTCTCTGTGGTGAATAGCTTTCCCCCGGCATTTACAATGTCCGCGTGATCGCTCATCTCCGCGGACGGCTCATCTCCAAGCATCCCAACCAAGCCATCGTTGAAGCCGGAGGCGTCGGCTACGACGTCACCATCACCGTGCCAACGTTCTCCGAGCTTCCACCTGCCGGCGCTGAGGTCGCGCTGCACATCCACACCCACGTCCGCGAGGACGCGCTGGCGCTCTACGGCTTTCTGCGCGCCGAAGAGAAGCAGCTCTTCGAGAAGCTGATCACGGTCAGCGGCATCGGGCCCAAGCTGGCCATCACCATTCTGAGCGGTATGGCGACGTCGGATATGGTGGGGGCCATCCGCGGCAACGATTCCGCCCGGCTGACCAAGATTCCCGGCATTGGCCGCAAGACCGCCGAGCGCATGTGCGTCGAGCTGCGCGACAAGCTGGAAGGCTTCGGCGTGCCGCAACCGCCGGCGGCGCATTCCGCCGTCGAGGAAGACGTCATCTCTGCTCTGACCAACCTCGGCTACCAGCGCGCGCTGGCGGAAAAGGCTGTCGAGCGCGCCGTGCAAGCCGCCGGCCGCGAGAGCTTCGACGCCATCTTCCGGGCGGCGCTGGGCGCGTTATCGAAGTAAAGCCGCTTCTCGCTCTTCGCCATTCGCTTTTCGGCAAAAACGGCGGTTGTCCATTCGGTGTCATCCTGAGAGGAGGCTCGCATCTTTTGCGAGCCGAAGTCGAAGGACCTCTACCGTCGAAGGATCCCGTTCAGATGTCTCCGCCGTCGCTCAGGATGACACTGGCGGTTGGCGAAAAGCGATGAGCGAAGGGCCAACCGCGTTAGTATTGACCCGTGCGCGAGAAGGTCCTGCGATACGTTCGCGAACATGCCTTGCTGCGCGCGGGCGACCGCGTGGCGGTGGCCGTCTCCGGTGGTGCAGATTCGGTTGCGCTGTTGCGGCTGCTGCTGGAGCTGCGGACTGAGCTGGGCGTCGTGCTGGCTGTCGCCCACTTCAATCACGGCCTACGCGGCGAGGAATCGGACGCGGATGAAGCCTTCGCTGCCGACCTGGCCCGAGCGTACGAGCTGGACTTCTTCGCCACGCATGGCAATGTCCGCGACCACGCCCGCACCAGCAAGCTGAGCATCGAGGCGGCAGGGCGCGAGTTGCGCTATCGCTGGTTCGCCCAGCTTGCCCAAGAGCAGCGGCTGGATGCCATTGCCACCGCGCACACGCTGGACGATCAGGCGGAAACGGTCCTGTTGAAGTTTTTGCGCGGCGCGGGAACCAAAGGGCTGGCAGGGATTTATCCGGTCGTTCCGCTGCGCCGTTTCCTCCCGGAAGCCGAGAAACTGACTTCGCGAGAATTGGATCAGGAGGGCAAACGCGCAGGCGGCAAAACCGAAGTTAGCCCAGGACGTGAGCCCTGGGTAGGCTGGGAAAACAAGCCTGAGCCGCCGAGCGGCGGCGCCGTCCGGGTCGTTCGTCCCTTACTATGTGTCACCCGCGAGGATGTTGAAGGCTATCTTAAGTCGCTCGGTCAGCACTGGCGCGAGGATGCCAGCAATCTTGATCGCCGTTTCCTTCGCAACCGCGTGCGCCACGAATTGCTGCCGCTGCTGGAGCGCGAATACAACCCGAAACTCCGGCGCCGCTTAGGAGACGCCGCCGAAACATCGCGCGCCGAGGAGGAATACTGGCAGGCCCTCGTCGAGCGCGAGATCGTAGCCCGCTCCGGCGGTGATCAACTCCGGCTGGCCGGTTTTGCCCAGTTGCCTGTGGCCTTGCAGCGGCGGATGCTCAAGCGCTTCGCCGAACTTCACCGGATGACCCTGGATTTCGAGCACATCGAGGAGCTGCGGCGCTGCGCGGTGGGTAAGCTGAAGCGGACGGAGCTTCTTCGAGGCGTCGTCGTTGTGCGAACGAAGGAGCACCTGGAGTTGCGCTCCCCGTCTTCCCAAGCGGCTGCAGCGTATGAGATCGTGCTGCCGGTTCCCGGAGAAGTTCGGCTCGCCGAGCTGGGGCTAACAGTACGAGTAACCATCGTGTCCGAGGAGCAGGCCCGTGAACTGCCGCAAACCGAACTGCTTGAACGGAATCTCATCGGCCCGGCGCTGGTGCTTCGCAACTGGCGGCCCGGCGACCGCTTCTGGCCCGAGCACCGCCGTTCCGAGGAAAAATTAAAGCGCTGGTTCGCAGAGAAACATATTCCAACTGAACTGCGTTCGACGTGGCCGGTGGCGTTTCACCAGGACAAGATCGTCTGGGTGCGCGGCTTCCCGGTGGCGAAGGCCTACCGGTGGAAGGGTGAGAGCAACGCTGTCCGCATTCAGACTACTTCCGATGCATCGTGACTGTGCTGGTTGCCGTCGCCAGCTCCTGGGACGGGCCTGTTGCCGCGGTTTCCGCGAGGCGCGACGAATGCGGTTCCCCGCGCCTGCCCAACTGGAAGACCACCGCTTGGCCAAGGCCCCGCAAGATCGCCTTCTGAGACGGTGCCAGCCAAGTAAGGTGGCAGAAGTGCCGTAGCTTTTGGTTTCCCTCGGGTCCTTCCAGTTCAATCTCGCTGTCATACGGTGAGGCGACGATCGCCGGTCCCGTTAGCTCGGTTTCGCAGCCGGCGTCTGTATCCACGCGATAAACTGCGATCCGGTTGCTTTCGAAATGAGGCAGGACTTCCGCCTTTGGAGCGCGCGCCAGCCGGAGAGGCGTCGCGACCGTATCGCTCGGCTTTTCCGTAGGCAACCTCCGCTGCGGGGCCGGTCCGCGCCGCAACTCGCCAACTCGCGGCAAGAGTTCAATGACAAGGTTGCGAAACGGTGTGGCCCGCAGGTTCTCCACGACGTGCACCAGCCCGGCTTTCCCTAGCTCGCATTCCCCATCACCGTAGAGGACCGTCTCCGGCTGCTTGCCTTTCGGCGCGCTGACAATATCAGCGGCGAAACTGGCAACATAGACGAGATAATCGTAAGGATGACGATGGCACAACGTGCGGTCGTGCGGCGGGATTTCCACGGCAAACGCCCGCATGAACTCGTTGGCAATAATGAGATGATGCCGCGGCTCCTGCTCGATCTCGACCACCTCACGACA
>Ga0070737_10006055_pt1 | contig 11248 bp, 8 predicted proteins | sample Coa_R1_10_FD_66438 | JGI IMG/M metagenome (GOLD analysis project Ga0070737, IMG submission 66438) | Surface soil microbial communities from Centralia Pennsylvania, which are recovering from an underground coalmine fire - Coalmine... | ecosystem: Environmental > Terrestrial > Soil > Unclassified ...
TTTGCCATTGTAAGTCCTCCGTTATCTTTCCATTAACAGCACCAGCGCCCACATCGTCAAGTGCCAACGTCCTTACTGCATGATCTGCGACAGGCCCTTGGGAAAGGCCCTCACTCCGATGTCCTGGTACTTTTTCGGCACCTGCTCCATCCCGATCGATTTTTCATAAAGAGCTGACACCGAGTAGTGCAGATTTTGAAGGTCGATAATCGAACCGTCGCTGGAGTAGGAGTTAAGCGGCATGAAGCCGTCGTAAACCTTGGTAGGGATGTAAGACAGAATCTGGACCTTCCACAGTTTACCGCCCACGTCGTACGTTTCGCGAGTCAGCGGCAGGTAAAACTCGCTGTCCAGGTAGATGACGGCGTTGGAGTAACAATAGCTGTGGCCGGCCAATTCCGGTATCGGCGTGATTCGGATGACATGGACCTTCCTGACTTCCCACGGGCCTAGCAGTCTGCTTATCGGCCATCCGCCCAGGGGCGCATGCTGGGTTATCGTGGCATTGGCCGACTCCCAGGTGGCGTCCGAACCCTGCTTGCCATTGACGATCGCCAGGATCTTCTTTTCGCCCAGGTAATCCATGTGGAAATTGGAGACCACGAGGCTCAGCCCGTTGGTGTTGTCATCGTTGAGATAATCGCTGCCAAGAATCGGCGAACATCGCGCCGCCGAAGACAGGCGCAGCGAGCGGCGCAACGAAGGCAGAAAGACGTAGACATCGTTGAGCCTGTTAGGGTCATCGTATTGCAGCGTCAGCGACACCGTGTATTTGGACTGTTCGGGTGCTGTTACGAAAATAAACTGCGAAAGAAGCACGCCCTGGTTGTCCGGGAAGTTGATGGGAATTCCCGGATCGCTGCGGTGCGTCAAGCGGTAATTGGCGAGGTCCACATAAGTCCGGTAATGGTTGTAGTAACGGTCGCCATTGGGTGAGCCGGACTTAAAGAAATAGATTTGCGGAATATACGAACCCCAGCCGTCGAAATAAACTTTATAAGCGCGCTGGGGTTCCTGCGGATTGGGAAACGGCCAGCCGGCGACCCAATTCTTGATCGTGTATGAGCCGCCAGCCGTGGGCTCCAAGCGCGTCTGCGCGCTGTACTTTTCGGTGTCCAGCCGCAATTGGGTGGGCTCTTTGAAATGGTGGGTCGGACCGACCGCTACGTCATAGTCCGGGCCGTCGCCGACGTGGAATTCGTATTTTCCACTATACAGCGCCTGCTCGCCGACGCCGAAAAAGTTGCGATACTTCTGCCAGTTGTGCACCGTGATGACGGTGCCTTCGGGCACTGCATCGGGGCCGTTGGCGTCCACCAGCGCCTTGTACGCGTTGAGATCGAATTGTTGGGCCCGCGCGCATCTGCCCCAGGCGACAAGCAGCGCTATCGCCAAGGCCGCACTCAGCATTCCAGCGCGCCTGTGGCCGAATAATCTCTGCATGCTGGCATCCTCCGTCACAAAGCCGCAAAAGTATGCCGTATGTGGAGGCAGGTGCGTCTATCAAATTTTTTTCCTGTTTATTCAAAACTTTACTTAAACTGAACGTGATGGGCCGGTTCGGCCATTTCCGGGGAGCTTGACCGGCAAGGCGGCGCGACGATAGACAGAGCCCGAAGGAGAGCCGTTATGGGCTACGATCCAAAGCTGTTGAGAACCGGCGCGGACGTCGCGGCAATCGTGGGAATCGGCGAGACCGATTTCGGCGCCGATTACGCTGCGGCCCGCGCCCGCAAGCCGCCCACCACCGACGTTTTCGGCTACGCCGCCCGGGGCTTCAAGCTGGCCCTGGAGGACGCCGGACTTAAGGCAAGCGACATCGACGGGATGGTTGCGGCGCTGGTGCCGTGGATGCGGGTGGAGGAAGTCCTGGGCCTGGACCTGAATTTCAGTTGGGGCGCGTTCTGGGTGCACGAAGCGATGGCGCTGGCCATCGACGCGATTTCCAGCGGCCGCGCCGAATGCGTCGCGGTCATCTATGGCAACGCCTACCGATCGTCGGGGCGCCAGTTCGGCGGCCCCAACGCCGTCGCCAGCGAGGCGGTGCTGCACTACTACTGGTACCGGCCGTGGGGATTTACCTCGCAGGGCGCCTTCGACGCGGTCGTGGTGCAGCGCTACATGGAAAAGTACGGGCTTAAGCACGAGGAGATCGGGATGGTGCCGATTGCGCAGCGCGCCTGGGCCAGCATGAATCCGCGCGCCATCATGCGCAATCCCATCACGCTGGAGGACTATCTGCGCTCGCCGTTCGTGGCCGCGCCGCTGCGTCTGCTCGACTACTGCCTCATCAACGACGGCGGTGTCACGCTGATCGTGACCAGCCTCGATCGCGCTCGGCGGATGAAGAATCATCCGGTGGTTGCCGTCAAAGGAGTCGGCTTCGGCGAGGACAACGCCGACATGGCGCAGTTCCGGCCCAAACTCAACTTCAGCCGCAAGCAGATGACTCGTGCCGCGCAGGAGGCCTACCAGATGGCGGGTGTTGGGCCGGAGGACATCAGCGCGTTTTACTACTACGACAACTTCAGCGGCGAATTGTTCTACATGCTGGAGAACTGCGGCTATTGCGAGGAAGGACGCGCCGCCGAATTCATCAGGACCAGGGGCATCGGCCCGGGCGGCAAGTTTCCGGTCAACACCTCGGGCGGGATGCTGTCGGAGGCATACATGCACGGATGGAACGCGCAGGCGGAAATGGTGCGCCAGTTGCGCGGCGAAGCCGGACCGCGCCAGGTTGCCGGCGCCCGCTACGCGCATTTCATGCTCAACCAGAACGCCAAGGCGGGTTCGGTGATTTACGGGAGATTGTCATGAGTGAGATCAAAGTTCGGCCGGCGCCGCCCAAAGGCATGTTCGACGGGCCGTTGTGGGAGGCGGTCGACAAGGGCGAGTTGCGCCTGCAACGATGCGCCGACTGCGGCTTCGTGCGCTATCCACCCGTCGGCGTCTGCCCCAAATGCCTGTCGGAGAATTACCGGTGGGATCTGATGAGCGGGCGCGGAAAGATAATGTCGTGGTGCGTGTTCTACCGCCAGTACTTTCCCGAAATCCCGCCGCCCAATCTGGTGGTGCTGGCGCAAATCGAGGAAGGACCGATCGTGGTGGCGGATATGCCCGGTGGCGACGCCTCGCAACTGCGGCTGGACCTGCCGGTCAAGCTGGTCTTCGAGCCGGTCAGGTGGAACGACGGGACGGAAGGGAAAATTTTCCACTGGAGTCTGGTCAAGTAAGGCCCAAACGACAGGGGCGCCGCGGTTGTCCGGGCGCCCCTGCAGCATTTCACACAGTGACTTGCGTCACTTCATGACGCGCGACAGTCCGCTGGGAGTATAGATGCCCGGCTCCAGGTATTCGCCCGGAGCCGCCTTGTCCAGCTTCAGGTCGTAGCCGATATCCGGCGAGGCGTGGTTGTTCTGCCAGTCCATGCCCAGGGAGAAGGCAAACGCGCGCGACAGCACCGTGCGCTCGCCGTGCACGGTGGTCGGACCGTGGATGCTCCACACGGTATGGTACAGCTTGCCGTTGCGGTCGTAGTTCTCGAGGTTGGAAGTCCCGTCCCAGGTCTGAGCGTCGACGTAGAAAATGCGCTGTGAGTAGCAGTAGCCCGAACCCAGCGCGGGCAGCGGTTTCAAGTTGATGAGGTAGGTCTTGCGCACTTCCCAATGGTTGTAGCCGGGCTTGGGCCATCCGGGGAACGCGGCGCCCGGCTTGTAATCGCCGCCGACATAACCGGCGCGCGAGTCGACCGTGTAGGCGGTCTTCTCATTGGCGACCGCCACCAGCAGCTTCTTTTCGCCGTAATACTCCGGGGCAAAGAACGCCGGCTTCCAGTCGGTGTCATCGGCCAGGTAGTCGGTGCCGAGGATCGGTGCGCAGCGCGAGGCGCTGGACAGGCGCAGTGAACGGCGCAGGCTGGGCAGGAAGACATACTCCTCGGTCATCTTGGAGGGGTCCTTCGACACCAGCTCCAGCGCGGTCGTGTACTTGGCCTGTTCGGGCACCATCTGGACGAAGCGGTTGGCAACGATGTTGCCGTCGGCGTCGGGGAGGTCCTGCGGATAGGGCGGGTCGCTCAGTCCCATCAGGCGGTAGAAGCTGTCATCGGTCTCGACCGGCGTCACGTTGCCGAAACTGTCGGTCTCCCAGTTCTTGCTGAAGAGATGAACCAGGAACGGAGCGTAGGTGCCGGCCCACATGTTGTACATGATCTTGACCGCCCGGTTGGGCTCCTGCGGATTGGGAAACGGCACCCCGGCCCGGTAGCCTTCCCAGCCAAAACCACCGGTCGCAACCGGGACCAACTTGGTCTGCCCGGCGTACTTCTCGGTATCCTCGCGACCCGGTTTGGGAATCGGATAATCGCCGGTTTCCCCCACTTCGACCGTGTAGTCAGGACTATCAGCGATATGGAAGTGCATTTTCCCGCTGAATGCCACCTGCATCCAGATCGGCATAAAACGCTTGTACTGCGTCCAGTTGTGGACGGTTATCTTGGTGCCCGGCGGGATGGTGTCGGGCGAGCTGGCGTCAACCAGCTCGTCGTACGCCTTGCGGTCGAACTGCTGGGCCATCGCCGCCGTTCCCGACGCCAGCAGTATCGCCAGTGCGATCGAACAGAGCCCTTTTCTCATTGTCGTTGCTTCTCCGGCCTCTATTTTTTCTGCGAGAGCCCGCAGTCTTATGCTCACCGTCCGCGGCTGTGCAGCCGGCGCCGGCTCGCCCAGCCCTCGGTGGCAAGCCGGCGGAATCAACAGCGTCGAATATGCTCGCTTGAAGTGGCGTCCGGAGCACCGGGCGCTTCCCGTGCAATCCGGGAAGGCCCTTTCAAGGCACTCAGAAGATCAGACCAACCAATACTCGCTTCGACATCGCTGAATCCCAAGCTTAGCCGTTTTGTTTAACAACCGCTCAAATACCAAGCAAGTGGGGTGCCATGGCGATCGCATATGAGATGCTCGGGCGGAAATGACTTCGATCGACACAGCCATGGTGCAATAGAGGGGCAGCATGGCGCCCTCCGGGATGCAGCCGGGCGAGGGTCAGGGCCAAAAAAATCAGGCGGCACCAGCACGCGTGCCGCCTGAAAGGCCGATCAAATTGCGCTCACTTCATGACGCGCGACAATCCGCCCGGCGTGTAGATTCCCGACTCCAGGTACTCGCCCGGCGCGTCCTTGTCCATCTTCAGGTCGTAGCCGATGTCGGGCGAGGCGTGGTTGTTCTGCCAGTCCATCGCCAACGAAAAGGCGAACGACGTCGCCATCACGGTGCGCTCGCCGCGATAGTCGATCGGACCCAGTATTCCCCAGGTCATATGGTAGAGGTTGCCGTTGCGATCGTAGTTTTCAAGGTCGCCCGATCCGTACCAGGTCTGGGCGTCGATGTAGAAAATGCGTTGGGAATAGCAGTACCCCCTGCCGAGGGCGGGTGACGGCTTCATGTTGATGACATAGACCTTGCGCACCTCCCAATGGTTGTAACCCGGTTTGGGCCAACCCGGGAATGCCGCGCCGCTCTTATAGTCGCCGCCCACGTAGCCCGCGCGGGAGCCCTCGGTGTAGGCGGTTTTGGAATCGGCGAATGCCATCAAGATCTTCTTTTCGCCATAAAACTCCGGCAGGAAGTAAGCCGGCTTCCAGTCGGTGTCGTCGGCCAGATAGTCGGTTCCCAGGATCGGCGTGCAGCGCGACGCGCTGGACAGGCGCAGCGAGCGGCGCAGGCTGGGCAGGAACACGTACTCTTCAGTCAGCTTGGCCGGGTCCTTCGAGATCAATTCCAACGCGGTAGTGTATTTGGCCTGTTCGGGCGTCAACTGCATAAAGCGGTTGGCGCGGATGTTGCCCTCGGCGTCCGGCAAATCCATCGGATAGGGAGGATCGCTCAGGCCCATCAGACGGTAGAAACTGTCGTCGGTATCTTCCGGCGTCACGTTGCCGAAGCTGTCGGTCTCCCAGTTATGGCTGAACTCGTGGAGGAGAAACGGCTGATAAAAGCCGGCCCACATATCGTACATTATTTTTACCGCCTTGTTGGGCTCCTGGGGATTGGGAAACGGCAGTCCGGCCTTGTAACCCTCCCAGCTATAGCCGCCGGTCGTTGCGTTGGGCACCAGGCGGGTCTGGCCGGCGTACTTTTCGGTATCGTCGCGCGCCTGTTTGGGCAGTTTATAATCGCCGGTGGGCCCCACCTCGATGACATAGTCGGGAGTGTCGGCGACGTGAAAATGTTTTTTTCCGCTGAACGCGACCTGCATCCATACCGGCATGAAGCGCCGGTACTGCGTCCAGTTATGCACCGTGATCCTGGTACCGACCGCAATGGTTTCGGCCGAACTGGCATCAACCAGTTCGTCATAGGCCTTGCGGTCGAAGTGTTGGGCCTGCGCCGCGCTTGCCAGCCCCATCAACGCCGCCAGGGCCGCGGTTAAAATTCTCCCATTCCTTGCTCTCATCTCCAGCCTTTCGAGCCTCCTGTCTTGAATTTCGAGTGTTGCCCGCGGCGCCCCGCCACAGAACCGGCCTGGCAGGGTACCGAGCTTGTGAACCCGGCGGCGGATGCTTACGGTTGCGCGGCACACGATCCGAGCCCCACGTGTGCCACAAAACTTCAACCGCGTGCGCCGTCACACACAGAGTCTCAGGCTTCGGGCCGCCGCTGACCTAACACGGCCGGCCGACAAAAGGCAAGCGGTCCTGAACGGTTGCTCCAACCTAAAAAAGGCGCAACCGCGGCCAGAACTGGATTGTTAGGAGCGGGATTTGAGCTTCGCCGGCTAACGCGCGATTCACGCCGCCATCAACCGGTCGGCTTGCGCCTGCGCGTTGGCGCACGCGAACGGCAGAAGGGAGGTGAACGCCAGGATGACGCCAATCGCAGTGAAAACCGGTCCGTAGGAGCCAAAGCGATCGAAAAACGCGCCGGTGGCGATCGGTCCGACCACGCCGGAGCCCATCTGCACCAGCCCCGCCAGACCCATCAGCGTCCCGTAGCGTCGAAGGCCGAACGCTTCGACGCCGAGCAGCGGCATCAACGCCACCGGACCGCCGATACCAAAGCCATAGGTGGCCGACAGCATGAAGATCACGCGATGGTCGTGTACGCGCGGCAGCAGCAGGCAGCTTGCGCCCATCATCAGGATTGCGAAACAAATGCCGCCGCGAACGCCCAGCCGATCGGCGGCGGCGCCCAGGATGGGTTTAGCCACCGTCGCACCCATGAAATAGGTGCTCAGCGCCCACGCCGCGAGCGCCGCCTGAAAGCCGCCGGTCAGCAGAAACGGTACGAAATGCAAGTTGACGGCCGCGCCGCTAATGCCGACCATCGAGAGGATCAGACAGTAGAGCCAAAATGAGCGGGTGCGCAGCGCCTGCGCCACTTCGACCCCGCCCAGAGGATGCACATGCGCGGTGGGATGGGCGAGGTCGGCCTGCTCGTCGCCGCTGCGCAGGAACAGGGCGGCCAGCGGCAGTGCGATGACGATGAGGGCCGCGCCCAGCATTGCGAATCCCCAGCGCCATCCGGCCGCGGTCACGACATGGGCGACCAGGGGCGCGGTGAGCGCCGCGCCGGTGGACGTCCCCATCATCATCACGCCCATGGCGATGCCGCGCCGTTGGCCGAACCAGTTGGCGATCACGTAGGAGGCGGAGACCAGCGATGCGCCGCCGCCGCCCACTCCGAACAGCGCACATCCCGCGGCCAGTGCGGCAACCGAGTCGGCCTGACTGGCCAGCAGCAGCCCGGTGCCCGCGACCGCGACGCCCACGGCAATCACGCTTCGCGCCCCAATGCGATCGATGAACCATCCGGCAACCGGCGTGCACAAGCCAATCGCCATCGTAACCGCCGACATCACCGCGGACAGGCGCGTGCGGCTCCATCCGAAATGCTTGAGCAGGGGCGTGAACAGCACGCCCATCGAATCGATACAGCCGACGACGATGGCCATGATCGCGAACAGCACCGCCACCATCAGCCAGCCCTGCCGCTGGCGCGGCGTCATTTGCGCGCCGGCTCGGGCTCGTGCGCGAAGTGGCGGATGTGCTGTCCGTCGGCGCGAAAGGCGTAATCGGGGTCGTAGGGCGGAGCGGGCGGCTCGACCCGCTGCTTCATCGCCCGTTCGATCACGGGTTCAAGCTGTCGGGCCTTCTCGCGCGTGTGCTTTTCGTCGCGCTCGATGAACTCGGGCAGTACGCTCTTGCCGAACAGCTCCAGCCCCGCGCAGATGTCCTCGTGCTGCAACCGCCCCATCTGATGCATGAAAATGACCTGGTCGACTCCGGCGGCTTCGTATTCGAGCAGCACCTTGCGGATATGGTCGGGAGTGCCCATGCAGGCGTAGGCGGCTAGCTCGGCGAGCGCCGCGGGCGAGGGCGGCGGCTCCTGCGCGGCGATCCTGCGCCCCTCCTCGATCACGCTGGTTTTGCCGGGCCGATGCACGCCGTCGGTGTAGTAGTGGCGAAAGCCGTAGCCGAATTCGCCCCACGCCGCGGCCATCTGGCCCACGCGCCGCTCATCGTTCCCGCATACAAACATGGAAAGAAATCCTACATTTGGATTGACGCGGTAGGTGATCGGATGGCAGTCGCTGGCCAGCGTCGCATAGTAATCCTGAGTCCATTTGCGCGCATCCACCGGCGACAGGAAGCCGAAGGTCACCGCGCCCAGTCCCAGCCGCGCCGCCATCACGATGGTCTCCTGGCGCGAGCAGGCAACCCACACCGGGGGATGGGGTTTCTGGATGGGTTTGGGAATGACGTTGCGCGGCGGCATCTGGAAGTACTTGCCGTCGTGGCCGCGGAAGGGCTCCTCCACCATCATCCGGCAGATCGCCACCAGCGACTCGCGCCACATCGCGCGCTTTTCCGCGCGCGAGACGTGGAAGGCCTCCAGTTCGGCGAAGGTCGAGGACTCGCCGGTGCCCAACTCGGCCCGTCCGTTGCTCATCAGGTCCAGCATCGCCACCCGTTCGGCGACGCGCACCGGATGGTTGTAATTGGGCGGCAGCAGCGTGATGCCCGAGGCCAGGCGCATGCGCCGGGTGCGCTGACTGGCGCCGGCCAGAAAACTCTCGCCTGCCGAGGAATGCGAGTACTCCTCCAGGAAGTGATGCTCGACTTGCCACAGGTACTCGATCCCCAGCCGGTCGGCCAGTTCGACCTGCTCCAGCGCCTCCTGGATAAGTTTAAGTTCCGAATCCACCTTCCACGGGCGTGGCAGTTGCAAAATCCCCAACAGACCGAATTTCATAACCTGCTCCTTCAGGAAGACGCGCCGCGCATTTCGCGCAGCAGGGCATTGGTCATGCCACCGTCAACCAGGATATCGATTCCCGTTACGTACGACGCCGCCGGCGAGCACAGAAATACCGCGACCTGGGCGATTTCCTCCGCCGTGCCCCATCGCCCCAGCGGCGTCTTCTGCAGCATCATCGCCATCATCGGCTGATTGGCAAACTCCAGTTTGCCCATCCCGGTCTCGATCAATCCGGGCGAGATGGAATTGATGCGCGCGCCGCGCCTGGCCCATGCGGGTGTCACCCGCTGACATAATTGGATGACGCCTTGCTTGGACAGACCGTAGGAGGAGCCGGAATCAATCGGCCCCGCCACTTTTTCCAGTTCCGCCAGCAAGTCGGGACGCAGCGGATCATCCAGCACGCGATAAGCCGCGGCGCCGTTGACCGCCGTATGTCCAGCCATCGAGGCGATGAACACGGCGGCGGCCCCCGGCGCCATCAGGGGCGCAAACGCCTGCTCGATCAGCGCCGAACCCACCAGGTTGACGCTCATGATGCGCCGCCAGTCCGCCATCGTCGGCGACAACCCCGCCGTATGCACCAGCGCCTGCACCTGGCCGGCGGACGCGGCCGTGCGCGCCAGCGCGGCGACCGACTCGGAGCTGCTGACGTCGCAGACCGCGGGGACAATCTCACCGCCCTCCTTGCGCAGTTGGGCGGCCGCCGCCTCAAGCTCGCGCTCCTTGAGGTCGGCGATTATCACCGGACCCTGTTGCGCCAGCAGCCGCGCCGTCGCCATCCCCATGCCGCCGCTGCCGCCGGTCACAACGCTGACCCGCCCCGCCTGTGTGCCTTGTGCCATCGCTCGGATCTCCCTTAATCGGCCAACGTTACATAATCTGCCGCCGTCCGGTCAAAGCCGAGGCCGCTGTCGAACCCGCCGCGCTGACAAGCCACGAGCCGGCGTCGTATGCCGTGCCTTCTCAGGTCGCTGCCATCGAGGGCAATTCAACCCCTTGCTCGGTTGTCATGCGTCCAGGTGTGGGGCGGAGCGGTTGGCGCTCCAGCGGCGCATTGGTATAGATAGCCGCTGGTGATTTGCCACAGAGGGAGGGGCCGCGATGGCGCAAGGAGTGCCGATCGAAGGGACCTGCGAGCCGCGTTTCGCGCGGGTCAGGAAGGCGTTTGAAGAGAACTTCGCGCAGCGCGGCGAAGTTGGCGCCGCGGCCGCCGTCACACTAGACGGCAAGCCGGTGGTCGACTTGTGGGGCGGCTTCGCCGACGCCGCGAAAACCACGCCCTGGACGCGCGAGACACTGGTCAACGTTTTTTCCACCACCAAGGGGTTGACCGCAATCTGCGCCCATCGCCTGGCCGAGCAGGGCAAGCTCGAGCTCGACGCACCGGTCGCCCGCTACTGGCCGGAGTTCGCGCAGGCCGGCAAGGGGAATCTGCCGGTGCACTACCTACTGAGCCACCGCGCCGGTCTGCCCGCGATCAGAAAACCACTTCCCAACGAGGCGTTGTTCAGTTGGGAAGCGATGACCACCGCGCTGGCCGAACAGGATCCATGGTGGGAGCCCGGCACCCGGCACGGCTATCACGCGCTGACTTACGGATGGCTGGTGGGCGAAGTGGTGCGCCGCATCACCGCCAAGAGCCTGGGCGCCTATTTCCGCGACGAGATCGCGCAACCGCTGGAGCTCGACTGCCACATCGGGCTTGACCAACAACATGACGCGCGCGTGGCGCCCATCTTGCCGGCGCCACCGCCCCCGCCGGGCGCGCCCAATCCGTTTGCGGAGATGATGAAGGACCCCGAATCGGTTGCCGCCAAGACCCTGATGAATCCACCCGACCTGCTCGCGCCGCGCACCGTCAACTCGCGTCAATGGCGCGGTGCGGAGATTCCGGCCGCCAACGGCCATACCACGGCGCGAGCCCTGGCGCGTCTTTACGGCGCGCTCAGCCGCGGCGGTGAGGTCGACGGGGTGCGAATCCTGGCGCC
>Ga0070737_10006056_pt1 | contig 11246 bp, 5 predicted proteins | sample Coa_R1_10_FD_66438 | JGI IMG/M metagenome (GOLD analysis project Ga0070737, IMG submission 66438) | Surface soil microbial communities from Centralia Pennsylvania, which are recovering from an underground coalmine fire - Coalmine... | ecosystem: Environmental > Terrestrial > Soil > Unclassified ...
ATCAGGTGATGCAACGTCACGTGCGTATAGTGGCCGCTGAGGCGCGCCAGAACGGGTTGCATCAGCCCCAGGAAGGCCGCTGCCGGCCGGCTGCCGAAAGAGGAGAACAGTAGGTTGAACCAGACCACGTCGGGTCGCAGGTCATGGATGACCTTCAACAGCCGCAGCGGGTTCAGCAGTGAATTGAATCGCCAGCAGCGCACGACATCATAGTCCGGCAGCTCCTCCACCGTGCCGTCGAGCTCGTCGGCCAGGATGGTAAGACTCAAAATCGGGTCGCGCCGCAATTCCCGGGCAATATGGAAACCGTATTCGTTCAGCCCACGCTTGCTGGGTGGAAAGGCCGTTACCAGACAAATCTTCATGTACTTCCCTGGATCAAAATATCGAGACGCTGAAAACCGGCCGGATCATGGTCCCGATGGGAGCAGTTCCGGTAAAGTTTGGAAATTGCTCCGCTTGTAAGCCAAAAGAAAACCTCAGAGGATAGGCGATCTTGTACTGCCCGCGATCGTCGCGAGCGGCGCGGTGAATCGGTCTTACATAACTGATGAAGAAACTGCTGTAGATGTTGTCATACTGCTGAAAGGTGGAGCTGCCTTCATAAGCGAATTGGCCATCCATGCTCCAGGAAGGATTGATGTAATAGTGTGCCGCGACGACCGGACGCAGGATATGCGCCGTAGCCACCAGGGTGTCCTGCACGCGATAGGCGCGGATGTACTCGCCCATAATGCTGGCGATGAGTTTTTGGTCGAGGAACTTATGCTGCAACCCTCCGTAGCCCGAGGTAGTGAAGAAGTCCCGCACCAGGGGGCTGAAGCTCAAATCGCGGCGCGTGTAGCCGGTAATGAGTTCGGTGTTGCCCCAGGGACGTCCTACGGTGAACTGCAGCGTAGTTCCCACATCGTTCGAGTTCAGCGGATACGGCGTCGCGGTAAACGGCCCGGCTTCGTGATAGACGCTGCCGTTCAACTGTAGCCAATTGAAGAAATAATTGCTGGTGACGTACATGAACTGGCGGAACAGGTTCTGGTCTTCGTAAATCGCCGCCGTGGGGTCGCGGCGCACGGTGTATTGCAGGCCGGTATTGAAGGCAAGCCAATTGTTGCCCAGGTGGAGCACCGGATTGATCGCGCTGTTGAAGTTGTAGTCCCAAGTGTTGCGATTGATGATGAGCGCCTCCTGGGGTAGGGAATAAGGACCCACCGCATTACGGATCTGGAAAAATCCGCTGATCATGGGGAAGTTGTTGTCAAAGTGATAGCGATAGGCGGTGGTCCACAGCGATTGCTGTTCCGAGCGCGGCGGCGGCAGATTCGGGTTCCTGCTGTTGAGCCCGAAAATTTGCTGGTCGAGCACGTAGACCGTGAAGTCGTCATAAAGACCGCCCGTAGTGAAGTCGGTAGCCATGCTCAGATGGTCGGTCACTCGCACGCCTTCTTCGCCGGCCACCCTCATTCCCTCCTGGGCAGCGATGTCGCTACCGCTGAGCTGGCTGGCCTCGGACAATGTCTTCACTGCGTTCCAGTTCTCATGGCGTTGCCGAAAAACTTCGCTTTGCGCCAACAGGTAGTCATAGTTCTGATTAGCGGAGGGATCAGCTCCCAGCGGCGCCAGCGCTTCTTCTGCTTGCTGCGTTTTTCCCTGGGCCAGGTAAGAATTCGCCATGCCTATGGCGACGATGTCCGGTGACGCACCGGCCTGTTGGGCTCTCTGGAAGTACGTGGTGGCGAGATCGAACTCATGCATCGCCAGCAGCAGATTGGCCGCTTCCATCAGGTTGTTGGCGGTGACTGGAGGCGCTTCGCCAATGCGGCTCTCAGCAAATCCCAGGCTGATCTGCTGCTGCGCGTCGGCATACTGGCCGTACTGGACCATCAGCCGGGCGATCGCCAGCCGCGCTTCCACGCGATTGGCATCCGGGGCGTCCAACGCGCGGGCAAAGCGGTCCATAGCCGCCCTTCGGTCGCCCAAGGTCAGCAGGGCATCGCCGGTGTCAAGCAGAATGGCTGACCGATCTCCCCCCACTCGCTCGGCCGACGCCACATAGCGCAAGGTATCGTCCCGGTCGCCGAGATGCGCGTAGGCATGGGCCAACCGGCCATAAATCAGCGGATCGTCGGGCGAGACGGCCAGCGCGGCATTCAGCACCTCGATCGACTGCCGGTAGCGGCGCATGTCATACAGCGTGTCGGCCAGGGCCAGTTGCAGTTGCAGATCTTTGGGCGCGTACTTGAGCGCGGCCCGGTACGCCTGCACCGCGCTGGCCAGCAGATGTTGCTGGCGATAAGCGGTGGCCAGCGCCAGGTAGATCGCCCCCGATTCGCCCATCAGCTTTTGCGCCTCCTTCGCTTCATCCAATGCCTGCACGGGCCGGCGCAGTTGCAAATCGCTGAATGCCAGCCCCAGGTGCGCGATGCCATTGTTCGGGGACAGCTTCAACGCGCTCTGGAAATCCTGCACCGCTTGCTGGGGATTCTGCATGTCGTTTTCCGTGTAGCCGCGGTTCACATACGCTTCCACCATCGTGGGATCGCGTTGAATGGCCCGGGTGTAATCGTCCGCCGCTTCATCCAAGAGCTGCGCATGCTTGTGGACATGCCCTTCCAGCAGCGGGAAGTTCGGCTCGTTGGGTAGAATGGCGCCGTATTTGTCGGCAACCTGGAGGGCCTCGTCGAAATGGCCAAGGTTGTAGAGATCGTAAGCGAGATAGACGGAGGCGTCGCGGTCTTTCGGGTTTAGCTGCAGCACTTTATAGCCCAGCTTTGCCGATTCGGCGTAATCACCCACATGCAGCAGGTAGCGCTCGCGTTCGCGCATCACGCGCGGGTCATCGTTCATCTTGCCGGTGGCGCGATTCACCCATTCCCCGGCCAGCTTGATCTGCTGCGATGCAATCGCCGCGCTGGCCGCGTTGGCGATGATCACCGGATTCTGTGGCGCCCGCTGGTAGGCGAGCCGATAGTTTTCATCGGCGCGCTTGAAATCCTTGGTCTGGGTATAAAGGTCGCCCAAAGCCAAGTAAGGTACATAATCGTCCGGATAGGCCTTCGCCAGGCGATGGAAATATTCTGCTGCCTTCGTGGGATTGTTGTCCTCGCGATAGAGATAACCGATGGCTTCCAGGGCGTAGCGGTTCGTTGGATCGTTAGCGAGCACCTCATCATAGCTGTGCAGCGACTCATCCTTGCGGCCTTCTTTCCACAACAAGTTGGCGTATTGCAACTGGATGTTGGGGTTCGCCGGATCCAGCTTGCGCGCTTCCAGCAGATCGGTTTCGGCAACCTTCAGGTCGTTGTCCGACATTTCTAAAGACGCGCGGACCCGCAGAAACTCGGCCTTTGCCGCTCCCTGCACGTTGAGCTTGCTGATCTCCCGCTCGGCCGTAGCGATTTGCTGATGAGCGGCGGAATCGTCGCCATTCTCGCGATACAGCTCGGCGAGATTCAAGCGCAACTGAATGGGATAGAGTTCTCCCTCCGGCACGCCTCCGGCGGGCAACGCCGCAAGCGCCGCCTTGTACTCTGCAATGGCATCCGCCTGGCGATTCTGCTGTTTGGCCAGCAGCGCGCGAATGGCGTGCAAGCGATAGTGGTTGGCATCAATCGCAGCAGCCCGATTCAAGTACTGCTGCGTCTTGTCGATATTGCCGATGCTCAGTTGCGCCTGAGCGGTGCTGAGCTGATACCCAATGTCTTTCGGTTGCTCGTCGGCGGCGCGCGTGTAGGCCTCGGCCGCCAGATCCTTGTCACCATCGAGTTCGTAGGTGTAGCCGAGGTCAGCAAGCACCGGCGGCGTCATCCGCGGCGCGCTCTTCAGCGTCGCAATCGCCGACTTGTAGTCATGCTGCTCGCGGTAATAATTGGCGGCAGCCTGGAAGATTTCCACGTTGCCGGGCGAGTGCTTCTTTGCCAGGTCGAGCATCTGCTTGGCGCGGTCAGGCTCTTTCAGCTTGAGATAGGCGACCGCCAGCATTAGTTCGGCACGCGCATTCGGCTTTTGCGATTCAACGCGTTGCAGCAGGCTGATGCCCTGCTGCGTGTCTCCCGTCCGCAGGTAGAGTTCGCCGGCAATCAACAGGTCCTCGGTGCGATTCGGATTGGCGCGGATCACCTGCGCCAGCAGGCGCTTGGCGTCGTCCGTGCGCCCCATCTTTTCGTAGGTCTGCGCCAAACCGCTCATGCCGTCAGGATTTCCGGGAGCGGCCTGCAAGCCGTGTTGGTAAGCCTCGACCGATGTTGGATAGCGCCCTGCCAGGCGTGCGGCATAGCCCAGCAAGAACCACAGCTTATTGTCCTGCGGCGCGGCGTTCACGGCGCGCTGCGCGTAGTCCGCGGCAGCGGATGCGTCGCCCCGGCGCAGGGCATCTTGCGCCGCTCGCGCCAGGCGGCCTACCTCGATGCTGCTTCCCCAACCGATCCCGTTCTCGCCGGTGGCGCTCGGCTGTGCCGGCTGGCCCTTCTTGCCTTTGGCCTCCGGGCGGTTGGCCGGCTGGACCTGTTGGCCGTTGATCTCATAGGTCTGCGCTCGCGCGGCTACCGCCAAGCACAACAGGCAGAGGGTCAGGAGAACAGTTTTTCTATTCACGGTGAGTATTCGCGACATTCAGAGACTGTGAAGAAACGTCGCTCCTTGCTCGGAAGCTCAATTTCGTGTGGTTGGATGCAAGTTGCTTCCGATGGGCTGTTCCCGGAGCAGGCAGGCCTGCGGTACAGAAAATCTGGCGCGGCCAAACCGCACAACCAATCCTCGAATAGCAGAATCGAATCGCCTTGTACCGTTTCTCGCGGGAGGCAGCCCTTTGACTTCGCAGTCGCCCACGTTCCCCGTCGCAGCGCGCACACCTACCACGGGCGCTGGGATGTCTGTTTTCCTCTCGCGACCGATTCCGCTTTCCGCTATTTTGCTGATCACGCTGGCGGTGCATGGCCCCCTGCTGCTGATGCAGTTGCCGCTCGCCTCCTACGACGCCAACACACACATCTTTTTTGCGGCGCATTACGCTCATCACTGGTTCGATCCCTGGAACCCGAAGTGGTTCGGCGGCTTCTCGCAAACCACCTATCCGCCGTTGACTCACCAGTGGATCGCGCTCTTCTCCCATGTCATGGGCCTAAAGATGGCCTATATGTTGGTGCAGTTCATCGCCATCTTGTTGCTGCCGATCGGTATCTACCGCTACGCCGCCTTGTGGGTAGATGAAATCTCCGCCAGCTATGCCGCGCTGGCTTCGGTGTTCCTGGGCTCGCTCGCCATGCTGGTGTACCAATCGGGACAGTTGCCCACCACGGCGGCGGCGGCCCTCACCTTGAATGCCGCCCCGTTCTTCTATTTCTGGTTGCGGCGAGGAGGTTTCCTCGATCTGCTGAAAGGCGTGGCAATTGCCTGGGCTGCGGCGGCCGCCCACCACGTCACCTTGTTGTTCGGTGCAATCCTGTTTGCGATTCCTGTGTTGACGCTGGCCATCCTCGATCGCAACCCGGAGGCGGCCGAAGAAGACCGCGCATCGGTGGGCGGAGTTTTGGGCCGCGCGGTCGTCTTCGCCTTCCTCTCCATTGCTGGGATAGCGGTGGTCTTGTGGCCGTACTGGGTTGCGCTCATCAAGAACCCCATCAACCAAATGCCGATTCCCCACGGCTCGCGCGACAACTACATCCTCCATCCCTTCAGCGGAATCAACTTCTGGATCATTCCGATGGGTGCCCTGATCCTGGCAATCCCCTTTATCCTCCGGCGTGGCTCCGCGGAACGGAGATTGCGGCCGCTGCTTATCGGGTGGTACGTCACCACGCTGATCGGTTTGGGTGGAACGACGCCGGTGGGCAAATTGTTGCTCGGCCGCGCCTATGAAGTTTTGACCTACGAGCGCTTCACCTTCTGGGCCACCCTGATGGCGATGCCGTTTGTTGGCCTGCTGGCAGTGGAATTGATCCAGCGCTTCCGCATGAAGGCGATTGTCGGCCTCAGCATCGCCGCGGTCGGGACTATGGCAGCGAGTGTGGCATGGATCGAAATCAATCCCATCACGGTAACGCCCTTCAGTGTGAAGCCGGTGATTGCCTTCCTCAATCGCGATGATCACGCAAAATTCCGCTACATCACGCTGGGATTTGGCAGCAAGTTCGCGGAAGTCTCCACCTACGCCAAGGCTGATAGCGTCGATGGCGATTACAACTCCGCGCGCCTGTTGCCGGAGATGACGGCCTACGGCTCGGCGCAGCTTTACAACGCCAAGTATTACGGCCTCGCCGGCATGGAATCTTTGCGCGCAGTGCTCAAGCATGCTGACAAGTACGGCTTGAAGTACGTCTTTGTCCGCGATCGTTACTATGAGCCGTTGCTCGCCTTCGCCGGCTGGCGGCAAGAGGAGGTTTACGACAACGGCAACGTGACGCTATGGGCCAAAGAAGATGTTCCGCCGGCGAAGCGCCTGGAGTTTGTCGGCTTCATGTCCACCCGGACGGAGGGGCTGATGTGGGGAACGCTTCCTCTCGCCAGCAGCCTGTTGGCCTTGTTGCTTGTGCTGCTCGTGCCCGAGCGCCGCCGCACCGGGACCATGCTGGAGTTCCCGGCTCCGGCCGCAGCCGAAGCGGCGGTTTTGCGGGAGGCCCAGTGATGAGACGCGCTCTGCCCATCGCAATCCTTGTTCTTACCGTCGTCCTGGTTGCCTTAGCGACCATTCAGCCTGACCAATTGTCCCCCGCCCACTCCCCCGACGGCGCTGTGCGCTCGCTCTTTGCCCATGTGAAAGCCCGCGACTACGCCGGTGCGTTCTCCTACGTCGCCAATGCAAGCGATACCAGTGAGCAGGCGTTCGCGCAGGATTTGGCGGGCCGCGACGGCAGCCTGCGCACCTACTCGTCGTTGCAAGCTGCCGATACCAAAATCCTGCACGCCAGCGACGAGGAAGCCTTGGTGCGTGCCACCCTGGAGTATGCGACCGCCGTCGGCGCCTTCTACGACACGCGCGATCTGAAGGTGGTGAAAGAAGGCGATCGCTGGAAGGTAGTATGGCCGGTGACCAAGCACGCCAACGTGCCGCCGCAGGTCATCCAGGAAAATTACCTGCGCTGGGACGTCATCACGCGCGGCGCCGGCGACGACTGGGGCGCGCAGAACGTGGAAGCACCGCGGGTGCGCATCATTTCCATGAACGCTATCCCGCAGGGCGATAAGACCATCATCGTCGGCGAAATCGAGAATGAAGATACCGTCCCCGGGTTTGTCTCGGTCGGGGCGACGCTGATCGGCAAAAACGGTGAAGTCCTGGGCTTTGAAACCAGTTTCGACAAAATCTCGCATACTCTGCTGCCCAAGGAAATTTCACCCTTCCGCATCGACTTTCCTCGGGTACGGCTGGCAACGGTGAAGAGCGTGCGCATGTCGCCGGCTTCTTTGCTGGTGCCCGCCTCTGCCGATCCGGTCATCGCAGTCCTGCACCAGCGCGTTGAGGTTGACGCGCGCGGGCGGCACGTGCTGCGAGGCGAGCTGCTGAACGAGAGCGGCGAAGTCGTGAACATTCCGCATGTGCTGGCCACTTACTACGACAAAGCCGGCAGGGTCATATGGGTGTCGGACGGTTACGTTGATCAGGCGTTGCTGCCGGAGACGCCGGTGCCCTTCGCCGTCGACCTGCGCGACGATCTGGCGTCCAATGTCCAGAGTTACCGCGTTACGGTGAACCAGTACGTGCTGAATCCTGAAGATTAGTCCATGAGAACTATTGAATGATCGGATTTGTATCAGGGCCCGACTTCAGTCGTGCCGGAAGGACGTAGCCAAAGGGAGCGGGCTTTAGCCCCTGCGAAGTTCGCCCCACAGGCGCTAAAGTCCAAGCTCCTGAGCCGTAGGACGGCACGACTGATGTCCCGCCCTGATACGAACCCGTCTCCGGTTGTTATGAGGATGAACTTTAGAAGCAATCTCAAGTTCGGACTTGTCTTGGCGACCTGCAGTTTCTCTCTGGTCGCATACGCGTCCGATTTGAATGTTCCGGCAAGCATGGTGGCCGGCTCCAGCCTGAGCATTCCGACCTCCGGTAGCGGCACCGCAACCTTGTATGTCGCTGGTCCGGGTACCGCGATCAAGCGAAAAGTCGAGCTTGGGCGGGAGATTCACCTCAGCGCCGAGGATTTGCAGAACGCCGGCCGCTACGTCGTGTCGCTTGCCGGTGACAGCGCCACATTCTTCGTTACTGCCGGGCCGGTTCACTCCATCGCTTTTCTGGCGCGGCCGTCGCGCGTGCCGGCGGACACTACTGGCGTCATCAGCGGAACGGCGTTCGTCTTCGATAAATATCAAAATCTTGTGCTCGAGCCGCAGACGGTGAAGTTTGAACTCAGTGCCAACGGGCAAACGGTCACTCGCAATGAAACTACGAAGGACGGTGTTGCCTACACCAAGCTGGATTCGTCGAAAGAAGCAGGGGTGGCGCAGTTTGTGGCCTCCAGCGGCCCGGCGTCCGTGCGCCGCGTGGTGGAGCAAGTGGCTGCTGACCCATGCAACCTCCGAATGAGTGCCGTGCCGGACAAGCATGGCATTCTGGTGCGTACCGATCCCATTCGTGACTGTGCCGGCAATCTCGTGCCTGACGGAACCATCGTGACGTTTACCTCAACCGATCCCCGGGGCACGAGCACGGTCGATGCCCGCATCCGGCAAGGTATCGCCGAGGCGGAGTTGCCCGCCGCGAACAACGCAACGATTTCCGTCGCTTCAGGCGTCGTGGTAGGCAATGAAATCCAGTGGCGAGGTGACCGATGAAGCGCATAGTGTGGCTCAGCTTGGCTCTGGCGGCATTGGCGGCGCTGACGCTCGTGCTTTCAAGGCAAAACGTTGCTCCTGTTCACGCCGCCGCCCTGCCCGCAGTCACCGTCAGCGTTGAACACGCCCGTCCGCGACAGGTTGAGGACCCGACCCAGAAAGCAGTGGCCCGCGACTATGCCGCGGCCTGGCAAGCGATGGCGGAGGCGCTCGACCAGAACCGCACCGAGCTGCTGGGCGCAAATTTCATTGGCGCCGCTCGTCGCAAGCTGACTGCCACCGTTGCCGAGCAGCGCAAAGCCCGCTTGCACCAGCGCATCACCGACCAGGGGCATACGGTCGCGGCGATATTTTATTCTGCCGACGGCTCGGCGATCGAGCTGGACGACACTGCTCATTTGCGGTTTGACCTGATGGACGGCAACACCGTGGTCCACTCCCAGGACGGAGTCGTACGCTATGTGGCGCTGCTGACGGCGGCGGAGAATTCCTGGAAGGTGCGAGTGCTGCAGGCGGTCCCTTCTTCTTAAATGGGCCTTGACGTTTCGGTTTTTGCGCCGTCCAAACAGGTAAGCTATTTTGCTCAGATTTTCAGCGGTGTTGACCGTTCTGTTGAGTGCCTACATTTCCTTTCCCGCTAATCCGGAATAACGGATAAAATAGCTGGAGACTCCAGTGTGAGGCGCGGCATCCAATCGCTGTTGAGTGGCTGGTCCTAATGATTCTTAAACATACCCGTGTCCTAACACTGCTGCTGGCCGGCTCCGTGGCCGGCGTTGCCCAAAACCCGGCTGCTAAATCCGCACCGGCTGTCCCGCCGGCTAGCTCCTCCGCCAAGGCTCCACAGCAAAGCTCCTCCCCGGCGGCGCAAGCTTCGCAAACGGCTCCCGAGAATAAGCCCGATAAGGCCGCGTCTTATTACCACTTCATGCTGGCCCGCATGTACGAAGAGATGGTCTCCATGTATGGCCGCTCCGACTACGCTAACAAGGCCATTAACGAGTATCAGCTTGCCCTCCAGAACGATCCCAATTCCGATTATCTGAACGCCGGCCTCGCCGAGTTGTACGCCCGCACCGGGCGCATTCGCGACGCCGTTCTGCAAGCCCAGGACATCCTCAAGCGCGATGGCAACAACCTGGAAGCACGGCGTTTGCTGGGTAGCATTTACCTGCGTTCGCTGGGCGACATGCAGCAAGGCACGCAGTCGCAGGACGTCCTGAAGCTGGCCATCCAGCAGTATGAGCAGATCGTGAAGCTCGATCCCAAGAGCGTAGAGGACCATCTGCTGCTGGGCCGCCTCTACCGCCAAAACGACGAGCTGTTGAAGGCGGAGAACGAGTTCAAGGCGGCGGTGGCCATCCAGCCCGATTCGGAGGAGGCGGTTACGACACTGGCCTATCTCTATAACGAGGAAGGTGACTCCAATCGCGCCCTGCAGGTGCTGAACGCGATTCCGGAAAGCCAACGCACTGCGAAGCTCTACTCGGCGCTGGGCTACACCTACGAGCAGCAGAAGGATTACAAGAAGGCAGTGGATGCCTATCGCAAATCCACGCAACTGGACCGCGACAACCTGGACGCAGTGCGCGGCCTGGCCCAGAACCTGATGAACGACGGCCAGACAGAAGCCGCCCTGGAAGAATACAAGGCGATCGTCGAGGCTGACCCTTCCGACGCCCAGACCTACATGCTCATTGCCGAGATCGACCGCCGCGACGGCAAGTTTGATCAGGCGATGGATGCGCTCAAGAAGGCCAACGCCATTGTCCCCGATTCGCTGGAGGTGCAGTACAACATCGCTGTAGTCGATGAGGCCCAGGGCAAGTACGATGACGCCATCCAAATCCTGAATCAGTTGCTGAGCAAGAGCGCGCAGGACCAATCCGACTTTAGCGCCGCGGACAAGAACAATCGCGCCCTCTTCCTGGAGCGATTGGGCAGCATCTATCGCGACACCAACAAAACCCAGCTCGCGCTGGATACTTTCCGCAAGATGCTCGATCTTGGCGACGATAATGCCATCCGTGGCTATCAGGAGATCATCGAGACCTACCGCGACAACAAGCAGTGGCAGTTGGCCACCAGCGTCGCCGAAGAAGCGGCCAAGAAATATCCCAACGACCGCGATCTGCAAATGGTCGCGGCGTCGCAGCAGGCCGATATGGGCAGCCCGGCGCCGGCGCTTGCGCAGGTGAAGTCACTGCTCAATGGCGACCCCGCTAACGATCAGAGGGTCTACGTTGCCTTGGCGCAGATGTATAGCCGCATCAAGGACTGGCCCAACGCCGAAGAAAACATCAACAAGGCGATTGAGCTCTCCACCAAGCAGGACGACAAGGACTACGCACTGTTCGTCGCCGGCTCCATTTACGAACGGCAGAAGAAGTACGACAAAGCGGAAGAGGAGTTCCACAAGGTCCTGGCCGATGATCCCAAGAACGCCATGGCCCTGAACTATCTCGGCTACATGCTGGCCG
>Ga0070737_10006057_pt1 | contig 11244 bp, 7 predicted proteins | sample Coa_R1_10_FD_66438 | JGI IMG/M metagenome (GOLD analysis project Ga0070737, IMG submission 66438) | Surface soil microbial communities from Centralia Pennsylvania, which are recovering from an underground coalmine fire - Coalmine... | ecosystem: Environmental > Terrestrial > Soil > Unclassified ...
TCCTCGACCGCCATCTGCTTCTCGAGCGGGGTCGAGTACGCGTAGCGATTGTTTTCGCATACGAAGACCACCGGCAGCTTATGCACACCGGCAAAGTTCATCGCCTCGTGCACGTCGCCGCGCGAGGCCGCGCCTTCGCCGAAGAAGGCCACCGCGATGTTCTTTTCCTTCTTGATCTGGAACTTGAGCGCCGCGCCGACCGCCACCGGCAGTGAAGACCCCAGCATCGAAGTCGAACCGAACACGCCGCGGCTCAGATCGCCGCCGTGCAGAAAGGAGTCCTTGCCGCGCGAAAGCCCGCCCTCCTTGCCCATCAACTGCGCCATCAGCACGCCCGGGTCCACACCCCGCATCAGGAACACGCCCAGGTCGCGATGCAGCGGCAGGACCACATCGCCTTGCTGCAGGGGCGCACAGATGCCGGCGATCAGGCCTTCCTGGCCGGCGCCGGAGTATACGCCGCCGAGGATTTTGTTCTGGCGATGCAGCCGTGAGACGCGCTCCTCGAAGCCGCGGATCAACTTCATCCAGTAGTACAGTTGCAGCTCGTATTCGACCTGAGCGCCCGGTTCTGAAGCCACCACCGTCGCGTCTGCCATAGGCATAGCTTAACCCAAAGGACGGCGCGGGCCAAAAAGCAACGCAGCAGCGGTCGCTTGCCCCCCCGGGCGAAGTGGTCCAACGGCGCTTGCCTCACCGGTGTCCGAAAGACGCAACCAATTCGGCGTGGGCCAAGGGATGGCGCAGGAGCGCACGAGCCTATCTGCAGGATACTGTTTAGATCTTTGTTATTTTCTGACTGATTACAGATCTCAATTTGACTGATTCTAGAAATTTATGATACTTAGCATCTGAAAGAAGATGTTTTATACAAAGTTCATCATTTTTTGATGGAGATCTGTGTTTTAATCGGCGAAAACCAAGGGGCGGGAGACCACTATGCACCGAAGATTCCATTCACACAAACCTGCGATAACTGCCGTGGCGATAATCGCCCTGATGGCGGTTGGTCTGCCCGCCTACCTGGGGGCGTTTACTTTCATGCCCGACCGCCAGGTCGCGCAGCGCCTGCTGTTCCCCGTCGCGGATTCGGCCTTTCCGGTGGCCGCGGGCGATGCAATCGCCGATCACGTGCTGGGACAGATGGACTTCGCCCATGCCACCCAGAATTTTGCCGACGCTTCCACCCTCGACCTGCAAAGGAACATCACCGCCGTGGCGATCGATCAGAGCAGCGTTCCCAACCGGGTCTATGTGGCGGACCCTGCCAACAGCCGGGTCCTGGGATGGTCGAGCGCGGCCGCGTTGAGCAACGGCAAAGCCGCCGACCTCGTGATCGGTCAGCCCGACTTCTTTTCCACCACCTGCAACAACGGCGGAGTCAGCGCATCGAGCCTGTGCTTTCCCACCGGCGTTGCGGTGGACGGTTCGGGCAACCTGTACGTCGCTGACAACAACAACAGCCGGGTGTTGGAATACAACACGCCGTTCGTCAACACCGGCCAGGCGGGATCGGGCGACAGGATCGCCGATCAGGTCTTCGGCCAGGGCGGCAATTTCACTTCCGCGCTGTGCAATCAGGGCGCCCTGACGCTGGCCAACGCGGGCACCCTATGCCGTCCGGCCGCGATTGCGATCGACGCCAGTGGCGTGCTCTACGTCGCAGACCAACAAAATAACCGCGTACTCCAATATTTATTGCCGAGCATCGACGTTACCGCCGATGCGGTCTTCGGACAGGGCGGACAGTTCACCTCCACGACCTGCAACAAGGGCGGGATCAGCGCCAACAGCCTGTGCCGGCCCGCAGCCTTGGCCACCGACGTATCCAACAACCTGTATGTGGCCGACACCAGCAACAGCCGGGTGCTCGAATACAACAATCCGGTGGCCAACGGCACCACCGCCGACGCGGTCTTTGGGCAAGGCGGCAGTTTCACGACGGCAGCATGCAATCAGGGCGCAGGGCCCACCGCAAGTTCGCTATGCGGGCCTGCCGGCGTCGCAATCGACGCGACCGGCCATCTGTACATCTCTGACCGGGGCAATTCCCGGGTGCTCGAATACAACACGCCCGGCACGGTGGCCGCCAAGGTCTTTGGTCAGACCGGCATGAGCGGCAGCAGTTGCAACTTCAGTGGGACCAATGCCAGTGGATTGTGCAATCCGGGCGGCGTGGCGCTGGACGCCGCCGGAGGTCTTTATGTCGCCGACGATCAAAACAACCGGGTTCTCAGGTACAACAACGCGTTTGGCGGCGACACCACCGCCGATATCGAGCTGGGCCAGCCTGATTTCGCGCACAACGACCGCAACGCAGTCGACGCCAGCGGATTTGGCGGCAGCGCCGCTGACGTGGTGCTGGCCGGAACCCTGGACATCGCGGCGCTGGGCGCGGTAGCCATCGACAACAGCGTAAGTCCGCCGCGCATTTGGGTGGCAGACCCTCACAACAATCGGGTGCTGGGGTTCAGCAACGTCAACGCTCTGGCTGACGGTCAGGCGGCTTCCATTGTTATCGGCCAAGCCGATTTCACCAACGGCTCAAGCCAGGCGTGCCTGGGCGCTCCCACCGCCTCCAACCTGTGCTTCCCGACCGGCGTTGCGGTTGATGCGGCGGGCAACCTGTACGTCGCCGACGAGCTGGACAACCGGGTACTGAAATATCTGGCGCCAGTTACCAACGGCAAAGCCGCCAGCTTGGTGATCGGTCAACCCGATTTTACCTCGACCAAATGCAACGGTGGCGCGGCCAGCCCTACTGCAGCAACGTTGTGCAGACCCTGGACTGTGGCGCTGGATGGCGCAGGCGGCCTCTATGTTGCCGACCTGAGCAACAATCGCGTGCTGGAGTACACCGCGCCGTCCAGTTCGCATCCCAACGCGGCGCACGTGTTCGGCCAGGCAAACTTCGTCAGTTCAAGCTGCAACAAGGGCGGCACGCCCAGCGCTGCCAGCTTGTGCGAACCGACCGCGATGGCGTTGGACGCAACCGGCCGGCTGTTTATCGCAGACTTCGGCAACAGCCGGGTGCTCAGGTACAACGTTCCGCTCACCTCGCAGCTCGCCAACCTGGTGTACGGCCAGGGCGCGGCGGGCAACGACTTCATCGACAATAATTGCAACGGCGGCGGCATCGGCGCCGCGACCCTGTGCAGCGCGGCCGGTGTTGCGGTTGATTCAGCCGGCAATGTGTACATCGCCGACAGCGGCAACAACCGCATCCTGCACTACGCCGCGGGCAGCGTAAGCGCCGATTTGGTGTTCGGCCAGGGCGGATTTTTCGTCACCAAGAATGCCAATTTGGGCGGAACGACGCCCAGCGCCGCAACCCTATCGCTGCCGCTGTGGCTGGCGGTCGATAATGCCGCCAACCTCTATGCGGCGGACGCGATGAACAACCGGGTGCTGCAATACCTGGCGCCGCTGGCCGCGCCGAGCCCGACGCCGACACCGGCGATGGCTACGCTGTCGCCGACCAGTGTCAATTTCGGCAATGTGGCGCCCGGCAGCATCAGCACCACCAGGAAGGTGACATTGACCAATAACGGCACGGGATCAATCGTCGTCAACGCCGTCAACCGCGTGGGCTCCAATCCGACCGACTTTCCGCAAAACAACAACTGCATCGGCACGCTGGCCGGCGGCAAGAGCTGCACCATCAGCATCATGTTTGCGCCGACCGCGCCAGCGGGCACACCCGAGGCGGCGCAGTTCGTAATCTACGACAACGCCAAGAACGCGCCGCAGCTTCTGCCCGTTTACGGCACGGCTTCCCAGCAAGCGACGCTGGCACCCTCAAGCCTCAGCTTCGGCAGCGTCGCAGTGGGGAGCACCAGCACCGCCAAGGTGCTGACGTTGACCAACAATCGCAGCTCGGCCATGACCATCAGCGCAATCGCGCTGGGCGGCACCAACCCCGGCGATTTCCTCAAGACCACGACTTGCGGAGCGAGCCTGGCGGCGTTTGCCAGTTGCACGATCTCGGTGCAGTTCAAGCCCACCGTACTGGGCGCCAGGTCGGCGACGCTCAGCGCCACCGACACCGCCAGCAACTCGCCGCAGACCGTCTCGCTGACCGGCACCGGCGCCGCGCAAGTCACCGTTGCGCCTTCCAGTCTGAGCTTCGGCAGTGTGTCGGTCGGCGTGACCAGCGCCGCTAAGACGGTGACGCTGACCAACAATCAGAGTACGACGCTGACCATCAGCGCAATCGCGCTGGGCGGCACCAACCCGAGCGATTTCCTCAAGAGCACCACCTGCGGCGCCAGCCTGTCAGCATTCGCAAGTTGCAGTGTGTCGGTCAGTTTCAAGCCCGCCGCGACCGGTACCCGCAGCGCGCTGCTGACAATCACGGACAGCCCCGACACCGGCAGTCCGCATCAGGTAACGGTGAGCGGGACAGGACTCTAAACGGACGCAAACCAGGCGATCGCCGTACGCTGCGCGTCAGCGGTTGCCTCTGCAAAACCGATGGCTTATAACGGGGCCGAGAATATGTCGGCCCCCAACCTCGCATTGGATTCGCAGGCGCATCGGCCGCCCGTGCGCTCGATTATCGACCGGGCGATGGCGGGGGTGCCGCTGGGCGCGCAGGAGGCCGTTGCGCTGATCGAGTGCGACGACCTCGGCCTGCTGCTGGACGCCGCCGGCGAACTGCGCGATCGGGTCAAGGGGCGCGACGTCACCTACTCGCCCAAAGTGTTCCTGCCGGTCACCAATCTGTGCCGCGACCGCTGCACCTATTGCACCTTCCGCAAGGACCCGTGGGATCCCGAAGCCTGGACGATGATGCCGCACGAGATCATCGACTGGTCGCGCCGCGGGCGCGCGTTGGGATGCAGGGAGGCGCTGATGTGCCTGGGCGACAAGCCGGAGGTGGCGTTTCGGGAATATCGCCAAACGCTCCAGTCGCTGGGCGTGCGCAGCACGATCGAATACGTGCAGCAGGCCTGCGCGCTGGCGCTGGCCGAGGGCCTGCTGCCGCACACCAATGCCGGCGTGATGTCCTATGCCGAGATGGGGAGGCTGCGTCCGGTCAACGCCAGCATGGGGCTGATGCTGGAGGACATCTCCACGCGCCTGCGCAAGCGCGGCGGGGCACACCAATGGGCGCCGGACAAGGAGCCGGCGCGGCGGATGCGGATGCTGGAGGAGGCGGGCCAGCTCAAAATTCCCTTCACCAGCGGAATCCTGCTCGGCATCGGCGAGACCAGCGCCGAACGGGCGCTGAGCCTTATCGCGCTGCGCGACGTCCATCGCCGTTACGGGCACATCCAGGAAGTGATCATCCAGAATTTCCGCGCCAAGCCCAATATCCCGATGGCCGATGCGCCCGAGCCGGACCAAATCGAAATGGCGCGCGCCATCGCGACCGCGCGCCTGGTGCTGGGCAGCGAGATGAACGTTCAGGCGCCGCCCAACCTCTCGCCCAACGACATCGAGCTGTTCCTGCGCGCCGGCCTCAACGATTGGGGCGGTATCTCGCCGTTGACCCGCGATTACGTCAACCCTGAGGCGCCGTGGCCGCACGTCGAGCAGCTGGGCGAGCGCTGTGCGCGCGCCGGCTTCCGCCTGCATCAACGGCTGCCCGTCTACCGGGAATACATCAACGATGAGTGGATCGATCCGGTCCTGCTGCCCGCGGTCAAGCAGGCGGCGGCGGACCTCAAGACCGCCTGAACCAGCGGCGGAGGTGTAGTGTGAATCTGACCGAACTGCGCAGCTACGTCGATGAAATCGAGTCCACGCCGCTGGACGCGCTGCTGGCCGAAGCCTCGCCGGCGGTGCGCGCAGCGCTGCTTAAAGCGCTCAACCACCAGGAGCTGACGCGTGAGGAGGGACTGGCGCTTTATACCTGCCAGGGGAGCGACTTGCGCGCGATGGTCAAATGCGCGGATTTGGCGCGCGCCGAGGACGTCGGCAACGAAGTCACCTATGTCGTCAACCGCAACATCAACTTCACCAACATCTGCTTTGTCGGATGCCAGTTCTGCGGTTTCAAGCGCCAGCGCTGGGAATCCGACGCTTACGACCATTCCGACCAGGTGATTCTGGACAAGGTGGCCGACGCGTGGGCGCGCGGCGCCACCGAAGTCTGCATGCAGGGCGGGATCAATCCCGAGATGCCGCCGTTTAAGTATCGCGACCTGCTCGACGTCATCAAGGGCAGCTTTCCGGCGATGCACATCCATGCGTTCTCCCCGATGGAGATCATGTACGGGGCGCGGCGCACCAGGATGGCGTACCGGGAATACATCGGGATGCTGCGCGACCACGGGCTGGGCTCGATTCCCGGCACGGCCGCGGAAATTCTCGACGACAGCGTGCGCGAAATCCTCAGCCACAAGAAGGTCGATGTGGCGGCGTGGGTCGAAATCATCACCACCGCGCACAGCCTGGGCGTGCCCACCACCTCAACGATCATGTACGGTCACATCGAAAGCCCGGTTCACGTGGTCAACCATCTGAGTCTGATCCGCGACCTCCAAAAGCGCACCCACGGCTTTACGGAATTCGTGCCGCTGCGCTTCGTCCATCAGAACACCCAGCTCTTCCGCAAGGGATTGGTGGCGCCGCCGCCGCCGCGCGGCACGGACGACTTGCGCATGTACGCCTTCTCGCGTCTGTTCCTGCGCGGACAGATCAACAACATCCAGACCTCGTGGGTGAAGATGGGCGTGGACCTGGCGGCCTTGACACTCAAGGCGGGATGCAACGATTTCTCCGGCACGCTGATGGAGGAAAGCATCACCGCGCAGGCGGGCGGCGACGCCGGTGAATTCGTGCCGGTGGACCTGATCGAGCGCAAGGCGGCGGAGATGGGGCGGGTCGCGGTCGAGCGCGACACGCTTTACCGAAAACTTTACGGAAAGCGGACTCCCAATGGGGCGCGGCCGATTACTCCCCTCCACAGCGCCGATCACGGTGCTTGCGGGGGGAGTGGGTGCAGCTAAGTTCCTGCGCGGACTGACGCGGCGCATCGACCCCAGGCGCGTGCACGTTATCGTCAATACCGGCGATGACGAGGAGTTCTACGGCCTGCACGTTTCGCCCGATCTCGACACCGTGACCTACACGCTGGCAGGGATGTCCAATCCGGCCACCGGATGGGGTTTGGCGGGCGAATCGTTCAACGCTCTGGGCGCGTTGGCTGCGTTTTATGGCAAGGGATGGTTTGCGCTGGGCGACCGCGACCTGGCCACCCACATCTATCGCACCGACCGGCTGCGGCAGGGATGGCCGCTCAGCCGTATCACGGCGGACATCGCGCGCAAACTGGGAGTCAAGGCGCGCATCATGCCGATGAGCGATGATCGGGTGCGGACGTTCGTCAAAGTGCGCGGCCGCGCGGCGATGCCGTTTCAGGAATACTTCGTGCGCAACCGCGCGCGCGGGCGCGTAGAGCGGATCGAGTTGCGCGGCGCGCAGCAGGCCCGGCCGCTGGCCCAGGCGCTCGACGCGATCAAAGCGTCGGCCGCGGTCATCCTGGCGCCGTCCAATCCGTTCGTTTCGCTGGGCCCGATCCTGGCGCTGCCGCCGATGCGCACGACGCTTGCCTCCCTGCGCGAGCGGGTCGCCGCGATCAGTCCGCTGGTGGGCGGTAAAACAATCAAGGGTCCGGCCGACAAGATGATGCGCGGGCTGGGTCATGAGGTGTCGCCGGTGGGTCTGGCCAGGCTCTACCGCGATTGCGTCGGCACGCTGATCATCGACCAGCTCGACCGCCGCTATTTGGAGCCGCTTCGCGCGCTGGGCATCAATGCGGTCGCCACCAACACCATCATGAGCACCCCGGCGCGCGCCGCCGCATTGGCGCAAGTGGTTCTCGACTCGATTCAAGTGTAGTCTTAAGTTCGCTTATGGCCTCAGTCACGATTACCGCGCTGGAAGGCATCCCTCTCATCAAGCAGGGCGATAACCTTGCCCAACTTATCCTCGCTGCCACCCAACGGGCCGGCCTGCGCCTGGCCGACGGCGACATCATCGTCGTCTGCCAGAAGGCGGTGTCCAAATCGGAGGGGCGGGTTTTCGACCTCAAGGAAATCGTCCCATCCGAAGTCGCGAAAAACATCGCAGCACGATGGGACAAGGATCCGCGGGTGGTCGAACTGGTGCTGCGCCAGACCAACCGCATCGTGCGGATGGATCGCGGCGTACTGATTGTCGAAACCGGACCGGGATGGGTGTGCGCCAACGCCGGCCTGGACGAATCCAACAGCATGGCCGAGGACCGCGCGATCCTGCTGCCGGTGGATGCCGACGCCTCCGCCGCGCGCATCCGCGCCGACCTCAAACGGCTGAGCGGCGCCGAAGTCGCGGTGTTGATCAGCGACACCTTTGGGCGCCCATGGCGCGACGGGCTGACCGAAGTCTGCCTGGGGATTTCCGGGATGGAAGCGATGCTGGACCTGCGCGGCACCACGGATTTAGGCGGGCGCGAACTGTCCCACACCGTGGTCGCGGTCGCCGACGAGCTGGCGTGCGCGGCGGGGTTGCTGATGGAAAAAGCCAGTGGTATCCCGGCGGTCCTGATTCGCGGCTATCGCTATAAAGCGGCGCCGGGCAGCGCCCGGATCTTGATTCGACCGGCGGAAGCGGATTTGTTCAGGTGACGCGCGACTGGCAGGCATAACCATTTACCAGTAACCTGTAACACGACGTGGACCGCAACAAAGCCATAGCCTTCTCCGCCCCCTCCCTGCCTGAGACCCCGGCCCAGGTTGTCGAAAGCGAACTGCAAGCGGTGGAAACCCGCCTGCTGAGCCTGCTCGACTGCCGCGAATCGCTGATCAGCGAAATCTGCCGCTACCTGGTCGCAGGCGGCGGCAAGCGCATTCGTCCGACCTTCATCATGCTGGTCTACCGCGCCTGCAGCGGCAGCGACCGCAATCTGGCCGACGTGGTCGACGCCGCAGTGGCCCTGGAGTTGATTCATTCCGCGACGCTGCTGCATGACGACATTATCGATTCCGGCAAGCTGCGCCGCGGCAAGCCCTCGGCCTTCAGCCGCTTCGGCCTGGGCCCAACCCTGGTCGCCGGCGACTTTTTGTTCTCGCGCGCCTTCGAGCTGTGCGGGCGCTTCGAGGAGCGGCTGATCAAGATGGCCGCCGACGCGTGTATCGAGCTGACCGAAGGGGAAGTGATGGAGGGGCGGCTGCGCCACAACGCGTCGGTCAGCCTGGCCGATTACAAAAAGGTGATCGAGCTGAAGACCGCCTCGCTGTTTCGCTGCGGCGGGCGGGTCGCGGCGGATCTGTCCGGCGCCCCGGAGCGGATCATCAAGCGCATGGGTCGCCTGGGGACCGCCATCGGCCTGGCCTTCCAGATGGTCGACGACCTGCTCGACGTCGTCGGTCCGGAGAGCAAGATCGGCAAGCCCGTCGGCTCCGACCTGCGCGCGGGCATCCCGTCGCTGCCGGTGGTGCTCGGTATCGCCGGCTGCGCGGAACTGCGCCGGCTCTTCGACGAACGCACCGGCGTGGATGGCGCCGGATTCGAGCGCGCGCTGGAACTGGTGCGCGCCCCCGAAGTGCTGGCGGCCAGCCGCCAGAAGGCCGCCGAGCAGGCCGCGCTGGCGCACAACGAATTGTCCTGCCTCAAGCCCTCGATCTATCGCGACTGCCTGGCCGCCATGATCAACGACCAGGTCGACCGCGAGGTGTGAAGCTGAAGCAATTCAGCGCAACTCGGCGGGCAGGCCCGCGCCCATCAGGTCGGCGAAATTGCCGCAATAAAAGCGCTGCCTTACCGAGTCGGCGGCGTTGGCCAATGACGCATCGAAGCGCTTGAGCGGATTGCGCCCGCCTTCGATATGCGGATAGTCGGAGGAGAACATGCAGATGCGCTCATCGGAATTGGCCACGATCCAGCCCGTGTCCTCCGCCGGATAAGGTGTGACACGCACCTGGCGGATGACGAACTCGCTGGGCCGCAGCGACATCTTCTGCAGCCGCTCCTCGTTTTTGTAGAACGACTGATGCGCCGTGTCCATCATCCGCATCCATCCCGGCAGCCACGCCGCGCCCTGCTCGATGACGCCAAACTTAAGCCGCGGAAAGCGGTCCAGCACGCGGTCGAAGATGAGGGTGGCCAGGCATTGCATCGGCGGATAGGGAATCGCCACGTAATCCAGCGAGCGCAAATCGCCGTCGCCGCCGTGCCAATCGGGCACCGGCGGCAGCCCGTTTAGCAGAAACTGCGGCGCCGTCAGCGGACCGCCGCCTCCGACGTGGAAGAGTATCGGGAGGCCGGCTTCCTGCGCCTGCGCCCACACCGGGTCCAGTCCGATATGGCTGGGCGAATGCGTCTTGGGGCATCGCGAAGGAATCACCAAACCCTTGGCGCCCAGCGCGATCGCGTCGCGCGCCGTGCGCGCGGCGCCGTCCAGGTCCATCAATGGAACATAACAGGCCGCCAGCAGGCGGCGGTCCGCGGCGCAAAACTCGACCATCGCGCGATTGACCGCGCGCGCCGCGGCGTAAACCAGCCCGGCGTCATCGCCGTGTTCCAGCTCGCCGATCTTGAGCGACAGCGTGGGAAACACAAGCTGGCTGGCAAATCCCAGGTAGTCCAGCGCCTCGGCCCGATCCGCGCCGCGCCACGAACCCAGGGCATTGTAGTTCTTGCGCGTCATGATCTTCGCGGCGCGCTCGGTCCGATACTTCGGGTCGTCATGGCGCGCGCGCAGATCTTCAGTCGTGATGATCAGGCTTCCATACCTGCCGTAGAATTTTGCGTCGCGGATTTTATCCCGCCACACCGCCTCGACGTGCTCGTCCAGGAAATCCGGCGCCTCGACCACATGCGAGTCAGCGTCGTGAATCGTGCGTCCTTCAACGTATGCCATGATCCCTACTCCCGCACCCATCGAAGATCCGAAGCCGGATTTCGAAACCGAACTAACGGGCAGCCCGCGCTCATCGTAGAGCGGGACACCGTGATCATCCACGGAGCGAAAAGGTTGCTCGAGGTGCTCCGCACAGTCTTCGAGTCGTTGCTTAAGACTGGCCCTTCTGACGGGATTTTTGGTTCCCGACCCCTGAGCCTCATAATCCTCTTTGTATATCAAAATTTGACCTCCAGCCGATCGAAAACCCGGCCGGGAGCGTTCCTTGACAGATGGCGAAGAAAATACGAAAGTGGGTTCATGGCTGCCGCGCTGCCCGTCGTTGGATCCGTCCCGCTGGTTGCTCCGCCCGGGGTTTTCAAGGGCCGGGAACTGACCCGCAAGGACCGCCGTCT
>Ga0070737_10006059_pt1 | contig 11242 bp, 9 predicted proteins | sample Coa_R1_10_FD_66438 | JGI IMG/M metagenome (GOLD analysis project Ga0070737, IMG submission 66438) | Surface soil microbial communities from Centralia Pennsylvania, which are recovering from an underground coalmine fire - Coalmine... | ecosystem: Environmental > Terrestrial > Soil > Unclassified ...
GAGATCGACCCCGACCGCGAGCGTCGCGCGATGACCATCACCCGGCGCGTGCTCGCGACGCTCTACCGCTACATGACCGGCAGCACGGAGCCCACGCGCGAGCGCGTGCTGCTCGCGAGCGTCGAAGGCGACGAGCACACGCTCGGGCTGCAGATGGTCCACGACCAGCTCGCCGCCGCCGGCTACCACACGATCTTCGACACCGACCTCTCCGCCGAGCGCCTGCTCGAGATGGTCGCCAGCCAGGGCCCCGACCTCGTCGTCCTCGGAGCCACCGCGCCGAGCGCCGCCGAGTGGGTGCAGGCGGCGCTGCTCGAGCTGCGCTCGAGCCGTCCAGAGCTGCCGATCGTGCTCGGCGGCCCCGCCGTCGGCGGCGGGCTGCCGCCTGTACGCGCGGGGATGCGCGTGCTCGAGCGCATCGACGAGTCGGTCGAGGCGGTCGAAGGCCTGCTCGACGCGGCCGCCTCGACGGCTGCCGTCTAGCGCCGGCGTATAGATTTCCTCGCGCATGAGCTCTCGCGCGATCGTCACCGGCGGCGCCGGCTTCATCGGCTCGCACGTCGTCGACGCGCTGCTCGCCGACGGCTACGCCGTCAGCGTCATCGACGACCTCTCCTCCGGTGACGCCGCGAGGGTCGCCGCCGAGGCCGAGCTCGTCGAGCTCGACATCGTCGACGCCGGCGCGCTGTGCGCGGCGATCGAGGAGCGCCGGCCAAGCGCGGTGTTCCACCTCGCGGCGCAGGCGAGCGTCGTCGTCTCGGTCGAGGACCCCGGGCGCGACTGCGAAGTCAACGTCCGCGGCACGCTCAACGTCCTCGACGCCGCCGGACGCTGCGGCGCGCCCGTCGTCTTCACCTCCACCGGCGGCGCGCTCTACGGCGACGCCGCGCCGAGGCCCACCAGCGAGGAGCGCATCCCCGCGCCGCTGTCGCCGTACGGCGCGTCCAAGTGGGCGGCCGAGGCGTACGTCAACACGTGGTCGCTGTCCTCCGGCATCCCGCACGCCGTCTGCCGGCTCGGCAACGTCTACGGGCCGCGCCAGAGCCCCCACGGCGAGGCCGGCGTCGTCGCGATCTTCTCCGAGCGCGTGCACACCGGGCGCGCGCCCACGCTCTACGGTCACGGCACGCCCACGCGCGACTACGTCTACGTCGGCGACGTCGTCAGCGCGCTGCGCGCCGCGTGCGGACGCGCCGGCACCTACAACATCGCCACCGGCGTCGAAACCGACGTCAGCACCATCTGGCGCGAGCTCAGCGACGCCGCCGGCAAGCACGTCGAGCCGCAGCTCGCCGACCTGCGCCCCGGCGAGCTCGAGCACAGCTGCCTCGACATCGCCCGCGCCGAGCGCGAGCTCGGCTGGCGCCCGCACGTGCCCATCCGCGAGGGCCTGCGCATCACCTACGACGCGCTCGTCCGCGAACTCGAGGGGCGGTAGGGGGCGGAGGGCCCGGCGGTGGCGCGAGGGGCCACCGGCAGCGATGGTGGCGCTCGACGCGAGCCGATAGCATCGACGGGCCGAGACATCGGCCAGCGGCGAGATAGCTCAGTTGGTAGAGCACACGACTGAAAATCGTGGTGTCCCCGGTTCGAATCCGGGTCTCGCCATGACCGTTGACGCTTCAGCGCCATTCGTGGGCATGGGATACGTCTCCGACCTGAGGACGATCCTCGCTCGTGCCCCGCTGAGGCCGCACGCTCCCCTCACTGAGGCCGCACGCTCCCCTCAGCTACAGGTCGTGTCGCGAAGCGACCGCGTCGGTTGGCTGGGCGCGAAGCGCCCCCGCCGTATACGAACATGTCTAGGATTTTCTATCGAGTCATGAAGGGTCCATAGAAAGCCCTAGAATACGCTCGGTTGTGCAGAAGCGCGAGAACCCCTACACCCCTGGCGCCGGACGCAAGCCCCCGACCCTAGCGGGCCGCGACGGCGACCTTGAAAACTTCCAGGGCCTGATCGAGCGGCTTTCCGCCGGGGGCTATGAGCGCAGTCTGATCTACTCGGGCCTGCGCGGTGTCGGTAAGACCGTGCTGCTGATGGAGCTCGACGTGCTCGCCACCGAGGCGGGCTGGGCGACCACCGACGTCCAGGAGGTCGGCTCCCAGCCCGACTTTCGAGTCACGTTCGCACGGATGGCAGCGCGGCTGCTTCGGGAGATGAGCCGCAAGCACCGCATCAAGGAGCGCGTCGATCGTGCGCTGGGGGTCGTCAAGGCGTTCAGCATCGCGGTGCCCGCCGGCGTGCAATTGAAGCTCGACGTAGAAGCCGCGAGGGGGGTCGCGGACTCCGGCGACCCCGAGCAGGATTTGACCGACCTGGTATGCGAGATCGGCGAGGTCGCCCGTATCACCGGCGCGGGCGCCTTGTTCTTGATCGACGAGATGCACAACCTCGACGCGTCATCGCTAGCTGCGATTTGCATCGCCTTCCAGGCGATCAGCCGGAACGCATTGCCCGTCGCGATGGTCGGCGCCGGCCTCCCAGACCTGCAGGCACGGCTGATGGCGGCCAAGCCCTACGCAGACAGGCTCTTTCAGTACCACGAGCTCGGGAGCCTCGGCCCAGCCGCCGCCCGCGCCGCGCTGATCGCACCCGCAGCAACTCAGGGCGTCAGCTATGAGGAGCCCGCCGCGCGCCGTGTCGTGCGCGAGTCAGCCGGTTACCCGTACTTCATCCAGGAGTACGGACTGGAGCTATGGAACCACGCCGAGACCTCGCCGATCACAACCGCGGACGTCGACGCGGTGCGAGAGATCGTCACCGACTCGCTCGCCCGCCACTTCTTCGGAACTCGATTCCAACTTGCCACCGACGCCGAGCAGCGCTACCTCGCCGCGATGGCGTCTCTCAGCCATCCGCCATACCGCTCCGCTGAGATTGCCCGCGCCTACGGCGCAAAGGACCAGCGCGGCGTCTCGATCCACCGCGACAGCTTGATCGGCAAGGGGCTGATCTGGGCACCGCGCCGCGGCCAGCTCGACTTTACCGTCCCCCTGTTCGCGGAGTACCTGCGCGAGAACCATCCACTCGCCAGTTTCGACGACGAATGAGCCGGCTGTTTCAGGCACTGTCTCCTTTTCAGCTCCATCGGGCCAATACTGAAAATCGTGGTGCCCCCGGTTCGATTCCAAGATCGGCCTCCTACTCTCGTGCGCGCGAGCGGATCCGCACCGATGCGGCCGCTGACGGGTTCAGGGTGCATGGCCGCGCTACGAGGACTCAGGGCACGCGGGGCTCGGTCGGCCCCGCGTGCTCTTCTCTGGGCTCTACCGGCGGCGACGATGGCGATCGTTGGCGCGCGGGCGCAGGCTGAGCCGCCGCCGCTGCACGAGCTCGCACCGGTAGTGCGGGCGTTCGCAAGCGACGGGTCGCGCTACGTCGCATGGCAGACGAGCGAAGGTTCCTCGATCGTCGTGCTCGACACCGCCACGGGGCAGCGGCGAAGCCTCCCTCCGGCCGCCGGCTGCCAGTTGCAGCCCGCGGAAAGCCAGGCGCAGGGACAGGCGCTGCCAAGCTCGGGTCCGGGACGCTTCCTGCTCCGGTGCGGCACCGTCGAGCAGGGCGTGCTCGACGTTCGCACCGGCCAGACACAGCTGCTGCCCGACGATCTCAGCCGCTACCGGTGGAGCGTGGTCGGCACGGACTACGCCGAGAGCCCCAACACGGGGTGCGGCGGCTACGACAAGTGCTTCGCGCTGTACGACCTGGCGACAGGAGCGATCAGCGTACGTCGCGCGCCCGCGGTCGTGAACCTCGACCGCCCCGGCGCGCCGGCCACCAGCCTGTGCCCCTCGCTGCGGCGTCGCATACTCGCCGCCGAAAGAGCTGTGGTCCCCCCGTCGTTCGCCTACGAAAGCGGGCTGTTCGTGCATGCCGCCAAACGCAAGGGATACGTCGAGATCGATCGCTGCAAGCGCCCCCCCATCATGCTCTCCGGCAGGGGAGAGCCACGCGGCTTCCAGCTGAGCGGCGGCGTGCTCAGCTGGGACACCGGCTACCCCCCGTCGGGAGCCGGCGGGGAACGGGAAACGGGGCGCTCGAGCACCGTCAGCGCCTACTGGCCCGCGAGCGGCAGTCGCCTGGCCTGGCGACTGCCGGCGCGAAAGCTGCTGGGCGGGGGGCCATCGCCCGTCGTGTTCGGCTACTCGGCCCACACGCAGCATGCGATCTTCTGGGCCGCTGACAGGTCCGTCAACCACGGCGAGACCGGCGGTCTCATCACGGAAACCGCGGCGATCTACTCGGCTCGCATCGGCCGGGGATAGGGGGCGCGCGCTCGGCGGCCGCGCTCCGCGGCCGAGCCCGGCGCGTGCTGCCCGGGGGATCGTCCGCCGGGCAGCACGCAGCCGTTCAGATCGCCGCTTCGACCAGCTTGGTGAACTCTTCCTGGCCTTTCACGTTCGGGTGGTAGCTTTCCGACAGCGGGTTCGACTGGCCGTTCAGCCATTCTTCGGAAGCGCATACCTCATGCGCTTCGAACTCGCTCGTCGGGTTCACGAAGGTGAATTTGAGCGCTTCCGCACGGGCCTTGATGGTCGCGTCCAGTTTTTCCGCGGTTTCGTTCATTTTCTTCTCGTTGCCCGAGGTCAAGAAGTTGATGTTGCAGGTCGCGCCTTCCTTGGTGAACAGCTTTGGGTATCCAAGGACGATGACCTGCGCCGTCGTGGCCTTCGCGCGGATGTCTTTGTAGGTCGTTTCCAGAAGGCCGGGCAGTTTTTTGGCGATGAATTCGTTCGCTTCGCTGATCGCGCTGCCACAGGTGAAGTAGTACAGCGCGCAGTTGAGCATCACGTTGCTGAATCCCGCGTCGTTGCCGCCGATCGTGATCGTCACGAGGCTCGTCGAGCTGCTCAGCGTGCCCAGCTGTTTTTCGTTCACTTCCGTCGTCTTCGCGCCGCTGCACGCCTGGAAGCTCAGCGTGTAGCCGCGCTTCGCGGCGATCTTCGGTCCGTACGCGTCGGGGCTGCGATCGCATTCGCCCGATTCTTCGTAGAAGACCCTCGTTCCCACTCCCGAGGAGTATGAGTCCCCGAGCGCCACGTACTGCGGTGCTGCCGATGCTGCCGCCGCCGGCGCGAGCACTCCCACGCACAGCGCCGCCAAGCCGATGGCTCGACCCCGCTTCATCCGTCCCTCCCGTGTTGGATTCGTTCGCCGGCGCCTCGCCCCACCCCTCCGTGCGTTGCGCCGACGCGTGCGTCAAACCTATCCAGTCGGCGACGAACGCGTCAACCGCTCGTTTCCGTCATCGGGGGGCACCCCCCGGGGTGCCCCCGGGCGCCGCTCCCGCCACTGCGCGGCCGGCCGTGAGCGCGGCGCTACCGTTGGACGGTGCGAGCCCTCCGCGAGCGTTCAGCCGAAGACGATCGGCTCGCCCGCTGCGCGCGGCCACCCGGCGAACCCGCTCTGCTCGACCGCAGCGAGCTCGCACCGCGCGCGCCGCTCGGCGAGACGCTCGCGACGCTCGCGCACCTCACCGACGCGCACGTGCTCGACGCCGAGTCGCCCGCGCGCGTGACGTTCCTCGACCGCCTCGGCCCTCCCTTCACCTCCACCTTCCGCCCGCAGGAGGCGCTCACCGCGCAGGTGCTCGACGGCGCCGTGCGCGCGATCCGCGCGCTCGCGCCCGACGTCGTCGTCCAGGGCGGCGACCTGATCGACAACGCGCAACACAACGAGCTGCGGCGCGGCCTCGCGGTCCTGCGCGGGGGGCCCGTCGACCCCGACAGCGGCGCGCCCGGCTACTTCGGCGTGCAGTCCGCGAGCGACCCCGACCCCTTCTACTACCGTCCCGACGTCGACGCGCCGCGCCATCCCGGGATGCTCGCCGCGGCCACCCGCGCGTTTCGCGCGCGCGGGCTGGGCGCGATCCCCTGCTATCCCGTCCTCGGCGATCACGACGTGCTCGTGCAGGGCGTGCTCGCGCCGACGCCGCTGACCGACGCGATCGCCCGCGGCGGGCGCGCGGTGTGGGAGCTGCCCGCGCACCTGCACGTCCCCGGGGACGTCTCGCGGCTCACGGCCGCGGCGCCCGACGGGCTCGCCACGGAGGGGCTCATGGAGCAGCTCATCGGCGAGCTGCTCGGCGCGCCCTCGGTGCAGGTCCCGCCCGACGAGCGTCGCCGCGAGCTCGCGGTCGAGGAGGCGCTGCACAGCCTGCGCGCCGCGGCCGGGCTGCCCGGCGGCGCGCCGCTGCTCGACTACACGTTCGACGTCGGCGAGCACGTGCGCGTCCTCGTGCTCGACCTCGTCCGCCGCGAAGGCGGCTCCGGCGGTCTCGTGCACGACTCCCAGCCGCGGTGGCTGCAGCGGCAGCTGGCGCTCGCCGGCCGGCGCTGGCTGCTCGTGTTCACCCACCAGCCGCTCACCAGCACCACCGGCGGCCACGACGTGCTCTCGCTGCTGGACGTCCACCCGCGCGTGCTCGCCGCCGTCTCCGGCCACACGCACAAGAACAAGATCACGCCGCGAGCGGCTCCCGGCGGCGGCTACTGGCTCATCAGCACCGCCTCGCTGATCGACTTCCCCCAGCAGGCGCGAGCGCTGCGCGTGCGCGCGACCGCGCACGGCGCCGCGATCGAGACGTGGATGCTCGACCACGTGCCCGGCGGCGTCGCGGGACTCGGCGACGTCTCACGCGAGCTGTCCTGCCTCGACGCGCAGGGCGGCCGGCCGCAGGGCTTCGCCGGCGGCGCGCTCGACCGCAACGCCGTCCTCTATCGCGCCGCCGCGTGAGCGCTCGCTCGCTCACGTGAGCGCCCCGGCCTGCCGTGCTGAGCGTCCCCGGGGTGCATGCGCGGGACGGCTCGCCGCTGCGCGCTCGCCGGCGTTTGCGCGAGACTGGCGCGATGCGCGTCATCTTCGTCGGCGACGTCGTCGGCCCGCGCGCGGTCGCGTGGCTCGCCGAGCGCCTGCCAGCGCTCATCGACGAGCACGCGGCGGAGCTCGTCGTCGTGGATGCCGAGAACTGCGGCGAGGACGGCGCGAGCATGACGCTCGTCGCGGTCGAGCGGCTGCTCGCGGCGGGCGCCGACGTGATCACCGGCGGCAACCACGCCTTCGACGGTCCCGAGTACGAGGCCGTGCTCGCGCACGAGCGGGTGCTGCGGCCGCTGAACGTCGGCGACCGCGTGCCCGGGCGCGGCGTCCTCGAGCTCGGCGTCGGCGGCGAGGACGTGCGCGTGGTCGTGCTCGCCGACGCGCTCGCGCTCGCCGACGCGCCGGCGTTCGCGCGCATGAGCGTCGAGCCGTACGCCGCGTACGCCGCGCTCGCGGCGGGGCCGACGGCGATCGTCGAGATGCACGCCCTCTCGGTCACCGCCAAGCAGGGGCTCGCCTACGCGCTCGACGGCCGCGTGGCCGCGGTGCTCGGCACGCACACGCACGAGCCCACGCTCGACCTGCGGCTGCTGCCCGCCGGGACCGCCCTCGTGACCGACGTCGGCATGACCGGGCCGGATGACGGGCCGCAGGGGATGCGCGCGCAGGCGGTCGCCGAGCGCGTCCGCGGCTCGACGCCGGTGGACGCGCCCCCGCCCGGCCCGGCGGCTGGCGAGATCGTGCTCGGCGCCGTGCTGCTCGAGGTCGAGAATGGCCTGACGCGCTCGCTCGAGCGGCTGTAGGGCCGCGGCGCGCGCGCTCGCGCCCGCCGGCCACGCACGCATTGAGGGCGCTGTCAGAAGGAGAGCCGCCCCGGCGCACGGTTGCCGGAGCGGCTCTGTTCACTGAGGGCGCTGCACTGAGGTGAGGCGGTGCCGCAGTACGCCGACGCAGCTTTCGGAGGGTCGCGACGACGTATGCGACGAATCTATCACTTTGTATCAATCCCCGCCAGGGCCGCGGGTGGTAGGATCGGCGCGCGCCGGCGTTCCCGGCGTGGCGCCTCAGCTCAGCGAAGTCCGGTTCCAATCCGGCGCTGTCCCGCAACGGTGAAGCCCCCACGGGGACGAGCCCGGTCGCCTAGCCCGGCGTCGCGAATCCAGTCCTCGGATGAAGGGCGGTTCGTGCGCCTGTGGCGCAGGGCTGCCCCGTCCGCTCAACCGAAACGGAGGAGGCGATGGCAGCAGCGGGGCGCATGGCGGCGGCGCTGCGCGCGAGCACGGGCGCCGAGCGCGCGCGCATCGCGGCGATGCTCGCGACGATCGCGCTCGTCAACGCGCTCGGCTGGAGCATCTTCGCGTTCACGATCCTGCCGCACCACTTCCGCTACGACGGGCTGGGCGTGGGCATCGGCGTGGCCGTCACCGCGTGGACGCTCGGCCTGCGCCACGCCTTCGACGCCGATCACATCGCCGCGATCGACAACACCACGCGCAAGCTCATGGCCGACGGCGGTCGGCCGCTCGGCACCGGCTTCTTCTTCGCGCTCGGCCACTCGAGCGTGATCATGCTCGTCGGCGTCGGCGTGACGATCGCCGCGCGCGCGGTGTTCGCCGCAGTCGTGACGCCGAGCTCGGGGTTCGAGACCGCCGGCGGCGTCGCCGGCACCGCGCTGTCGGCGACGTTCCTGTGGTTGATCGCCGCCCTCAACCTCGTTGTGCTCGTCGGCATCGTGCGCGTCTTTCGCGACATGCGCCGCGGCCTCTACGACGAGCGCCAGCTCGAGGCGCAGCTGCTCGCGCGCGGGCTCATGTACCGCTTCTTCGGACGCATGACCAACTCGATCGAGCACACCTGGCAGCTGTTCTTCGTCGGGTTCGTGTTCGGCATCGGCTTCGACACCGCCACCGAGGTGCTGCTGCTCGCCGGCACCGCCGCCGCCGTCACCGAGGGACTGCCGTGGTACGCGGTGATGACGCTGCCGCTGCTGTTCTCAGGAGGCATGATGCTGTGCGACAGCATCGACGGCCTGTTCATGAACTTCGCCTACGGCTGGGCGTTCTCGCGACCGGTGAGGAAGGTCTACTACAACATCACCATCACGGCGCTGTCGATCGGCGTCGCCTTCCTCGTCGGCGGCATCGAGATCGCAGGCCTGCTCACGAGCGAGCTGCACCTGCACGGCTGGCTCGGCGACCGCCTCGCGGGCTTCAACCTCAACACCGCCGGCTATCTCGTCGTCGGCCTGTTCGCGCTCGTATGGGTGCTCGCCCTCAGCGTCTGGCGCCTCGGTCGCGTCGAGGCGCGCTGGGAAGCGGCCGCGGCGCGCGCCGCCGAGCGGGGAGGACCGTCGTGAGAGGCGACGCGCGCGCGGACGCCTGCCCCGGCGTGCTGCGCCTGCACGACGCCGCCGACGGCAGGCTCGCGCGCGTGCGACTGCCCGGCGGAAGGCTCCACGCGGATGCGCTCGCCGCGCTCGCGCGGGCCGCCGCGCTCGGCAACGACATCGTCGAGCTCACCTCGCGCGCGGGACTGCAGCTGCGCGGGCTGCACGCCGACGACGAGCGCGCGCTCGTCGCGCTGCTCGGCGAAGGCGGGCTGCTGCCCTCGCGCTCGCACGAGCGCGTGCGCAACATCCTCGCCCCGCCGCTCGCCGGCCGCGACCCGGCGGCGCTCGCGCCCCTCGACGCGCTCGTCGCTCAGATCGATCGCGCGCTCTGCGCTGACGCCGCGCTCGCTGAGCTGCCGGGCCGCTTCCTGTTCGCCGTCGAAGACGGCGTGGGCGCGCTGCGCTCCGTGCGAGCAGACGTCGAGCTGCGCGCCCGGCGCGAAGCTCCGGCGGCACCCGCGGCCGGCTCGCGGACGGGCTCCCGCGCCGGCGTCTTCTGCCTGCACCTCGACGGGCTCGCGACGAGCGGGCTGGTCGCGGCGGCCGGCGCACACGACGCCGCGCTCGACGCCGCGCGCGCGTTCCTCGCCCTGCGGCGTGAGCTCGCGCCCGGCGCATGGCACGTGCGCGAGCTGCCGGGCGGCGGCGCGCGCCTTGCGCGCGAGCTCGGGCTCACGACGCCCGCGCCCGCCGACGGCGCAGCGGGCGCGCACGATCCTCACGCGCGCGCTCGAGTCGCCCTCGCCGAGCGCCACCGCCGCCTCGGGCTGCACGTGCAGCGCGACGGCCGGCTCGCGGTCTGCGCCATGCCCCCGCTCGCGCGGCTGGACGGCGCGCAGCTGCTGCGCCTGTCCCAGCTCGCGAGCGCGTACGCAGCCGACGTGCGCGTCTCGCCGTGGCGCACGCTCGCGTTCGTCGATCTCACGGCGCGCGCCGCGCCGCGGCTCGCGCGGGAGCTCGAGGACGTCGGGCTCGCCGTGCGCGACGGATCCGGCTGGGATGGCCTGTCGGCCTGCGCGGGGCTCGGCGCGTGCGCACGCGCGCGCACGGACGTGCGCACGCTGGCGCGCGCACGCGCCGCCGAACGCGACGCGAGCTCTCCGAGCGAGCACTGGTCGGCGTGCGAGCGCCGCTGCGGCGAGCCGTCCGACGTCGTCGTCTCGCACGTCGCCGCGGCGGACGGCACGATCGTCGTCGGGCGCCCCCACGCCCCGGCCCCGGCGCCGACGCGAACGGGAGCGCCGGCATGAGCAGCTACGTGCGCGACGGCGAGGAGATCTACCGGCGCTCGTTTGCGACGATCCGCGCCGAGGCCGACCTGTCGGGCTTCGATCCGGTGCTCGAGCGTGTCGTCGTGCGCATGATCCACGCGTGCGGCATGGTCGACCTCGCGGGCGCGGTGGCCGCGTCCCCAGGCTTCGGGCCGCACGCGCAGGCGCTGCTCGCGGCGGGCGCGCCGATCCTCTGCGACACCGCGATGGTCGCCGCCGGCGTCACGCGCTCGCGACTGCCCGCGGAGAACGAGGTGCTGTGCACGCTGTCCGACCCGCGCGTCGCGAGGCTCGCGGGGACGCTCGGCACGACGCGCACGGCGGCGGCGCTCGAGCTCTGGCGCGATCGTCTCGGCGGTGCGCTCGTCGTCGTCGGCAACGCTCCCACCGCGCTCTTCCGCCTGCTCGAGATCGTCGAGGAGGGCGCCCCCGCGCCGGGCGCGGTCGTGGGCGTGCCCGTGGGCTTCATCGGCGCGGCCGAGTCGAAGATGGCGCTCGCCGAGCACCCCTCCGCGCTCGCGCACCTCGTCGTGCACGGCCGCCGCGGCGGCAGCGCGATCGCGGCCGCCGCCGTCAACGCGCTCGCGAGCGGGGACGAGTGAGCGCGCGCGCGCCGGTCGCGGCCGGCAGGCTGTTCGGCGTGGGCGTCGGGCCGGGCGACCCCGAGCTGATGACCGTGAAGGCGCGCCGCGCGATCGAAGCGGCGGACGTCGTCGCCTACCCCAACGCGCAGCACGGCCGCAGCGTCGCCAGGCGCATAGC
>Ga0070737_10006063_pt1 | contig 11234 bp, 9 predicted proteins | sample Coa_R1_10_FD_66438 | JGI IMG/M metagenome (GOLD analysis project Ga0070737, IMG submission 66438) | Surface soil microbial communities from Centralia Pennsylvania, which are recovering from an underground coalmine fire - Coalmine... | ecosystem: Environmental > Terrestrial > Soil > Unclassified ...
AACAGGATATGTGGTAGCTATTTTCTTCAGTATTTGCTCGGCCTGCAGATGCTCTCGACGGCTTAGATGCGCGCGGGCCAGTAGCAGGTGAGCGTCCGCTTCCGGGATACCATAGGCAGGCAGCACGCGATAGAACTGCAAAGCCACATCATCGCTGTGCGGCTCTGTTTGCCATCGAGCCATGAGGGTTTGTACTTGAGTAGAGAGTCCGGTCAAAGCGGGAGGTGGCAGCAAGCAGAGCATCCGTGCGACAAAAGTCTCGTCATGGTTTGCAATCTGGTCGAGGACCTGTGCCTGGTCCTCTACCGGATAGCCCACAAGCAGGGTTCGCAAGCCCTGCATATACCAGTTTATTTCCTGGACCTGCCGGTCCATTTCTAAAATTTCCCTGATGACGTCACCAAGTATCTCGAGGGCCTGATATGCACGATTATCAAAAGGCGCGCTTCTTAGAAAAGCGAAGAATGCCAGGAAGCGAAACTGGACTGGTCGCTGCAGCTTCTGAAAAACGCAGGCAGTGAGCCAGAGCGCATCCGGGCTGCACTGAACTTCGACCAGCCTCTTGAGGATAAGTTCAGCCTGCTCATACTGTTCCCGTTTGAAATAGACCCTGGCAAGTAACAGATCTACCTCTGACTCAGGGACGCCATATGCTGGAAGCGCCTGGTAGAACTGCAAGGCTACGTCATCACTGTACGGCTCCTCCCCCCAGCTTGCCTGGATGGAGCGGACAAGGGAGGAGAAACCGGCAAGAGCCGGAGGCTGAAGCAAGACAAGAAGCTGAGCGAGAAAGGACTCACCATGTGTGGCTGCTATGGTGGAAAGTACCTGCGCCCGATAGTGTTCAGGAAAGTAAGCCAGCAGGTCTCGCAGCATCTTTAGATACCAGGTAGTATCGCTGGACGAACTGCGGGCAACGACCTCAAGGTAAAGATCCCCAAGCGTTTGTAGAGCCTGGGCCGTTCGGGGGTCAAGAGTAGCACTCCTGATGAAGCAGTTGAGCGCCCAGATAACCTGCTCTGTAGGTCGATGAAGTGCCTGCAATACAGTTGCAAGTTGCCACCAGACTTCAGGTGAGGGATGGTTTCGCACCAGCTCTAAAAGCAGAGGCTCGGCTTCGACAAATTGAGATAGCGCTACCAGGGTTCGTGCCGTAAGCCATTGCACTAGCTGCTGGGGAGCGCCGTAAGCTGGAAGCGAGCGGTAGAAAGCCAGGAAAAGTTCGTCATTTCGACCGGCTTTTTCCCATTGTTCGACAATCTTTTTTGCTAATGGAGCAAGGCCAGGAGGTACAGAAGGACTCAGTGCTGTGAGTATCCAGGCAGCTCGCGCTGTATCGTTTCCGGCGGCAAATTCTATCGCGTCAGGTCGCTTCTCTACGGGGAGGCGTTCTAGCAGCATGCGAAGCGTTTGCAGGTCCGCTAAAGAATTGCACGGCTCATTTAAACTCCATAAAAGACACGCTGCGAGCAGACCATTGATGCCGGGAGAGGCTGTTTGTAGAAGATGCTCCAGAGCAGCCGAGGGTGTTCTCCATTTCCTGAGAGCGTTTTCTACGATCTCTTCTGGCAGCATGTCTTCGGTAACATACCATATACCAAGCATTTTTTTGAGGATACATATGAAGCGATGTCGCGGCGTTCCACCCATGCCAGCCATACCTGTCTAGAAGCAATAATATTTCTTTTGGCGCAGTTAATTATGCCAGAATTACTATAGAGATGAGAAGTGCTTCTGGTTACGATCTGGTTGAGGTTAAGTTATAATTTGGTAGAGAGAAATATGTTTCCAGGCTTCAGCTTTTCCAGCAAATAGAGCATAAGGCAAGTGAACTTGACTCCCTTTCGTGATGATCCTGAACAGATTAGATGGAGGAAGTCACGCTAAGCTTACCCTCCTCTATCAAAGCGGGGCGGGATCACAAGCCGAACAGAGTGGCATTCGCGAACTCAAAAGCTCTGCTGCTGGCATTCGTCGCGACTACGCCACTGTGCGCGCCGCGTTTACTTCCTCGTGGACTAATGGTCCCGTCGAGACCCAGGTCAACCGCTCAAAACTGCAAACACGGCTAATGTTCGGTCGCGCCAATTTTGACCTCTTGCGCCTGCACGTCCTGCGACGCGCCTAAAGACTTCCTTCCCCGCATCCCTGATCCTCCTCGAATGTTCCTCGTTACCCCCACAACCGCTCCTCTCCTCGACCACAAGCAAGCGAACTCACTTAATATGGTATTGGTGGCGAATGCGGCGCAACCTGATCTGATAGAATAAAGCGATCGTGATTGTGCCTCATACCGAGCAGGAGACCACCTATGTCGATGAAACCTCAACCGATCCCTGAAGTTCCGCCAGAAACCGTCCGAGTAGTACGAGCTGCTTTCCCCAAGGGAAATATTTACATCTGGCTGCGTGATACCCTGGGGACCATCTATCAGGATGAGTTGTTTGCCGATTTGTATCCTGGTCGCGGACAGCCAGCTTACGCTCCCTGGCGCCTAGCTCTGGTTACCATTTTTCAATTTATGGAGAAGCTCACCGATCGCCAGGCTGCTGATGCGGTACGCAGTCGGCTCGATTGGAAGTATTGTTTGAGCCTGGAATTGACCGATGCAGGGTTTGACCACAGCGTTTTGAGTGAGTTTCGGACGCGCCTGGTGGCTCTGACAGCCGAAGAACGCTTTTTGGAAGCGGTGTTGACGCTGTGCAAAGAACAGGGCTGGCTCAAAGGGCGGGGGCGTCAACGGACTGACTCGACGCATGTGCTGGCGAAGGCGCGCGCCAAGAGTCGTGCCGAATGTGTGGTGGAAACGTTGCGCCATGCGCTTAATGTGCTCGCTGTTGTCGCTCCAGAGTGGTTACGGAGCCAGGTCCAGCCCGACTGGCTACAGAGATATGGACATCGGGCTGAGGAATATCGCCTCCCTGCTGGCGAAGAGAAGCGCCAACAGTTCCTGCATCAGGTGGGCCAGGATGGCTGGGGGCTGCTAGCGGCCATCGAGTCAAACCCTCAATGTCAGTGGATGCTCTCTATCCCGGCGGTCGATACGTTGCAGCGCGTGTGGAAACAAGATTACTTGCCGCAAGACAAAGGAGGCACCTGGCTGGCTGATGAGGACCGGCTGGAAGCGGCCAAGCTCTACTTTTCTCCCTACGATCTGGATGCCTCGGCAGCCACGAAGCGCTCCACGCATTGGATCGGGTACAAAGTGCATTTCAGCGAAGCCTGTGACGAAGACTTCCCGCGGCTGATCACGCAAGTGACCACAACGATCGGGCCTACTCCCGACCGTCAGGCTCTTCCAGATATTCACGCGACCTTAGAGCAACGGGAATTGCTGCCGGAACACCATCTCGTGGATGCGGGGTATACGGACGCAGAAGCGCTGGTCGAGGCTTCGACAACCTTCCAAGTCGATCTGGTCGGTCCCACGGCGAAAGATTATCACTGGCAAGCACGAGAGCACAACGGCTATGCTTTAAGCGATTTCTCGATTGATTGGGAGCGACAACAGGCCCAATGTCCGCAAGGGCAGACCAGTAGTAGTTGGACCCCCACCTGGACGCGCAATCAGGAGATCATCAAGATCAAGTTTGGCTTTGCCACCTGTGGAGCCTGTCCTGCGCATGCTCAGTGTACGAAGGCCCGGCGGCGGAGCCTGTCGGTGCGGCGACAAGAAGCATATTTCGCTTTAGCTGCCGCTCGTCAACGAGAGCAAACCGAGGAGTTCAAACAAGAGTACGCCAGGCGAGCAGGCGTCGAAGGGGTTCATGCCCAGGGTGTACGGACGATGGGCTTGCGGCGGTCGCGCTACATCGGAGAGCCGCGCACCCATCTCCAGCATGTGGTGACCGCAGCAGCTATGAATGTCTGTCGCTTGCATGACTGGTTGCAGGGCATTTCCCCGCACACGACCCCTCTCTCGCACTTTGCTCGCTTCATGAAAGAAGCTGCTTGATGAAGCGATCGATTTCGCCACCAATACCTTTTCGAGGATGAGCCACTTTCCTCTTGACGTTTACAGCTCTCTCTAACTAAAAAAAGAGCCGACCTCGTGCAGATCAGCCCAGACAAGATTACCCCCACATTTCGGCTGAGGTGTCCTCCTCTACCACCCTCGCCGCCTCGACTGGCCCCTCTTCGGCTACCTGCTCCTCGTTTCGCTCTGGCTCCAAGGGCCACTCAGGAACGGTAATACGCGCAGTAATCGAGATAGGACGACGATTATAGCCAGGCGTCAAACCGTACTTCGTATGGTGCGCCGCAATCTCTTCCTGCCTACTCTCCAGATACGCCTTCACATCGGCGGGCCTGCCCCCCACTAAATCCACCACAACCGCCGGATTAATATACCAGCGCAACTCCGGCATGCCTACCCGCTCATTGTAGGCCATGATGGCCTCTACCGCCCTCCGATACCGCTCCTGCGCTGCCCCGGGTGTCTTCGTGTTACGTAGCTCTGTAAGCGACAAACGTGTATAATCCTTGCCCTGATGCCGCTTCTCATAGCTCTTCTTGAAACTCCGCTTCGCAGCCAGCAACTCCTGCAGATATGTCACAGGATACTCGCTCTCTTTGGACGCATCCTCCAATAGCGCACGCACGCCAGAAAACGACGTATGAAACCGTTCTCCTAACTGCTGATCCACCTGCACGGTGTTCCCTTCACTTACAAGCCACTGCACCGCACGCAAGGGATCTTCCATCTCCAAACGCGCATACGTAGGCTGAAGCAGTTCCGCTACTTGCTTGAGGATATAATAACTGTCCAGCGCCGCCGAGATCGCCTCATCTTGCGTCCGCACTCCCAACTCGCACTGCATCTGGTCAAGCCGCGCTTTAGTCTGCTGCCGTAACCTCGTCGCCGCATGGCCCTTCCTTCGCTCTAAGCGCTCCACCTGGAACTCCTTTCTCTGTGTTCGTACCTCCTGCTCCCCCGCTCGCTCAGACCTCGGCTTGAACACCTCTAACACTTCCACGCCCGCCTCACCTAGCCGGATGCCTTGTCTCCCATCAATATTGCCCGCCCCATCACCTACCTTGTAATCAAAGTAATGCAGAGAACTCATATAATTACGCTGCTGCGCCTCATCCGCTGTGGCAGTCCAATAATGCCCCAAAATCGTAGAGACATAGGCCAGATCACTCACCCCTGGCGGACAAAAATAATATACCGCCAGACGTGGATACACCGCACGAAACACATGCACAAAAAGCTTCTCTCGACCATGACGCCCCGGCACCAACCCCGCAAAATGCCGCTCCACTGCCGCTCCGATCTCCTCCCCATAGGTCTTGCCAATAGCCTCCGTCTCCATCCAAGAACAATCCACCAGCGACCGCAGCCGATGCCACGCCCCCAGCACCACACTCGCCTCCACTAATACAGGAATCTCGTAAGGCTTGAGCACCACATCCTTGCGCTTGAGATGCCCGGCAAACATCACTGTATAACGTGTCTTCGGATGCAACTCGCCCGTCTTGAGAATCTCCGACAAACGCCGCCCCGTCACCACCGCTAGCCCTACCACTACCAGGACGTCAAGACGGCAGACAAAAGTGTGCGCATTTTCCCGTTGTTTCCGCTCAAACAGAATCCCCGGCTCAACCCTATCGAACCCAAGTGGCGCATGGAAAACGCGCTGTCGTAGAACCCAACGGGCTGCTCTCCGCCAAACAGTTGGCTGAGCGCATTTGTGATCCTGCCCCGAATTTGTGGAGTGGTGAAAGCTTTGGGTATACTACCCACAAAGGAGGAACAAGATCATGGCAAAGGAGCAAAAGATCTATACGGTCGAGTTTAAGCGCGAAGCGGTGCGATTGGCGCAGACGAGCGGCAAGCCAATCGCGCAAGTGGCGCGCGAGCTGGGCATTTCGGACACGTCGATCCATCAATGGCGTAAGGAACTGGCGGCCCATGGCAACGAGGCCTTCCCCGGCAGCGGGCATCAGACGGCCCAGGAAGAGGAAGTGCGTCGCCTCAAGCGTGAACTGGAAATCGTCAAGCAGGAGCGCGATATTCTAAAAAAAGCGCTGGGCATCTTCTCGCGCGGCCCGCAATGAGCTACCCGTTCATTGCCCAGCACCGAGACGAGTATCCTATTACCGTGATGTGTCGGGTGCTGGAAGTGTCGGTGAGTGGCTACTACGCCTGGTGCAAGCGCTCACCCAGCCAGCACAGCCGAGAAGATGCCCACCTGGCCGAGCAAGTCAAGACGGCTTTTCAGGCCAATCGAGGAGTTTATGGCAGTCCACGAGTGCATGCGGAATTGCAAGCTCAGGGTATCAGCTGCGGGCGCAAGCGTGTGGCTCGTCTGATGCGCGAGCAGGGACTGGCAGCGCGCAAAGCGGCTCATCGGACGATCACCACCCACAGCGATCCGGCAGCACAGGCCGCTCCCAATCTGCTGCAACGTGATTTCCATGCCGACAAGCCGGATACCAAATGGGTGGCCGACACGACGTACATTTGGACGGCAGAAGGCTGGCTCTATCTGGCAGTGGTGCTTGACCTGTTTTCCCGCATGGTGGTAGGATGGTCCATGGCAGCGACTCAGGATGCGACTCTGGTCATGCAGGCTTTGCGTATGGCTGTGACTCGTCGCCACCCCGCAAGCGGCTTACTGCATCACAGTGATCGAGGCAGTACCTATACCAGTCAGAGCTATCAAGCCCTCTTACAGCAAGAAGGCATGGTGGCAAGCATGAGCAGGACCGCCAACTGCTATGATAATGCAGCCATGGAAAGCTTTTTCCATAGCTTCAAAGGAGAGTGTATTGAAGGGGAGTCCTTTCAGACCCGAGCGCAGGCCAGAAGGGCGGCTTTCGAGTACATCGAAACCTTTTACAATCGCAGGCGCAGGCATTCGACGCTCCAGTATCTCAGTCCGCTTGCCTATGAACAGTTAAGTTGTTAATCCCCATGTTCGGGGTCTCCACTTTTTCGGGTCAAGATCACGGCTTCCTTCATCGAGAGCAAGAGCGCACTCAGGTTGCTCGCCCAGGCTTGTCCTTCCTGCTGTTGGACAAAGAGCAACTCACGCAGATGATGCACATTGCAGAGGGCATGCTCACAAAGGAACTGCCAATAGGCTCCCCATCCGTCATGTACGGCTCCACCTGCATAGGAGGTGAGCAGGCCAATGCAAACCAGCGCCTCGCCTCCCCGTTTGGGATGCACCGCGTAGTACGTCAAGGTGGGCGTGACCGTCGTATGCAGCCAGAACCGCTTGCCCATCACGTACAGACCCGTCTTGTCCACATGCAGCACCGGGCTGCTTTCCAATGCCTGCTTGATCTGGCTTTGCACTGGGTGCAGCTCTTTGGCACAGCGAGCGACAGCTGCTTTGAGCGTTCCCACCGTCATCGCCGGGCCAAGCACATCCTGCATCGTTTCACACGCTCGTTCATACGGCAGGAATTGCGCTTGCACCAGATACACGCCGATGGTGCACAGCGCCGGACCATACTGCACCGGGGCCACAATACCATCAGGGAAGGTGGCTGTGGTGATCTGCTGGCAGTGGGGACAGTATTTCTGCTCTGCTTGATGCTCGATGACCACCAGCCGTTTGGGCGGGACATCCCAGACCTGACGCCGTTCGACCCGCAGGCTCGCTTCCTCACGCAGATCTTGCTGGCACGTCGCACACATGTGAACCTCATGCACGATGATCTGATCAGGGGTGGTCGTTTGCGACAACGTGGTGCCTGGATGGTCTACTTGCCCGCCAGGCTGCTTGCCGCTCTTCTGCCGCAAACTCTTCGTCTTGGGTTGCCGTGCAAAGCGATCCGAGGAGGGTGGCAGATGGCTGTTCTGACTGGTTTTGCTCAAGCGATCTTCCAACTGCTGAACCCGCGCACGCAGTTCGGCCACCAGTGCATGCAGCGTAGCATTTTCTTCCCGCAAGGCGGCGTTTTCTTGTTGCAGTTGCTGAATATCGTCTTCTTGCATGGACCTACTTTCCTCCAAGCTTGCCAAATGGCAAGCTTTCTAGGAGACCTGAATAGTTACCACATAGGTACCTTTATACGGATTTACATAGAGAAAAGGATATACTTTTATCCTTGATTGTATAAACGTAGTTTAAACAGTTAAGATGGAGGAAAACCATGAATACACTACAAGAACTACAAGAGTGGCTTTCTACAAGTGTTCTGTCACGCATCAGTAAAGAAATCATGCGCGTGGCATTACCATCGATCCGCCTTCTCCCTCGTCCGGTGGGGGAAACCCAGATTCGGTTGGGACACACCAGATGGGGGGGGGCACCCGACCTACCTCAAGGGATACGTTGGCCAGAGTACGATGGGGTTCCATTGCCTTTTATTGCCCAAATCAACCTCTCCGAGGTTGCTTCCTATGATACGCAGCATCGTTTGCCCTCGACCGGAATGCTGTACTTCTTTTTCGATCTCGATGCGTATTTTGAACGTGGTCGAGTACATCAGGCGAGAATATGGCGTGTCCTCTCTATCCCTGTTCCGTTCTCCGGTCTTCACCGCCTTGCTCTACCTGAGGGGTTGCCGAAACGTTATAGATATCGCTTAAATGAGGTCATCTGCCGGGCAGAGATAACGTTGCCGGGGTATAGTGTTTATGAAGCCACTTCTCTAGAGCGGCTGGGCATACCAGAGTTTCTCACGCAAGAAGAGGAACAGGCCTATTACCAGCTACAAGAACAGCTTGCGGGCACAGGAGGAAGCCACCATAGTGCTATTCATCGTCTGCTTGGGCATCCTGACGAACTCCAAGCAGATATGCATGAGGAGTTGGGTGGCAGGCCAGACGACTGGCAACTGTTATTCCAGGTAGATAGTGACGGTGCTTTAGGCACTGAATGGGGTGATACAGGGCGTATCTACTACTGGATCCAGACACGTGCGCTGGCTGAGAGAAACTTTAACCAGACCCAGGTGATTTTGCAATGTTAAGAGGGTAAAGACAGACTGTCAGTGGTAAGCTTCACAGTCTATGCCTTCGGGCTGGAGGAACACCAGTACAATGCTGCTGGAACGAACACCGGCAACACGTCCTCCTACAGCGTGCGTGGACACCTGATCGGCGAGCAGACGGGCACCAGCACGAAGACCACGACGTTCCTGCTCACCGACCTGCTGGGCAGTGTGGTCGCCAGCTTCAGTAACACGTCAGGCAGTGCTGCGGTGTAGGGCAACCGTCTCTCTAGACCTTATAGCACGCTGTTGTACCAGCAGGGCAGGGCAGTGTAGGTACGAGCAGGGGCTTCACGGGGCAGTATGCCAACAGCACCAGTGGGTTAGATGATGACAACGCTCGGTCCTATGACCCGCTGGTGGGCCAGTTTGTGAGTGCAGACAGCGTGCAGGGCAATCTGGTCGGGATGGATCCCTATGCGTATGTGGGTGGCAACCCGGAAACCTGGACGGATCCAAGCGGGCGGATGGTTGATCCGATCCTTGGGGACGGAGGGGGCGAGGGGGGATTTGGCGGTGACGGTCTGAGTGGCGATATGGGGGTGGAGAGGCTCTCTCCCAGACACTTTTATACAAGCAGAGAGTAAAGCTCCTTTGACCCTGCCTGAAAGCCTCTTGTGTTAGAAGCGTCAGGCAAAGCGCCAGCCCGTTTGTATCTTCTGGAACGGTAAACAGTGCCTCAAAGAGGCGCGATTGTGGGCTCGGCGAAGGATATCCAAGAGCCAGAGCCGTCCCAGGCGAAAGATGCTCTTGTCACGGCGATCCAGACGGTCAAAGCGCTGGCGTTGTCCGTGATGGATGCAGGCTGCTGCCAGATGTGAGACCCACCAGATCGCCAGAAACAATGCGAGGAGGAAGCGATCTACGTGCGCCCGATCTACGATCCGACTGGCTTCGATATTCCAGCCGCGACTTTTGCTATCTTGAAAGGTCGCCTCCACACGCATGCGCCAGCCGTAGACCTGCACCTGTCTGTGTCCGGCACCCTGATCGCTGATGAGCAGCCACGGTTCCTCACAGTCGGGGTTCCACACGAGACTGAGGTGCGTTTCGAGCGTCTCCTCTTGCCAGACCCTGGCTCTGCCATACCAGCGATAGCCTGGCTTGAGCACGATCTGGCCCAGGCGCTGCCACGAGTGTTCCAGTTTGCCGTTGAAGAAACGCCGACAGCTATGTTCTGCACACACGCGTAGCAGATCGTGCCAGCGGTGAGCCGTGCAGAGCTTCACCAGTGGCATACCTGCTAACCCACGCTCCGCCATCACGGTACAGCAGGTCTCGGGCAGATGCACTCGCACCTGATCGAACAGTCGTCCCACGATCTGCCATTGGCCCTCATCCCATGTGGTCTGTGCTGGCATGACCGCCCATGCCACTGGCAACACTCGTGAATGCACCAACAAGCCCAGATACACAATGGTCAGCTCATCCCGAAAGGGCGTGTTGTCGAACACGAAGTGCACCTGCTGCCCACGAAACGGTGCCAAGACCTGTGCCAAAAAGAGCTTCCAGATCAGCGGCACCACGATGCGCTCATGCGCGAGGAAGCGAGCGAACCGCCGCTCAATGCTGCTCATCTTGGCCTCGCTGAGTCCTCGTTCACTCAAGGTTTCGGCTACCCGTTGCATCACGGTACAGCCTGACAAGACGATGCCCAGCATAAAGAAGGCCAGCGTCTTCTTCTGATGCCCATGGATTCCTGTTAACAGGTCCTTCAGTTGCTCATGCCAGTTCGTCCAGAGTACACCAGGTGCATCCATTGAGGTCGTCCTCCTCACAGATTTTGTTGTTCTGCTTGGTGAGACGATCTCATGGACTCTTCTTCACCTCCTTATCCCTCATGGCTATGTTCCTATTACTACCCGCTTCTCAAAAGTGTCTGGGAGAGAGGGGTGGAGAGGTGGGAAGCGGAGGTGGGGATACATCTACCAGTAAAAGCTGACCTCGAAGCTAAACAGCTAGCCTATGATGGAATATCAGAAAAAGGAGGGAGTTTTACCACTGTTGGAGTTGCTTACGCACAGGATTCGAATGGTAACATTCAAAGGCTGGTAAGCATGAATTCCAATAGCATGAGCCGTTGGGGTTATCTTTTAGTGGTAAAGTTCCTGTTTTTTAGGGGGTATTTCTAATGGGGCTTTATATGGATCGTTACCAACAAGGAGATTGCGAACAAGTCTGGCAAGACCTCTCCGCATTACACGCTAATATACGCCAGGGAGATATTTACCTGGATGCCTGGGCGGTAGCTGTTGAGACCATGAGACGAGTACGGTATAATA
>Ga0070737_10006064_pt1 | contig 11230 bp, 7 predicted proteins | sample Coa_R1_10_FD_66438 | JGI IMG/M metagenome (GOLD analysis project Ga0070737, IMG submission 66438) | Surface soil microbial communities from Centralia Pennsylvania, which are recovering from an underground coalmine fire - Coalmine... | ecosystem: Environmental > Terrestrial > Soil > Unclassified ...
TCTGAGCGCGTTGTTCTTCCGGAATCAGAGAGTAGGCTGCTTCCTGGACTCGGTCATGAAGGAAGCGATAGGAATTCTCTGAGCGAAGAACGAGGCCTGCGCGAACCGCTTCCCAGAGCTGCTCATGCAGTTCTTCCTCTGAATACCCATACACCGTTCGCAGCAGTTCGAATTCAGCGCTGTTCCCCAAGCAGGCGAGTTGTTTCAAGGACTCCTGCGTAGCATTTGAAAATCGGCTCAGCTTTCCGACCATCAAGTCCAGTACGTTGGCCGAGTAGCCTTTTGCGTGAATGCGATCAACGTCCCATCGCCAAGTCGCAGCGCCCGGGTCGAAAATCAGGAAGCCCTCCTGCGCCAGTTCCGTGATGAACTGGATCGTGAAGAACGGATTGCCGCCGGTCTTCTCGTGGATCAACTGCGCCAGAGGACTGGCGTAGTTTGGCGCGCAACGCAGGGCGTCGGCGATGAGGCGCTCGACGTCATCGAGCCCGAGAGGCGCCAGCACGATCTCCTGCACTCTCGCCCCAGCGTCGCGGATCGCGGTCAGCATCCGCATCAGCGGATGAGACGAACTGATTTCGTTATTGCGATACGCCCCGATCAGCAGCACGTGCCGCACATCCACATCGGTAACCAGGTGCTCGAGCAAGTCCAGAGTCGCCGTGTCCAGCCATTGCAGATCGTCGAGAAACAGCGCGAGGGGATGCTCCGGGCCTGCGAAGGCGCAGAGGAAACGTCGGAACACCCACTGGAAACGGCCCCGCGCTTCGTGCGGCGGCAGTTCTGCCACGGGTGATTGTTTGCCGATGACGAATTCGAGTTCGGGTATGAGGTTGACCATTAATTCGCCATTCGGCCCCAACGCCTCCAGAAGGGCGCGCCGCCAATGATCCACCTCGGCTTCGCTTTTGACCAGAATCTGACGAACCAGCATCTGGAATGCGTGTGCCAGAGTCGCGTATGGTACGTCGCGCTTGTATTGGTCAAACTTGCCTGCGGCGAACAGCCCGCGCGGCGGGACCAGCGCCTTCTGTAGTTCATTCACTACCGAAGATTTGCCCACTCCGGAATACCCGGATACTAATACGAGCTCGGTCGTGCCCTGCGCCGCCAGTCGGTCAAACGCCGTGAGCAGAGCATCGACTTCGCGCTCCCGCCCATACAACTTTTCAGGTACCAGCAATGGGTCCGGAGAGTCCTGTGCGCCTAAATGGAATGAATCAATGCGACCGTGCGATTCCCACTCCGCCATGCAACGCCTCAGATCGGCTTCCAGGCCCGCGGCGGTCTGGTAGCGCTCCTCCGCATTCTTGGCCAGGAGCTTCATGATGATGGCAGAAAGCGGCTCCGGTACTGCGCCGCGATCTGCAGGTGCTACCGGCTGACGTGCGATGTGGCAGTGAACCCATTCCAAAGGGTGGGCGGCAACAAACGGGAGCACGCCAGTCAACATTTCGTACAACGTGACACCCAAAGAGTAGAGATCGCTCCGCGTATCAATGGAGCGATTCATGCGCCCCGTCTGTTCGGGAGACATGTAGGCGAGGGTGCCGGCGAAGATCTCGGGCGGGGTGGGCACCAGCCGCTCCTGTGGCAGTCGGGACGCAATGCCAAAGCCGGTGAGCCAGACATGACCAGAGTCGTCCACGAGCACGTTTTCAGGCTTGACGTCTTTATGTATCAAACCGCGCTGATGAGCGTGCCCGAGCGCCGTCGCCAAGCCAATTGCGAGGTGCAGAAAGCGAACCACACCAAGTGGCCGCTCGCAATCCCGCTCTAGAAGGCAGTCCAGGGGCTCGCCCCCCGGATCTGCAAGTACGAGGATTGTCTGTCCATCATGGCGCGTGAGTGCGAGAGGCTTGGCCGCCCACATGGGTGCCAGTTCGGCCGCGAGAGAGTATTCGTGTTCAAGTCGTCGCAGGCTCTGGGGCAAAGGTCGTTCGGCGGCGGGAGCTACTACCAGAACAGGTGTCGAGTTACCCCGTTGCCGGCCACGGTAAAGCGTGAATTCCGCTCTTTCGCGGATTGGCTCCAACACGTACTCTGAAGTTGCTGCCATTGAGCGATCCTCGAAGCCAGTTCCAGCATCTCGCAAGCTCAGGCGGACGTAGCCATCGCTCTCCCGTTCAAACGCGGGTCTCAGTCCAGAAAATCCAAACCACCATGGTAGCCGTCTCGTGCTAATCGAACAAGCAGGCGAAGAAAACCGGATCGATACCTTCGTCCAATTGTTCGGTTTCCGAACCTCTGGCTTAATCAGATAGAAACACGTGATAAGCAACGCGGATGTTTCAAGGAGCTGCCATGAACGTCAAAGTATATGCCGCCGATGCTCAGACACGGGCGGGGAGATGGACCGAAAGTGCCATGATCGACAGCCGCGGTAAGAATGACGACATCGTGGGTCAAAGCCCGGCCTTCGCCAGTGTTCTGAATCAGGTTGGCATCATCGCTAAAAGCGACTCCGTAACGCTGATCCAGGGCGAAACCGGTACGGGTAAAGAGGTGATCGCCCGGGCTATTCACAACCAAAGCTTGCGAAGCCGTGGACCGTTCGTGAAATTGAACTGTGCTGCGATTCCCGCTTCTCTGCTCGAGAGCGAACTCTTTGGGCATGAAAGAGGAGCGTTTACCGGAGCAATCGCGCAGACCAAAGGCCGATTCCAACAGGCGGATAACGGGACGCTTTTCCTCGACGAAATTGGCGACTTACCACTAGAGTTGCAGCCCAAACTGTTGCGGGCACTACAGGAAGGGGAGTTCGAGCGACTGGGCAGCGGGCAGACAATTCAAGTCAATGTGCGGGTTGTTGCGGCGACCAATCAGGATCTCGCTCAACTGGTGTCAACCCGTCAATTTCGAGCCGACCTGTATTACCGTTTGAATGTTATTCCGATTTTTCTTCCTCCTCTCCGCGAGCGCTCAGAAGATATTCCCCAACTGGTCGAGTACTTTGTCCGTAAATTCTCGACTCGCTTCAACAAGCCGATCGATACGATTCCGGAGGAAATAATGGAGTTTCTGAGATTCCACGATTGGCCTGGCAATATTCGTGAGTTGCAGAATCTTATCGAGCGCGCCGTGGTGCTGTCGCCCGGATCGGTCTTACGGCTTAATTTGATGGAGATGACGCTTATCAGAAAGCAACAGCCCGCAGTGGAGTCCCGGACGCTTGCTGCGGCAGAGCGGGATCATATCCTCGAGGTATTGGATCAGACCGGCTGGCTGATCGGCGGACTGCAAGGGGCCGCCGTTCGTCTGGGTTTACCGCGAACAACCTTGGTCTACAAAATGCGAAAACTCGGTATCGAAGCACGACGGCCGCAACGGCGGCGCTCCGTCGCGCAGGACCCAGCATTCACCGCGTGCGGTACGTCTGCCAGCTTTGCGACCGCCTAAGTTCTCCGAAGCTACGTTTACTTTCGCGATTTTCCGATGTGCTTCAGGGGTGGAATAAATGATACCCGGTCAGTGTCTGCTTGTCTCTGTGGTTGACGACGACGAATCAGTGCGCGAGTCGCTCCCCGATTTGCTTCGCGAATTGGGGTACTCGGCGCGCGCCTTCCCATCGGCATTAGAATTCCTCGCATCGGAAGCTTTGGACCACACCAGGTGCCTGATTCTCGACATCACGATGCCAGGCATGACCGGGATCGAGCTGCAGGCTGAATTGAAGCGGCGCAATAAGGAGATTCCTATAATCTTCATCACCGCGACCCGGGATGAGGCTATTCGGGCGCGAGTAATCGAATTGGGCGCAGCCGGCTTCTTAACCAAACCGTTCACCGACATGGTTCTTCTGGAGGCAATCCGTTCAGCGATAGTCTCGGATTGAAGGATCTCATTTTCGGGATAAAATCGTGGGGGCGTACGGCACTGAACCTGAATCTAAAATGTCTTCCGTAACGCACGGTCCGCCAATTGTCTTCGTCGTCGATGACGATGTGTCGGTGCGGGAATCCCTTGAGTTGCTGATTCAATTCGAGGGCTTCCGTGCGGAGACTTTCGCGTCCGCTTCCGAATTTCTATCGTGCCCTCGGCGCCCTGTACCTAGTTGTCTGGTGCTCGACGTTTCGATGCCGGAACTTAATGGCCTGGAGTTGCAGAAGCGAATCGCGACCGACCGCACCGACATGCCGATTATCTTCATCACTGGGCATGGCGATATACCAATGACGGTTGAGGCAATGAAGGGCGGGGCTGTGGAATTCTTGACGAAGCCGTTTACAGAAGAAGCTCTTCTTGGTGCGATCCGCCAGGCGATTGAGAAAAGCCGCGAAGCGTTGGGCCGTGAATGCGAGATGGACGCGCTGCGCGACAAATTCGCATCGCTGTCTCAGCGGGAGCAGGAAGTGATGGGCTTGGTAATCACAGGCATGCTCAACAAACAAGTGGCCGCAGAGTTGGGAATCAGCGAAATTACCGTTAAGGCCCATCGCGGACGGGTGATGCAGAAGATGAAGGCCGAATCGTTTGCTGACTTGGTCAATATGGCCGCCAACCTGGGGTTTGTGCGCGGCCGATCAGCCTGAGGCGCAAAGTCGCATGCGCCGGCTTCCCGCGAGAGCCGCGGAGTCATAAACCATCCTCAAGCGTCTTCTTAAAAGTTGTTCTCGCGGCTGGGCTTGGACTCGTTCAACTATTGGTGTCAACCTGGAGCCTTTCGTCACCTGCAAACTCAAGCGTTAACGGATGCTGCGGACGCAAATGCCTGGTCCCGATGGACATCCGCCTGTCTCATAGGTCTACAGTCAATGGTTTCCGGCATGCATTAGTATTCGCGTGGAGCCCGGCGTCCTCAATCTTCGAAGAGTACTGGCTTTAGCAGCGCTGCTCAATTGCATCGTTGCCTCGATCCATGCGCAGGAATCCAGCACGGAAAACTCCTGGAAAAACAGTCCTTATCTGTTTGGCGATTGGGGTGGAGAACGAAACGAACTCGAGAACGCGGGCTTTGTTCTAAATGTCTATTATGTGGATGATCTGCTAACAGACACGCGCGGCGACCTGGCCAACTGGAGCCGTGTCCGTGGAACGCTCGACATCGATTTTGGCAAAAGTGAATTAGTCCCCGGCCTCAAGTTTCATATCGCAGCGATGTGGCAGGCAGGCGGCGTTCTGGCAAACTACATCGGAGCTATCGCAAATCCCAGCAGCAACGCCGCTTTCGATCTCATGCGCCTCGATTCTTGGTGGTTCGAGCAGTCACTCGCCCATGACAAAGTGTTCCTTCGCGCTGGGCAGTTCGCCGGTTTGGACTCCTACGGCGTTCAGCAGTACGGTGACACCTACATCATGGAACCACTCGGATACGCTTTGGGGAATCTTGTCGCTGCGGACTATGAGCCCTTCGCCCCTGCCGCTACTCCTGCCGCTGAGATCCGATACGTGCCTTCCCGCCATTTTTATTTGAAGTCAGCCATCTTCTCCGGAAATCGTGATCAATTGCGTGATGATCCCAGCGGCGTTCACTTCAAGTTTAAGAACACGCCCGTGATTGCATCTGAGGTAGGCTTTCTGGTCGATTCCAACCCCTCACCGACCGTTAAGACTCATCCGGGCGCCTACGAGTTTGGCGCGACCGTAAATCCAGGCTCATTCTCGAACATCGTGACTGGCCAAAGAAGCAGAGTAAATTACCTCCTCTACTTCATGGCGAATCAGCGAATATACCGTGCCCAAGCCGGCTGCGATCGAGGACTCGATGTGAACTTTGCCTTCGACTGGACCCCGGAGGATATCACCAAGAACTTTTCGCAAATAACTTTTGGCTTTCGGTATCACGGCCTGATCCCTCATCGTCAGAGTGACACGCTATCGACCGGCGTCGTCTACAGCCGTATAAGCGGAGTGTTGGACCGTGCTCTAGCCCAATCGGGCCAAGTCCCATTCGGGGCAGAAAAGGCACTTGAAGTGAACTACTCCCTTCGACTGAACCGTTGGCTCACAGTGCAGCCGGTGTTCGAGTACTACTTCGATACGGGAGGCAATCCGGAGTCCCGCAATCACACCATCGCAGGATTTCGGACAACGTTAGTTTTGTAGCAAAGAAAATGCTGTATGGCACTCGTTCAATTTAGTCCGAGGCCCCTTTCCAGAGTGCGTGGTCCAGCGTTCCCTGAGGACCTTCGAGTCACCTTTGAGTTGGACTGTTCGTGATCTGGCGAAACATCGGTCGATCCGGAGCTCCGGGCGCGGGTGTGGGATGTCAGGTGTTTTGACTCAGGCGGCCACCCACTCATATTGCGTGTCTTGACAAAGGCCAACCTGTGGCGTCAGCAAATCGACTTCAGCCAGCGAATACAGACTGCTGTTCTCGTCCAGATGCTTTCCGATTCAGGAAAGAGTACGGAAATGCCAGCTTTTGAATGTTACGTCACTCTCCCGCCGATGCTGCAACTATGGCAGAAGGCGTGCACCAAGTTGGGTATGACGCTGTCTTCGCCAACCCCGACCGCGCCCGAAGCCTACACGCAAGCATTCCCGCGTTTAACGTCTACTCAGATTGACCGCATTCGTCCGCTTGGTCATATCCGGAGTGTCGAAAGCGGCGAAACTCTTTTTGAGCCAAACGATTTGGCGGTCCCGTTTTTTGTAGTGCTCTCAGGCCAGATGGACGTTTCCCGACCCACCTTGGAAGGCGAACGGCTGGTGACTACTCACACTCGGGGTTGCTTCAACGGGGAAATGGCTATGATTTCCGGCCAACGATGTTTGGTGCGGGGGCGTGTCACGGTGCCCGGCGACTTTCTGGAATTGAACAGGGACGCTTTGCTGGCCCTTGTGGCGAGAGATGCGGAACTAAGCGAGATCCTGATGCGCGCTTTTATTATGAGGCGCCTCTTCCTTATTCGGGAGGGTTACAGCAGCGTCATCCTCATGGGTTCGCGTCATTCCGCGCAGACGTTACAGTTGCGCGAATTCTTTAGCCGGAACGGACAGCCTTACGCCTACATTGACCTCGACACCGATCAAATTGCGCGAGACATGTTGGACCGTTTCCAGGTCAAGGCCTCGGATATACCGGTGGTGATCTGCCACGGTACGGTGCTGCGAAGCCCTCCGATTCAGAAGGTGGCGGATTGTCTAGGGTTAAACGGCAGCGTCGCTAATACTCGTGTGCGCGATCTCATCATTGTAGGCGCGGGGCCTGCGGGACTGGCGGCAGCGGTGTATGCGGCATCGGAAGGACTGAATGTGCTAATAATCGAGACGCAGTCTCCCGGCGGCCAGGCGGGATCCAGCTCGAAGATCGAGAACTATCTGGGATTCCCCACCGGTGTATCTGGCATGGAATTGGCCACGCGGGCTACCACCCAGGCGCAGAAATTCGGCGCGAACATGCTGATCGGGCGGAGTGTGACACGACTGTGCGGCGACAAACGCCCTTATCAGGTAATGCTTGATACTGGAGAGCGTCTGGCCACAAAGTCCATCATCATCGCAACTGGCGCGCAATATAACCGACCTGGCCTGGAGAATCTTGCGAGATTTGAAGGTAACGGAATTTACTATGGTGCTACATGCATCGAATCGCAGTGGTGCAAGGGTGAGGAGATAGCGGTGGTCGGGGGTGGAAACTCTGCGGGACAGGCCGCTGTGTTCCTGTCGCAAACTGCTCACCGCGTACACTTGTTGGTTCGGGCAGGGGAACTGTCGAGCACCATGTCGCGATACTTGGTCCAGCGCTTGACAGACAATCCCAACATTGAACTAAATTTCAATGCTGAGATTGTTGCTCTCGAAGGCGGGTCTTCTTTAGAGCGGGTTGCATGGCGGGACCGAAACACCCGCGAAGTCTCTGCGCGCAGTATTCAGCATCTTTTCTTGATGACGGGCGCGGCACCCCGCACCGAGTGGCTGCGCGGAAATCTAGCACTGGACGACAAGGGGTTCATACTAACGGGACGGGATCTGGATACGGGCAGTGCTCAAGGAAGCAGAAAGTGGCCGCTCACACGTCCTCCCCAGATGTTGGAAACAAGTTTGCCTGGGGTGTTTGCCGTTGGAGACGCCCGCTCGGGAAATGTTAAGCGGGTGGCCTCCGCTGTAGGTGAGGGCGCGATCAGCGTTCACATGGTTCATCAGGCTCTGATCGAACTCTAGAACGGCGGGAGTGCGGTGGCAGCAATCCGTGCGCTGTTCGTGCGTTCCGGCGCGCCAATAGTTCTTCGTCAGCCTCGCTCAGGAGTTCGCGAACGTCTTCATCAAACGTGAGTTTCCAATCGAGCCTCGGATTACCAAACAGTAGGCCGTTACACTCGATCTATCGAGACCTGAGGCTCACCCTTAGGGTGTGGGCGGTCTGCGGACGCATGAATATGCAGGTTTTTGACACCCAGGAGGTTTCACGCAACGACCGTTAGTCTGTCACCGTATTGCCCGTCAGCATCGGTTCGCGCGATTGCCGAAGGCCGTCTACTGAGCGGCTACCTCTCGGCGCGGATCACCACATCGTCAAGAGATCGGTCGATTGCACGTAGGGAGACGGCTCATATCGACAGCGAGATGTCGCCGTCGATCACGGTACGCGCGAGTCTTGGCTTCTCGCCCGCTTGCCAGCGCGCCGGCACTGTGAACGACCCGGTAGCGAAGCGGGCCGCCATCCGGCGTGGGTGCGCTGGTTATCGGCCTTGGGATACAGACAAACTCGGTTGCAATCCTTTCTGCGTCCGCCGTCACGATCGCATAACCGTGTCCGCCCATGTCAACGAATTCGAGGTGTGGCGCATTGTCCGGATTGGTCTCGCGCCGCGCCGCATCGATATCGCCTGATCGCGCATACTCTAGCGCGCTCTTCACCCCGCGTTTGAGCGTGAGGTTGATGGTGGCCTCGTACCGGCCGCCCTCGCGCTCAACCGCGAATAGTGGCCTCAGCGGATGGCCCTTGAGACTATGCTCCATCGCCTCGGCCAGTCCCGGCGCCGAAATCGAGCCGGTGATGAAGGTGACGCCTACTGGATCGAACATGGCTGGGGGCAGCGCCTTTGCTGCGTAGCCTGCCCAGAAGCTGTGACGATCGCCCGAGACCGTAACGAAGCCGTCGACACCGGCCTCGCGCACTAGATCGTAGACTTCGGCGCGCTCGGTGAGCGCCGCGCTGAAGTCACCACCACCGAACGTAGCGTAGCCCTTGCCCGGCCAAGGCTTCGTCAGCCCGGCGGGCAGGTTCTGGGGGTCGGTGCGCATATCCAGCGTTCCGTTAGTCGCGGCCCAAATCTTCCATGTCGCCTTGACGCAGTAAGCTTGTCCTTGAGCCACTCTTTTTGCTTACGGCCGAGCACCGTGAAAACGGGCTCCGCTTTGCGGAAATTGGCAATCTGTTCATCGCCGGCCGCCGCGATAGCTGCGCCCAGCTTCGAGGATTTCCGCTGCTTCCTGTGGGAACAGTTCGGGAAAATCGCGCGAGCTGAACGCCTCTGCCTCGTTGCGCGTCAACGGATCTTCCATCGTGTAGCTGTGGAAGTCAGTGATGATCAGTTCTACGCGCCGGCCAAACCGCATCGTGCGATATGCTGTCATGCTGGCAATCGCAGTACGATTGTTGGGCTCGTCGCCTAGTCCGTCGGCATCGACCCGCAAGATCGGCGCGACCTGCACCTTGGGCGGCTCAAACCGATCGAGCCCCGGCCCCGACGCCTTGACAACGCGCGACGGGATGAATTCCCACCACGCCTGATTAGCCGCGACGCGCAGCGGCTGCGCGGGCTCCGGCCTGCCCTCGTACTTGATCGTGCTCTGCCAGCCCTGCCACGAGAATTCGTGGTTGTCGCCGATGCATACGAACGGGAACCAAGCGCGCGCGTCCTGAATGTCGGGGTCGGCGAGGTGCGCGCGATAAACCATTCGGTAGCCGTCGAGCGTGGTCGGCACGTGGAAATTACCGACCTTCCGCGCGTCAGGGATGCGGCCGATGTCGTAGACCGTGCGGTCGTAGCGATGCGCTATCTCCTCGGGATACTCGACGACCTCGTAGATAAAATCGCCGAGGTGCAGCACGAAGCTCAGCTGCCGCTCAGCCGGCGCGTGCACATCTTCCCAGACCATCCGCCGCCAGGCGTTCTGCTTTCCCTCGTTGACGCTCTGGCACGAGACGAACGCGAAACGAACCGGACGCTCGTCGTCGAGCCGGGGTGCGGTGATCGTGCGGCCGACGCGGCTGCCGTTCCCCTCGTGGTCGATGAAACGGTACCAATAGACCGTGGCGGGCTTGAGCTGCGCGGCGAGCACCCGGCAAGTCCAGTCGGAATCGGCGAGCACTCGCGCATGCGCCGTTGCCACGAGCTGACGAAACTCACGATCGAGCGCGACTTCGACTGTAAGCATGCCAGAGTTGCCTACCGCAAATGGCCGCCTCGTCCACAGGATCACGTTGTCGGGTTCCGGATCGCCCGACGCGACTCCTTCCGGATAAAGATCGCGGCGTTCCCGCCAGGCGTGCGCTTTCGCGAAGCCTGGACCCGCCCAGGCCAGCGTCGCCCCGATCGCGGCAGCGCGAGCGATAAAGTCTCGTCGATTCATTGATTTGATCCAATCCGTAACACCGTTCATGCCTCACTACGATATTTCTCTGAACTTCGGAACGCCTTGAATCTTCGCTAGCTCGAGATAGAGCTCATTGGCGATGGGTTCTGCGTACGCAGTGTAGCCAGTAGCGGAACCCTGATGAGGAGCCATTGACGCATCGGATTTGTCACTTCTCTCTTACAGAACTCACAGGGGTCTAGCACTCGGGCCAAAGTACTGTCGGCCATCTGCACAGAATCATCTTAAAGGTCGGATGGATCCACCTGTGGTCGGGATGTGTTTACCGATCCTGCGCTCAGTTGCCGAAATACCGGCTTGTCGGAAACTAGCCAAAGCCGGATAGGTCCGCCCTAAAGGCTCAGCGTTTACCAATGCAAGTTGATCAGTTGATCTGTACTCCGTTGCGCGCCTTCCTTCCCCGAGGTCCCCTTCTTGCACTGCTGCAATCGTCATCCTTCTCGCCGAACAGCCGTTGCCGGCTTGTCGTCTCTCAACGCTACGAATCGGGAATGCCGCAGATGATTATCCGGAGTCCATTCCACGTATTCGAATTGGCCAACCAAAACCGGCGTGAGCCAGCGACAACCTTCCATCTTCGACGCGGTTAAACCCTGTCCCCAACGTCCAGATCGACTTTCTGGCAGATTCGAAAAGGGACATTCCGGAATTTCCAACGTTCGAAAACGTCTGAATAGCTGTTCTC
>Ga0070737_10006067_pt1 | contig 11228 bp, 9 predicted proteins | sample Coa_R1_10_FD_66438 | JGI IMG/M metagenome (GOLD analysis project Ga0070737, IMG submission 66438) | Surface soil microbial communities from Centralia Pennsylvania, which are recovering from an underground coalmine fire - Coalmine... | ecosystem: Environmental > Terrestrial > Soil > Unclassified ...
AGAGCTTTAATTATGAGAAGACAGGTCTTGAGGACTATTTCTTATCTTTAGTAGGCGAAAAAAATGCCTAAAAGCACAATATTTAATCAGTTTTTCTACGATTTCAAGAGAGCACTTACTAGCAAGAGTATCATCATAATAACTGTGATAATCATATTATTGGGCGGTTCTATAATTTCATTTTTGAATCCTCCTGCGATTGCCTCCTCAACTTCTTTCAGTTATGCAGTCTATGTTAAAGATTCGAATTATGAGGTCATGGTTTTTGTTTATAACATGTATGGAGATCCTTTACCGAATATACAGGTTAAACTAAACGTTTTGAATTTGAATTCCTCGAATACTGCAACTCCATCATCGATATATTCAGTCACTGATCAAACAAATAACAATGGGATAGCATTTTTTGAAGTACCGAAAGATAAAGCAGTTGGATTTCTAAGCCTAGACGTTTCCTCTGGTTCATCCACGATCAACGTCATTTCAGGTCTTGCATATCCATGGTCTGATTTAATAAAAGTCATCAACTACACGGGTTCTTTTGTTCTCAATCCAATTGCGAAAGTAATCAGCGCTTCGAATTCTTCTAGGCTAGATGTTCTACTTTTCTATGTAGGAAAAAACGGTACTCTACCATTAAACTACGCAGTGTACGTTAGGCAAATAAATATCGGAAACTCCAATACCTCAGGGTTTGTCGAATTAGGGACTTTAAACAATTATTACCAGATTTTCAAGCTCGATAAGTTTAGGGGGCCCGTTGATGTTGAGTTACGCGACCCAAACAACAATACCGTTGGATCAGTAAGTTTTAACACAGAAATACAATCCTCCCAACCAGACCCAACGAATATTGCTTATAGTTTCATTTCAGGCATTATGGTCTTATTGATCCCATTGATGGTAATATTAAGCGCATATAATTTATATGGTAAAGATAAAATAAATAATGTATTAGATTTTATATATTCTCTTCCAATAACTAAGCTCATTTTAAATCTTTCAAGATATTTTTCTATTGTAATCATGACAATGATTGCAATATTGTTATCTTTGGGCGTTTCAGATTTGCTTCTGTATTTAAAGCTAGGCTCGACTTTTGCAGCTTCACTTTGGATAAGTAGCCTTGTAGGTTTTCTTGTTCCTGTAATCGCTATATTGAGCATTATGTTTATCTTGTCGAATCTATTGAAATCTACCGGCTCATTGCTAGCAATTTCTATAGTAATTTGGTTAATTTTTGGTATTTTCTGGAACGCAATTATTACAATTTTATCCTTTGGATTGGGTGTAGGTATCTTTACAAAGGACTACTTTAACTTGGTGATACATTCATACTTCTTCAATCCACTAGAATTCTTTAGTCTAGTTAACATGTATACCTCAAACGGTATAATCATTAGTCAGATTGGTATTCCTGCAAATCCAGCCGATTATGGTATTACTTTACCCAATCTGTTCATTGCTGGATTAGGCTGGACTTTAATTCCATTTTTATTGTACTTATATTTACTTAGGAAAGTAGAGTAATATAGGAATTTTTTATTAATATACTACTTTTCAGATGTCTCAGTAGAAAAATTTGTTTTTAAAGAAAGTAACTAAACGATCTTTATTTTTCCTTATCTTCTAAATATTTCATAAAAAAAGGTATGTTAAAGATCGTAACAATGATATTTCAAAGGCAATTAAAAAAAGTTTTAAAAGGCTATTTTCTTAGTAAATATATGACTGGTAAAAATAAACTTCGAATAGCAATTTCTAGGGTTCTAGCATTAATAATTATAATAATAGTCGTATTTGGGGTAATTATAGGCATATATTTCTATTACAGTATGACCAGTTCTAAACAAGTACCACAAATAAACTTATTCCCTGCAAGTTTTGGAGTATTACAAAACGACAAGCTCACTTTTTCTTTAAGCAATCTTGTGGTGGGTTCAAAAGTCATCGTATATTTCGGAGATGGACATAAAATGGAACTTAATGTAACAAGTAGTTCAGAGAGTTTAGATTATCAATACTCTAATGTAGGTAATTTTTTAGTTTATGCTGATGAAGTGCTGAATGGCAAAGTAATAAGCAGCACTGAAAACTCGTTAATTGAAATCCGAGTATCTCCTAAAGTAGAAAAGAGCATTGCAGATTATATCTCAATTCCTACGATAAGCTTTGATGTAACAAAAAATTCCGAAATTCCCATTGTAAATGTAAACGAATCGCTATACCTTTTTGGAGGATACCTTCAACCCCCTACAAATCCTAATGTAACCTTGAAACAATATATCTGGAACTTCGGTAATGGTAAAACTTTAGCCTTAGATATAAACTCAACGAATAATCTACCAATACAAAACCCTGTTTCAATATCTTATACCAGTGAAGGAATCTATGCTCTTAATTTGACGCTTATTACAGAGGATGAGAGTACAGGAAAGAAATACAGTTATACTGTTTTTCAAACCATAGCTGTTAAAGGTACGAATCATAAGTTTGCATTATTTAAATTTGCCGGTACTATTCCTAATCCTGATATAATTAACGTAGCAGAAAACTTGCCAGGAGGACCTTTTTCGTTAGATCCTAACGTTGATTACGAGCTAGTAGGATTCGAAGTAATCTCTAACATATTTTCGACATTGCTAATCTATAATGGATCAAGCACAACAAGCTTTATTCCGTATGTGGCTGAGCAATTACCTACGGTTGAAAATGGTGGCATATCTAATAACTATACAAAATATACTTTCAAAATCAGATCAAATTTAAGATTTTCAAACGGTGATCCCCTTACGGCTTACGATGTTTGGTATTCAATAATAAGAGCTCTACTTTTTGAGGGAGGAAATCCCGGAACAGGTGATTGGGTGGTAGCGCAATATTTGGTTGAGGGGGCTTCAATTGGCGTGCCATTGGTAACAAATGAGAATAAACAAGAAGCTTTCAGCAAAATTATGAATGCAGTTAGTTATGATAATAACACCAACACTGTGACTTTTAATTTAATTAAACCTACACCTCCTCAGCTCTTCTTTACTGCGTTAGCTTTTCCATTGGCGACTGCAATATTGGATTCAAAATGGCTTAAAAATATTGGTGCAGGTATTACTTTTACTCCTGATGGATTTTTAGCTTACGAAGAGCAAGCTAACATTGGGAATTATAACACTGAGATTCAGTATAACCCCGTTGGCTCAGGACCGTATATGATTCAATCATACGTACCAGGTCAAACCATTGTTCTTGCACCTAATCCCTATTTTCCAGGCCTCCCAGGTATACCTAAGGTGAACAATAAAGTCGTAATTTCTTGGGTTAAAGATGCACAGACAGCATATAATTTGTTTGTATCAGGGCAAGCTGATATAGTAACTGGCTTGCCATCACAATATTTTCCTTCTTTAAGGGCTTATGTTCAGCAAGGGCAAGTAGCTATATACAAATTCTCTACATTAACTCAATACTTCATGACTTTTAATTTGCAAATAAATACAACTCTTCTGAAGAACATAAACCCTCAGTATGATATACCATCAGATTATTTTGCCAATCCAAAGGTTAGAGAGGCTTTTGCTTATGCGTTCGATTACCAGACCTATATAGATAATATCGTGGGAAATAAGAAATACGGTTATGATTTCGGAAACTTATATGCTGGCGCAATCATAAGCACCTTACCATTTTACGTCCCTCCTGAGCAATTACAGCACATTCCAACGTTTAACAAAACTAGAGCTGAACAGTTACTAAGAGAGGCAGGCGTTTACGATTTACACGTTCGTTTTCCCATCATGGTTCCGCAGGGCGATAGTGTTAACTATGCTGCTGCACAGATGTTGGCAGATACAATTCATAGTATCGATCCTAATATCGAAATAGAACCATTATACGTGCAATTGCCTATCATGGCAAGTTATCTTGTACCTGGATCAAATCCAATGCCAATTGCAGTTTTATTCTGGATTGCTGATTATCCTCACCCTAGAGATGTTGTTGATGCTATGTATTTAGAAAACGGCACCTTTCCGGGTCCAGATGGATGGTATCCAAGTTATTTGCGCTCGTTAGGCTATAACGATGAAGCAGTGATGTATGAACAGCTCACTCAGCTTATACTCAAAGCAGATTCAGAAATAGATCCTATAAAAGCTCAAGGCTATTATAAACAAGTTGAGCAATTAGCAATCGATTTATACATGTACATATATCTTTATCAAACTAATGGATTTTGGGTGGTTAAATCTTATATGCATGGGTATAATAATGACATAACATATCAAGAGAACCCGATTACAGCAGGTGCGGGAGCGAGTCTATATTTCTGGTGGGTAAAAGGTTAGTTACTTAACTGAATTCTCTCAATATCTATTGTTTTTTTCTCTAAGTTTTCTTATTTCTTTTATCGCACTTAGTCTTGTTGTATGCCCTATAAATGAAATCGTTACGTAACTTATTGCTGAAATACCTATAATGAGTTTAGGTATATCGTTACTGAGGTAATTAAAGAAACCACTGATAAAGAAAGCTGCACAAAAAATTGAAAAAATTATAAGATAATATTCAAAAATCCTTATCATAAATATAATAAGTCTATGAAAATTGGACTGTTCCGTTTTTAAAGTTTCCAGCTCATATAGAAACATTTCATAGAATCCTCTGCACCCTCTTATGTGTATGAAAGCTAAATAAGAAACTATTGAGAGAAGTGCCATAAGATATAACACAAACCCATTAAGTTCATAAAAAAAGATGAAATAAGACAATATAAGAACCGTAGTTGCAAGGCCAATCCCCTCAACAGCTCTGATCGGTCTTATGCCGTCAGTGAAATATTCAATGATTGCTCTCAGTATCGACACGTGAGTAAGTGAGTTGCTAATTATATAAGGATTTTTAATTTCGCTTTTCTAGACTTAAGTTCATATACTCGTAAGTGTAAGTGGAGATGAATGTATGGATCTTAGGGAATGGATTTTCATTTTCTTAATCTCATTTATTACTAATGCTACTCCTTTTTTTGGGGCACCTTATACCATAATAACTTCGACGATAATTCTTCGACATGGCTCTACCTTCAACGATTTACTCGAGGGCATAATCGTTTCTGCTTTGGGAGCAACTTTGGCAAAGAATGTAATGTTCGGCATAGGAGTTGTACTCAGGCTGCCGCTCAAAAGAAATAAAAATGTATCTTTCTTTACGAGGTTGGTCAACCGAAGATCTTTTTTTGTAGGCTTGCTTATAACTGCAATTTTACCTATTCTGCCATTGGATGATTTCTTTTTCCTCATAGGAGGCACTTCGCGTGCATCTTTGTTTAGAATGCAGGCAATAACTTTTATAGCCAAGTTGATTAAAAGCGGTGTTGAGATACCGCTAGAAGTGTTTGGAATCATCGTAGTTGCTAGACATATACGCTTCGAGCCCTTTTACTTGGGTGTTATATCTTCGGTTGTATTCACGATTTTAGGTATTTTACTCTTTAAAATAGACGTTGAGAAGATATATAACAGGATTATGCTATATTTCAGGAGATTGGCGAATAAAAATAATGCGAACTTTTGTTCTTGAACAATCGTTCAAGAGTAGTTTTTTAAGATAATATAAAGAAGAAATAAGTATGAACGAGGAAACGCTGGTGAGCAAGGGTCTCAAGAAACACTTCGGAGGGCTCTATGCATTGAATGACGTGAGTATAACATTGAGAAAAGGCCTCTTCACACTATTAATCGGTCCAAATGGTAGCGGAAAAACTACATTGATAAATACATTAACAGGGTATTATTTCCCTGACGAGGGCACTATAAGCTATGAAGGAAAGGATATAACTAAGTTGGGTATGCATGAAAGATTCAAGCTAGGTATCGCGAGGACGTTTCAAATACCTAAGCCCTTTTTAAAGTTGACAGTATTGGAAAATCTCTTAGTCGCCGCGAGAGATAATCCGGGTGAAAGATTCATTTATGCACCTATCAAATCCAAATGGGTCGATAAGGAGAAAGAGGCCTATGAGACAGCTATGAATATTTTAGAGCAACTAAAGCTTGATCACTTGGTTAATAGCGAGAGTTCTAAGCTTAGTGGTGGTCAGATGAAACTTCTTGAGTTTGGAAGAGCTTTGATGTGCAATGCTAGGGTTATACTCATGGATGAACCTGCTGCTGGCGTTGCACCTTTTTTAGCAAAAGAATTGTTTAGTGTTTTGAAGAATATTATAAAGAATCTTGATTTAACTGTATTAGTTGTTGAGCATAGGCTTGATTTAGCGCTTGAGTATGCAGATTACGCTTATGCTATGCATAACGGTAAAGTGATTGTAGAGGGAAAGCCTTATGAAGTCATAAATGATGAAAGAGTAATAGAAAGTTATCTGGGGAAGAGAAGTGCTTGAAATAAAGAATATAAGTGCAGGTTACGGGAAGCTACAAATCTTATTTGACGTAAGTATAAGCGTAGAGAAGAATAAGCTCACCACTATTGTTGGTCCTAATGGAAGCGGGAAATCAACTCTTCTGAAAACCATATTCGGGCTAACAAACATTTACTCTGGGAAGATATTCTTCGAAGGCAAAGACATAACTAACATTAAACCGCATATCGCAGCTAGGATGGGCATTGCATATTTACCTCAAGTGGATAATGTCTTCACCGAACTAACTATTGAAGAAAATCTTAGAATGGCTGCATATACGCTTGATACTGAAACTGCAAAGGAAAGAATTAAAGAAATGCTTGATTTCTTTCCAGTTCTTCAAAAAAAGTACAAAAATAAAGCGCTATATATGAGTGGAGGAGAAAGACAAATGCTTGCAATTGCTATGAATTTGATTAGAAGACCTAAATTAATGCTTTTCGATGAACCAACAGGCGGTCTTTCTCCTTTACTCGCCGAGCAGATCTTGAGTACTATAGTGAAACTTGTAAAGGAATTCAACATTACCATTCTTCTTGTTGAACAAAATGCTTTACGTGCTCTTGAAATCGCCGATGCAGCGTATTTGTTAGTCAGTGGCAAGGTAGCTTATGGTGGTTCTGCTAAAGATTTAATTGCCAATAGCGAACTGGGAAGGTTATACCTAGGTTTAAAGTAAAATTTATTAAACTGTATTTATTAAGCGATTTGTGCGACTAGGTGCGGTAGCAGGCATCTTGATCACTGCGGGGATAATTTTAATTTTAATAAGTGGCATTTTCGATATTTTATATTTTTATTTTGATAAGTTTATTAGTGGCGAAGATGTTTTTGTTGAATTTTTATATAAAGTTGCCTTTAATTTTCTCTTCTGGCTTGGAGCTATAATATCAGTAATAGGATTTTATATTAAACCTAAATCATTGTTCTTAGTCGATAGAACTGAGGATTTCCTTTTTAAAAAGTATGGTAATGAAAGACCTAGATTTTTTAAATTCTTCAATAGCTATATTATTATTAAAACCGTAATATTTGCATTTACAGTTGTAATGACTGTATTATTTTTCATTGAATTTTTAATTTTTATATCCGCTACTTATGGAGGTGAAAGTGCAATCAATTCATTGAGAAGTTTATCGATTTTATTCCAGACCTTGCCTGCACATGTCATGCTTATAATTGTTCTCAGCTTAGTCCTTATAAACGGGGCTTTAAATAATCTTCCTTGGATTTTTGAGGCCGTTCTTTATAGAAAGTATGATAAAACTTATTCGATTGCCTTGTTTTTACTTGTATCCTTGCTTTATTCAGCATGGATATTAGTAGTTATTATATTCGTCTATTTTTCAAATGCATATAATGTATTCAATTTAGGCAACTCTTACATGCAAAGCTTTGATTCGAGCTTAATATCAGCCATACAGTTTAATGTCATTGAATATCTGATGAGTTTAAAAGATGTTCTGCAATATATCTTCTACTACCTAATTGTTTGGGCTGTCTTAGGAGTAGTATTCTATTTTGTCTATAGATTTAGACCTGAAGAGGTTAGGAATTTTTAAGTTTTTCTTGTAAATAGCTCGGATCTGACTGTGTTAGAACTGGGAATTTCTTTCCTGAATTAATGTTATCAATGACCTTCATCGGCTCTGCATCCAATTGGTTAAAGCTATCAATCTCTTTCCTGTCGACCGGTATGGATACAAGACCTGTTTTATGATGCATGGAGAACGGAGCTCTAACATCTCCTTGAGGCTTCATCGATGACCAATCTAGAAGTATTTTATCTTCCCTCTCTTCTTTATGCGCTACCTGGGAAGTCGTGAAAGCCTTAAGTTCTTTGAATTCTGGAAATTCTTTTATTATTTCTGTTCTGTTTTCTTGTAAATGCCTTTCAAAGCTTTCTTGTATTTTTATGGCAAGCATCCTATAAACTGCAAACAGATCACTCTTATTAGCGAATTTTGAGTTATCAAAGCTAGCCCAAATTTGAAATCCTCTTGAACCGCTGAATTTCATCATGGGCAGCATTTCATGTTCAATGAGGAAGTCATATAACGATTTGGCAATGAATTTTAGGAATTCAAATCCTCTTTTCTCATTTAAAATCCTTTTTCCTGCATCCAAATCAAGTATAAAGAAATCTGGCATGTTTGAGTTTAGTCTATGGACATAAGGAATGAAGTCGATGCAATGATCGTGCACGTATTCCATAAGCTTTCTCATATCGTTGATGATTATGTGCTGGGGTTTAGGCTTATATCTCGCATACCTAACGAATATTGGATCAATTTCTTTGATAGGATCATTTTTTCCTGAAAAAACCTTTACCACACTTACTGGTCTTTCTTTTAAATAAGGAAGCATGAGTTCACCAGCAACTGGATAATAATGTTTAGCTTTCCATACAAGTATGTAAGATCTATTCAGTACTTCTTCCTTTTCTTCGATAAGTTTTCTGACATACGCATGTATTTTCTCTTTTGGCTTATATTTACCATCTATCTCTTCTATCAGTTCTTCCTTCTTCAAAGTTTCTAAGTTTGATTTGATCTCATCTATGTTAATATCTCTCTTTTCGACAAATTTCACATCTCTCGCTATTTTCTCGAAAATATGATCAAAATCTACAAGCTTACCTTCCTCCTTAATTGAGAGCAGGAGAGCAATCCTCTCTCTTACACTCATAAAATAATATTGTTTTTGTAGGATAAAGCTATGATGTATTATTATATAAATGAATGCGTTTAATTATACTGTGAGTGAGTATCTAAGGAATTTTATAAATGGAGAGTTCGTTGATTCCAATTCTAAGGAAAGGTTTGAATTTTTGAATCCTTCCAACAACAAAATACTAGGTACTATTCCTGCTGGGTCTGAAAAAGATGTAGATATGGCTGTGAAGGCGGCCAGAAAAGCCTTTGAAAGTTGGCGTAATATGTCAATGTCCAAAAGATCAGAAATGTTGCATGAAGTAGCTAGGCTTATCAGAAAATATAAGGAAGAACTTGCTAGGATTGAGACCCTTAATGTAGGAATACCGATATCACAGACTAGGAGCCAAGTAGAGAGGGCAGCGGAAAATTTCGATTTCTTCGCAGATATGCTCACAAAACTAAGCGAAGAAGTTTATGTTGACGATGATAAGTTCATAAACTATGTTATCCGTTCTCCCATAGGTGTAGCTGGTTTAATAACTCCATGGAATACACCTTTAATGCTGGAAACTTGGAAGATTGCGCCTTGCTTGGCAGCAGGAGATACATGCGTACTCAAGCCTGCAGAATGGACACCTATGAGTGCAAACAAGCTAGCAGAAATCATGCAAGAGGCAGGAATACCGGCAGGGGTCTTTAACATTGTTCATGGTATTGGTGAGTTAAGCGGCGCAGCGCTTGTAGCTCATCCATATGTGAGATTGATCTCCTTTACAGGTGAAACCGTTACCGGTATGGAGATCATGCGAAATGGCGCTTCAACATTGAAGCGTTTTTCTATGGAGCTCGGAGGGAAGAATCCTGCGATTATTTTTGCCGATGCAGATTTGAAAAGAGCGCTCGATGCTGTAATATTTATGGCTTATTCCTTAAACGGAGAAAGATGTACTGCAAACTCTAGGGTTCTCATTGAAGAGTCGGTCTACGATGAATTCTTGTCGATGCTAGCAGAAAGAGTCGAAAAAATAAGGATTGGAGATCCTTTTGATGAAAGAACCGAACTAGGGCCTTTGGTTAGGCCTGAGCATTGGCAAAGAGTAAAGAACTACATCGACATAGGTATAAAAGAAGGAGCTAAGCTACTATATGGAGGTGATAGACCCAAAGGTTTTGATGAAGGTAACTATCTTTCGCCTACACTTTTCGCTGATGGCAATAGTGAAATGAAAATCTTCAAAGAAGAGATTTTTGGGCCTGTATTACTTGCGATGAAGTTTAAAAATGAAGAAGAGGCCATTTCTTTGGCCAATGATGTTGTCTATGGGCTAACAGCCTATATTTGGACTAAAGATGTAGAAAGAGCTAATCGCTTGGCCCAAGCTATAGAGGCTGGCATGATATGGATCAATTCTCACAATGTTAGGGATTTAAGAACTCCTTTTGGGGGTGCAAAGTATAGCGGTATAGGAAGAGAAGGAGGAAAATATAGCTTTGATTTCTACATGGAGACTAAAACAGTTCAAGTTGCGCTTGGAAGACATAAAATCCCAACTTTTGGGGTGATTTAGATGGGCGCGAGGACAGGAACAAGGTTTTTGGAGGAAATGGATAGCAAAAAGAGGGAAATCTGGTATGGCGATGAGAAAATAACATACAACATAACCAAGCATCCTGTCTTTCGAGGTATTGCCCAAAGTTTAGCTGAGCTATATGACTTGCAACACAAGCCTGAGCTAATGGATGTGATGACCTACGTATCTCCACTTTCAGGAGAGAGAGTAGGAATGAGTTTCCTCCAGCCAAAAACAAAAGAAGATTTGGCGAAAAGGACTATGATGATGAAAATCTGGGCAGATTATAGCTTTGGATTGCTTGGTAGGACTCCAGATTATCTTAATAGTGCTCTAATGGCCATGGCCAGCGCAGCTGAGTTCTTCGGAAAAGGAAAGATAGATTTCGCTGAAAACATAAGGCGCTATTATGAATATGTAAGGGAAAATGATCTATGCTTAACACATACGTTGATAAACCCTCAAGTGAATAGATCCGTAACTAGCCCTTCTAAACTTTCTGATCCTTTCATAGCAGCTAGGATAGTTGAGAAAAATTCTGAAGGCATAGTTGTAAGAGGAGCAAGGATGCTTGCTACATTACCTTTG
>Ga0070737_10006069_pt1 | contig 11223 bp, 13 predicted proteins | sample Coa_R1_10_FD_66438 | JGI IMG/M metagenome (GOLD analysis project Ga0070737, IMG submission 66438) | Surface soil microbial communities from Centralia Pennsylvania, which are recovering from an underground coalmine fire - Coalmine... | ecosystem: Environmental > Terrestrial > Soil > Unclassified...
GGGCAGGGTGTTGTTGTACACGCCGGATGGACAGGGGAACGTGAGCCAGCAGGTAGATGCAGGGAGTGGGAATGTAGTAGCGAGTTACCTATTTGACGGGTATGGTGTGCGGAAGGTAGCAAGCAGTGACCCGACAGCCTCTCAAGACCCCTACAGTGGTTATGGGGGTTTAGAGGGCTACTATACGGATTGGGAGACGGGTTTAAGTTTATTGGGTTTTAGGTACTATGATGTGTTGGCAGGTCGTTTTTTGACGCGCGACCCGATAGGGTTTGCGGGTGGGATAAACCTGTATGAGTATGTGGGGAATTGCCCTCTCACAGGAGGTGACCGGACGGGTACCCGCAGCCTAGGAGATTTTCTCCATGATCTCGGCCCTAATGTTATCAAGCAAAATCCTATCCTCCAGTGTCTTGTTAATATGGCCGATGGTGGCTTGGGAATGCTAGGCACTCTCGTGCCAGGATTACTGCAAGGAGACTATCCTCCCATTAAAGATATTATTTGTCAGCTAACCCCTTCGTGCTTATCAGGCTTCCTAACTGCTTTCATTGGAGGGGCTCTCAACGCACTTTCAAATGGAGCTGCATCCCTGCTCGATGGATGCCTCGCCGGGCTTATCAGCAGTGTGGTCACCGACTATCTGAACTATCTATGTAGCGAGCCAAAGTGTTCAGCAGAGCGCACACCTTCTGCTTGCCAGATTCTGCAATGGGTATTAGATGCCATTGCTGCTTGCTTATCAGGTATCGGTGGAATAACGACAGACCCGGAAAAAGATGCAATGAAAGATGGCATGGAGGGTATTATCATCGGTTTACTGGTGGACTTAGGCTTGATGAATTATGACGCGGGTGAGGCGTGCAAACTGCTTAGTAATTGAGAGAGCCATATGAATCAAAGTGAAGAGGCAGTTTCAAATCTGAAAGCCGAGTTAGCCCATGTTGAGCGTTTGCGATGGTGGCATACTTGCTTGTATCTAGGTGCTAACCTAGTTGTTTTATTCACTCTCTGGTTGTCTTTGTTCTATTCTCTATACAGATTACTAACGACGGTATTTTTGCTAACCATGACGCTAAGCGCAATATTGCTTTGGATTGGTTCCATGAGGCTCCTAGCATTTTTTAAAAGATATGAGCGAACCTACTTTACCAAGAAAGAAACAGAATTGATCACCAAATATTCTCGCCTCATGCAGGATACAAACGTACGCGCCATACTGGTAAACTACTTGCTGAAAAATTACACATACGGGCACGTTTCAGAGGACAGGCTGTGGCTGCCGATAGTTTGTGAATGGGTTCGTAAGACGCATTCAAGACCGTTGAGTAAAGAGGAGGTCGCTCTTGTTGGCAAGCTCTACTGTTCTCTGGTAAGGTGTTACTTAGTGCAACAGCACTTGCGAGAGAGCCGGCACTTCGGGGTTGCTAGCTGGCTCTTTGCCGGCAGCAGCAGCGAGCTGATGGTCATAGAGGATAGAGAATGTCTTATCGAGCTGGCGAATGCAGTGGCCTTATATGGGAGCCGATTCATGGCCGCAAGATTAGAGAATATTTTACGGGTTCATTCCATACCCTCTGATTGGGTTTGGCTCCAAGCGCGCGAGGTGGTCGAACGCATACGCGCACGTACACATGCAGCCGATCAAAGACGGTCAGATACACGGGAACTCTTAAGAAGTCCATCGAATTTGGCGCGCTCTGGCATGGAACTAGTACGTCCTTCTGAAAAGGATGAGAGAGAGGGCTTTGTTCAAGAGATACAACAACCTAGTAGCGCTTCCAAATGCGATAAGGAGGTTTTCCCGGATGACCAGCACGGAGAATAATCAGGAGGGATTTACTTTTGTGCATCCGAGCAGCGAGGCGACTATAGCCGGTTTATTTCTTAGCGGGTTGCTCGCTTTAGCAAGTGCTGTGATGTACTTTTTTACCCAGGGCTCTCTTCATGAGATCGGGAAGTGGATGTGGGTGGTAGTCGTTTTGTTATTGATGCTCATCGTTGTCGGTTATCTCGGACGGGCACGCTATACTATCAATGAGAGAGGGATAGAACGCATCTCGTTACAATGGGGACGGCGAATTTTCATTCCTTACGAAGAGGTTATAGCGACGAATTATGAAGAGCTAGGAAAGGGGGGTGTGTTGTTTCGTATTGAGGGGGTTAGCGATACCATTGAGTTAAGCCCAGGAGCGACCAAAGATTTCGACGGTGTGGTGGCTTACATACAAGAGCGAGTATACTCGGCCCAATATCCGGAAGAAGATAAGGAGGAATAGAGTTTTCATTTCTTCTTTATTAGGGCCGATGCGATCACGGAATGGGCGGAGTGGTAATCAATAAGAACTAACCCTTGGATAAATTGGTGAGTTCGTATGAACCAACAGGCACCGAAACTGCACCTTCCTTTTGAATATTTTTCATGGCGTGGGCACGCTTGGAGAGATTTGTTTGGGTTGCTCTTTCTCACCGGCTATCTTTTGAAAAATGCGTTTGCTCTTAAAACCATCTCCCCTCCGTTATTGGTCAACTGGGCTATACTGGCGATTCTTCTAGTATATCTATGGAGGGCGATATTACGTGGCCTAACTACACGCATTCGGTTGACCTCTACATCTCTTTCAGAGAAAACCCTATTTGGCACCACGGCAATCCCTCTGGAAAAGCTCTTTGCGGTAACCGTTGTTAAGACGCCCTCTCCTTTATGGACAACTTCGGTAAAGGCCTTGCTTGTTCGTGGGATGGGAGAACGCCTCCTTCTCCCATTACCGGTGCCGGAAGAGATAATAGCGGTACTGCGCCTTCATAACGAACGTCTCTTTGTGTGTGAACTGCCACCGGAGACGCCTCGTGAAGTAGCTCTGAGAGAAGAGCTTCTCGACCTCCTTACACATGAGGGAATCGTTACATCTGGGGCAGATCGCTTGGATGAACCGAGAAGAGAGGCTCCCTGGTTGCTCTCAGCGACCGTGAGGAATCTGCTGTTGGGGATTGACGGCTTGGCTCTGGCAGCTTTCCTATTATACGGTAGCGTCGTTAAGGCTCATTCGTTTTGGATGGTGTCTGTGCTGTTTTGGATAGTAACGGGAGCGACGGGGGGATTGCTTTGGTATAACCAAGCGCGGGAGCGAGCTTGCGAGCAGGCCCTCCAAGAGGAAGAGGGTTTTTGATGACAAGAAGGGTTTTGAATGTTTGGGTTGGCTGGTGGAGCGGATAGGCAGGGATAAGGTGGTGCGAAAGCGGTTGAGCCAGCTGCTTTTGAGGTCGGATAGACAGGTCTACAGCCGACTAACAAACAGACAGCGCAAGCGCCTGATGAAGTATCTTTTGGACATGGAGGGGGATAGAGAACTACAAGAGGCGATTATCTCTTGCTTGGTGCGAGCCGGGGAGGTGAAGGCGATTCCGGTCTTAGAGATTTTCTTGGAACGTGGGCGCCACATAGCGTGTCCGACCGAGTTAAAGCGACTGACCAGGGAGGGACAGGAGAGCTTGAAGCGGTTTGCCGTTCGCCCATACAGAACGTTACCGCGCATTCCAGAGGAGTGGAATAGAGCAAGAGCTGAGGAGCTGTTGCGAAGCAGCGGAGAAGGAACTACGGGGCAACAAACGAGCGGGGAAGAAGAGAGATAGAGACAAAAAGGAGAACGGGAATGTAACGGTGCCCTTCCTTGGTGTAGCAGAGGATGATGAATAGATCAACTCACAAAAGGCGCACTATGAAGCCGTTCTTCCTAGTAGATGCGAAATAGGAGCAGCCGGAGTGTAGGTTATAGGGGAGTGGCTTACGGAGTTTGGAGCATGGACGTAAGTTCGCAGATAGATGCTGGAAGTGTGGTAGCGAGTTACCTGTTTGACGGGTATGGTGTGCGGAAGGTAGCGAGCAATGACCCGACGGCGCCTCAAGACCCCTACAGTGGCTATGGGGGGTTGGCAGGTTACTATACGGATTGGGAAACGGGTTTGTGTTTATTGGGTTTTAGGTACTACGATGTGTTGGCAGGTCGTTTTTTGACTCGAGACCCGATAGGGTTTGAAGGGGGGATAAACTTATATGAGTATGTGGGGAATTGCCCAACGATGAATCAAGACAGTGCAGGATTGGTTAATTGGAAATGCTTGATAAATTTGCCTGGTTGGGTTACGAATCTTTTGATGAAATGTAGTACTGCTATTATTAAACTCATTCATCACGATAAATCAGCATGGTGTGCAGTAGCGAGTGCATGTGTTTTGGGTACAGCCTGTAGCAGTATCGTAAAATGCACGCTCAGTTTGCAACTGGCGAATGGCACGCTGATAATTTTGTCATGTGTTATCGGGGCTCTTTGTAGCCTTATAGGGAGCGTTATTAGCGAGATTTGTGAGGCGGGCGGTTGTCCGGAGAAGTGGTGGAAATGGGTCGAACAAAATGCAATATGCCTTATTATCAATGCCGCTGTAAGTTGTGCAGTAAATGTCCTAGGCGGTATTCTAGGAGGTGCAATCGAAGTGGGAGGGCAGACTTATGATTTGCCAAGTTGGGTTAGGACTTACATAATGGCCCATCTGGCGTTCCTAGGTTTTGGGATAAACATGACATGTTCTGCCGCCGCCGCGACTGGTGCTGCCCATTGAAAAGGCAAAAGCAGCAAGTTGATGGAGTACCTTCTAGGCCTCTCAAAGCAGGTTGTTCGCGAGAGATTGCTGCCACTGTTTCTGCTGCTATAGAGGGGTACTGCTTTTCCTATGCCGTTTATGTGGGAACGGCAGTTATTGAACTTCTGGGCAATATAGACGCAACAAAATGGTGGCAATCTCTACCGCCGCATGAGAAGTTAGTTTTTCTCCCGGTTGTTTTCTTTTATGTGCTTACTGTCGTTCTGCCCCTGATGACATGGCGGCGGTCTGTTTCCTCCCTAGGTACCATTCTCTATCCTCGGTGCTTCTATCTCAAGCCAGATAGACTGATTCAGTGCCGAGGCAAAAAAAGATATGAAATAAAACTAGATAGAATTGAAAAAGTAATTAAAACAAGTTCATCTTTTGTCGTCCTCGGAGAGGGACAAGGCATCGTCGTTCCCAATTGTGTGGAGTTAGCAGAGGCTATTGCTCTGCTAAAAGGTTCGAGCTCTACGAGGGAAGAAGCATCTGACGAGCAACACCAGGAAATCCAGAGGCTGGGTCAGATAGATCGTCAGTTTGACAAGCTTGTTCACCTAAATCGTGCGGGATGCATAGGTATGAATGCTTGGTTTGGAGGAATGTCTTTGATAGCAGCACATTTGCTGTTGAATTCTTGGACGACACTCTTATGGCGGAGTTTACTGGTCAATACGGCTGGCTTGTTTGTGAGTTTGTTCTTGTTGGGCAGCCTAGAGGCCACATTTGAAGAAATAAGGTTGGATTTTCTTTGTCAGCTTATGTCCCTAGCTGCAGATAGGCCTCAAGAATGTACCAAATACATCAATTTTCTTCTTCACACCATTCGAGCCAAAATAGCAAACGACTTTGATTCGGATGGACGGAACATGCCGACGTTAGAAAGCTACTTTAGCATGGAACGGCATCCACAATACGAGCTTGCTTGCGAAGTACTCAGTGTCGTTCTGACCCGACTGTCTCAAGAAGAAGAAATAGAGTTCTTGAGAAGAAATAGGTCTTTTTGCCACACTATTCTCTTACGGTCAGGGCAAGATAAGTGCGCAAGAGGTCTACGCAGGATTCTGCTAGCGATCTTGCTAAGACACTATAAGGATGCATCTCTCATTCAGGATTTTCTTTCATCTGTGCGGCGTGTATCTCGTGAGAAGGATAGTGCTGCTTGTGCGTTGGCTCAGCAGATACTAGAACGGGTAAAAGAGGCGGAAAGCTCACAAAAGATTCTGTTGCGTTCGTCAGGTGCCTTAGAGCAAGACGAGAACACTTTAGTCCGTCCTGCAACAGCGAGCGAGGAAGAGGATAGGGGCAGCTTGTTAAGGGCGATAGAGGGGGCGGGAGATGAGGATGAGATTGAGATGTAAGGAGCGGCGGAGAATTGTTCGGTAGCAGATGAGGAGTGGGAATGTGGTAGCGAGTTACCTGTTTGACGGGTATGGTGTGCGGAAGGTAGCGAGCAGTGACCCAACGGCGCCTCAAGACCCCTACAGTGGTTACGGGGGTTTAGCGGGTTACTATACGGATTGGGAGACGGGTTTAAGTTTATTGGGTTTTAGGTACTATGATGTGTTGGCCGGTCGTTTTTTGACGCGAGACCCGATAGGGTTTGAGGGTGGGATAAACTTATATGAGTATGTGCACAATTCGCCTTTGACGCTGCATGATGCTTCAGGTACAGTTGCAAGTGCAGTACCTGTTCCGGGTTCATCCGGCTTCCCTACAGGTCCGGTAGCAGGTGGATTCATTGGTTGTTCTCTAAGTGCTGTAACCAACATTATCAAGCATCTAGAAGATGATAGAAGCTGCCCCTATTTCCCGCCCTACTTGTTCTGTACCACCTTATTTGCGTGTATAGGGGGAGGACTTTGTCGTGCCGCTATTTGTCTAATGATAGAAGTGGAAGTGTGTGCACTACCAGATATTTCATGCTTAATTGGTATAGCATGCAACCTTCTTAGCACCTTGCTAACACAAATATATTGTCATGATCCTTGCACCATGTCGCATGAAACTCCACCTTCTCCCTGCCAGCTATTAACGAATGCTCTCGCAAACTGCCTCGGTGGGGGGATATGTCCGATACCCGGTGGCTTCTGGCAGCCAGTATGTCGCTGGGGAATAGGAACAGTGTTAGGTGGATTAGGAAATCAACTTTGTAAAGTACTTGGTTTAAGTTAGGGAGGATTCGTTCTGATGTTACCTAAGAATGGGGCGCTCAGACTATTTGCATCCTTAAAGCCCTATGTTGCTTATGTACTTGGCTGTGGGCTGTTGCTAGTATTGGGACTCGGCTTACACCCATTCCTTCTAAAGTTACGTGCTGCTACCTCTGTGTCCAGTACGATCCTCATTATTTTTCTGATACTCATCATGACTGTCTTCCTAACAACCTGGCTCGTTACTCTGTTAGAAAAGTTTTATCATCAAAGTCGGCGTGTCGTACAGGAAAAGGGCAAGCTAAGGCTTACAATACCCCCTGTGACGCAAGAAATTGTGCTGGGCAGCGCTCTTAGGATGGAGATGTTTTTTGATCTTCAGGCACGCTGGGGCAGCCGGATTGTAGCCTGTTGTGTGGTAACGGATGAGCATGAAAACCTACTCTTCTATTCCACAGATGAAGGTTACGATAAGGTCATTATGGAACTTCGATCCTTTATACAGCATAATTCCGGTGCGAGGTCTATAACTACAGAGAAACCACAACAAAAAGGCCTCAACTGCGCAAAGTTTGCTCAGGTGCCCCGATACCTTTTAAGACTGCTCAAGGCCGACGCCATTCCTCTCAGTGAAAAGCTGTATGTCGTCGTTCCTAGCTTAATCTTAGTTGGGCTTGCCCTATTTCTCCTAGCATCTTTTAATTCTGCACTAGCGCCGCGCCTTTATGGCTATATGATGGCCGAGTTATGTCTCATGGGGAGCGGTCTTAGCAGCCTTTGGATTTTCGGGTTTTGTGACCGTCAGAGGGGAAGGTGGCTAGGCGATTTATTATGGAATGAGCAGAAGTACCCACTATCAGAACTGCTAGGGCTGTATGTTAGGCATATTTCTTCGGGCACAGTTCCATCGGCCGCCCTCCTTAAAGGTATTCTCCACCGGCTAGAACGCAAAGAGAAAACGGGTTCGACGGCTCTAGATACTCGGACGCAAGCCCTTTGGGTTCAATGTCTTTCGCAGGGCTTCGTCATAAAAAAGACACCCTCATGGAGAGGACAATTTATCCGGAGATTGCGTCTGAGTAAAGCAATTCTACTGGACTCCTATGCCGAGCAGCAATTCGATCTATATAGCCAAATGCACCTGCAGTTGGTACGGGCTTCTGTTTCCTGCAACCTTCTATCGGCACTCCCTATACTTCGTGAGCTAGTTGCGGGAGGCAAGTGGGTCTCTTTTTTGCTTCGTAGTGACGTAGAGAAGCATCGCCGGATGGGAAGGGAAATACTGGAAGAGGCTGCAAGATGTCTTCATCTGCTCGAGGCGCAAGCAAAGAAGGAGAAAAGTAGAGAACAGTTATTACGTTCTGCCTGCGACGGAGATATTGAGCCAGATAAACTTTTGCGGTCAAGTCACCCATCCGAACTTAATGAACCGTAAGGTGATAGCAGAGGTATTAGGTAATGGTTCTTACACATCGCGTGATGAGGGCATTTCTGCTCTATATAGCGCTCCTCTGTCTGGTGGGAAGTTTTATCGCGAGAACAAACTTTCCGATGCTGAAGAGCACATACGTCGCATTAGCTTTGGGACTACTTCCTCTCCTCCCATGCACCTTAAGCTACCTTCGTCACTACCAAACCTGGCGAAAGGCAGCACAACAGTCTCTTTCCAGAAAATAAAAAGGCTTTGTACACTCTATGTACTTGTCCTTGGTCATCGCTTAGACATAGAGCTGCTTTGACACTCTACCAACAACTCGATAGGATACTTAAAGACCCTATTCACCATTCGCCTGAGCCCTTTCTAGATAGAGAGTTGGCAGAAGTTGGCCTGGCACTCAACCCCCTCCTGGGGAAGGGAGAAGAAGAGCACAACGCGCTTCAGTTGAAAATCCTTGCTTTTCTGCGCTGTTACGATAGGCCAACAGCAAGACACTATGCGGAACGCCTTTATACGCAAGCGACCACCCTCCTCGTCTCCGGAACGGTACGATGTTTCCTAGATGACGAGTTGCTTCATGCCGTAGAACACTCGGTGCCGGAGAGACCCGAAGAGGATACGAAAGTGCTTTTGCAACTGGCACGGCTCAGTAGGTTGTACCGAGCCGTCGCAACTCCGATTATGCTGCTTGTTTGTTTTTTCAGTATGTTCAGCCTCGTCATCGGTGGCTCTTTTTTCTGTGGTATCGTGAGTTGTCTTTTGGATGGCATAAGGCCGGCCTGGTCATCCCTTTATTCGGGTTTACTCGGCATCTGTTTGGCGACGCTGGGAACGAGATTTTTTCTTTATGGAAGACGGCAGTGGAGCCCTAGCCCACAGGCAATGCAACTGCGTAACGCATGTGTTAGGATTGACAGAGAACACGGCACGACGTATCCGCTAGAGATTTGGCTGCAAGCGCTCATGCCTTTCTCTACACGCTCGTTCGGTTCCTGTCGCCTTCCTTTTGGTTGCTCTTGGAGCCATCGGCTACGCCGTTGGCAGGCTGTGGTGGAGTGCGGGCAGGTGGCGGTTATGGAGGTGGTGACAAAGCGGTTGCAGAGCTTAATAGAGGATGAGGGGGAGGGCGTCGGCCTTGAGGGGAAGGACGCCCTGCCCCAGAAAATCTTGCGATTTGCTGCGGACCCCAGTACTGGCCTTGAGGCTGCCTACTTGAGCCTCGAAGGTTGGCGTCGGCTAGAGGATTTTTTAGGGAGCTACTTTATCCGGCTAAGCCGTAGCAGGAACACCACGGAGATAACCGACGAGGAACGAATGCTGATTCGGGCTATTCTTGCAGTGATAGGACGTTACGGTAGCAGCAAGTACATCGCCTATCTGCAGCATTGGCAGCAGCGTCTGCATCGGCGCCTTCAAGAACCACCTGATCGGTCTATAGGGCTTCAACTCGAAGAGGCCATCCATAACCTTCTGGAACGTCAGAGGCAGCGGACGGAAAAACGCCAACTGCTACGGTCTGCTCCGACCTCAATGGAGGAGCAACTGCTACGGCCTACTTCGGCCTCGATAGAGGAAGATCAGAATCCGACATTGTAAAGCGCTTGGTTTAGATTAGGGAGGAGTGCGGTAACGGAATAGAGAGCTAGATAGGGTACCTATATGGCACTGTATTTTAGTGGTAATATTAAATTGGTAGTTACGAAAGAACTATTCAGGATAAAGCGATGCCGACACGGCAACTACTGCCGCATTCGTTTGCCGTGATGGCGCGCTGAGGTGCCTGGCTAAGGCAACACAAGTTTCGGCTAACCGCTTTTGGCATGGGAATGGCTCTTCTGCTGCCACTGATTAGCCTTCTCTTTCCAAGACTTAGCCAAGTGACCTTCGCCGTCGAACACGTTGCCAACATGTGGGCTTTGGTTGTGGACGCTTTTGTTAGACCGCCGGGTGAACGCGCTATCGCCTTGGGCAACGAAGCTCTCCTGCCTGCCGTAGTCACTATCTTGTTTCAACTCTATTTACAGTGGTCGCTACGTTTGGAACGGTTGCTTGTTGAAGTCCTTCCAAGTGGTTCTTTAGCAGTGCTTCCTTTCTTCTGCAGCTCATGCAAAAATCGGACACTCTTTCCAACTATCTCGAATGGGGACTAGCCATCCTGCTGTTCGTGCCGCTTCTGCTGTTTCTAGCGGAAAATGCAGGCTCCTTAGGGGATACCGATTCGGGCGATATCGGTTTAAGCGATTATTCTCTATTTCCTACGGCGGCGCGTGCGGCCGTCCAGAGGATAACGCGGTCTCTCTCTGAACAAACGGAAACTCCTGCTCTGAAAGCCTCCTCCTTTGATGATATTCTAGGTCAAATCGAGAGGATTCTTAAAAAGCGGAAAGTAGATGCGCAGACAAAAGCTTTGTTAGAAGAGCTAAGAGGTCAAATAATGCGATTGAAGGGCGCAGGAGCGGAGCACATAAAGGGTGTACAGACCATCCAAGCAGAAAAGGAGAGCGCCATGGAACCATCGTTCCAAAGCGTGTTTCCACAACCCAAACACCAAGTAGGTAACCTCAACCGATTAAAGCACGGCGGGAGGCCGCTTTGGACGCCACCCCGGCACGCGGAAGAGGGAGGGCGTGACCGACTCCTCCGGGATAGAGAGCACCGTGCAGTATGGGAAACGACGCGCCAAAGCCCTGGCTACTTTCCATTCCGGTTCAAACCATAGCGTAAGCTCGTATTTGGCAATCAAATAAGAAGAGTAGGCATAGGCATCCCACCGCGCGAGAATGGCCGCCGGTGTTCGCCCTCCAAAAATGTTTCCGGCCGTCCGAAACCCATAGTTCGGCATCCATAACGATTCAAACATGGTATCTCCAACCCTCCTCTTCTTTTTACGTTCCCCAAAAAAGAAAATTTTCCTGCTAGCCTATTGACAGGCAGTTGCGAACCTGGTAGAATTGTGGGACAGAGTGGTAACTTAGTAGGGACTTGGTGGGA
>Ga0070737_10006070_pt1 | contig 11221 bp, 7 predicted proteins | sample Coa_R1_10_FD_66438 | JGI IMG/M metagenome (GOLD analysis project Ga0070737, IMG submission 66438) | Surface soil microbial communities from Centralia Pennsylvania, which are recovering from an underground coalmine fire - Coalmine... | ecosystem: Environmental > Terrestrial > Soil > Unclassified ...
GACCACCGGTGCGGGATGGTCAAAGACCGCGAGGAAAGCCGACGACAGCGCCGTGATGAAGCGGTCGGTGTACTCGCGTCCTCCGTCGAGGATTGCGCGCAGGTCGACACCGGCCGAAAAGCACTTGCCCGCGCCGGTTATCACAACCGGGCCTTCGATGCTGCGCATTGTCGCAACCACGTCGTCGACCAACGCGAGGTCAAGAGCGTTTACCGGCGGATGGTCGAATCGGGCGATCGTCACACCGTTGAGCGGTTCTACATCCATCGTGAATTCGCTTTTCGCCATCACCGTGTCCTTTCCCAGCCCCCGTTCGCCGGCCAGAAGTCAGGGGCGTCGCATCTGTCTCGGCGCAAGACGTGCGCGATCAACCCCTGCTTCCGCCCTCAATGGGCGGAAGCCGTTGGCTGACCGGCCGATCGCAGAATCGTTCCTGTCCCGCCTCGTCTTTCAGCGCGCCTGCCTGCAAGAGCCTGGCGCTTTGTTCCCGCATCTCGACCTTGCGCACCTTACCGGTGACCGTCACCGGGAACTCGTCGACAACACGGACGTAGCGCGGAATTTTGTAGTGCGCCAGCTTGCCGGCGGCGAAAGCGCGCACGGCATCTGCGTCAAGCGGCGGCCGGCCCGGCTTCATCCGGATCCAGGCGCACACCTCTTCGCCGTACTTCTCGTCCGGGACCCCGACCACCTGTGCTTCTTCGACGTCGGGATGGGCATAGAGGAATTCTTCGATCTCGCGCGGATAAATGTTCTCCCCGCCGCGGATGATCACGTCCTTGCACCGTCCGGCGATCGTGCAGTACCCGTCGTCGCGCATGACCGCGAGATCTCCGCTGTGCATCCAGCCCTGGGCGTCGATGACCTGCTGAGTCTGCTGCTCGTCGCGCCAGTACCCCAGCATCACCGAGTAGCCGCGGATACACAACTCGCCGGGTTGACCCCGCTCGACGATGTCGCCACTGCCCGGATCGACGATCTTGATTTCCACATGGGGTGAGCACGCCCGACGGTTGAGATGCGCCGCTCAAGGTCGTCGTCGCTGCGCGTCTGGCACGACACCGGCGACGTCTCGGTCATGCCGTATGCAATGGCCGGTGTCATGTTCATCTCGCTGATGCAGCGCCTCATGACCTCCACCGGGCACACCGACCCGGCCATGATCCCCGTGCGCAGCGACGACAGGTCGGTGCGGGCGATATCGGGATGGTTGAGCATCGCGATGAACATGGTCGGCACACCGTAAACGCCGGTGCAGCGTTCGGTTTCGATCGCGGCCAATGTCGACCCGGCGTCGAACGTGAGTGCGGGGATGACCATGGTGGCCCCGTGCGTGGTGCAGCCGAGGTTGCCCATCACCATGCCGAAGCAGTGGTAGAAGGGCACCGGGATGCATAGCCGGTCATCTCGGTTCAGATTCAGCAATTCAGTGACGAAAAAGCCGTTGTTGAGGATGTTGCGATGCGACAGCGTGGCCCCCTTGGGGAATCCGGTGGTTCCCGAGGTGTACTGGACGTTGACCGGGTCGGTGTTGGCTAACGCTGCCGAGCGCGCCGTCAGCTCGCGCTCCGGGATCGATTTCCCGCAGTCGCGTAGAGCGTCGAAGTCGTCGTTGTCGAGGAAGACCACGTCTTTGAGCTCTGCGCAGCCAGGACTCACCTCGGAGATCATGCTGCGGTAGTCCGAGGTCTTGAACTTCGTCACGGCGATCAGCGTGCGTACGCCGGACTGATTGAGCACATAAGCGAGTTCGTGTGTGCGGTAGGCAGGGTTGACGGTGACCAGGACCGCGCCGATTTTCGCGGTCGCATACTGCACGATGGTCCACCGGGCGCAGTTCGGCGCCCAGATGGCCACGCGTTCACCTTTCGCTATCCCGAGCGATATCAAACCCCTTGCAATTAAATCGACCTCGGTATTCAGTTGGCCGTAGGTCCACCGCCGGTCGGCGGTCACATCGACCAGCGCCTCGGCATCCGGGTTGGCGGCGACCGTGCGTTCGAAGTTCGCTCCGACCGTCTCCTCGAGAATCGGTGGCGCAGTCGGTCCGGTGTCGTAGGACCGCATCACCTAGCCCACCACATTCTCGTAGCGGTATTCCGTGGTGATCGGTGTTCCGGCCCGGTGTGCGGTCTCTTCGCGGCGACGCAGTTCCACCCGGCGGATTTTGCCCGAAATCGTCTTCGGCAGTTCGGAAAACTCGACACACCGGACCCTTAGATACGGCGGGACGCGGTCGCGCACGTATTCCATGATCGCTCGCGCGGTGTCGGCGTTGGGTTTCCAGTCGGTGGCCAGCGAGATGTAGGCTTTAGGAATCGACAGCCGCGTGCGGTCAGGCTGCGGCACCACGGCCGCCTCAACAACCGCGGGATGCTCGACGAGAACGCTTTCCAGTTCGAACGGCGACACCTTGTAGTCCGAGGACTTGAACACGTCGTCGCTGCGGCCGACGTAGGTGATGTCGCCGTCGGCGTCGCGGCGCGCGACATCACCGGTGCGGTAGTAGCGGCCCGCGGTTGGCCGTTGGCCGTCGTCGGGGTAGCCGGTCATCAGGTTGACCGGGCGAGCGCCGAGGTCAAGACAGATTTCGCCCTCGTCGCCAGGTTGCCCGGTGGCCGGGTCGACCAATACCACGGGCACTCCGGGCAGCGGCGCGCCCATGGAGCCGGGCTTGACCGGCCGGCCGGGTAGGTTGCCGATCAGCAGCGTGGTTTCCGTCTGCCCGTAGCCATCGCGGATGGTCAGCCCCCATGCTCGTGCGACTTCGGCGATGACATTGGCGTTGAGCGGCTCACCGGCGGCTACGATTTCGCGCAGCTGTTCCGGTTTGTCACCGAGGTCGGCCTGAATGAGCATGCGCCACACGGTCGGTGGTGCGCAGAACGTCGTCACCCCGGCGCGACGAATCTGGTCCAGCAAGGCGACCGCGTCAAACCGACGGTAGTTGTAGACGAAGATCGTCGCCTCGGCGATCCACGGTGCGAAAAGGCAACTCCAGGCATGCTTGGCCCAACCCGGGGAGCTGATCGCCAAGTGCACATCGCCGGGCCGCACACCGATCCAGGCCATCGTCGACAGATGCCCTACCGGGTAGCTGATCTGAGAATGCTGCACGAGTTTGGGTGTGCTGGTTGTCCCCGAGGTGAAATAGATCAGCATCGGATCCTCGACGGTGGTTCGAGCCGAAACGGGAGCGGTGCCAGCGATGTCGGCGGTGTCGGCATAGCAGTACCACCCATCGACTGGGGCGCCCACCGCGATGCGCCGGTAGTCACCCGGGATCGTGGTGAACTTGGCCGTGTCGGCCGTGTTGGCGATGACGAATCCGGCACGCCCGCGGCTGATGCGGTCGGCCAGGTCGGCGGGCCCCAGCGCGGCGGTGGTCGGCATGAGGACGGCGCCGAGTTTGGCGACGGCCAGCATCGACTCCCACAGTTCGACCTGGTTGCCCAGCATTAGCAGAACCCGATCGCCCTTGCCCACGCCCAGCTGGTGCAGCCATGCCGCGACCCGATCCGAGCGATCGGCCATGTCGGCGAAGCTCAGCCGTTGGTCGCCGCCGGCGTCGTCGACAATCCACAGCGCGGTGCGATCGTTGCCGCGCGCGATGACGTCGAACCAGTCGGTGGCCCAGTTGAAAAAACCGGTGATGCGCGGCCACGTCAAGTCGCCGGCGAGTGCGCTGTCACGCGCCGCGCGATAGCGATCGGTGTTGGTCGCCATGTCAGATAGCATCCCGCGACGGCGCCGGTTCGGCAGTCGGTTTGCGCCGCCGACGCCGGTCGGCGGCGCGGCCGCCCCGGTGGCTAAGATTTGGCGGCGACCGGCAGAGGAGAACGTGCAGCGTGTGGCTCGACGTGACCGAAGCGGTCGGCGAGCCGGCGTCGCTGGCCGCCACCTACTATCCCGCCGCGGCGGCGGATCCGATCGTGCTGGTGTGCCTGCCCGGCGGGACGTACAACCGCGCCTACTGGCATCTGGACGTGCCCGGCCACTACGGATACAACTTCGCCGCGTACGCCGCGGAGCGCGGCTACGCCGTGGTGGCGATCGATCCGCTGGGTACCGGCGAGAGCACCAGGCCAGCGCGTGACATCAGCCTCGACGACATCGCCGCCGCATTGTCCTGCGCGGTGGCCGCGCTGCCTGAAATCATCGGTAGCACAACGGCGCCCATCGCCATCGCGCACTCCTTGGGTGGCTATCTCGCCATCCTGCAGCAGGCCGCATCCCGCTGCTACGCCGCCGTGGCCCTTCTCGGCTGCACCAACCAGCACGTCGCCCCGCTGAACCTCGATCCGGACTTCATCGCCGCGGCCGCCACCGCCCAGGGCCGCAAAAAGCTGGCCGAGCAATTCGCCGGCATGATCCCCGAACCGTACCTGGAAGCCTCGCGTGATTGGTTGCACAGCTGGTTCCATCTCGCGGACGTGCCGCCCGCGGTGGTCGAGGCCGACACCGCGACCACGAAGTCCGTTGTACCGCGCTCTTTTTCTGCGGCAGCAATACCCGGCATCGTCGCTGACGAGGCGGCGCTGATCGAAGTGCCGGTTCTGCTCGGCTACGGTGCAGTCGACGTCTCACCGGAGCCGCGCGCCGAGCCGCGGTTCTACCGTCGCAGTCCCCATATCACCACCCTGGTCGTGGCCGGCAGCGCACACTGCCACAACATGGCGTCAACGCGCCACCTCCTGTGGCGGCAACTGCTGGCGTGGGCCGAGCAGGTCGGGCGCGCTGCCGATGGTTAGGCTGCACCCATGGAAGCAGCTCGACGACGCGGCTTCAATGACACGGTTACCCGGTTCTGGAGTTTTGCGGCCCCCGCCTACAACTTCCCGATTCTCCAACGCTGGGTCTATCGCCCGGCCCAAGACGAGGTAATCGAGCAACTGCGTACCCATGCATCTAGCCGGATAGCGGATATTGCTTGCGGCACAGGTGTTTTAGCTGACCGAATTCAGCGTGAACTCGAACCCGACGAGGTGTACGGGGTCGACATGTCCGACGGGATGCTGGCCCAGGCCCGGGCGCGGTCGGATCGGGTCCAGTGGCTCAAGGGCCCGGCCGAGCATCTTCCGTTCGACGACGACGCGCTCGATGCCGTAGTGACGACGTCGGCGTTCCACTTCTTCGACCAGCCGGCGGCGCTGCGCGAGTTCCACCGCGTGCTGGCACCCGGCGGGCTGGTGGCGGTCACGGCGCTCAGCGCGCGTCAACCTCGCCTACAGGCCCCACCGGCCAGCCGGTGGAAACCGGCGCATCACCCGTCGCCGGCCGAGATGCGCGCACTGTTCGAAGACGCCGGCTTCACGGTCACCGAACAGCACCGCATCCGCCGACCCGTGTGGATGAAGATCCTGTCCGATCTGCTCACCGTCGGGGTCAAGAGCTAACGTTGCACACCAAGCCAGGAGGGCGACGTGGATGACGTGAGCCGAGGCAGCGACGGTGTGGTGGAACGTTATCTGGCATGCCTGGGCAGCCAGGATTGGGATGGTCTGGCCACCACCATCGCGGACCAGGGCCTGGTCCGGGACGGCCCGTTCTGCGACGTCGTCCAAGGCAAAGAATCCTATATCGGCTTCTTGCGCAGTGTTTTCTCCGGACTGCACGGCTACCGGTTGCATGTGCGTCGGATTTCCCGTGCCTCCCAACGCCTTTCGTTTGTCGAGCTGACAGAGACGTTCGAGATAGACGGTGTGCCAACCGAATACCCGGAGTGCCTCGTGTTCGAGCAAGACGACGATGGCTTGATCTCGTACGTGAGCGTGTTCATCAAGCAGCCCGGCGGGGTGCCACGGGTTGACGGTGGCCGCGCCGGCGGTTAGCCCCGTCGCTCATGCGCGGCCTGATACTCGTCATGGCTGCCGCACCCAGGCCACCGGTAGGGGCCGGTCGACCCCGTCGTCGAGCGCACATGCGCTCAGCCCGGGTCGCTGCGTGACGGTGTATCGCTGTTCCCCGGACGGGGCAGCTCCGGTCGGCGCCGCGGGAAACGCCATCCGGGTGTTCCTCGATGCCGAGCTGTTCGCCGCCATGCAGTTCACCAGGGAACTTTGCGGGCAGTGTTAGGTAATAGTCGTATGTCTTGGCCGCGGCAGACGTGAAGGGTAACGCGATGAGGGTTCCGGGTGTGGCCGCCGTCGTCGGTGGCATGGCCGATAGTGCGGCGCGGGTGGCGCGGGTCGGTGTGCAAAGCGCGGCCGGTGCTGTGGGTGCGGCGCAGTTGCTGACCGCCCCGGTCGTGCGATCGGCCGAACGCGTGCTCGGCACGACGGGCAATTCCCATCGCGCGGCCGCACCGGCGGTGTGCTGGCACACCGACCGGCGCCTGCACGTCGACCTGGATCCGCTGCTGCCTTTTCCGCGCTGGCATCAGCATGCGGCCGCGGTCGAGCACGCGGCCCGCAAGGTTCCGGGCGTGTCGTCGGCCCACGTCGAGCGGGCGCTGGGTCGGCTGGTGGTCGAGCATGCGGGGTCCGTCGACGGCGACACGATGACGGATGCGGTGCGTGAGGCGGTGACATCGCTGGCAGCCGAGGCGATTGACCACGAGCCAGCACCCCGGATAGCTCCGTTCGCCGACCCCGGAGATCCGGCGGCGATGCTGGTGCCGCTCACCGCTGCGGCCCTCGACGTGGTGGCCGTCGGTGCCGCGGTCGCCGGCTGGCTGAGCCGGTTGCCGGCCGCGCCGCGAACCGCGCGCGCCGCCGTCGCCGTCCTCAACCAACCGCGGGTGCGGTCGGTGCTGGAGTCGCGGCTGGGCCGGGTGAGCACCGAGTTGGCGCTCAGCGCCTCAACCGCGGCGGTGCATGCGCTTGCACAGTCTTTCGGCACACCGGTGCTGGACCTGGCGCAGCGGGGCTTTCAGATCGCCGAAGCCGCGGCTCATCGCCGGACCTGGGGGCAGCGTGAGCCCGAGATGGCGTCACCGCGGCGTCCGCAAGCCCCGGTGGTTCCCGTCATCTCGTCGAACGGTGCAGGACCGCAGGCATCGGGGTCCCCGCAGGCCGAAAGTGAACCTTCGCACGTGGTGGTCGACGGAGCCGTCGACGCCGCCATCGACACCGCCAAGGGGGCGATGCCCGGTCCGGTCGAGCAGTACCTGGGTCAGGCGGCCAACGGCTCCCTGGTCGCCGCCGCGGGCACCTTGCTGGCCGGCGGCGGGCCCGAGGCTGTCGCCGACGCGATCCTGGCCGCGATACCCAAGGCAGCGGTCTACGGCCGGGAGGCGTTCGCGGCGGTGTTGGGCCGCGGACTGGCCGACGCCGGCCAACTGGTGCTCGACCGCGGCGCTCTGCGCCGCCTGGACCGCATCGAGGTCATTGTCATCGACGGCGCGGCACTGCGCGGCGACGCGCGGGCGGTGCTGCGAGCCACAGGCGGCGCCCCCGGCTGGGACGACGACCGGGTGTACGAAGTCGCCGACGCGCTGCTGCACGGCGAACAGGCCCCGGAACCCGATCCCGACGAGCTGCCGGCCATCGGCGCGCGGCTGCGATGGCTACCGCCGCAGGGGCCGGCGGCCACGCCGGCCGAGGGGCTGGAGCGCGCCGAGCTGGTGGTCGACGGCAAGCACGTGGGCAGCGTCGAGGTGGGCTGGGAGGTCGATCCGTTCGCCATCCCGCTGCTGCAAACCGCACATCGCACCGGTGCCCGAGTGGTGTTGCGGCATGTCGCCGGCACCGACGATCTGGCGGCCAGCGCCGCGGTCGCCCACCCGGCCGGCACGCCGCTGCTGAAGCTGGTCCGCGACCTGCGGGCCGACCGCGGGCCGGTGTTGCTGATCACCGCGCTGCACCCGGATTTCGCGTCCACCGACACACTGGCGGCGCTGGCCGTCGCCGACGTCGGGGTCGCACTCGATGATCCGAAAGCGGCCACCCCGTGGACCGCTGACATCATCACCGGCACCGACCTTGCCGCGGCGGTGCGCATCCTGTCGGCGTTGCCGGCCGCGCGGCGAGTCAGTGAAACCGGTGTGCATCTCGCTCAGGGCGGCAGCACGCTGGCCGGACTGATCGCCGTCACCGGCGAGCCCCAGCAAGCCAATCCCGTGACCATACGACGTTGGCTCAGCCCGGTGAACGCGGCCGCGGCCACGGCGCTGATTTCGGGCGCCTGGTCGGCCCGGAAAGTGTTGCGGCTACCCGAGCCCACCCCGCAACCGCTGACCGCGTGGCATGCCCTCGATCCCGAGATCGTTTACTCGCGGCTGGCCGGAAGGAGACGCCCGCTGGCTGCCGAGCCGGGCGTGTCGTCCTGGCAACGCTTCCTCACCGATCTGTCCGACAGTCCGCCGCTGGCGCCGCTGCGCGAGCCGGCCCGTGCTGCCGGCCGGCTGCTGGCGGCGACCCGGGCCGAGCTTCGGGACCCGCTGACCCCGATTTTGGCGGTGGGGGCCGCGGCGTCAGCCGTTGTGGGCAGCAATATCGATGCCCTGCTGGTTGCCGGCGTGATGACCGCCAACGCGCTCGTCGGCGGGGTGCAGCGGCTGCGCGCGGAACGTGCGGCCGCCGAGCTGTTCGCCGAACAAGAGCGCTTCACGCGCCGTGTCGTCGTCCCGGTGATGGCAACCACCCGGCGGCGGTTAGACGAAGCCCGGCGTACCGAACGGATGGTCACGGTGCCGGCCAGCGCGCTGCGCCCCGGCGACATCATCGACCTGGCCGCTCCGGACGTCGTGCCCGCGGATGCGCGGCTGCTGGTCGCCGAGGATCTCGAGGTCGACGAATCCCTGCTCACCGGCGAGTCGCTGCCGGTCGACAAGCAGGTAGAGCCGGTCGCCGCCGACGATCCCGACCGGGCCAGCATGCTGTTCGAGGGCAGCACCATCGTCGCCGGGCACGCGCGCGCGATCGTCGTCGCCACTGGGTCGGCCACCGCGGCCCAACGGGCGATCTCGGCGGTCTCCGATGTCGAACCGGCAGGGGGAGTGCAGGCCCGATTGCGGGAGCTGACCAGCAAGGTGCTTCCGCTGACGCTCGCCGGCGGCGTGGCGGTGAGCGGCCTGGCGTTGCTGCGCCGGGCTTCGCTGCGTCAGGCGGTCGCCGACGGCATTGCCATCGCCGTGGCCGCGGTGCCCGAAGGACTACCGTTGGTGGCATCGGTCGCCCAGCTGGCCGCCGCGCGCCGGTTGTCGCGCCGCGGGGTGCTGGTCCGCGCGCCGCGCACCATCGAAGCGCTGGGCCGCGTCGAAACCGTCTGCTTCGACAAGACCGGCACGCTGACCGAGAACCGCCTGCACGTGGTGTGTGCCGTGCCGGCGTCCACCGACCCGGCGCAGGCATTTCCCGACTTGGCCGATGCGCCGGCCGCCGAGGTGCTGGTCGCCGCCGCGCGGGCCTGCCCGGAGCCGGAGGATCAGCATGGACACGCACATGCCACCGATGAAGCGATCATCTCCGCTGCGAGTTCGCTTGATGCCCAAGCTGATTCGGACTGGACGGTGATCGCGGAGGTTCCGTTCGAATCCAGTCGTGGGTTCTCAGCCACGATCGGCGCTTCCAGCGATGAGCCGCAGGAACCGATGCTGGTGCTCAAGGGCGCACCCGAGCAGATTCTGCCGCGCTGCCGGTTTGCCGATCCCGATGCTGAGCGCGAGCATGCCGAGTCGGTGGTGCACGGCCTCGCCGAGCGCGGCTTGCGGGTGCTGGCGGTGGCGCGGCGCCGGTGGGACGGCGAGACCGCCGACGAGTCCGACACCGACGCCGACGCCGTCGAAGCCGCCGCACAGGATCTCGACCTGCTCGGCTATGTCGGTCTGGCAGACACCGCCCGACCGTCGGCCCGGCCGCTGATCGAAGCGCTCCAGGATGCCGGGCGACGCGTCGTGTTGATCACCGGGGACCATCCCGTCACGGCCCGGGCCATCGCCCATCAGTTAGGGCTGCCGGCCGACGTGCGGGTGGTTACCGGAGCCGAGCTCACCGGGCTCGACGAGGACGCCTGCGCCAGACTCGCTTCCGAGGTCCAGGTTTTCGCCCGCGTCAGCCCGGAACAGAAGGTACAGATCGTCGCGGCGCTGCGCCGTTGCGAGCAGGTGATCGCGATGGTCGGCGACGGCGCCAACGACGCCGCCGCGATCCGGCTGGCCGATGTGGGCATCGGGGTGAGCGGCCGCGGTTCGTCGGCCGCCCGCGGGTCGGCCGACATCGTGCTGACCGACGACGACCTCGGCGTCCTGGTCGACGCGTTGGTGGAGGGCCGCGGCATGTGGAGTGGCGTGCGTGATGCGCTGACCATTCTGGTGGGCGGCAACGTGGGAGAGGTGATCTTCACCATCATCGGCACCGCATTCGGTGCCGGACGCGCACCGGTCGGGACGCGTCAACTGCTGTTGGTGAACCTGCTCACCGACATGTTTCCCGCGCTGGCGGTGGCGGTCACCCCGGTATTCCCCGAACCTGAAGACGACGACGGGCAAACTGCCAACGGCGCCGATGCGGCACACCGCGCCTACCAGCGCGCGGTGCTCACCGAGCCGGCACCGTCGCTGGACACGCCGCTGATGCGTCAAATCGTCAACCGCGGCGTGGTCACCGCCGCCGGCGCCACCGCGGCCTGGGCCATCGGGCGTTGGACTCCGGGAACCCAAAGACGCACAGCGACCATGGGATTGACCGCATTGGTCGCAACACAGTTGACGCAAACCCTGCTGACGCGCCGGCACAGCCCACTGGTGGTGGCCACCGCGCTGGGCAGCGCCGCAGTCTTGGTGGGCATCGTCCAGACCCCCGGCCTCAGCCAGTTCTTCGGGTGCACACCGCTGGGACCCGTCGCCTGGACCGGTGTAATCGGCGCGACCGCCGCAGCCACCGCCGTCTCGGCCCTGGCCCCGAACTGGTTGGCCAAAACCGTCGACGCGTCGGCGCCGGTGCGAGACGTGGCGCCGCGGTTGCGGGTCGTGGAGTAGACCGCACGGTTTCAGGTCGGCAGTTCGTTTCGCATGACTTTACCGGCGGGGTTGCGTGGGATGTTGCTGACGATGCTGACGTCTCTCGGCTGTTCGAAGCGAGAAACCTTGTCCTTCAGATATTCCCGTACCGCGGCCTCGTCGATCTCGGTGTCCGGCCGGGGCACGACATAAGCGGCTAGGCGACGACCGAACTGTTCGTCGGGAACGCCGATCACCGCATTGTCGGCGATGTCAGGATGCTCAGCCAGCGCGTTTTCCACCGCGCGCGGATAGACGTTCTCCCCGCCGGAGACGATCATG
>Ga0070737_10006071_pt1 | contig 11220 bp, 10 predicted proteins | sample Coa_R1_10_FD_66438 | JGI IMG/M metagenome (GOLD analysis project Ga0070737, IMG submission 66438) | Surface soil microbial communities from Centralia Pennsylvania, which are recovering from an underground coalmine fire - Coalmine... | ecosystem: Environmental > Terrestrial > Soil > Unclassified...
GGATACCAGTAAGAGGGAATTTCCCGCGTGGCCGGGTAACGCGCGCTGGAACCCCCGTCAAAGCCTTTGAAACTGGGGGGATTCAAAAAAAGCGTCTTCATCACAGAGGACATAGGTACAGGCTCCTGAACAGACAACTCTGACGCTGCGAAACAGTTATGAGTTTACAGGAAAATTGCGGAAATCCCAAGGTCGCGCAGGTTTTCAGGATAAAGTCAGCCAGCAGTTGACCGCAAATCTGTGAAGTTGGGAGAAGGCTAGATTGTAAAAAGAACTGAAAATTACCCCTCGTATGGCGGGGATCATTGCAACGTCTTTTTCTTTTCCTGTGGCGAACGTTGCCCACCACTATAGAGGGCATTGCGCTTACTCCATGCGTGTTTTATTGCACTGAACTCATTGCTTGGCAATAAGTTATCTTTTTTGAAGCGCGCTCAGACATCCAGAAGCAACCTCGCAACCTATAAGCAGGCATCCAACCAATCGAGAGCGCTCTTGCTGAGTATGAAGAAGAGAGCCAGACACGGTGGCGGAGCACTTCCGGCCATAGCGTGCTGCGGCTCATACAATTTAAGGAGGTTTACGATGAAGCACATCAAGTCGATGATTGTATTCTTCAGTCTTGCCTTGCTGGCGCTTGCTGCTGCGCCTAAAGCAGGGGCGAGCGCCATGTCTCAAACAACTTATGTCAGTTTCAACAGGCCGGTGGAGATTCCTGGAACAGTATTGCTGCCTGGCACTTACGTTTTCAGGCTTGCAATGCCAACTTCAGACATGCACGTCATTCAGGTCTTCAAGAAAAACGACAGGCAGCTTGTAGCCACGCTTTTCACCATACCGGATTTCAAGGCCAAGCCGGCTAACAACGTAATCGTCATGTTTAAAGAAAACCCTGCTGCCGCTGTGGCTCCAGCGCCGATTAAGGAATGGCTCTACCCAGGGAACAAAACTGCGCAGGAATTTGTGTATCCCAGAAAGCGGGCCATTCAAATCGCTAGGGCCACGAACGAGGATGTCCCCGCAGCCACAGAAACGGCGCTCCGATCTGGGGCGTTGCATATGAGCGATGTATCCATGGTTACTCCGCAGAGCTGAGGCAGAGCAACCGACGCCGCATCACAGACGGCTGAGTCGACGCCATGCCGCTAAATTACTGGCGGCATGGCGCACTCGCCTCTGGCATCGGGTCCGTGGACGTACTGGGGTTGATCCTTTAGCTTGTTTTTTCAATTCATATTCCGGCGCGAGGCAACCCCGAAACCTGCGACCAGCCATCTAAATGGAATGTAATCACAGAAACTTTTGGGGGTGATAAGAATCAGCGTACGCCCAGCGAAAGACTCTAACAGCTTACGGCGTGGAGAAGTTCAATGAGGAGGTATATAAGAGAGATGAAGCGCATCAACATTATGTCAATATTGTTCTTCCTTACCCTGCTCCCTCTGGCCTTCCAACCTAACGCCAGTGCGAGCGCGATGTACAGGACGACCCGTGTCACTTTCAGTGCTCCGGTTGAAATTCCTGGCAAGGTTTTGCCGGCCGGAACTTACATTTTTAGGCTTTTGTATCCCACGACCGACCAGAACATCGTTCAGGTCTATAACAAGAACCGGACGCAATTGTTAGCAACCATGATAACGATACCGGACTACCTTCCCCGCGTGCCCAACACAACAATCGTCAAGTTTGGCGAAAATCCGGCTGTGTCCCCCCCTCCGATCAAGGAATGGTTCTATCCGGGCGACAAGACCGGACGGGAGTTCGTTTACCCCAGAAAACGCGCTGCGGAGATCGCCAAGGCCTATAACGAAAATGTCTTGGGGACTACTGAAACCTCAAAGAATCCTGGCACCTTGGTGAAAGGGCATGTGACTGCCGTTACTCCGCAAGGTAACGACGCTGACTATCACTCAATGGTTCATCCGAAGCATTAGGCGGTTGCAAGCGGCGCGCCAGGAGGAAGTTCCTGACGCGCCGCTTAGAGCTCTGGCGTTGAATTTTTTGGTGCCAGGAGGCTTCCATGCTTGCAATAAGCTTTCGCCTGCATGCGAGGCAGAATCGCTCTTTGCGAGCTCAATGACAGGCAAACAGTTTTCCTTCGGACGCGCAGAAAGAGTATCATCTTAACTGAAGCTTCTATAGTCTGGAGGCCTCAGATGTGCAGCACGAACTGTCCGACCGGAGCCCTGCACCTGAATGGCAAATGGGCCGTCTTCCTAATCCTTTGTCTATTGCTTCCCCTCCTCAGTTTCAGCCATTCTCAGACAGCACGAGCGTTGGGATCTACCAGCGCTCAGCCGTATACGATCGCCGTCAACGTCAGACTCGTTGTGTTGCCCGTCACCGTAACCAACCGCAAGGGGCTGGAAGTTGATGGACTGAGCGCCCGGAATTTTCGCGTTTACGAAGACGGCCGCCTTCAAAAGCCGGTCCTTTTTGAGCACAAAGATGTTCCCGTAACCGTAGGCTTAGTTATCGACAACAGTTCGAGCATGATACCCAAGCGCCCGGAAGTCAAAGAAGCGGCTCTCGCTTTCGCCCAGTCAAGCAACCCTCATGACGAAATGTTCGTGGTGAATTTTAGCGATGCGCCCTCTTTTGGGTTGCCGCATGATACTCTATTCACTGATCAACCCGCTCTGCTGAGCCAATCCTTGAGCCCGTCTCCTGGGGGGCGAACGGCGTTATACGACGCTATCGCAGTTGCCTTAACTCACCTGAGACAGGGGACAAAACCCAAAAAGGCCCTGATTGTTGTGAGCGACGGTGGAGATAATGCCAGCCACTACCGGCTTCGTCAGGTTCTCCACATGGCGGAAACTTCAAACGCTCTCATATACACTGTGGGGCTTCTTGATGAGTATGAAATGGACCAGAATCCCCGTGTGCTCCAACGGTTGGCGAAGGTTACAGGAGGCGAGGCTTATTTCCCCGAGACTCTGGCCCGTGTGAGAACCATCTTTCAGAACCTCGCCCGCGATCTTCGGGAGCAATACACCATAGGCTACGTTCCGCAGAACCCCAGCAACGAAACAAACTACCGGAAGGTGCGAGTACAAGTTATAGCGCCGGGAAAGGGTAAGCTTATCGTGCGCACTCGCAGCGGCTACTATATGCCAGCGGCAAAGCCACAAACTTCTGCCGCCCACAGTAACACTACCTGAAGGCTCTCCACCAGTACACAGAGCGGTAAACCGGTCGCAGGCTTCTGCAGTTTCATATCACTTAAAGTGGGGCGTAAAGCTAACGCAGCAGATAAGCGCCGAGGACAGCTCGGCAGCGGTCCCGGTGGCTTTCCAGACTTCCGCCGGGTTCGGTAAGCAGCCAGTGCAAGCAATAGCCGTCCACAAGGCCGCGCAGGGTGCGCGCCGCGTCGTCGGCTTTCACTTGGCGGAATTGCTGCTGGCGGACGCCTTCGCCGATGATGGCGGCGTCCCGGCTGCGGCAGCGCTCGAAGAAGGCAGCAAGTAAAACGCGGAACCTCTCCGACTTGAGTGCCAGCGCGACAAAATCGAACAAGACAGTGTAAAGTTTGCGGTTCACCTCAGCGCTGTGAAAGAGGACCTCCATCTCAGAAGCCAAGCGCGCGCGCGGAGACTGCTGCCCGGCGGCAACTTGGTCGAGCGTCCGGTCCAATTGTGAGAGCAGCCATTCGAGAACAGCATAGAGCAGGTCATCCCGGGTGCGATAATAGTAAAGCGCTCCGCCTTTGCTGAAACCTGCCCGAGCAACGACGGAGTCGATCGTTGTCGCCTGGATTCCCTTCTCAAGAATCTCGGCGTAGCCAGCTTTTATTAAGGCTTCACGGCGACGCTCAGCAAGCTCCGGGTTGGCTCGACGCGGACTCATGAAAAAATTTTAACAAGACGACTGGACGGATTATTCTAGCATGAGGCCCTTATCCTAGCCCTTGAAAACTACCGGTTTATTTATTGACGCTTTATTTACACTAACATATACGGCATATGCCCCCCTTAAATTCGCCTAATTGATCTTCTCCCGATCATACTTCTACTCGCAATTAGGTTGTGGAGTGATAGTGTCTCCCCTTCCAAATAACGCCAGGTCCGGCAAGGCTTATTGCGGCAGAGTATGCTGAGGCTGCGGCGTAAAATGCATAGGCAACCGGCAGAGTTAGTACGTACCAGGGCGAAACACGGCAATAGCGGACAAAGGGCATGTAAACAAGCATGCTCGCTGCCAAAGCCGCGATGGAGAAAGCTAAAGTACAGCGATCAACTCGAAAGCTATGTGGAAACCGGATGGCAACGAGGCATGAAAGCGCGTAGGCCCAGGGTAAAAGCGCCATGAAGGCTCCTGTAACAAGCGCAGCGAGTACTTTCGTTACAGATTGGCCGGAACCCTCAAAGGCGCTCCGACTGAGCCCTTCCCACAACTCCAGTCCATCGCGGTACATTCGCGTCTCAAGCAGCCCATCGCTCAGCGCCACAAACGTGCGGCGCCCGCCCCGCTTGAACATCTCAGCGGTGCGCAAATCCTCCACCACAGTTCCTCGCAGACGCTCGTAGCCGCCGGACGCTTCAAGGTCGCGGCGCGCCATCAGGATGAATCCTCCCGCTGCAAAAGCGCGGCGAGAGTGGCGACTATTCACGAGACGCAGCGGAAAAGCAGTTGCAAGAACCATTGCAAAAGCGGGGATGACGGCCTTATCCCAAAAATTCACCGCATCAACCTGTGGCAGGATTGAAAGCATGCGGGCGTTTTGCTGCTGGGCGGTGTCAACAGCAAGCCGCAACACCGCGGGGTGGAACACCAAGTCGGCATCGGTGGCTAGAATCCATTCACCCGAAGCGGCCTGCGCGCCCAGATGGAGGGCGTGAACCTTGCCTGTCCAGCCGCTGGGCAAGGCCCGGTTGTGAATCACTCTAAGCCGCGAATCGCGCGCGGCCCACTCATCTGCGATTGCACCGGTGCGATCCGCGGAAGCATCGTCCACCAGGATGACCTCGTAGTCCGGGTAGTCCATTTTCAGCAGCGAAGCGAGCGCTGCGGGCAGAATCTCTTCTTCGTTGCGTGCGGGCACAAGGATGGAAACTCGCGGTAGTGGGGGGCGATTCTCCGAATCGTGCCGACCATAAATCCCGTGCAGGCCTCCGGCCAGCGAATCCGGCCGCAGAACTACCGCACCCCGCAACGACCAAAGCGCCAATGCGCCGATCGAGATCCAACCAACAAGAGAGGCAAGAAGAATCGACTGCACAATAAACATCATTGACTGTCCTCCCTAATTAACGTGCAAGTCCGACAAAAGTAAGTCGCTGTAAATTGAAGCGAGATCCTAATCGGCGTGCGGCGCTGCCCGCTGCGCGACTTCTGGTGCAAATTCGTAGCTTAGAGATGAGGCAGCCAGACGTCCAGCACGGCGCACCGCCGCTCGTTACGCACGGCGTTCAGTGCTTCGGCCAGAGCCTTATTCAGTTCGTCAGGCCGGCGGACGATCTGAGCGAATGCCCCCCCAGCAGCCGCTGCGATTCCCGAGTAATCCGGAGGCGGGTCGAAACTGACGTCTATATCGTCGGCTTTGCTGGCGTAACCGGCGGGGTGAACGGCAAGCATCGACAGTTTCGGCGCTTTCCATCCACGGTTGTTATAGATAATTTGCAAAAATGGCGTTTGATAACGCCGCGCAATCCAGTGAACTGACGAGGGCGCGGAAAACAGATAGGTGCCATCTCCTGTAAGACACACAACAGTCTTTTCCGGCCAAGCTAATTTCACGCCAATCGCGGCGCCGCCATTCCAGCCCAGAGAACCGCCTCCGCTGGCAATCATACTCCCCGGCCGAGTGGCACCGAGGTGGTCAATGATCGTCCCAACGTTCGTGATGCCCTCGTTGAGAATGATGGAGTCTTGATCCAGCTGCTGCCGGACGCAGGCAGTAAGATATTCCGGCGTGATAACATCTCCTTCAGGCTTCTCCTTCCGCAAAAGTTCTATCTTGCGCGCCTTGTGCAAACCGGCGTAATACGCTCTGCGCGCCTTGACCGTTTCTTCTTCGATAGACATGTGGTCGAGTCGCTCATTTATCTGGCCTAACGCCGTGGCGGCGTCCGCGCGAAGGACGTACTTTGCCGTAATATGCCAGAGAGGCATCTGTTCCTTCAGCGGATCAACGTCAATCTGGTATATCTTGGCGCCTTTTTGCGGCCTGTTAACGAGCGGTATCCAGGGAACGTCGCTATCAATCACGAGAATGAGGTCTGCCTCACCGAGAACAGAATTTTGGCCTGGCTCGTTCCACTGGTTTCCCTGATACAAGGGATCATCGGCAGGAAAGTTTACGCAGGTAGGAACCGATTCGAGCACTCCCACGGCCAATCGCCGGCACAAGCAAACGAGCTGCTGGACAGCCTGCAGATTCCGGCCGAGGTAGGACGTCACGACTAAAGGCCGCCGCGCCGTCAACAGATCATCAACTAGCCCTGTGACGGCCGCTGGCGGAAGGGCGGAAGGTGCAACGGACGCCCAATTCGCAAAATCGGCAGCCATAGGCTCAACCTCCTCCTCCAGCGCTTCGCGCGCACCCATCAGATAAACCGGCCCTTTCGGATCGCTGTGTGCAAACTGCATCGCCCGGTAAACAATCTGCTTGATGTTCTTGCCGGTGCGAATTTCGTTATCGTACTTGACATAGCCTCTGACAATCCCACGTTGGTCGAAAACATCCTGTATCCAGTGGATGAATTCATTGCGGCTGCCGCGCACTTCTCCATTTTGGGTGAAGGGCGATGCTCCAGCAAAAATCAGCACAGGAACCCGGCCCTTGGCGGCGTTGTGCACGGCGCCCGCAAGGGACTGCGTGCCGCACTCGACGTGCACCAGGACCGCTTGTGCCCGGCCGGTGACTTGCGCGAAGCCATGGGCCGCGCTGAGGGCAACCATTTCATTAGGGCAGGTAATTACCTTCGGCACTGCCCGCCCGGATTCCTTCGACTCGGCAAAAGCTTCAATAATCGCGGGATGATCGCTGCCGAGGTTGGCAAAAATATATGAGACGCCCGTCTCGCATAACGCCTCCAACAAAGCTGTGCTCGCAGTATACATAGAGAGTTCCTCCAACGTACCCTTAGGCCAGATCTGGGGCGTGCGGCATAACGGGCGCTTCGGCTCAGCTCAACCGGCTCAATGCCGTTTTTAATTCTGCAGCGGCTTTCATTATCCTAAAATCAGCGATCGCCAGGCGCTTTCACGTGCGCTAAGGGCGGCAAGGATCGCGCGAAATGCCATTCCCCAAAATACAAGATGATCGGCGCTATGGCCTCATCGCTCCAACCGATGAGGCTTGTCGCCATCAGAGGCGCCAACCCTCCGCCTATGACGGTTCCAATCTGTTTTCCCAAGGAGGCTCCGGTGAAGCGCACTTGCGTCTCGAATAGTTCTGGGACGAAGCTGGCCTCCGCCGCAAAAATGACCGGATGCACGATTCCCGCCGAAACGATGATTGCCGCACTCACAAGCGCGAGATTTCCGCCTTTGAGAACCAGAAAAAAGGATAGACGTATACCGCCGCTCCAATCAACCCCGTGACGAGCATCGGGCGCCGGCCCAAGCGGTCCGACAGCCTGAACGAGGGAAGCATAGAGCCCCGTCGTTGATCGAGAGCGCTTTCCATGGTGAGTCGGAAGCGGGCCTATCGCTGTCGTCGAAAGGCCCATGATTAAGATCGCCGCAAAAAGCACGGACTTGCGTCCGATCCTATCGCCGAAATGACGAGGCGGATGCCGCCGAACGGGCGTGGTATGAAACCGGCGGCAAAGCTGGAGAATACGGTGATTAGTCCGGCAATGGGGTTGAGCTTGGGGAAGAAAACGGCGCCAAAGGCGAGCGGGGCGACAAGCGCGTAGCCAAAGAAGTCATACCATTCGATCGCCGTCCCTAGACTGCTGGCAGCGACCACGCGCTGGTGCGCCGCGCTCGCTGCCGTCACGCTCGTCTTGCTGTGCATCACCGGTTTTTAACCGAGGTCGTAGACCCAGCTATGCATCTTGCTGGGCCGGGCAAATCTGAGGCCATGGAACCAAAGCAATGCCCCTGTCAACCGCAACCAATCCAGCAAAGCGCTGAACAAGCCACTTCGGCAGCATTTTAAGCACTGCTCCGCCCCGGCCTAGCCCAAAGCGGGGCCTTGGCGTCCTTTACACCTTTGCAAGATGTCTTTGCGGTTTTTTTGATCTTTTTCGCAGCTTCGCAGGGCGATGTGCCACCCCGGCTTAAAACTCTCCGATGAAATAGCCAGCCTTGTGTTCAATGACTCTCAGCCGCATTGTGTGGGGGAATTACAAGATCGGAATCATCGACGCGGAACGGTTGGTGAACGCCGTGAGAACCGACGTACCCAATCATCGCAGTCAGGCTTGGAGTTATCTGGTGTTGGATATCAAGATTCCATTGCATCACGTAATTCCGTTTTGGGTTGTACTGGGCGTCAACTACGCGAAGTGCGTGGGGACCCAGCAAGGCTAGCGCTCCACCGGGGAATGATCCGATGCCGGGGCTATTGGCTTGGCCCAGCTCGAAAAATGGATAGCCCTGCCCCGCAAAAGCTGTCATCTCGTAAAGCAAAGGCAATACGTCAAACATGCCAAATCCGCCCCCGCACTGCCGTCTTGCCGCTGTGGAAGGGGTCCCAGGCAAAACCCACGCGCGGCTGAAAATCGCGGTTTGTGGGGTTCTGAAAGTACGGATTGCCTATGTGAAGCGTTGCGTCGTTCATGTTAATGAGCGTCGCGATCTTGCCTTGAACCTCGGTTGGCACGGTCACCCTCTCATAACGCACCCCCAAATTCAAAGTTAGATTGGGTCGGGCGCGCCAATCATCTTGCACGTAAAGACCCATGATGGTTTGACGAAGACCTCGTTCGGTTAGAGTGCCTGGGAAGGCAGACTGAAACTTGGAGGGGTCGTTGGTGAGAAAGTTCGCCAGCGAACCAAACGTAAATAGACCAGCAGGCTGCGTATTGTTCAATAGATTTTCCTGGTCCCGCTCGACAGCCGCGCCAAACTTAATGGAGTGAAGCCCCCTGGTAACAAAAGCATCGTCATATCCCTGAAAAGAATTCCAATGGTGAATGGTCTGGGCGGGCGAGCCCACTCCTCCTGGCATGACTGAAAATCCGCCGCCAATGTGAACGATCGGCGCATTTCTGCCCGGCACAGCGCCCAAAGATGGATCTGCAGACAAAGGGTTGATCGGAGAAACCGATGCAAAGTCTATGTCATAGAGGCGATTAAAACCGGCGCGGGCCGAATTGACAAAGCTGGGGCTGAAGATGTGCGTCTCTTCGATGACGGCGATTTGCCGCCTCGAAAGCAGTTGGGTCACGGTATTGTCGAAAGCGTCGGGAGATGTATAAGGTGTGTTGTCGAACATGTAAGTTGCAAATGCGCTGTTCTTGCTCGAAAAAGTCCGGTCTGTCCGCACAGTGAAGAAATTTTCAGAGGTAACCTGGCTTCCGGAAAAAGTAAATATCCCTTGATCGGGACTAAGCAGTCCAGCATTGGGAAGCGGATAAAGACCAAGGAACTTCTGGACATTGGGATTTACTGTCACTGTTCCGGTCGATAAATTCCCCGCATGAGCCGCCGCTGAGGGAACAAAGTCACGCTGAGTGATGCCCAGCGCCTGGCGTATGCCCTCATAGTCTCCAAAGATGAACGTTCGATCCTTTTGGATCGGACCGCCTGCCGAAGCTCCAAATTGATTGCGCCGAAAGGAAGGCTTGGATAGATTGCCGGAATTGTCAAAGAAGTTTGCTGCGTCCAGCGCATCATTGCGAAGGAACTCGTAGGCATCGCCATGGAACTGGTTCGTCCCCGAACGTGTGATAGCATTCACCACGCCACCCGAGGTTTTGCCATACTCAGCCGAGTAGTTGGTAGTGAGCACGGAAAACTCCTGGATGGCATCGACGCCCAGGTTGCCGCCCAGCACGCTGCCGGGACCGCCGTTGGCGAAGTCATTCATGCTGACGCCATCCAGGCGGTAGTTATTCTGTTGCGGGCGAGCGCCATTAATGGCCAGTTGCTGCCCAAAACCACCAGCGCCCGTTAACCATCTCTCACCTCAGCATAAGCACCGGCCTCTCACGGGCTGCCGTCCGCCGTTGCTTATACACCCTCGCCGAGCTTGGCTTTGCGGCCTCAGACGACAAGCGCCACTTCGTACTACAGCCCAGAGTGTTGTCCTTGGGATACTACTACCTCTCCTCGACGCCGCTCGCAAGCGCCGCTCAGCCGGTCCTGGACCGCCTAAGCAGCGCCGTGCACGAATCCTGCTCGATTGCGGTTCTGGAGGCCGACGACATTGTCTACATAGCCCGGGCCAACGTGACCCGCATCATGTCCGTGCACCTTGGCATCGGCAGCCGCCTGCCCGCCTTCTGCACTTCAATGGGCCGCGTCCTCCTGGCCTACCTGCCTGAAGGCGACCTCGAAGCCTACCTGGCGCGCCAGAAGTTCAAACGCTACACGGACCGGACGCTGACCTCGGCGGACAAATTGCGGCAGACCCTGCGCACAGTCCGGAAGAACGCCTTCGCTATCGTTGATCAGGAACTCGAACTGGGTTTGCGGTCCATGGCTGTTCCCATCCACAACCTCAACGGCAAAGTGGTGGCGGCGCTCAACATGGGAACGCACGCCCAGCGCACCTCGGTCCAAGAGATGCAAGCTAAATTTCTTCCTCATCTGCGCTTGGCGGCGCAGGAACTTTCCGGGCTTTTGAAATGAACGGTCAGCTCAGGAACGTAGCTGACACCGGCGAGGCGCATCCCATGACCCCGCTCGGTTCCAGTTAGTGGTGTTGCCGCATGAGGCCAGTTCGCTCTCTGCGCCTTTTCCGACCGAAGGCAGTTTGGCGCGTCCCGCAATTCAAGATTGGTTGTGCGGAAAAGCAGCCATTCCACGCTCCCTCAATCCGAGGAAAAACGGCGGCAAAGATGATATAGTGTTGCCCCTTGGTTCTTAGGAGATGGCGCATATTCCAATGGAAAGGAGAAACTCCTATGGGCTTGCTGTGGTTCCTCATCATTGGGCTGATTGCCGGTTGGCTGGCTGGCCTGATCATGCGCGGCGCTGGTTTTGGTGTAATCGGCGATCTGATTGTTGGGGTGATTGGAGCAATGATCGGAGGCCACGTCTTAGGATGGATCGGCATTGTTGCCTACGGCCTCATCGGCTCTCTCGTCGCGGCAACGGTGG
>Ga0070737_10006073_pt1 | contig 11214 bp, 9 predicted proteins | sample Coa_R1_10_FD_66438 | JGI IMG/M metagenome (GOLD analysis project Ga0070737, IMG submission 66438) | Surface soil microbial communities from Centralia Pennsylvania, which are recovering from an underground coalmine fire - Coalmine... | ecosystem: Environmental > Terrestrial > Soil > Unclassified ...
GGGATCGGTGATTGGGTCGATCTGGTAGACAGCCATGCGAATCCTATCTTCGAGCGGTTGTGCTTTGGTTACTGCTCATGGCATTGCTTCGATTGCCTTTGTTGTCGACAAGGTCTCTCGGATCGGTTGACGCGGGGACCATGGTCGGCGACGGATAAAAGTTACGCACCCAGCGGTGGGAGCGCAGCCTGTTCAGCAGCTCCCTTGGGATCGGGCCTTGCCCGCTGGCGGCAGCGTTCATGCGCACGTGGTTCGCTTTGCGCATTCCTGCGATAACCGTGCTCACAGCCGGCTGGCTCAGGCAGAATCGCAGTGCAAGATTAGGCATATGCTCGATGGGAATGCCCGCATCCGCGGCTATACTCTGCACCCGCTCCCAGACCTCGCGCTTGCGTTCGCCTTCAAAATAGCGGTTGCGGAAGTCGCGCTCCGGAAAAGTGGTGTCGGGACGGATACAGCCGGTCAGCCCGCCCTCGTCGAAGGGCACGCGTGCAATAACTCCGATTCCGCGATCGATGCAGTAGGGAAAGAGGTGATCCTCCGGCGACTGATCGAAGATGTTGTAGATTACCTGAACCGTATCGATGCGGCCAGTGGCGAGCGCAGCAAGAGCGTTTCTGGGCTGATGGTCGTTAATCGAGATGCCGATGGCTCGCGCTCTGCCGGTGCGCCGCAGCCGATCGATGAGTTCGAGCCAGTCCGGATCCTGGATCCACTCGTCGTTCCACACGTGGAACTGGTAAAGATCGATGATGTCCCTGCGCAGGTTAGCCAATGTCTTACGCAGATAACCGAGAACATGCGCAGGAGGAAACACTTCGCGCAGAGGTATGCCCGGCGCCGCCGGCCAGGCCCAGTTTCGCGGCGGCACTTTGCTGGCAATGAAGACATTGGCCGATCTGCCGAAGACCCGGGCCAAAAGGCGCTCGCTTTCGCCGCGCCCGTAAACCCATGCGGTATCAAAAAAGTTGATGCCCGCGTCGTAGGCCGCGATCAGCGCCTGAACTGAGGCGCGCTTATCGGCGCCGATCCAGGAAGTGTTCCCAATGCCCCAGGTTCCAAACCCGACTTCGCTCACCTTCATTCCGGTGCGGCCGAGTTCACGATAATTCATTTAGACCCCACCCTCATGTAAGGCGGCCTGCTGGTCAAGCTGCCCGGCAAATCCATCATCCGTACGGCGCATGGTAAAAACGTCTGCTCAGCGTCCGCTGTTAAGCATCAGCGGACCAGGCCCGTTGTAATAAGAGGCGTAGAGGTCTTTGCGATCGGCCGCCTCGTTGAGGACGACAGCGAGAATTCGCTGCGGTCCGATTTGATCCATGGCATCTCTCGCCAGCTCACGCGGAGTTTTGTGCGCCCGCATTACCCATATCCAGCCGTCGGCCAGTGAACGGAGCGCAAGCGCGTCGGGCACGGGGATGACAGGCGGAGCGTCGATAATCACCCAGTCAAACGTGGCCCGAAGCTGCTGAATCGTCCTGGCAAATCCATCGCCATTCATCAATTCGATGGGGTTGGAGGACGATCCGCCGGAGGCAAGCAGATAGATGCCGAGCGGATTGACGCGGCAGACCGCCGAGAGAGGATCGAGCCCTTGCTGCATGCATTGCACCAGCCCCGAACGCACTTTCACGCCCAGGCGCTGGGCCAGCGCCGGCCGCCGCAGGTCCATCTCAACGAGAACCACGCCGGACGAACGCTCAGACAGCCCGACCGCGAGGTTAAGAGCAGTGACAGTTTTTCCCTCCTGCGGCATTGCGCTGGTAACCATCACCGCCTTAAGCCTCTTCATCTTTCCCAGGGCTGTCAGGTGCATGCGAAGCAAGCGAAAGCGATCGGCCGCCATGCTGTATGGATCGCTGTGCATGACCAGCCGGGCATCCGGGCCGATATGCGCATCGATGCTTTCCACGTTTCTCAGCCAGTCTTCGCTCAGGCGAGGCAGGCTGCGCGGAGTCATCAGTTCGCGGTGCACTTGGCTTCCACGCTCAGGTTCCTGATTGCCGAAATCGATGGCAGACAACAATGTGGCTCCTTTTCCCGGCCGCGGGCCGGAACTTTCAACAGCGGAAAATGTGAACTGTGCGGCGGCGCGCTATCTGTATGGCTGTTCAGCCAATGCGGTAGACATAGAATTGGGCGGCGCCCAGCAGCAAAAGCATGAGGCAGCTCAGCGCCCAGCTCAGCACAAGGCTGCGCGTTTTTTTGCGCTTTTCGCCAGTGGTCAGCAAAGGCGGAACGCCAATGACGATGGGAACAGGGAAATATCCGCGCATTTCGCTCTCAGCGTGAAACGAGCCGTCGCGCGCTTCAACGAAAAACGCCAGCGCAAGCCCGAGAGCAATGCCGGCCGCCAGGGCGCCCAGCGCAATCTTCCGGCGCTGGGGCCCTGAAGGCTTGAGCGGGAAGCTGGCCGGATCGATAATCTGAAATTGTTCGGTGCTCTGCCGCACCGCAAGTTTGGTGGCCAGCTCCGACTGTATCTTCTTGTTGAGCAGATCCGCGTAGTGCTGCCGGGCAAGATCGTAGCTGTGCTGCAGTTCGTCGAGCTGCTGCTCCAGCAGCGGCGTAAGCGTCAGGCGCTGCTGGTATGCGGAGATTTGCGTCTGGATCTGCTCGATCTGCTTTTGCTCATCGCGTATTTCCATTTCGTTGGCCTGCAGCTGGCTGCGCAATTGAACGGATGCCGGATCGAAACGCGTCTGGATCGTCGCGGTCTCAGCCGGCTTGTTGCTCGTTGCGGGCCTGGCGCCGTTCGCCGCCGCGTCGATCTTTGCTTCTTCATCGGCAATCCGATGATCGATGGCCACCACGTCCGGATATAGCGGACTGAACCTGGAGAGCAGCTCTTCGCGCTGTTGACGCAACCGCGCCAGCTCGTCCTCGATGCCGGCCAGCGATTCGGGAAGAGCTGCATTCGAGGTCTGCGCGCCGGCGGCGGGAGCGTATTGAGAGAGCATCGCCATCAGATAGGTATGCTGCTGGCGAGCCCGCGCCAGGTCGGCCTGCATTGTCTGCAGCTGAAACTGCAATCCCGAGTAGACCTGAAGGTTGTTCGATTGCTGCTCGGGAAGATGGCCGAGGTTTCTGAGCCTGAAATTCTGCAGCATGGCTTCCTGCCGGTCGAGATCAGACTGTGCGGCTGCCAGTTGTTCCTCCAGGAAGCTGGTGGTTCCGGTGTCGATCTGCCGCTGCGCCTGCTCGTTTTGTTCGATAAAGAGCGATGCGAGCCGGTTGGTGACCTTCTGTGCAGTCCACGGGTCGGTGGCGGTAAAAGCAATGAGGAAGGCGTTCATCGGCTTGCGCTCCGGATTTTTGCTCAGAGGCAGAACTTCGATATCGCTGCGCATCAAAGCCCCGAGCGCCGCATTTCCAATCGTCCTCTGCTTCGGATAAAGTCCGTACTCATCGATGATGCTGAGGAGCCGGGCGCGGGAAAGAACCTCGCGCGTTACCGCGTCGATCGCCTCCATCGTATTGGTAGTGTCGTTGGGGACAACGTACTCCGACGAAATGTGGGGAGCGGCCATGAAGATGATCGCCTCTGATCTGTAGTGATTCGGAAGCAGATACGAGGCCCGGATGACAAGAATGGACACGACGCAGGCGGGGATTAGAATCCACCAGCAGCGGCGCACCAGAATTCTCTTGATACGGGCCAATATCACATTGATATCGCTGTTTTGTTCAGGCATGTTTTGAAGCCCTTTCTTCTTCCTGCGGTCAGCGCGTCGCCTGGTCCCAGGCGCAGATAGCCTGTTTCCGGCGGTTGATTTGCGAGGGGTCAGTTTTCGATGAGAACAGGCGGACAGAGCAGGTACTCGGCCACTTTTCGCCGCGACTCGATCTGACGATAGACACGCGCAACCTGCTCGGCTTCCAGGCCGATAGCCTCGGCGACCTCTTCCTCCGGCACCTGATGATCCCTGCCGTAGAGGCACAGATCCATCTTCTCGAGCGATATAGAGAAGTAAAACTCCTCCTGCGACTGTGCGAGCGAATATGTATCAGTGGTCGGCGGCCGTTTGCGAATCGCCTCGGGAATGCCCAGGTACTCCGCAAGCTGATAGACCTGCGACTTATATAGATGGGCGATCGGCTTCAGATCCGCTGCGCCGTCACCCAGCTTGACGAAGAATCCCTGATCGTACTCCAGCCGGTTGGGAGTTCCCGCCACCGCGTATTGCAGCCGGTCGGCGTGGTAATACTCCTGCAGCTTTCTGGCGCGCTGCTTGAAGTTGGTGGCCGCCACAAGCTCGAGCGAAGCTTCGGCGGTTAACCGCACGCGATATTCCCGCCCTTCAGGAGAACGCGCGACGATGGAGAAAACCGCATACCGGTCGCGGGCAAGCATATCGGGCAGTATGATTTTCGACTTCCATCCGGCTGCATACTCGGGAATCACGCGTCGAATTGCCGCATCGCGGCGCGCGTAACATCCCGAAGCTTCGAGCAGAGGGGTGATGTCCTCTTCGGCGGTGGCGATGCCGAAGGCAGCGGCAAGCTCCAGCGCCAGTTCTCTGCTTTCGCTCGAGGATTCGGCCTCCGGCATCATCAGCCCCAGTACTCTTTCGCTGCCCAGTGCGCGGGCGCATAATGCGCCGGTCACGCTGCTGTCGATTCCTCCGGAAAGCCCCAGAACGGCTCCCTTGCGGCGAAACCGGTCGAAAATGATGCGGCGTATGCCCTGCTCGATCCGCTCGGCTTCCCGCGCGGCGTCCAGGCGCAGCACATCGGGTGAGAAGGCGACTGACGTTGACATCGAACCTCCTTGGCGTGCAATTGGCACATGCTTCATCGCGCGACGGCCTCCATCGCCAGACAGCGGTCGCCCTGCGCATTGGTGGCCATCGATTTCAGCTGCGGCCGCAACACCTTGCCATGACTGTTCTTGGGCAGGCTCTCGACCACAAAGACATCTCTGGGAATCAGCGTGTGATGCAAACTGGATTTGCAGAAGGCGCGCACCCGCTCGGCGACGCCATCGAAGGGCTCCTGCCGCGGCACGACGAAGGCGCGAGCCGCTTCTCCCAACACATCGTCAGGCACGGCGATCACCGCAGCTTCAAGCAGTTCCTTGCATTCGAGCAACCGGTCCTCGATCTGCCGGCAACTGATCCGTGTGCCGCCGCATTTGACAAATTCCCGGGCCCGATCCACAACGTAAAGGAATCCATCCTTATCCATTGTGGCCAGGTCGCCGGTGTAAAGTTTGCCATTGCGAAATGTAGCTGCGGTCTCATCCGGCGCGCGCCAGTAGCCGCAGGCCACATTGTCTCCCTCGGCCACGATCTCGCCGATCTCCCCGGGAGCCGCCTCTTCTCCGGAGTCTTTGAGGATGCTCAACCGCACTCCGGGGATTGCCTTGCCGATTGATCCGGGCCTTGTCGCCAGCATTTCGGGGGGCATGCAGGCCAATCGCGCCGTTGCTTCTGTCTGGCCGTACATGATGAAAATCCGGGCCTGCGGCAACGACTCGCGCAGCTCGCGCACGAACGAAGGCGCCAGGTGACCGCCAGCCTGCAGCAGCGTATGCAGGCAGGGAAGACGCTTGCGTCGCAAGCTTGAATTGCGCAGGAGAATTTGATAATGGCTGGGCACGCCGGCAAAGCCGGTGCAGTGCTGCTGCGCCATGTTTTCCAGCACCACATCCGGATAGGCGAACCGGTTGTCCAGGACCAGCCTGCCGCCCACGCGCAGGTAGGTGTGCAACAAGGAAGCGCCAAAGCAATAGTGAAACGGCAGCACCGTCATCATGCGCTCGTGTGCGCTCAGGCGCAACGCAGCAAGAATGGATTTGGCATTGGCGACAATGTTGCGGTGAGAGATCATGACGCCGCGCGGTTTGCCGGTGGATCCTGAAGTGAACATCAGGGCCGCAAGATCGGGATACAGATCCGCTTCATCGGAGAGCGGAGACGGCGATTTGCCGGCAGGGGCCTGAGCAAACTGAAACCACCCGTGCCTGCCGGGCGGATCTTCGCAAAAGACGGTGATGGCCTCCCCGGCCAGCAGCTCAGCGCACCTTGCCAGCAGCGACAGGCTCACAAAGGCTGCGCGCGGCGCTGTGGTATCGACGTAGTACTTCAGTTCCTCGGCCGAAAGTTTTGCCGGCAGCGGCACACAGACCAGTTCTGCTTTGAGCGTGCCCAGATATGCAGCCACCCAGTGAAAGGAATTCGCGCCGAGAAGCAGGACGCGGTCGCCTCGGGTACAGCCCGCGTCGCGCAGCCGAGCGGCGAACTCGCTGGCTCCGGATTGCAGATGGCCAAAGGTGTAATCTCCATCGGACGTAGTCAGAGCTACGCGGTTCTTCTGCTTGCCTGAAAGCATAAAGTCCGCGGCGTTGACGATCTTCGCCATGTTATACGCGCCTCCAGCAAACCTGGGAATGAGTTCGGTAAGACCCGATATTTACGCTTAGCTTCGCGGAAGAGCCGGTATGGCGACGGCCTGCGAATCGAGGACGGTCTCGATGCCGGTTTCCTGCGCCCGATCGATCCCCAGTTTGCGGGCGGCAAAGGCGGCGATTCGGTTCAACGAATCGAGATTCTCGGGGATAATCTCATCATCCTGCACACTAACTCCGAGATTCTGTTCCAGAAAAGCTACCAGGATGAGCACTCCTGTGGAATCAATCACGCCTTTCTCAATCAATGAGTCGTCGCTCGAAAGATTCTCATCCTTGCGGCCGAAGAGAAAGTTTTCCGTCACGAACGCGCGCAGCTTGCCAACAAGTTCATCCATGTTTCCTCCTTGGTTATCGCTCGCAAAATGCGGGCGGCGTCTTCGAACTCAAATGCACGGGCTGGTGCGCACTGCTGTGCAACCGGCAGCCTGCTTTGCATCACTGCTGCCAAGCAGGCAAATGTACTCGTTGCCCATCCAGAGTTTGCGGTTGCGGCCCGGAACCCCGAACAGGCCGAGTGTCATGCGGTAGATTCGCTCCTGACTGAAGATCGATGCGCAGCCGAGAGGAGGACGGGCATATCGATAAAGCCCGGTTCGATATAGCCCGGCCTGACGGCACCATTGGGAAACCTGCTTCTCACGAATCAGGTTCAGCGCATAAGGAGCGGGGCGGAGCAGGTTGAGAAGCGCATGATAAAGCACTACCGGAGCGCTCCAGAAATGGTAGCTGTCGGTGAACTCAAGCACGATGATGGCGCCGGGAGCCGCCAGACGGCTTAATTTGGCAATGACTGCGGCGGGAGAACTCACGTGGGCAAGTACGCCGAGACAGAGAATGAGATCGAATTTGCGCTCCCCCAGCTCCGCTTCCTCGAAATTTGCGTTGAGAAACTCAACGTCCTGCATTCGCTCGGACGGCACCTTTCTGCGGGCCAGGTTCAACATGGCGCTCGACAAGTCCAGCAGCGTTAAGCTGCGACACTGCGGCAGGAGCGGCACGGAGATGGCGCCGTTGCCACAACCTACATCGAGGATGCGATCGAACTGCAGCGCTCCGGTGAAATGCCGCACAGCTTCTTCCCGAAGCCGCATTTCGGCCTGAAAGGGCGTAAGGTATTTTTCGGGCGCTTCAAAGAGCGCCTTTACGGAATCCACTTTTGATGACATGCGGTTTTCCTATCCGGAGTCTTGCGCCAAGCGGGATTCAGGCGAATACCGCCGGAATCTCCCTCTGCGGACGTTCTCCGTCAACATTCGCCAGCAGATCTCGCGCCGCGCGCTGGATCTTCGGAACAGTCTGTTCCAGTTCGCACTTGATTTCCTCGCGCGCTGCCCAGCTGTTGTCGAGCATTTCGAGCATCTGCCGATGCGACATCCTGCGCGCATCCGCCACCAGGCGCTGCGCTCCGATCGTTTTCATTACGCCCAGGAATTTGTCGCTATAAGCGATGGAAACCGCGGGAATCCGCTGCGCTATGGCGGCAATGCAGGCGTGCATGCGGGCGCCGAGGAAAAACCCGCAGAGACCGACGACATAACGCATCTCGCCCGGGCTATAAGAGCCGCGCAGAATGCCGATGCGGCCCGGGTAACAACCGCGCAGACCGTCGTAAAGCTGCTCGCAGGCCAGTACGTCGCTTTCTACCCGGCTCTCGGTTTCAAGCACGTGCGGGACAAGCAGAACCTGCGTCTCTGCGCGTTCCAGCAGCGAGCAAATCAGGACATGCATGAGGCCGCGATAGTCCGAGCGCAGTCCGAACTCGTTTTTTCCCGTGTACCCTCTCTGAAACAGCAGACCGCTGACGTTCACTCCGATCAGTCGAGGATTCCTGCGACATGGTGCGGGCAGTCCCTCGATGCTGAGTTGCGCCGGCGGAATAGGCTCGATTGCAAAACCCATGTCGTATCCAAAAGCGCGATCTCCCCATCTTGGATGCGAGGCCGGAACATTCATCAATTGCGCCAGGCTGCAGCGGTCTCTACACCAGCTTTGCTCGGCGCGCTTTACAATCCAGCGCGCTATGAGCCGAGTCGATCGCCTGCGGAAAGGGCCATACGTTTGCGGCAGCAGGACGAGCCGCTTGCCGAGGAGAAGAAGCAGAATCTGAGGCAGCGCCGTATAGAGAAAGCGCGTCAGGCCATAAATGTCGCTGAAGCTGTCTCCTCCTGAAACCGCGGCAAAAAGATCTGCCGAGCCGATTTCCGCAAGACAGCTGTTCCTGCTGTACAGCCAGCGCCGCAATCCGCCGGAGGGAAAAAACCGAAGGGAAACTGCCGCCAGCAAAAGCATGGCGATATTGTTCGGCAGCCAGAAGCGTCTGGAAAAACGCATATTCACCAGCGGCACATCTACGCAGGAAGCTCCGGCCTCGACCTTGCGCATGTTGCTCTGTCTGGCGTAGTCGAGGAAGAAGATCTGCGCGCCGGGAAAGGCGCGGAGCATACAACCTACCGCGCCGGTCGCCAGCGTGCTGACTCCCAGATTGGGTGTTTCCAGCGTAGCTCCCAAAATTCCGATCTTCATCCCCTCCGCCGCCATTTTCTTTCTGCGCCAGCATCGGCTCATTTAGTTGCGCATGCCTGTGCCGCACAGCTCCGGATAAATCTGACAAAGCTGTTCATAGAGCAACGGAATATTACCGCAACGCTGCCCAACCTCGCGCGGCCGCAGGAGATCCCTGCACTCCACAGCCAGGCGATGAACAATCGGCATGCACGCGGCGGTGATGGTGGTGCAGCACGTGGTGACCGGCAAAGCTGCTTTCCACTTGCGGCGCAGATAAAAATAGGCTCGCCAGAACTCGCGGGGCAGGCGCACGATGCCGTTGGCATTGTGAATGCAAAATGCGGGAATAATGAAGTTTTCGAGCCCGTTGGCTGCGGCCTGAAGACAGATATCGGCGCCATAAAGATGAAAACCCGGTAATTGTTCATCAAAGCAAAGCCCGGAAGAACGGCGCACCACCAACAGCAGTTCGTCGAGCGTCTGAGCGGGCGCAAGCGTTTGGAACGGTTTGCCCAGGACCCTGCGCAGCCCGGTCGAAAAACAATATCCATGCAGGCGCGGAGGCGTTTCCCGCGTAGCCCCGAAGCAGCCGAGCACACCCCATTCGGAGCCGGCAGCCTCAAGCGTATGAAGCGCCTCTGCAAGATCTCTCAACCAGGTTGCAGGCAGATAGACATCCTGGTGGGCAAAGACAACAATTTCATTCTGCGCTTCGCGCAATCCGCTGTTGTAGGCCGCTCCGGCGCAACTGTAACCGCGGCGCACGATGATTTCGCAATTGGAGTCAACCGCCGGAGAAGCAAGCAGCGTGCTGTTCAGCACCTGATCGTCATTCACTGCGGCCACCAGCGACCAGCGCAGCGAATTGGCGGCACGAGCTATGCTGCGCGATGTTGTTCCATTTTGCACAATAGCAGAGGACATGCATGCACCCGGGATTATGACGTAGGGCTTTCCGTTTGATGCCGAAATTGCGTTCAGCTTGCTATCAGCACCGCGCTGCGCGCCTTGCCGGCGAAGTATTCGCGCCGCAGCATCATGAAGCTGAAAAGGGCAAATGCAGCAGCCAGTGCAAGCGCGATCGTTGTCCGCCATGCGGCCAGAGAAGTGGAAGGCAAAATGCGGATGGTCAGAGCGGCCGCAAGAGCGACTCCGATCAGACGCAGATTTCCAGCCGTTTCCCGCACAGGAATTTCGCGCCGCAAGATCATTCGCACGGCCAGGTAATAGCCTGCATAGGTTATGACGAAGCCGATGCCCAGCCCCGCAAGACCAAACCAGCGCACGCCCAGCCATGCAGTGGCAAGCGTCAGCAGGCCGCCGATCGACTCGGTGCAGAAGTACACAATGGGTTTCGCACGCGCCAGAATGGCGTACGACATTGTCCAGCTCGAAAAGCGGAGCAGGTCGCCGATCAACTGCCACTCCAGGATCCGGGCCGCGGGCAGAAACCGCTGTGAATACACGAGCGGCACAATATAGGGAACCAGGGCAATCGTGGCCAGCACAATCGGCGCGGCCAGCAGCATCATCAGCCGGTACTGCTCATGAATGAGAGCAATCATCCTGGCGGAATCGTGGCGGACGGCGGAAAGGCGCGGGTAATAATCCTGCCCCATTGCCGTTACCAGAAAACCCAGATAGCTGACCGAAATCGTTGCAGCCGCTTTGTAATAGGCGACCGATTCGGTGTTCAAAAGGTGTAGAACAAGTATCGGCAATGCCAGTTGCACGCCGTTACCCACGGTGCAGCTCGCTGTGAAAGGAAGTCCAAACGCGAGCAGTTCCCGCGCCGCCTTGAAAGCCTCTCGCAGCGGCACGCGCACCGGCACGCGCTCCAGATCGCGCCAGAGAAACCACCGCGATGCAACCCAGCCGGCAATTGCGCAGCCGATTACTGCTGGAACCGTGCCGCGAGCGCCCCACACGGAAACAGCTACAATAGCGACCGCAGCGGAGAGCAGAGAATTGGCGACGCCGTAGGCTGCCAGCGACTGCACACGATGCCACGCATTCAGAATCCCGTTCTGCACATTGAGCGCAACCGTAAACCAGATTGCGATTCCCATCAGAAGCAGCGCGCCCGAATGTTCCTCGCTTCCCAGCGCCCAGCGGCTCAACGGATTGCGAAACCAGGCCAGGACAGCCATAGTCACCGCGCCGAGCGCCACGGCCAGCAGCCACGCGCCGGCGCGAACTCTGGCCACCGCCGCATGATCGTTTCTTTCAGCAGGACCTGCTCCCAGGCGCACTATGCCCGACGCCATGCCGAGACCGACAATGACGCTGGCGAC
>Ga0070737_10006074_pt1 | contig 11214 bp, 9 predicted proteins | sample Coa_R1_10_FD_66438 | JGI IMG/M metagenome (GOLD analysis project Ga0070737, IMG submission 66438) | Surface soil microbial communities from Centralia Pennsylvania, which are recovering from an underground coalmine fire - Coalmine... | ecosystem: Environmental > Terrestrial > Soil > Unclassified ...
ATGATTTGCCCGGTGCGCCATAGCCTGGTTGTAACCGCGTCGGCCAAGCCCAGTTCCAGTCTTTTTGAGTTGCTATCTGCGTTCAACGGCTGAAAAGGCAACACGGCCAGCGAATTGATTTCCGCCCGCTTCGGGACCTCATGACGAAGTTTCACGAAATACGCCAAGACCAGTACGACACCCATCACGATCAGGACTGCTGTGCCGATCTTCGGGCCGGACAATAACGAGCCGTATCCGCGATCCGTTTCGGGGCGAACGGTGATAGCTGAAATCACGGCGGCTGGTCTGGGATCATTCCCTGCCACCACTCGAACCTCGCCCACGAACCGGTATCCCCGTGTGGCCACCGTTTGAATGTATTCGTGGTCGACGTCCTCAGTGCGCAACACCTTCCGAAGCCTGCAAATAGCTACTGTAAGGTTGCCCTCCTCAACGAAAGAATCACCCCAGACGGAGCGCATCAACTCGCCCTTTTCGACGAGGTGGCCGCATCTTTGGAGCAGAACTACGAGTAGATCAAAAGCTTTTGCCGTTAGGTCAAGAGGTTCCCCATCACGCAGGAACAAGCGCTCTCTGGGGTCGACCCGGAACGGGCCAAACTCGTATACTTGGCCGACATTCGGGTTCATGACGTGCAAGGATTTTATCACAAATTTGTAATCATGATTAAAGGACATTGCCTGCCATTTTTTAGCAAATTTGCTTGCAGCTTGGGGGGCGTGGCTTGCAGCTCGTGGTGGGACGCTGCGGGTACCATCCCGGCATAGAACTGGAATTTGAAAACCTCGATGAATGTGGAGGACAAATTTAGATGATATCGAAGCCGACGGGCTGTTTGGCGATAACAGCCGTGGTTTTCGCTAGCCTGCTAACCCTTGGCGGTTGTGCAACTAAGCGTTCGGGGGCTCATTTAGCATTGACCGGCATTGTTAGTTCAAATGCAGAGGGTCCAATGGAGGGAGTTTTAGTCAGCGCCAAGCGGGTAGGTAGCACGATTACCGTGACGGTTGTTACTGACAAGCAAGGCCATTACAGCTTTCCTGCGAACAGACTTGGGCCGGGCCAGTACCTAATTACTGCTCGAGCTGTTGGCTACCAACCCACCCAACCTGAGCTTGCCGCAACTGTGGGTCAAAATAACATCGAGTATGATATCAAGCTCCAGAAGACATCCGATCTCGCCGACCAGCTCACCTCGGCCGAATGGGTGATGAGTGCCCCAGGCACCCCCGCACAAAAAGCATCCCTTTTTGCTTGTACTCAATGTCATACGGCTACCCAAGTCTTCCGTAGTACTTATGATGCCGCCGGGTGGCTGCCTACCCTGGTTCGGATGCGGAATTACGATCCGGGTAGCACGTTGAGTTATCCCGTGCCGTTGCCTTATCACAATGGGCCTAGGCCTGGAGACAAAGAATTTGCCAACTACTTGAGTTCCATTAACTTAAGCGGAGGACGCACAACCTGGAGCTTTCCACTCAAGTCGCTGCCGCGCCCGACAGGGGAAGAAACTCGGGTCATCATCACTGAATATGATCTGCCGCGTGCGGATGCCGCACCCCACGATGCGATTATGGATTCCAACGGGATCATCTGGTACGACGATGACAGACAGGCGATTCTCGGACGTTTGGATCCCCGCACGGGTCAGACGAAGGAGTGGTCGCTGCCGGTGGTCAAGCCCGGGTTCAATCCTGGTTCGCTGAACCTAGCAATAGATCACGCCGGTAATGTGTGGATCGCCAGGCTGTTTCAGGCGGCAGTCGCTAGATTCGATCCGAAAACGGGAAAGATTACGACTTGGCGCGAGCCGGCAAAATATGACAACGTTCACTCCCGTACCTCTCACCTAGCCGTCACACCCGATGGCAAAGTCTGGTTCGCGGATACTTTTAACCGCCGTATGAATCTGCTGGATCCGGCAACCGGTCGCATCACCAGCTACCCTGCTTTTCCGAACTGGAAGTGGTCCTGGGCCACCGATATGGGATCGGGAGACAGGGGAAAGAAACCTGAGGGGCATTTCATTTTCGGAGTCGGCTCTGACTCGAGAGATTGGGGCGTCTTTGCTGATAAGGCAGGCAGCAATATCGGAATGATAGATCCTGCGGGCAAAACGATACTCTATCCCACCCCCACCGTAAACTCCGGACCGCGCGAGCTGCGCGTTGACTCTGAGGATCGGGTCTGGTTTGGCGAGGATAACGTGGCAAAAATTGGAATGTTCGATATCAAGACCAAGGCATTCAAGGAGTGGAACACTGACCCGGCGCGCGTGGAAGACGATTACGGCGCAGTGATCGACAAGGATGGTTATGTCTGGACCGGCGGCGTTGAAAGCAGTTTTGTCACTCGGCTAGATCCGAAAACCGGTGAGATAACTCAGTATTTGCTTCCGCGACTCGATGTGAACATCCGCTGCGTCAACGTTGATAATTTCACAAATCCTCCTAGCCTTCTGATCGGAGAAAATCATCGGGCTAAGATCGCCATAGTTCAGCCTTTGCAATAGTCGGGTGGGTCGCCCACTTGTTTGAAACGGAGGTTACATGATTTCACGAAGAGAATTCTCAAAATCGATGCTGACTACAGGTGCAGGTTTGCTAGCTGCAAACGCAACTGGCACAGGCACGGACTTGCCTTCCATGGCCACAACGAATTCTCATAACGCAGGGCACACGAACAAACCTCGCCTCACCAAGGTTCGGGGACTAATTCACACTCCTCCCACGCCGTTTACCCCTGATAATCGCATCGACACCGAGATCTTCCAAAAATTGGCCGACTTCATGATCCGCCATGGGGCCGATGCCTTTTTTCATCCGATGCACATTGGAGAAGCGCTGGCGTTGATGCCCGACGAGCGACGCCTCATCGCCAAGCTTGCAGTGGAGGCGGTGCACGGCCGCGTCCCGGTCTTCATCCACACCAGCACCACTGGCACCAATGAAGTGGTCGCTCTGTCTCAGTATGCTCAATCGGCCGGAGCGGACGGCGTGATCTCAACGACACCCTACTACTGGCATGCGCCAGCAATCGGCGTCACTGAGCATTTCGTGAAACTCGGATCGTCGATCGACATCCCCTTCTTCGCCTACCACAACGAAAAGGCCGGTCCGTTGCCTACCAACATTCTTCCCGAGATCATTCGACAGTGTCCGAACTTCATCGGGCTCAAAGACGCCGAATTGGGCTGTAGATATCTGGCCGAAGCGACTCGTGTAACCCAGCAGTTGCGTCCCGAATTCGGTGTCTTCAGCGGCGCCGAGTACACCCTTTACACCATGCCGGCGGGTGGCGCCGGGTGCTTCTCGCCCACCGGCTATATCGCCCCGCGGCTGGTCAGGTCGCTCGTAGACGCTTGTGTTGCTGGAGACTACAAAAAAGCCCTGCCGCTTCAGCTGAAGGTGGCAGAACTCACCACCATCCTCGCCGAGTTCTATACCTATTCGTCTTCGATGGCCGCGATGGAGATCATGGGGCGATCGTGCGGAAAACCCCGATTGCCCGTTCCTACGTTGAGTGTTGATGAGATGAAACGCCTCGAGGCGCGACTGGCCAGAAGCGGAGTGCTTGATGGGGAGCCGCATGGATGGACCTGAGAAGGCAGGAGGGCTCAGCAGCTCAGAGTCCCAGTTCTTTCGTTCGCGCTTCAGAAATTCGCGTGATTGGCGGGCAGCCGTGTGTCAAGACTCGTTGAAACCGAGCGAGCCAGGCTTCGGTGCCCCTAGGAAGGAGAAAATACCATGACCTCTGAATTCTATCGGCGTAGGTCCCACTCAGAATTCTTCGCTCTTGCAGTTTTGGCTTTAAGCCTTCTCGCGTGCTTTCCCTTACATGGCCAAGTCACGGGAGGAATGCTGTCAGGCACCGTGACTGACCCGTCGGGTGGCGTTCTCCCGAAGGCAAAAATCGTCATTACGAACATTGCCACCGGCGTGAGCCGGCAAGCCATTACCGATTCAGCTGGCTTCTACACCGCGCCAAACCTCCAACCGGGCTCCTATCAGATCGCTGCCTCAGCAACTGGATTCTCAACTCTGGTGCGGTCAGGCATCACCATGACAGTCGGTGGCCAGCAAGTGCTGAATTTGGTTTTGCAAGTGGGAGCGGTCAGTCAAAAGGTGCATGTTACCGCTGCGCCTCCTATTGTCCAGCTGTCGACATCGGAGATCACTCACCAGGTGGGCGGTACTACCGTCCGAGAACTGCCTCTGAACGGGCGCGACTGGACGCAATTGGCCACTCTTCAACCCGGCGTGATTTCCATGGGATCGCTGCAGCCTGGCATCGGCTCCGGTTCCGGCTCCGCCCGAGGGAATCGAGGCTTTGGAACCCAATTGACAATTTCCGGCGGGCGTCCTGAGCAAAATAATTATCGCATCGACGGGATCAGTGTGAACGATTACGATAACAGCAGCCCAGGAGACGCGCTGGGTGTTGCCCTGGGTGTCGACTCTATCCAAGAATTCTCCGTTTTAGCTAGCAACTACTCAGCGGAGTACGGACGCACCTCGGGTGGCGTAATCAACGCGATCACCCGCTCCGGGACCAACAGCTTCCACGGCGACGCCTACGAATTCCTCCGCAACTCTAACTTGGACGCAGCCAATTTTTTTGACAACTTCAGCAACATTCAAAAACCGCCTTTCCGCCGCAACCAGTTTGGCGCCTCCGTTGGCGGGCCCATCAAGAAGGACAAGACCTTTTTCTTCGCAGATTACGAGGGGTTGCGCCAAGCCCTGGGAGTCACTAATATCGATACCGTGCCGTCGGTCAGCGCGCGAAACGGCATTATCACGAACAGTAACGGCACGGTTTCAAATATTACCGTCGATCCGAAGGTGGCAGCCTTCCTCCCCCTCTGGCACGTTCCGAACGGCCCTCTGCTTGGTTTGGGAAACACAGGAGTTTATTCGTTTGCTTCCAATCAAATCGCGACTGAGAACTTTTTCACCACCCGCTTGGATGAGAACTTCTCATCGAAGGACAGCCTCTCCGGTGTTTACCGGTTCGATAATTCCCTGGCGACCCTGCCGGACGTTCTGAACGTCGCGCTCACGGGACAGCATGCCGCAGAGCAGTCTGTCTCGATCGCGGAAACCCACATTTTCGGTCCCACTCTGCTGAACAGCGTGCGCTTTGGTTACAACAGGTCGAACGACATAGGTGGCTACGGAATCAGTGCGATCAATCCCGCCGCCGCTGATCTCTCATTAGGAGCCATCCCCGGAGAGGATGCCCCGCAAACCTTCGTGACCGGATTGACCACACTGCAAGGAGGCGTGAACGACCAGAACAACACCCGGTTCCGTTGGAACTCATTTCAGGCATATGACGACGCCTTTCTCACAACTGGCAGGAATAGTTTGAAATTTGGCGTTAACGTGGAGCGGGATCAGAACAACGTGCTTCAGCACTCGACAGTCGGCGGAGCGTATCATTTCGGCTCGCTGGTCGCCCTCCTGCAGAATCAGCCGCTGGTGCTCACCGGAACCCTGCCACAGACGGTGAGCCCTCGGTACCTTCGGCAAACCATCTTCGGAACATATGTCCAGGACGACATCCGATGGCGCCCCAGCCTGACCTTCAATGCTGGGCTGCGCTACGAGATGTCTACGGTTCCCATTGAAAAGTACAACAAATTGGTGGACATGCCCACCCCAACAGCTACGGCTCCTCATATCGGCAGCCCATTATTCAGCAACCCCACACTCACGAACTTTGAGCCGCGCGTGGGCTTCGCTTGGGACCCGTTCCACAACGGCAAAACTTCTATCCGTGGCGGATTCGGTGTGTTCGACGTCTTGCCCCTGCTCTATGAATACTCGCTTACCGAACTTCAGTTATACCCGTTCGCTACAACGGGCAGAGTTTCAAGTTTGCCTCAGGGGTCGTTTCCCAGCGGAGGGTTCGCCAGTCTGACGGCGTCGTCGACAAGCTCCCACGTCGCTTATATCCAGCCCAATATGCCCCGCGATTATGTCATGCAGTGGAACTTGAACGTGCAGCATCAATTGGCACCCAATCTGGCATTGACGGTCGCTTATCTCGGCTCTCATGGCGTGCACCAGTTGTTCCGTGGTGACGATATGAACATGGTTCTACCCACCCTCACTGCCGCGGGCTACCTATGGCCGTCACCCGCAGGCAGTGGAACGGTACAAAACCCTAACTTCGGTCGTATCGACGTCTCCACGTACAACACCAACTCGTCCTACAACGCGCTGGAAGCCGAAATGACAAAGCAATTCAGCCATGGTCTTCGGGTCCAGGGTTCTTACACGTGGAGCAAGTGCTTGGATGGAGGGTCTGGAAGCGTGCTGGGAGATCCTTTCTCGAATTCTATTTCTAACCTGTTCTTTTTCGACACCAACTTCAATTACAGCTTGTGTGACTTTAACGTGGCCCAGAGCGCGGTGGTCAATTACACTTACGATTTGCCCTCGCCGGCGTTGGCCTTCGCTCCAGCTCGCTGGGCGCTCGGCGGATGGGAACTGGGAGGCATTTTCAGTGCCAGGACAGGCTTGCCGTTTAGCGTTCTCATTGGTGGCGATCCACTCGGCACGAAGAGCGCTTCTCCTTTCGACTTTCCGAACCATGTGAGTGGTCCTGGATGCCAATCGGCGGTGAACTCTGGGAGTCAAGTGGATTACATCAATCTCAACTGCTTTGCTGTTCCTAATCCCATCACTCTCCTGGGCGACGCGCAGCGCAATTCACTGATCGGCCCTGGCCTAGTGGACTTTGATTTTTCTCTAATCAAGAACAACTATGTTAAGAAAATCTCTGAAAACTTCAATGTTCAATTCCGTGCAGAGTTTTTCAATATACTTAATCGCGCGAACTTCAATCCGCCGACCGACAACGAAGCGCTCTTCAGCCAAAGCGGCAGCCCAGTCGGTGGAGCTGGTTTGATTGACTCAACCTCAGCCACCGCGAGAGAGATTCAGTTCGCATTGAAAATAATATGGTGAGTGTTCCCTGCAATAGCAAGCAGACACGCAAGACAAGTCTTGGAGCTCGATCAGGGGGAGCAAATGAGGGCAACTCCGCTCAAAAACTTGAGAGCGGCATTGTAGGGAGATGAGGTAAGCGTTAGCATCGCTGCGGCAGGAGAAGGTGAGGCTTAAAGAGGAGACACATGCAGACCAAGTTGGCTTTGGGAACTATTTGCGCAGTCTTCTTATTCGTATTCCAAGTTCAAGCTGCGCGTCCGTCGCTGACAATCCAGACTTCCGCAGGCCCGGTGAAGATCACACCAATCTACCACGCCTCCGCGCTCATCCAAGCAGGCGGTAAGAACATATATATCGATCCTGCGAGACCTGTGCCGCGACCCCGGTCCGGTGACTATTCGTACTTCACCGGATTGCCGGCTGCAGACCTCATCCTTGTTACGCACGCTCACCCGGACCACATGGACCCAGCCACCATCGACAAACTGAGCAAGCCCGGAACTGAAATCATAGCGCCCTCGGCGGTGGCCAAAACGGTTAGTACTGCCAAGGTGATTTCGAACGGCCAGACCACAATCTGGGATGGCTGGACTATTCATGCCGTACCCATGTACAACTTAAAGCGCGGCCCGGTACCCGGCAAACTCTATCACCCGAAAGGCGTAGGCAATGGTTATGTACTTACGTACGGCGGCAAGCGCATCTATTTTTCCGGCGACACGGAGAACACCCCTGAAATGCGCGCGCTTAAGAATATAGACGTCGCATTCGTGTGCATGAATCTTCCCTTCACCATGACAACATCTGAAGCAGCCGCTGCCGTCAAGGCGTTTCATCCCAAGATAGTCGTTCCCTATCACTATCGATCGCGTTACGGCGCTTCGAACCTGAACGACTTTAATAACGATCTGAAAGGGACGGGCATTAAAGTGCACATTTTCGACTGGTATCCGAAACAACCGTAGCGCAGAGGGTTAAGAGAGACTGTTTCAATCACAGGAGGACAGATGGTAACACGACGAGACTTTTCTAAATCCATTCTCACCACAGGCGCAGCCTTGCTCGCCTCGGAGGGTTCCCTGCCTGCGACGAAGCACAGTGTGCCGAACTCGGGTTCGGACAGTGCTGCGCCAACAACCAAGCCAAGGATTTCCTCACTCCGTGGCCTTGTTCACACGCCGCCGACGCCGTCCACGGCTGACGGCGGGGTCGATGGGGCAACCCTTCAGAAGCTTGTGGATTTCATGGTCCGCCATGGAGCTGACGTGCTTGCTCAGCCGATGCATATTGGGGAAGCCTTAGCCATGTCCGCAGATGAACGCCATCTCGTCGCAAAGCTCACCGTCGAGGCGGTAAATGGGCGGGTTCCAGTTATCATTCACGCGAGCGCCACAGGCACCGACGAAGTGGTTTCCCTCGCTCAGAATGCTCAATCCGCTGGAGCCGACGGTGTAATCTCGACGACTCCTTACTACTGGCATCCGCCAGCGGTCGGCGTCTTGGAGCATTTTGTGAAGGTTGGCTCCTCCATTGATATAGCGTTTATGGCGTATCACAATGAAGGAGCGGGACCCTTGCCTGTGACCATTCTCCCGGAGATAATGCGTCGCTGCCCCAACTTTATCGGGCTTAAGGAGGCAAGTCATCAAGCGGACTATCTTGCTGAAGCCTGCCGGCTTACCCATGCCGTGCGGCCGGAATTTGGAGTGTTCATCGGTTCGGATTTTCCATTGTTCTCGATGCCAATAGGCGGAGCTGGAAATTTCTCGCCAATCGGATTCCTAGCTCCTCGCCTAGTGAGGTCACTAATGGACGCTTGCTCATCAGGGGACTACAAGAAGGCGATACCACTGCAGTATAAAGCGTCTCAACTCTATGCCATCATTAAAGAGTTCTATATGTATTCTTCATCAATGGCTGCGATGGAGATAGTGGGGCGGCCCTGCGGAAACCCTCGACTTCCCATTCCAACCCTAGACCGCAATGCCATGAAGCGCCTGGAAGCACGGTTGAGCGAGAGCGGAGTCTTGGAAGGCGAGCCTCATGGGTGGGCGTAGAAAAGAGACACAAGCGTTCACCGATAACTGACTACGCCACTTAATGCTCATATATCAGTTTCATTAGCCTCCTCTCAAAAAAAGACGGCGCAAAAATTTTCTTGCAACCTTTGCAAACGACCCTGCGTCTAACTTGGCAACTTATACTTATGACTACCTTGGGGAGGTGGCCATGCAGGGCGACTTGGGTGACCACCTCCTCCTTCCTCCCGGGGCAGAAATTTCGCTCCGTGTTTCTCTCGATCCCACGCACTAGCAGATCTACTCTCGTTTTTTTATTTGCTGAATTGGCGGCAAGCTTGCCACTTTATTCTGAGCGGATCCGCAAAGCTCTCCGGTACAACTATCTTACGCCCGCGCTTACTGCGACGTCATCCGGACCTGGTTTTGGAGAAAACAGGTTGGAAATGGCAGCCGGATTCGCTGTTGTGACCCCTGAAAGCTGCCCTGGCTCGTCGAAAATGGGCGTTGCCTTCCATGCGCTGAATGTTTGCGAGGCTCTCTTTTCCAAGGTTTGGAATTTTGGCAGGTGCAGCTCCAGCGAAGGAGGCATCACCAAGCCCGATGTGTTGTACGGAGCCCAGACCGTTCCCAGATAGCCCTCGCATGGCATAGTAACGTCATCAAGCAGGCGCAGCGTAACCACGCGTTCGCCTGAGAGAGCAGGTTCCGGACCACGCATCGGCAGCGTAACTATTTTAACCGGCCACAGCAAAGGGACCGCCCAGCCCATGGCATCCCGGATGGGATGACCGCGCCCGAGAATCCTTCCCTTCCGGTCGACCCTGAATCCATTAACGCCCACCACGCGGGCCTTGATCTGAGTTTCGCCGATTGGAAGAACTAGGCGGTCAAACTGCAGCTTCATCCATCCTTTGCCAAAAAAACGTCCAGGCTTGTGGTAAGCCACTAGCCTCCCGGCTAGTTGGGTTCCGGCTGGAAACGCAGAACAGCCGAACTCTCTCAATGGCCGCGCATAGCAGACAAGAGGATCCCCCCGCCGGGCCGTCTTTGGAGAAAAATCTGGTTCATCCACCGTACAGCGGATAAGCGTTCCAGCCGCAAGCGGAATGTTGCGCGACTTGGCATAGGCGGGAAAAGTGGAAAAGATAAGCGCCACAATTGCAGATGCGAGCGCTTTTGTCATCAGCGCCTCCCCAGGGCTTCAGGGACGTGTGACGGAGAATGCGGCGGGATCGACTTCGCGCGAAGCCCTGCCTATTAAATTTGACCTGAGTGTACAAGCCCGAACGCCGGGAAGTCAAGCCGCGCACATCAACAACTGCTTTTCCGCTGGTAACCACAACACAAGGCCTGCACACAGTGTTCAACTTATTGTCGCACTCGCGCAACAAACGTGAGGTTAATATCGCTTGAAAGAGTTTTCCTCAAGACGCGGGAAACTTCAGCCGATTTAACTTATGGGATGACTGAAACTAAGCGCCCACAGGTAAGAAGGTTCTGCGGGGGTGATTCGCACCACCTCAGCGCGAAATGTTCTAACCAATTTTGGCCGGCTGGAAAGCTTCGGCAAAGGCGCCGCCGGAATTTCCAGCGTGACGGGGCTTTCAAGGGACAGATAACGGCGCATTACCAAAAGCGCACCGCTGTTACTGATGTTCAGGGTCGTCGTGAATTCCAGAAATTCCTTGCCTTGATCATCTACCCCGCGCGCGAAAATGGGGATTGCAAGGGGCATCCGTTCTGAGCGGCGGCGCTCTTTTCGTCGCCTTTTGGATTCCATGTGAACTCCTTGCCCGATAACATGAAAAGAGGCCCGCACCACCGTCGAGTAACTCCAGTGATTGACTCTAGCTTAGCGCTGGGTCTATACTCGCAACCAAAGGGCCAAATAACTCTATGAAAACCCTCGTGAAGAGGCCGTTAACTCATATTGTTCTCACTAACTTGCCATTCCTAGTGCGCTCCACAGCGGGCCGGGAACCCGCGAAACGGTCTGCGGCAGGGCAAACCTTTTCTCACTGAGGGAAGGAAATTTCCTCTTTGTCGCCAGTAGTATGGTGCGCATGGGAAACAGACGAAAGGGTGCTCGAGACGGGCGGATAAATGGGTTAAATCTTCGCCCGCTGGGTTTCTTGAGTCTGGTAGTCTTTCACAGATACTGTGAAGAGGAGTTTATAGAGCCATGGCCACTACTCGTCAAGACGCCTTTTCAGCAGCGGTTGGGTCAGGAA
>Ga0070737_10006075_pt1 | contig 11212 bp, 8 predicted proteins | sample Coa_R1_10_FD_66438 | JGI IMG/M metagenome (GOLD analysis project Ga0070737, IMG submission 66438) | Surface soil microbial communities from Centralia Pennsylvania, which are recovering from an underground coalmine fire - Coalmine... | ecosystem: Environmental > Terrestrial > Soil > Unclassified ...
CATAAATGCCGATCAGGGCGTGCCAGTGGTCCGGGGTTGCGATGGAAACAGCATCGATGGATTTGTCGTCCATCACTTTGCGGCAATCGATATACCTTTTCGGACGAGGCTTGCCGAGCTTTTCAACGTCGCCCAGCCGGCGGTCGAGCACATTTTCATCCACGTCGCAGAGCGCGGCGATCTCGGCTTTGGGCAAACGCGCGTATTCGCGGATGTGATCGAAACCGCGGCCTCGAACCCCGCAAATCGCCACGCGAACGCGGTCGTTTGCGCCGAAGACGCGGTCCGGCTGCGAGATCAGGGTCACCCCACTCAGCGCCGCCAAACTCGCAGCCCCGGTCTTGGCGCTTGATTTCAGAAAATCACGACGACTGATTTCAGAAGAGTCCGGCATGAAGGATCAAGGTTCCCCTTTCTGGAGTAGTTCAGCAGAACTGTTCCATTTGAATCAGTTTCCAGCGTGCAGGCCGCTCGTTAAAAGTAATACTTTAGCGCAATCTGCCCGGTATGGGGATCGCTCTTTGTGTCACCCCTTGCAGCGTGCCATCCGCAAAGGCAGGAAGCGGAAGCCTGGCTCGATGGACTTCCGCTTCCCACTTTCGCAGGAACAAGCTTCGCGGGAATGGCCGCCACAGATTATTTTCGCGAGAGCGGAAGGGAGTTCTGAGTAAATCAAGCAAATACGGGGATTCCTCGCTTCGCTGCGCTACGCTCAGAATGACAACCGGATCACTTTTTCAGCAGTCGTTAAAATATCAGCTTGGCGGCAAAATCAATGGCGCGAGCGCCTCCGGCGCCCTTCACCAGACCGAAATTGGCATCGCCGATGCTGGTATCCGGGTTGCTGAAATTCGGCGTATTCGTGGCGCTGAACCACTCCGTCCGGAATTCCATATTGAACCTTTCCGTCAGCTTCACCCGACGGAAGAGCGAGGCATCAAGCTGGAAAAAGTTGGGGCCGGCAAACATGTAGCGACCGACATTGCCAAATGTCGGCTTTCCAAAAAGCACGGTAGGATCCGCGAAAACCGAGGTGTCAAACCAGGGCTGCGTATCAATCCCCTTCAGCTTTTTAAACGGTCCGCTGATCCAGGGAGACTGTCCATTGCCGGGAGTATTAAGCGACTTGCAATTGCAGCCGAAGTTGAGCGGCCCGCCGGTCATGAACTCCCAGATACCGCTCAATTCCCATCCGCCGAGAATAGCGCTGGCCAGGCCAGACTTGAAGAAATGCTGCCCCTTGCCCATCGGCAACTCCCAGATGAAGCTCTGGTTCAAAATGTGCGTGCGATCAAAGTCCGTGCGGGCGTAATTACGCCGGAAGTCAATGTAATAAGGGTCACCACTGGAATTCTCTCCGTTCTCCTGCTCGTAGCCCAGCGCCTTTCCGTAAGTGTAAGACGTGGTCACCGAGAGGCCGCGCGAGAAGCGGCGATCAAACTTTACCTGGAGCGAATTGTAATTTGAGGATTCACCCGCAAAGAAAAGCGTGGTGCTGGCTTTGCGGCCGAACTCTTGGTAGAGCGGCTGGCCAGCGGGTCCGGCGTCGAGGAACGTCGGATCTACAACGGCATTGAGGTTGTATTGAATCGGGATATGGACGCCGCGGTTTCCCACGTAAGAGAGGTCGAAAGTAAATTGTCCGGGAAGGGCGCGCTCATAAGTGAAGTTCCACGACTGAATATAAGGATCGAGATAGTGTTTGTTGATCACAAAATAATCCTGGTTAATCAGCAGCGGAGTATTGGCCGGAATGATGCCATTGGGGGGGACGGTTGCGACAAGCGGAGGGGGAAAGCCTTTCTCAAATGTCGCCGGAGTGCCGTCCGGAAGAATGGCAGGACCAAAACCGCTCACGCTATTGAACGCATTATTCTGCTTGACAGGGAAATTGTAAGCGTAGGTGTTGTCTTCAAATGGCTCGTAGCTGATGCCGAATCCCGCCCGTAGGACCTGGGTATTCGACAAGCGATAGGCCAGGCCGGCGCGCGGAGCAAAATCGTGGTAACGCTGCTGCATCCCTAAATTGAGTGGATTGCCGCCCACGCCTGCCACCACCAGCGTATTGTTGGTGAAGTCGTAGTTGGAGAAACCGCCGGGGAAATGGGGCGTCGCCGGCGGATAAAATTCCCAGCGCAAACCCAGGTTCAGGGTTAGCTTGGGAGCGGCTTGCCACTTGTCGTTGAAGTAAGTGAAGAATTGCCAGGCGCGATAGGCCGGGAAGACAATCGGAAGGTCGCGGCCGACTGTGCCCGGAACGCCCAGCAGAAAGCTCGCAAAGTTATTGGCGAAGCCCGTCTTCGGGCCGCCGTTCAGCGCCGTCTGGTTTGCGCCGAAGTCCCACGCGCCACGCGGGCTGTAGGTCTGTTCCTGAAGCAGGTCGTCGCGAATGCGGATGAGGTTCGCGCCCCACTTCAATGTATGGTTGCTGACAATCTTATTCCAGTTATTGACGTAATCGAAGTCCGTTTCACTCCGAATCCAGGGAAGACTGGCTGAGTAGCCAATTATGGGGTCTGAAAAGCCCGATCCGTTGATGGTGGTAATGCCGCTGGTGAAAGGTTCGGTGTTGACTCCCGGGATGCCCAGTTGCGTTGAAGCGTTGGCGCCATAGTCGGTTTGCTGGGCCACATTCCGGTAGCGGTTCAGCCCGATGCGGCTCTGCATAATCAGCGTGGGCGAAAAAATATGATCCCAGATGAGGTCAGCGGAGTAAGTGTTATCGGTTCCGGTGGCCTCAAAGCCGCCTGCCACCGGGCCGCCCGCCAGGCCGTAAGCGGGCGTCTGTTCGGTGAAGGGCCTCATATAACCCAACCGACCCGAAATATGGTTGTGCTCTCCTTGATACTGGTCAATCTTGACGTCCAGCCAACTGATGTCCTGAATGTACCGCGTGGTTTCGAGGAAATTCTGCTGATACTTCTGTGTTCCGGGAGCATTGAGATTGTTGTTCGGGAGGGGAACAAAAGCCAGAAGTTTGGCGGCAATCGGATCAATCCGATTGGGCGGGATGATATTCCCCGGAAATTGCGTGCGGCCGGCGCCGCATTTGGCGGAAACGCCTCCCGGCAGGCAGTCGGCAAAATCGCCGCTCGTCGGATCAAAAATTTCGGTGAGCGCAGGGTCGCTGAAATCTCCGTTGCGCATCGCCTGCGTCGGCACGCTGAGCTGCTGAAACTGGCCTTCGTGGTCGGTGGATCGCAGGAAACCCGCGAAGAAAAACGTCTTGCCGTGGCGAATAGGGCCGCCGAGATTGCCACCCCAGTAGTTATAAACCAGAGGCGGCTTCACAAACGGCGCGCCCTGTGGGCCACGATCAAAGAAACTTCTGGAATCCAGCGCCTGGCCACGGTAAAACTCATAGGCCTCGCCATGGAACTGGTTCGTGCCGGATTTCATGATGACGTTGGTGACGGCGCCCAGCGCCGTGCCCTGCTCCGCATCGTAGTTGCTTGTTGTGACATCGACTTCCTGGATGTCTTCGCTGGGCGGGATATAGACCTGCAGCAAACCGGTGCGCTCGTTGTCGTTCACGCCCTCGATCTGGAAGTTGTTTGTCAGGCTTGAGGTTCCATTCACCTGGTTGTTCAGGCTGTTCTGCGGATTGAAGAAATGCGAGTGGTTGTATTCCGTGCGCGTGGCGCCCGGAATCAGGTTCAGCAGATTCTGAAAGTTACGATTCGTGCCCAGCGGCAACTGCTCGGCATGAAGGCTGGTGAGCGTCCCTCCCGTTTGAGCGCTGTCTGTCTGAAGCAGCGGAATCGCGCTTCTCACGTTAACGGTCTGCGTCACCTGCCCTGGACGCAACGTCAAATCCACGCGCGCTGTGCTGTTGACAAAGAGCGTGATGCCGCCCCGGACGGCCCTTGCAAACCCCGTCTTTTCGACCGTAACCTTATAAGTTCCCGGCGACACGTCCGGAAACGAATAGTAACCGTTGCCATTGGTTTCCGTCGAAAGGCTGACGTTCTTATTGACTTCCGTAATGGTGACTCGCGCCTGTGGCACTACGGCTCCCGAAACATCGGTGACCGTCCCCACAATACTGCCATTCACCGCCTGTCCGTAGATCAGAAGCGAGAGACCACAAGCCATCGCCACTGCGACCGCAACCAGCCCGATTCGCCGCAACCACGCTTCTACCGCCTCACCCCATCCAAATGATCGGGTTACGCGCTGAAAACCCCTGCGAAACTCATGCTCCGAATTTCGGGTTTTGCTCTCCATTGCCGCACCTCCCAAAAGCTGCTCTCAAAAAGCAGCCGTTCCTCCTTTAAGATTTCTGTTGTCGCTTTTTCACGACAAAAGGCCATAGTTATTGGAACTCGTTCCAAAACATTACCCTCAGGACCGGCGACTGTCAAGAGGAATTTTTACAACAGCCGAGGCGTTGTCACCTTTTATTAATATTATTCGTCTAAGTTGTCATCAGGACGCGGCCTATCCTGAAAAGTTTTGGAGCGGCCTGTTTTGAAGAAAGAGGCGTCTCCGAGCTCAAGGGCTGATGTAAATGGCGTTTAGAGATTTCCATTTCGATGAAATTGGGCGCTGTGGTATGCTACCGGAAGGCATCTGGCGCCTCGGATAAAATCAAGTGTTTACTGCTGAAATCGGCATCGGAGCATGCGAGCTTACGCGTAAGCCGGGGCATTAAAAAGATATGAAACCAGTTCCATCACCCAAGACCATTCGAGACGTAGCGCGGCAAGCCGGCGTCGGCGTCGGCACGGTCTCACGAGTCCTGAACGGGGGCGTGAATGTCAGTCCCAGGACGCGTGATCGCGTGCTGGCGGTCATGCGCCGGCTCGATTTCCGCCCGCACGCCCAGGCGCGACGCATCCTGCGCCGCCGTTCAGGCATGGTCTGTTTTTTGCTCAGCAATCGCGCTTTCATGCACTCTTTTCACGCTCGAATTCTGCAGGGCGTGGAAAATTGCGCCAGCGCTCTGAAGCAGCACGTCATTTATGCGGTGGCGCAGTACGATCCCACGACTCCCTCGAGCCAGATCCCTTTGCCGCCGATCCTGCAGGAGCGCGGCTGGGTGGATGGGTTAATTGTGGCGGGGTTCGTGTATGCTAACTTTTTGCGGCGTATTCAGAGCCTTCACATCCCGTTCGTCGCATTGGGCAATAATGTGCTGACGACCGACGGGGTGGGAAATTTTGATCTGGTGAGCTTCGATGAGTTTCGAGGAACGGCGGAGGCGACGCAATATCTGATCGACCAGGGACACCACGAGATCGCTTTTGTCGGCGATACGTTTTTCCCATGGTTTCAGGAGCGCTACCGTGGCTATGCCGCCACGATGCGCCTCAATAAACTCAACCCAGTTGGATTAACGGCGCGCAGAAAGGCGGCCTTTCCGGATTACGGCGAATGGGCGGCCTCGCGCCTGCTTGCAAGCGAAACCCGCGCTACTGCTGTGATAGCCGGCAACGACGAAATTGCCTATGGCATCTGGCGCGCTTTCCTTCGCAGCGGTGTGAGCGTGCCGGATCGAATGAGCTTGATCGGATTTGACGACCGCGAAGAGGCGAGATTGATGGACCCGCCGCTGACCACCGTGCGAGTGCACAAAGAGGAGATTGGCGATGCGCTGATGAGGCTGCTGCTTGAAAAGCTGCACCATCCAGGGCCTCCCTACACCCGGCGGATTCTCTCCACCGAATTGGTGATACGCGAAAGCGTGAAGAGCTTCAGGAACAGTGATTAGCAGTATGAATGGCGTCCGGTCCGATGCCCGGCAAGCTGCTCTTCGGCTTATGCAGTCTGCTATTTCGAGCCCTTCGCCTGTCATTCTGGATCCTTGGCCTGTCATCCTGAGCGGAGCGAAAGATCTCAGCATTTCCGCTCCGGGTAAACTTTGTCAGGAATTTCTGGAGTTGGGAAACCCGGCAAATACAGAGTTTCTTCCGCCTCGCTGCGCTCGGCGTCAGAATGACAGGCGAAGGGTTCATTATCACGAACGACCGGTCTTACTTCAAAGGAGCTGATTATGCATAACACCTGGACACGAAGAAGATTTCTCGGCGCTTCCCTGCTTTCAGCGCCGCTGCTCGGACTCCGTTCAACGCTCATGGCCGCACCGAGGTGGAAAATGCCTTTCAAATTGGGAGTCATCACGGATGAAATCACCGAGGATTTGGACGAGGCTCTCGATTTCATCTCCAATTATTCTCTGCACTATTGTGAATTGCGGGACATCTGGGGCAAGAACATCATGAACCTTTCGCGTCCCGATCTTGATCGCGCCAAGCATATGATCAGTGACTACAACATGCATGTGAGCGACATCGGCTCTCCCATTTTCAAATGGAATCTGCCGGAAATGCCCGCGCGCCCCGTCGCGCGCGACGAATTCGGCGCGCATTTCACAGAACAGGATAGTGACCGGCTTCTACTGCAATCGTTCGAGCTTGCTCGTTTCTTTGGCACTTCCAAAGTGCGGATTTTCAGCTACTGGCGGGTGGAAAACCCTGAGAAAGCCTATCCCTACGTGCGCGACCGCCTGGCCAAGGCGGCGCAGTTGGCGGGTCAGAACGGGATTCTGCTGGTGCTTGAGAACGAGCATGAGTGCAACATCGGCACCGGTCAGGAACTGGGGCGGCTTCTGAAAGATATTAATTCGCCTCATCTGCGCGGCAATTGGGACCCGGGAAACGCGGCGATGCTGCATGAAGTTCCTTATCCCGATGGTTATCGCCATGTGGAAGGGCTTTTTGCGCACATGCATATCAAGGATGTGAAGAAAGATCCCACGACAGGCCGCCTGGAGTGGGCGCCGGTGGGCGGCGGCTTTATCGACTGGAAGGGCCAGATCAAGGCTGTATATGATCATCATTACGATGGCACCATGTCGCTCGAAACGCATTACCGGCGTCCGGATGGCAACCGCGTGGAAAGCTCGCGCGAATCGCTGCTGGGCTTGCTGAAGATCATTCATGAAGAAACGTGAACAGAGCGATGGAGAAATTTCTTCTGTTTTTAAAATACAGGGATTCTTCCGCCTCGCTGCGCTCGGCGTCAGAATGACAGGCTCATAGAGTCAGGTTGTAAATAGCGGGACGCAACGCGCGGCTTGGCCGCGCGTTGTACCACAAAGGTATACTGTTTGTCAGAGTAACCGTGTCGTCGCAAAACTACGCCATGCCGACATCATCTTCATCTGAAGTTCGTCGCGTACAACCGGCGCGCCGCCTGGCCGGCGTCATACGACTGCCGGGCGATAAGTCCATCTCGCATCGTTATGCGATGCTGGGCGCCATCGCGGAGGGCACAAGCGAAATTCAGGGCTTCGCCTCCAGCGCGGATTGCCAGAGCACGCTCGATTGCCTCCGGTCGTTAGGCGTGCCGATTGAGCGTGACAGGGATTTCATCCGGATTCGCGGGCAAGGGTTGCGCGGCCTGCGTCAGCCTTCTGGCGATCTTGATGCCGGCAATTCAGGTTCAACCATGCGCATGCTGGCCGGCATTCTGGCCGGGCAGCGGTTTGAATCCCGCCTCGTGGGGGACGCTTCGCTCTCACGCCGCCCCATGCGACGCATTATTGATCCCCTCACGCAAATGGGCGCGCGCATTGAATCGTCCGAAGGCGGCCTTCCGCCGTTGCGGATTACGGGGGCGGATCTCCATCCGATTCATTATCGGCTCCCGGTTGCGAGCGCTCAGGTGAAAACCACGGTTCTGTTTGCCGGCCTTCTGGCCGAGGGTGAGACAAGGGTGGAGGAACCTGCGCCCACGCGCAACCACACGGAAATTGCCCTGGAGCGGATGGGAGCGGCGATCACCCGCGCGAATGGCGCCATTTCCATCCAGGGCCCGGCGCGGCTGCATGCCCTCAAAGCGGAGGTTCCGGGCGATCTTTCCTCCGCTGCGTTCTTTCTGGCTGCGGCTTTGCTCACGCCCGGATCGGAGCTTGTCATTCAAAACGTCGGTCTGAATCCGACGCGTTCCGCCGTGCTCACCATCCTTACTCGCATGGGCGCGGATATTCATCAGGAAAACTTCCGGGCATTGAACGGCGAGCCTGTCGGTGACCTCAAAGTGCGTCACAGCCTGCTTACAGGAGGCGAAATTCCCGTTGAACTGGTTCCAAACCTGATCGACGAACTTCCGGTGCTGGCTGTCCTTGGAACACAAACCGACCGGGGACTATGGTTTCACGGAGCGCAGGAATTGCGGGTGAAAGAAAGCGATCGGCTGGCGACGGTGGCGGAAAATCTTCGCCGCCTGGGAACAAAAGTGGAAGAGTTTCCGGACGGATTGCGAGTGGAAGGCCGGCAGAAGCTTCGGGGCGCGCAGGTTGAGAGCTACGGGGATCATCGGATCGCAATGGCTTTTGCGGTGGCGGGGCTTATCAGCGAAGGAGGAGTTGAGATTCAAGGCAGCGAATGCGTAGGCATCTCTTTCCCGGAATTCTTTGATATCCTGCGTCAGGTCACTGAACCATCCTGAGCCGTTCCATTCTCGAAGCGCGAATCCTTGGGGGCAAACTCACCTGTGTTTCGCCTGCCGCCGGCCTGGAGGGTTCTGTGCCGGCCGCCGTCTCACGCACCAGATGAATGGTTCCATAAGTCGTGGTCAGGCGGATCAAAGGCCCTCCCTTGCCGTAAGCGCCCTTAATGGAAGGCTCGCCACCCTGGCGCTCAACCACCAGTGAGGGCGCCACAAAGTCGGAGTCGACCTCGCCGTGATGAGAGGCGGCATCGATGGTAAAGCTGCTTGAGGCCGGAAGAGCAAGAAGGATATCCCCGTTTTTCAAATCAACCTCGATGGGATAGGCCGGGGGCGAGCCGGCGTGCAAGCTGACGTTTCCATTCCGATCCTCAATCTTCACTCGCTGCCGGAATCCCCGAATGCTGATATCTTTCTGGCGCGTGGTAAGGTCTAGCGGTCCATTGAGGTTCACGATCTCGAGCGAACCGAGTTCCATATCGAGCTTGCCGGCCAGGTTCTGCGCCGCCAAATCGGTTCTTGAGGACTTGAAACTCAGGTTGTGGCGGAGATTGGAAAACTGGACTGAGCCGTTGAATTCGCCCTTGACACTGACCTCGCCTGAAACATCCGCCACGTCGACGTCGCCGCCCCGCCCGCTGATTTCCACATCGCCGTGAACCCCGCGAATCTCCGTGGCCCCTCCGGATTTCTCCACTCGAACCGTGCCGTTGATGTTCGCGGCATGCACATCCCCCGCCCGCGCCGTGAGGCTTTGATCGCCCTGCAATCCATTCAGCAGGATATCCCCGTGATCGGTCGAAATTTCTGTGGAGGCGTTTTTGGGCGTCCGAAAAGTCAGGTCCAGCCGTACATTGTTGCCGCCGTTCGGGAGCGATCCCCAATCCGGCTGAAAGACGTACTGCCCATTTTCATCCGCAAGCTGAAGCTTGAGCAGGTCGTAAATTTTTTTGGCTTCCGTTTCGCTGGTCGTCCGGATGGTTTCTTTGACGACGGCGCTGATTTCATTCGAATCCGAACTTTGGATGCTGACGTCGCCCCGGCGATTGACCACAACGAGTTTTGGCTTGGAGCCCGGCTGAACTCTTTGCGAAAGATCCTGCGTGTAGTTGTACGAATTCAGAAAGGGATTATTCCAACCGGATTGGTCCAGGTGAATCCCCCATTCCCTGCTCCACTCATGCCAGGGCGCCAGGATGACGTGAGAAAGCAGGGTCCCGACAATCAGAATCAGCAGCAGAAGAATCACTTCGGCGCCGGAAAACAGAGGCGGCGATGCGACTTCCGGATGGCTGTGAGCGTGAACGTAATCGACAAGTTTTGACAGCCCCCAAATAATGATCAAAACCGGCCAATATCGGGCGATCAGATACCAGGGGTGCAGGTTGGGATAGAAGTTGGGGACCAGAAAGATGACGCCGACGGCGATCAAAATCAACGCCCAAAAGATCGACCCTCGGCGATAATAAAGTGGACTCATGGCTTATTTTCCCCTCTGCCCGCCAGGGCAGGCGGCGACTGCCCTGGGCGCGCGCCGCGCGCCCCTACGGTTGCTGATCAACTGCGCAAGGCGTGCCGTGAATCACAGCTTCGGCGTCATCTGCGGCCCGCGCGGCGGGCGCGGAGGAGCAAAGGAGCGCAACGCCCAAAGCACGCCCAAAACAATCAGGATGATCGGCCACGTTCGGGCAATGCTCAAACTCGGAACGTACTGATTCAACAAAAACAAGGCCCCGATCAGGATCAGCATCACCGGCACTGTCGCATCCCTCAGGATGCGCGCTAAATTCCGCTCATCGGACATTACGCTTTCCAGCCTTCCAGAGTTCCAACTTTCTGATTTTCACAGCGCGACCCACGCAGCAGCGCGGAGCGGATGAGTCTCGATGAAAAAGCTGAAAGACACGCTCGAGGGGCGATGTCCCCACCGCCCGGGCGATTGGAACAAAGGCCGACGGTGAGGACACCGCCGCGACAAGAGCAGCTTTCGCACAGACTCGAACCATCCGCCTCGACGCGCCGTGGGACTTTCAGGAAAGTCCCTGCCTGATCCGTTGAAGTTTGAGATCCAGTTCCTGCATCGCCTGGCGGTGCGCCATCTCCTCCGCAAGCAGCTTTTGTCTGACTTCTTCCTCCTGGTTGTGAATCTTCACCAGACACTGCAGCGCGACGACCAGCACCACCAACCCAAACAAAGCGAGAGGCACGATAAGACCTGGGTTCATTGTTGATAACCCTCCTGACGATAAGCCATTCTATGCTGCGTCCCCACGGCGACGCGCACAATCGGCGGCATGCTGAGAGGAGCGCCGGGACCAAACACCGAGGGGGGTCATTGTGGCACTGACCCTACCGGCCTGGGAAGCCGCGCCTTTTCAAGCTCGATTTTGGCTTTTTCGATTTCGAGCTCTTTCATCTTTCGCTCGTGCTCCATTTCACGCATCCGGAGTTCCTGGTGCGCCTGAAGCTCGCGCGTGCGCATGGTCTTGATGCTGTTAATGGCCACAATCAAGACCACCATGACAAAAACGCCTATCGGAACCGCCAACCCTGGATTCGCCAATTCAGACATGACGCCCTCCTGAAGAATGAAATCTGTCTCTCTACAGTTCTTTCGATTCCCTTCCCTCACCGCCCATCCGGTTAGGCTGATTTTTCGCTTCAAATCCGGCATTGGCGGGTCCTGATCCCGATGGGGGTCTGTTTCCAAATATTTGAGTCTTTCGTTGAAGCATAATCACTCCGAGCCCAATCAAAA
>Ga0070737_10006076_pt1 | contig 11212 bp, 12 predicted proteins | sample Coa_R1_10_FD_66438 | JGI IMG/M metagenome (GOLD analysis project Ga0070737, IMG submission 66438) | Surface soil microbial communities from Centralia Pennsylvania, which are recovering from an underground coalmine fire - Coalmine... | ecosystem: Environmental > Terrestrial > Soil > Unclassified...
ATGCCGTCACACGCGGTGGACCCAACAGTGAGCCGCAAACAATAAGCGTGACCTACGAAGTCACCGGCAGCCCGGGTTCGGTGCAAATCCGATATCACGACTCGGAAGGTCACTTATCCCGCCCACAAACCGTGAGCCCGCCGTGGCAGGCGCAGGTGCTAGTCCGCGAGGGAAGCAAACAACTCGTCTCCGTGTCAGGTGAGCGGGCGGACTCGTCCGACGAACCGTTGACGTGCCGCATTACCGCAGACGGCAAGTCGATCGACCGGAAGCAATCGGCTGGCGGATTCGTGTTCTGTGGCGGCTATGTCGGAGCCGATTAGCTAACGTCCAACCTGCGGTGTCTCGCTACCAATCCGGATCGCGGCCGTACCGGTGTGCGAATTCTTGTGCAGCGGCTTCGTCCGCCTGTTCCGGGGTGGGCATACCCAGGCCACGGGTCAGACTCGCGCTCATTACCGATGCGTCATAGCCACTTCCCCGCAGCCCTTCCACTAGGAAGGTGTGCGTGACCGACAGCGCTTTGAGCCGGGCCAGGTCCGCGATCGCCCGGATCTCTTGGGCGAGTTCGCGTTCCGTCATGTTCGCCACCTTCGGCGCGAGCTCGATATGGCGCACACATCCATTAATTGCAGTCGTCACCGCCACCGATCCAGATGGGTTGGTCACGGTGAAGAGCGGCGAAGTCTCCTCCTCCAACTCTTGCGCGGCGAGGCTTTCCGTGTATGAATCGGCTTGGGGCTGCTGCTCGTCAACGGCAAAAAAGTCCAGTGCTCCAAGATCGCCATGGCCAACGGCGTCATCATCGCTATCTTCGGCGTCGTCCCAGGGATCCCATGTTTGATTCACAATGACCCTTTTTAGCTAGTGAGGCGCTAATGGCACGGCAAGATACTTGTCAACTCAGCCGCCAGGACGCATCTGGCCGTGTAGTTTGTCCTTCTCGGCGGCGTCGATCTCGTCGTATTTGCCAGCGGCATGTTTAAGTTTCGCGGCGAGGTCCGTGGACGCCTCCTGTGTCCGACGGGCCGCAATAAACCGCTCAGACTGCGCCTCTTTGAGTGCATTGGCGGTCACCGCACAGATCGACCCGTGCGTAGCACTCACCTTCTCGTCGACCTTATCCACGGCTAGGGTTGCATCGCCGATTTCACGGGCCGCGTATTCCTGCAAGTCGGCCAACGAACGGATGTATTCCGCGATGATATGCAGATCGGTCATTGCCCTATTCTCCGGTCATCCATCAGTACTTGGCGACGAACTTGGACTCTCCGATGCTTCGTCGACAGGCCGCAGGGGCGCCCGCTCGCCACTTGTGCCGGAGGAAGCACCGTCGATGTCGTTCGAAACCGGTGGTAGTAGCGACTCGCCCGCGGTTGGGCTATGGGCCCGGTTCGGGGGCGCCGGGCGCTGTCCGGGCGTCTGGGAAAATTGACTCGCCGACACGCCGCTCCCGCCGCCGCCACCGCTGAAGTTCGCTGCATGGGCTGGTGCGCTAGCTCGGAGAGTCGATGCGGACGCGCTTGCTCCATGGGGGCCGGACCCCGGCGCCGTGCCACGGGATGACGGAACAGCTGGTGCGGGCACAGGATCACTGCCAGGCGGTGCGGGATTCTTCGGATCGCCGGGCTGGCCGGACCCTGGGTCCGGCTTCGAGGACAACCCCCCTGGCGGGTCGAAGTCATTGCTTGAATCCGAGACTACGACGCCAGAGGCCACTTGCTGATACATCGTATTCGTTACTTGGCGTAGCGCGGCGGCGTTGGCGTTAGCCTCGTTGTGCATCTGCCAAATCTTGGGCACGCACTGGTCCATCGCCATCCCGACATAGAACCCCTCGATCGTGGCCTGCAGGGCTTTTCCTTCTGGGCCGAGACTTCCAAGCCACTGGGTATGCGAGGCGACGTCGGCCAACAATTGGTGGTTGTAATGCAAAATTTTTCGAACGCCATTCAATTGGTCGGCCTCACGGCTCACGATCGTCGCGACCTGGCTATCGCCGTCCGCAAGTGTCGTCACCCAATTTACTTGCTCGCCGGTCCGCTCGTTGTAGGCCTTCGACGCCGTGCCGCCTTCCCAACCCTGCCCAGCATGCGCCTTCGCCAGCGTATCGTGGCTCGCCTTGAACTTACGAGAAGAATTTCCGAACGACTCCGCCCGCTCGGGATCACCCTCGCCGGTCGCCTTAAGCATCTTCTCGATAACCTTCTGACCGTTTCTGAGTATGGGCGTCGGCGCGACGGCCAGCCTGCCCGCATACTTCGAAACCGACTTAGCCGCGTCGGCGATCTTGTCCAGGCCAACCTTCTCGGCGACTTTCCCAACCCACTCGGCACCCTTTTCGACCTTCTCCGCCGTCTCGCTGACAACGTCACCGATGGCATCGAAAAACCCCATGTGCTTGTGCCTTTCGTCGCAGGTTGACGGTACCAGCACGACCTACGGGTCACGTGCGCCAATGATGCCGACCGCTGAGTTAGCCTCCAGCTGAAAAGGTGTCGCGTCGATCAGCTATTGATGGTGTCGACCAGTGCGGAAGCCTCAATGCCGCGCTGTTGCGGTACCTACAGATCGATCTCGCCTGGAGAGGGTACGTGCTGGGTGGGTGCCGGCTCAACTGGTGGTGAGAACGGCGGGCTCGGCAGGTCTGGGTTTTCCTCCAGCCGGTGGTAACCCGGCCCGGCGCCTTGGTGAACCGGTGCCGGCGCGGACTGTGGCTTCGCCTCGGGTGCCGCGCCCGGCTGCTGACCGGATTCGTCCGCGGGCTTGTCGTTCTGCTTCTCGTCCTTCGGCTTGTCGTCCTGCAGTTGATCAGCGAGCGGATCCTTGTTCTGCCCTTGCCCTTTGCCGAATTGGCCTGACATCTGGCTGAACTGCTGCACCCCCTGCATCACGGCCTGCGGCAGAGCTCCGGCCATTCCCGCCATCTGCATCGGTATCTGGCCGAGCTGAGAGGCCATTTGCATCGGCATCTGCATCAGCTGACCCATTTGCCCCATCATCTCGCCCATAGGGTTACCCGACTGGCCCGCGCCCCCCGATGTTGCGCTTCCAGGAGTACCGCTACCGGGCGCGCCGCCGGGCTGGCCTTGACCGTTCCGGTCGAACTGCTGCTGATTGAATTTGTCTCCCAGCCGTTGATCGGTTCCCGCGTAGCGGCGTGCGGCTTCAGCGAGATTCGCGACGTCTCGCTTGGCGCCCGCCTTGAGTTCGTCCAAGGTCATGGACCGACCACCGGCTCTTCGAGTTTGGGTACCTGAGCGGCGATCGCCGACGACAGCGGATCGCTCCCGGAAACACTGAAGCCCGGTGGAATCGTCGGGATCTCGTCGGCATGCATGCCTAACTTCGCCGCGGCCTGCGCCAAACGCTCTGTATCCACTTTCAGCGTCTCATGCGTCATCGCTAACCTCCCCGCCGCTGTGATTTTCTGTTGAGCAAATCCTAACCGGTCATACCAAGGTCGAAATGCAGCGATTTAGAGCCTGATATTCCGGATCAGGTCGTAGACACTAGCGATCCACAGCAGCAACGGAATAATAGCGGCGATCGCCGTGCCGTCGATCAATTCCAGAATTCGCTTCGTCACCGGCGAAACACGACCGATGCCGGCTGTCGCCCCGACTGCAATGACCGCGACGATTCCCGCGACAATGTAGATGCTCAGCATCACCCACGCGCTGTCGGGGTACCACAAACTCACCTTGGCCATCACACCGGTGGGTATCACCACCGCCGCGGCCAAAAGCGCCCACGCACACCATCTTTCGGCGTACAGCCGCGACCGGAACCCGCAGACCGATGTCACCAGCAGCGCCACCAAAACGCTGTGGACGAAGAAGTGCCCCCGCACCACCACCGCAATGGCGCCGACCGCCAAAACCAGTGTTCCCGCGGCAACGAACCCGATCAGCAGCTGCCGGGCCAGGCGGCTGCGCTCGGTCAACCGCGCGGCCGAGTCGGGAACCGACGCTATGATCGCTTGCCAAGTCGACGATTCTTCTTCGGTGGCATCGAGCGTCTCGACCGGATCGAGCAACTCTTCGTTGCCTACCGTCTCACCGGGTGCCGGGATCGGTGGCAACGCGATACGCGCAACGGCGACAGTCAGTTTGGCTGCATTGGTAACGACGAACAAGCCGAAAAGTATCGCCACTGGCGGCACCCAGCGCTGCGCGCCGTACCCGTAGGCGATTGCCGCCCCCACTACCGCAATCGCGGTAACCGTCACGAACGACGCCAGCTCCGCGCGCCGCCGCGGCCCACCGCGGGTCGCCAGTGTCAGCAGCAGCACCGCCGCTGCGCCGCCCGCAAGTTGCGGCGCGCCAAACGAACTGAAGCCGCGCGGTAGCGGGACCGCCAACGCCACCGCGCCGGCGATCACCGGGAATGCCGCAACCAGCAGGCTTTCCGCCATGTTCAGGTTTCCATATCGGCTTCGGGCGATGGCGCTGCCCGCCAGCAGACCGATACCCAGAACACCGAGCGCAGGAGCCCACCAAATCGCGTGTCCGGTTTTTGTCCAGCACAGCAGCGAGACGACTGTGATCGCCAACATCACAACCGGAAGGGCAACAACGACAAAGCGATTCAGCGCCACACGATCAAACTCAGGCGATTCGTCGAGCACTGCGATCGCATCAATGACGTCCTCGACCAGTGGCCGATACCGTTCGGTGCGCGCGACCGACACCAACGTGAGCAACGAGCCGTCGACCACACCTGCTTCGTCAAGTGATTGGTCGAGTTTCAACGGCGGAGCACCCGGGCGGGCGAAGGCCCACACGCCGGTCGCGGAGAAATCAAAACCGGCCAACACATCAGCCGGTGTGTCTTCGAGCAAATCGGCCAGCACAGAGACGGTTTCGTCGATGTAGGCCTCGATCGGCGTTGACGACGGCAACACCAGGTCCGTCATCCGCTTCCCGGTCAGAATCGTCACCCGGGTAGTCGCCGGCCTGCTCGGAGGTGTGGTGCCCGGCGTTGCCGGGGCAGCGGCGGGCGCGCTCACCGCCGTTCGAGCCGGTCGAAGTCGTCGGACAGGGCTGCCGCCAGCTCGAGGACCCTGCGCTGGAACGTGGAGCCCAACAGGTCAAGTTGGATTTCCGTCCCCGACGCAATGTGCTTGTCGTATGGCAGCACAAGGACCCGGCCGGGCTGCAGGTGCCGCTCGAATTGCTGCACCAGGTCGTCGACGTCCAGGTTCGGCTTGCCCGGTACGACGTGGTTGATCACGACGCATGCCCGAGAAAGCAGATCCTGGTAGCCGTTTTGGCGCAACCAGTCCATCGCGACCGCGGCCTGTCGGGCGCCGTCGATCGATGCGCTCGCCACGATCACGATGCCGGATACCGTCTCCAGCACGGCCTGGGTAGCCGAGTCGAACAGACCCGTTCCGCAATCTGCCAAGACGAGGTTGTAGTACCTCGAGACGATCTCGGTGGCGCCCTTCCAGTCCTCGTCGTTGAACGCCCGGCGCGCCACGCTGTACTCCTCGGAGGACAACACCTCGAGGTTCGAGGTGTTCATGCTGGTGTGCGCGCGAATGTCGTTGTACCGCGACAGCGACTTGTCGGCGAGCAGGTCTGCGATGGTGGCCGCCGACTGACGTCCCGTACGGTCGGCAAGATTTCCCGCGCCTGGGTCTGCGTCGATGGCCAGAATCCGATCGCCACGCACCTTCGCCAGCGCCGAACCCAATGCGACGGTCACGGCCGTCTTTCCGACGCCGCCCTTCAGACCCAATATCGCGATTTGGTACGAGTCACGGGCGTTGCGCCGGACTCGCATCTGCAAGTCCAGTTCGTAGAGTTCGTCGGGCGACAGGCCGAGGTTGACCCGCGTCAAGAGGTAGAGCCAGTGCCGCCAGCCCTGTTGCGACGGCATCTTGACCGCCGACTTGACGCCGACGTGCGACAGCGCGTCGATGGCGCGGTGATTGCCGATCGTGGCAGCCGAGGTCTGGGTCGGCTGGCTGGGCGGCGGTGGGGCAGCTCTCCATCCGGTCTCCGGCTGCGATTCGGCGAAGTGTTGGCTCGGCGCAGGCGCGGGCTGCATCTGCGGCGGCGGGGGCGGCGGTGTACGCGGCTGCTCATACTGTGCGCCGGCGCCTGCGCTCCTGTGCATCCCGGTGGCGCCCCCATTCGGTTGGGGGATCGGCATCTCCGAACGCGGCGGTTGTTGCTGCTGGGCCTGGGTCTGCCAGGCCTGTCCCGATTGTTGTCCTCCCTGCCCTCCGATGGGCATTGGGGGGACGGGCGCATCGGTGGGCGCCTGCGGGCTCGTCGGCATCGGAGCCTGGAACCGTCGGATGGACTCCAGATCCACCTGCGTCGTCGCGTCCCCGGGGGCATCTTCCGGGGCGTTGAAGAGCCGGTCATAGTCGGCCGACATGAGCACCTCTCAAAAGTCAATCGAAGTTGACAGGACGCACGTGGGGGGCGAGATCCCCCAGTGGTCGAACTCGCCCCCCACGCCCTGCCGTTCTAGGCAAACATACCGGTGACACCGGCTTCTGTCTGTCCCATTGTCTGACCCGCTTCGCTGATGGTCTGCGCAAGGTTCTGCAGTGCCGTGTTCAGCTCCATGGCGGTGTTGTCCCAGCGCTGCTGGACAGCCTGGTAGGCCTCCGAACCGGACCCGCCCCACACTGCTGCCAGTGAGGCGAGGGACCCCTTGCCCTCGTCGAGCAGGCCGTGCGTGGTCTGGACGGCGCCCTGGATGTCGCTGGCACCGCCCTCGATGCCGGCGAAATTCCAAACCTGTTCGCTCATGTTATAGCTCCGTTCTTTCGGTCTGTGTGGTGGTCAGAACTGGCCCATTGCCTGAGACAATGCCGAGTGCTGCTCTTCGTCCGTCGAGGTGTAGTGCGCACCTGCGGTGTGGATGTTCGACGAAATGTCGTTCAGTTCCTGGATCTGCTGGTTGGCAGCCTCCTGGAACCGCATCAGCGCTGCCTGGGCGGCGGAACCCGCTTGGCCCTGGAACTGCGGGGCCAAGGAACCCGCGACCGATTCCACGTGCGCGATGACGCCCTTGAGCTCTCCGGAGATCCGCTCGAAGTTGCTGGCCTCCTTGGCGAGGACAGCGGCATCGGTTTGCATCTGTGCCATGCTGGACTACTTTCTCTTTTCCTGTGTCCTCACCACGGAATGGCGAGTCTTTCCGGCCCGGATGGCCGGGAAGTCTTTGGTCTGCGACTACCAGTCGTCGCCTTCTTCTTCGCCCAGGTCCTGGGCGAGTGGTGCGGGCGCTTTCAGGCCCGCCTTCGTGCCGCCCGATTTCGGGGCCTGGCCGCCGAGCCCCATCGGGGGTGCTCCTCCACTGCCCCCGACCGGGGCCGCGCCCGCCGTCACCGAGGCTCCGGCAGCTGCACCCACGGGTTCGACGGCGGCCGGCACCGTGTCGACCTTGTCAATCAGCTTGGCCAGCAGCGGCGTACGCGGCGGCGACCCGCTCATGCCGGGCAGCGACGCGGCCCTCATCAAGCCGGCGCCGGCGCTGGGCCCCGTCCCACCCACCAGCGGGTGGTTCGAGACGGGGGACGTGCCGAGGAAGCCCACCTGCACGGGGTGGTCGCTCGACCCCAGGCCCATTTGGCTGAACATCGACGTCACCTGCTGCAACGGCTGGGTGAGCTGCTGCATGGGGCTGCTCACCATCTGGGTGAGCTGCTGCGGGATCTGCATCGCCTGCGAACCGACCTGAGTGCCAATCTGCATCACCTGCTGCATCACCTGCTGCGGGGCCTGGGTCTGCTGCTGCGTCGACTGGTTCGTTGCGGTCTGCCCGGCGTTCTCACCTATCTTTGCCGCCCCCTGGGCGTCCGTGGCCGCCATGTTGGCCAGGTCGACACCCTTGCCGCTGTTGAGCCCCACCGATTCGATCGTGGCTTGACCAGTGACGTGGGTGAACACCCCGTCGCGAATAACGGCGCCGGCCATACCCGCTGCAGCCTGACCCAACGCCGCCCCCAGCACGCCTTCCCCGACACCCGGAATGACGATCGGCGTCATCGGCATGATCGGCTCGAACATGACGTTGGCCGTGGTCTCCGCCTCATATGCGTACATCACGGAGGCAGCTAGGTCCCACATCCGGGCATAGTCCATTTCGTTGAACCCGATCGGCACGGTGTTGACGCCCAGGAAGTTGGTGGCCTCCAGAACCGCATGCGTGACGTGGTTCTGCACGATCTCCGGTATCTGCGGCGTGGTTGTTGCCGCAGTCACGTACGACGTTGCTTGCGCCGTTGCCTGCGCGGCGCGCTTCTGCGCCTGCATCGCCAGCGTTTCAAGCCACGCCACCATCGGCATGACCGCCGACACTCCGCGTTCGCTGCCCATCCCCGTCCATGCAGCGCTCATCGCGGCCAGGGCCGCGGCGAGTTCGGCTGCCTGAGCCGCCAACGCCGCCGCCCACGCTTCCCACCCGGCGGCGGCCTGCAGCATGGGCGCCTCGCCCGCACCGGCCTGCAGCTTGAAGGTGTTGATCTCCGGCGGATTCGCGACGAACGCGATCCCCACAGGGAGCCCTGGTGGCATGGCTTAACTGCTCTGCTCTGGACGTCGGTTGGTTGGCAGCGGTTCGCTACAACAGGGTGGCAGCCTCGGCGGCGTCGACCGCCGTGTACATGCTGGCGATCTCCACGTACGCCGCGCCGGCCCGAGCCAGCTCCTCCTGCGCGAAGGTGTGCAGCGCCAACGTCTCGACGCCCTCCGACGCGAAAGCCATTGCGGCCTGCGCCGACACCTCGTCGATTCCGGCTGGCACCAAACCCGTCACCGCCGCCGAAGCAGTGGTGCCGGTGGCCAGCCCCTGAGTGGCGTTGGCAATAACCTGCGCACCAATTCCGGCAGCTGCTGGGTCGAATGTCATCGGTTGCATTTAGCTACCTCCCCTTTACTTCTGTCGGAGACGGTGACCTGTGGGGGTCTGGCGGCATTGCCAATGTCTCCGGTTTTAAAGCTGTCGGACTGATCCTAACCGCCCACGGAGGGTGGTGCCGACACTTCTTCTGGAGGATCGACATACGCCGCCTGAATGACCTCTTTGCCGTCCGGTGAGACCAAAAACGCCTGGCCAGGGGGCCTTCTCTTGACCTTGATCTCCTGCGACGGGTACTCCTGCTTATCGCCGGACAGGAACAGAGTCGGCGAACCGGCGCCAAATGCGGCACCGACGAACTTGTCCATCGTGGCGCGATGCGCGTGGCTCATTTGACAGGTCACGATGATGTGCAAACCAATATCGGCCGACGCCGGCAATAGCGGTCCTAGCGGCGCCATCGGTGGGATTGCACCGCCAGCGGCCACAATCATGTGCCAGTCGTCGACCAGCAGGACGATGTCAGGCCCGCTCCACCAGGACCGTGACCGCAGCTGTGCCGTCGTCAGATCGGGCGGTGGCAGGCGCTTCCGCAGAATCTCAGCCAGTGCCTTGACCGACTCGTCCAGCGACGAGCTATTGCGGTTGATTGCCCCCGCCGGGAGCAGATGCGACTCCGGCACGGCATCCAGCAGGCCGGACCGGTAGTCCGCCAGCATGAAGCGCACCTGTTTGGGACTGTTGCGCGAGCAGATGGCCTGCGCGACCGCATGGGCGATGCGGGTCTTGCCTGACTTGGCCGCACCGAAGATCAGCATGTGCGGGGTCATCTGCATGTTGTTGTAGGCCACCGAGAGGTCGGCCTCGCGCACCCCGATGGGGATCATCCACCGGGTGCGGTAGTCGGCGTCGGGGCCGGGTGGGTTCGGATCCAACTCGTGCAGGTAGATGCGCTCCGGGAGCACCCTGACCTGCGGCGCCTGTTCGGTGTGGCGGGTCCCGATCTGCTGCACCGCTGCCGTGATCGCCTCGACGAGGTTGTCAGCGCTGTGCACGCCGTCCAGCCTCGGAACTCCCATCATCAGGTGATGTTTCTCCAGCGAGATCGCGCGGCCGGGACGGTTAGCCGGAATCTCACGGGTCATCCGGTCAATCTGGGTCTCGTTGATATCGCCGAGCCGGAATTCCACCTTGGTGCCCAGGTAGTCACGCACCCGCGCCTTGAGTTCCGTCCAGCGTGGCGTGGAGATGACGGTGTGGACACCGAAGGCCAGACCCTGGCCGGCGAGGTCCTGCACCATCGGTTCGAGATCGGGAAACTCCGCGATGAACGCCGGCCAGCCATCGATGACCAGGAAGACGTCTCCGAAGGGGTCTGCCGCAGCGGGATGGTTGGGGTCGTTCCGCATCTGCCGGTAAGCCGCGATCGAGCCCACCCGATACTGCTTGAAGATTTGTTCCCGAGATCGCAGCACGGCTTTCATCTCGGCGACCATGCGGTTGACCTTGTCGGGTTCGGACCGGGTCGCCACCCCACCGACATGCGGCAGATCCTCGAGATAGATCAGTCCACCACCACCGAGGTCAATGCAATAGAACTGGACGTCTCGCGGCGAATGGGTGACCGCTGCCGACAACACCAGGGTTTGCAGGAAGGTGGACTTGCCGGTTTGCGGTGCGCCACCAACGGCGATGTTACCGCCCGCCGCCGATACGTCGACGCCCCAGACATCCTGGCGGTGCCGGCGCGGCTCATCCATGATTCCCAGCGGGAAGCGCAGCGGCTGTCCGATGTCGCGCTCGACGAGTTCGTTGACCGGGACCGGATCCTTCAACGGCGGCAACCACATTCGGTAGGCGATCGCTTCGCCGGTGCCCAACTGGTCGAGCACGACCTCGCGCAGTACCCGCTGTTCCGGTTCGACTGTCATCAGCGCCGCTCCTCCTCATCGCTTCGCTCTGCATCGTCGCCGGCGCGGGTCATGACATCACCGCCCGGTCAAAGATGGGCGCCGCTGTGAATCGATGGATCTGTATGTCGCGTCTGCGCTGCTGCACGGGTGCTTCACCGTTTGTTTCACCGTCCTTGTGCACGGTGGGAACGTACGGCGTGCCGGTGTAGACGCTCTTGAACTTGACCGGGTCTTCCATGCCCACGCGCAGGAATCCGACACCACTTTCTTTGTTGGTGATGTATTGCGCCTCGGGTGTGCCGATCACCGCCTTGGATTCCGCAGAACTGGTGGTCCGCAAGGCGATTCGGTACGTCAGGTTGGGTTCGAGCTTGTCGATGCGCACACCGCCGGTGTTGAGCGACTGCGTAGCCAGCAGTAGATGGACTCGCAGCGACCGGCCGACGCGGCAAATCCGGTCGAACAATGCGATG
>Ga0070737_10006077_pt1 | contig 11211 bp, 6 predicted proteins | sample Coa_R1_10_FD_66438 | JGI IMG/M metagenome (GOLD analysis project Ga0070737, IMG submission 66438) | Surface soil microbial communities from Centralia Pennsylvania, which are recovering from an underground coalmine fire - Coalmine... | ecosystem: Environmental > Terrestrial > Soil > Unclassified ...
GCGCTGACCGCGGCCTTGATCGCGGCCAGCGGCGCGCGCAGGTCGTGGGCGACCGCCGCCAGCAGGGTGGCCGGCAGTGCCGCGTCGGCCGGGGCCGCGGCCGACCCAGGGCCGCTCGCGGGCGCGGGGAGGGATTCGCTGGGCGGCACACCGGGTCGCGCGCGCGGCGCGTCGTCCTCGTCTGAGTCGGTTCCTGGAGAGGCGACTAGGCGTCGGGCGCCCCCGGCGCCAGATACGGAGGGAAGCAAGACAACCGAGTCGGATTGCGAAAGCGAAAGCATCACCATTCCTCGCGGGGCGGCCCCACGCGGCTCCAAAAACGCCGGCGACCAGGTGCCAGCGGCCGCGCGGTCCCCTCCCATTGTCTTATAGATAAGGTAGAGCAAACCAGCGCAAGAACGGGGTTAGATTTTGGGGGGCGCTAGGGGCTAGTGGAGCACCAGGCCGCCGTCGGCGACCAGCGTTTGGCCCGTGATGGCGTCGTTGCGGATCAGCGCCAGCGCCGCGGCGGCGATGTCCTCCAGCGCCAGCGCCCGGCGCAGCAGCGTGCTCTGCTCGATGGCCCGCAGCGTCTCCTCGCCGAACGCGTCGCCCCAGCGGGTGCGCAGGAATCCCGGGGCGATGGCGTTGACCCGCACCGCGGGCGCCAGCGCGGTGGCCAGGCAGCGAGTCAGGTGGATCAGCCCGGCCTTGGAGACGCAGTACACGATGCTGCTGCCACCCGCGCGCAGGCCGGCGATGCTGGCGGTGTTCAGGATGCAGCCGCCGGCCTGGCGCAGGGCGGGCGCCGCCGCCTGGGCGAGCAGCCACGGCGCGCGCAGGTTGATGGCCATCACGCGGTCCCAGTCGTCCACGGTTACCTGATCCATCGCCTCGAACGGGACGTACACCGTGGTGCCGGCGTTGTTCACCAGCACGTCGAGCCGCCCATGGTGTGCCAGGGTAGCGGCCACGAGCTGGCGGCAGGCAGCCGGGTCGGCGAGATCGGCCCGCTCGGCGACCGCGCGCACCCCGAGCGCCTCCAGCTCGGTGACGGTGGCCACCGCGTCGCGCTCGGAGCGCGAGTAGCCGATGGTAAGGTGGCAGCCCTCGCGGGCCAGCGCCCGGGCAATGGCGCGGCCCAGGCCCGTGCCGCCGCCAGTGACCAGCGCCACTCGGTCGCGCAGCTCCATCGCTCCGCCCTCCTCGGGGATCGGGGTCAGGGAGTGATCACCACGCGTGCCACGCTGCCCTGGCCCTGCGCCCACTCGGCGGCCTGGAACGCGGCGTTGATCTGCTCCAGCGGGTAGCGCTGGCCGACCAGCGTCTCGAACGGGTAGCGGTCGCGCGCGCGCACCAGCCAGTCGAGCGCCCGCGGGATCACCCAGCGATCGTAGGCCAGCACGCCCAGGATCGTCTTGGGGCGGCGCACCGCGTCGTGGGGCACGATGTCGGCGTGCGCGCCGGGGACGATGTTGCCCATCCACAGGTAGCGGCCGCCCACGCGCAGCATCTCCAGGCCCTCCTGGACCACCCCGGCCACGCCCGCCACCTCGACGCACAGGTCGGCGCCCACGCCGCCGGTCAGCTCCAGCACGCGCTGCACGCGCGCCGCCGCGGTCGGGTAGTCGGCGAGCAGCAGGGTGGCATCGGCGCCGAAGCGGCGCGCGAGGTCCAGGCGGCTGGGCACGGCGTCGATGGCGATGATGCGGCCCGCGCCCATGTCGCGCGCCACGGCGCAGGTGTACAGGCCCAGCGCGCCGGCGCCCTGCACCACCACCGTGTCGCCGAGCCACACGCCGATCTTGTGCAGGCCATAGACGACCTGGGCCAGCGCGCAGTTGACCGGCGCTACCAGCTCGTCGGGCAGCTCGTCGGGGACCTTGAACAGCCATTGGTTGGGCTTGACGACGTAGTACTCGGCATAGGCGCCAAGGAAGTGCGGCGGGTCGTTGGCCGTGATGGTGCTGCGGGGGCGGTAGCGGTTGGGGCAGCCGGTGGTGCCGGTGAGGCAGGCCCAGCACTCGCCGCAGGGGATGAAGTAAGCGTAGGCCACGCGGTCGCCCTCGCGCAGAGGGCGGCCGAGGCTGTCGTGCTGGCGGTTGGCGCCCAGCTTGGCCACCACCCCGGTCATCTCGTGGCCCTGGATGCCCGGCGGGTTGGGCTGGAACCACGGCACCTCGCCGCGCCACATGTGCAAGTCCGAGCCACAGATACCCGCCGCGGTCACCCGCACCAGCACCTCGTCGGGGCCTGGGTCCGGCACGGGATAGGTGGTCAGGGCCATCTCCCGCTCGCCCGCTACGGTGACCGCCGCGCGTCCGTCCATGCGCCCCTCCTCCACACCGCGTGCTGTGGCGTCAGCGTACTCCAAGTGGCTCCTGGTGACAACCGGCTGCGGAGCCGTCAGCACCAGCCGATCGCCAGCGCCGAGTCGACCCAGTGGTGGAGAGTCTGTCCTAGAGAGTAGGGCCCAAGCCCAGCGCGCGCCTCGATCGGGTACACCCACGCGCGCATGCGCCGGGCCGTCGTCTTGGGGGTGCGCCAGTACAAGCAGGCGGCGAGGCGGCGCTGGGGAGGGAAGTGGTACAGGACCAGGCGCCGCTCGGCGCTCAGCGGGCTGCTCGCGGCCGGCAGGCCGAACTCGACCCACGAGTACGGCCCGAGCGAGCCGCGCGCCTCGATGTGCAGCGCCTGCTCGTGCCAGCGCTTCTGGAGGTGCAGCACTATCTGGCGGAACAGCAGGTCGCGCCGTCGCTCCACCAGTCCCCCTCCCCCGACGGCTGCCGGGCCGGCGCCCGCCCCGGCCCCTAGCGCCCGCCCCGCGCGCGGCGAGCGGCGGCACCATGAGCCGCGCCCAAGGCACGCCCTCAGCGCCACAGCCTAGCACACCGCGCCATTTTTCGGCATGCTGCTCGGTTCGTGCAGCGGGACAGTACGGCCCTGGATGCCCGCTGGGCGAGGGGGGCCCTGGGGCGGCGCTAGCGCACGCGCAGCCAGCCGCGCACGAGCTGCGCCTGGCCGTCCACGAGCCGCCCCAGCGCCACGTCGCGGGCCCCGCGGCAGAACGACTGGCAGTACAGTTTCAGCAGCCGCGAGGCGCGCAGGATCTCCAGTTCGCCGGACAGGTGGTCGACCAGCTCCTGGCTGATCAGCACGATCAGCTTGGCGCGGGCCCGCGAGGCGAGCACGTTGAAACGGTTCAGGTTGTGCAGGAACTCGTCCTCGCGGGCGATGGCGTCCGGGTCGCCGAGGGCGAAGGAGGCGAGGATCACGTCGCGCTGCTGGCCTTGGAACCGCTCGACGGTATCGACCGCACCGCGCACCAGGCTGGGCGCCACGGCCGGGAACACCTCGCGCAGGCGGCTGATGATCAGCCCCTGCTGGGCGCGGTGCGGGGTGACCACCCCGACGCCCTGGGTCCAGAAGCCCACGGGTGTGTAGGGCGTGTGGTCCACGGGGCGCAGGGCACCGGTGCAAGGGTCGCGCTCGCCGGCGGGCCGGCAGGCGAGCCGCCCGGCCAGCAGCCACACCAGGGCGGCCACGGCGTCGGCCTCGAAGGGGTTGGCCTGGCTGGCCCGACCGTCCGGGTACACGAAGCAGACGGCGGGATACGCGGGATCCAGCAGCAGGCCCCAGGCGGGGGTCCAGTACAGGCCGGCGGGCCAGTCGGGCGGCCGCGCGGTCGGCAGGGGCAGCCGCAGGTGGAGGCGCAGGTCGGGCGAGTAGCTGCGCAGGCTGCGTGCGTAGCCCGCGACGTGGGCCAGCTCGACGAGCGTGGCGTTGGAGCGGTAGTTCTCCTCCAACATCGTGGGGGGCACGCCGTGCGCCTCGGCGCAGTAGGTGTAGATCGAGCCCACGTGCGCCTCCAACCCCAGCGGCGGCGGGGCGGTGTGGATCGGAGCGAGCTGCAACGGGTCGCCGGCCAGTACCACACTGCCGCCCTCGGCCAGCCCGGCCAGCGCCAGCGTAGCGCCCGCCACGTCGAGCTGCGACGCCTCGTCGATCACGATCAGATCGAACACGGGACGGCACGCGCCGCCGAGCGCTCCTGTCAGCAAGTTGTGCACCTGCTGCACCGTGCCGCCGACCACCGTGCTGGCCTGCGCGGCCGCCAGCCGGTCGCCCAGCGCCTGGGCGGCGGGGCCCAGGGGAGTGGCCAGCTCCACGTCGATGGCCTCCGGCACGTGGGGCTCGCGGACGGCGTGGGCCGAGCGCAGGCGGAACACCCCGTCGGCGTGCACCGCCGGCAGCAGCGCCGCCAGCTCGGTGTACAGCTCCAGCAGCACGTTGTCGATCGCCGTGTAGGTGGGCCCGCTGACCAGCACGCGCAGGGCGCGGCCCTGCTCGGCGGCGGCCAGCAGCGCCCCTAGGATCACCGACACGACCGTGCGGCTCTTGCCCGTGCCGGGCGGTCCCCAGATGAGCTGGAGCCGGCGGGTGAGCGCCGCCTCCCACGCCTGCCACTGCGAGGCGTTGAGGGCCCGCCCGTGCTGCTCCAGCCGCGCGCGCGCCGCGGCCAGGTCGCGCGGGACTGGGGTCTCGGCCAGCGCGCGCGCGTTCCAGAGCACGTCGGCCGCGGGCGTGTGGGAGCTGGGGCGCCACCGGCCGGGCCGCCGCCCGAGGGCGCGCAGCACCGGCTCGGCGAACGGGCTGGCCTGCGCCACGGCAGGGTCGCCGATCGCCCGCAGCGTGGTCAGCAGGCGGCGCGTGAAGTAGTCGCGGCTGACCGGATCGACGATCGCCGTGCGCGAGAAGTCGGCGCGCCCCAGCTGTTCGAGCGCCTCGAACATGGACAGCCGCGTGCCGTCCGGCGCCGTCACGAATTGGCGGCGGTCGGCATCGAGCACCATCAGGCCATGGTCGCGGTCGATGGCCACGATGGTCACACCGAGCACGCGCTCCATCGGCCGCCACCGGTCGACGTCCGCTGCGGGCTCCAGCCAGGTGCCGGCGGTGACCTTGCCGAACGGGAGGTCGAGAAACCCGTCCTGGCGCTCGGGCGACAGCGCGACGTTGAACTCGCCCTCGCGCAGCTTCACCTCGCAGGAGGCCGGGCGCAGCTCGTACACCATGCGCCCGGGCTGGGGCTCGAGCCCCAGCGCCGCCAGCGCCTGCTGCGCCTCGGCGCCCTCCAGCCGGCGGCGCAGCCGCGCGCTCTCGTAGCGCGCCTCGCGCTCGTGCGGCGGCATGGCGCGCTTCTGGTGCACCTCCAGCTCGGCGAGCGCCGCATTGAGCCGCGCGAAGGCGTACCACAGCGCGCCGCTGGCGCTGAGGCCGTGGCCGAGGTCCGGGGCGCGCAGGTCGCGTGCCCGGGGGGCGCTCTGGCCCAACCGCGGGCGCAGGTCGCGCTCCAGCTGCCGCGTGACCGCCTCCAGGGCACCGAGCCGGCGGCGCACCGTCTCCACCAACGTGCCCAGCTGCTCCTGCCAGTGGCGCGGGTGTACCGTGCGGGCCCAGATCTCGTGGGCGCGCTCGGAGGGGATCTGGTCGCTGAGCGGGTCTTCGAACAGCGGATGAACGGAGAAGGCCTTCGCCAGGGTGTCGGGCGGGTGGTAGACCCGCGCGGTGGCCAGCAGCGTGTAGTAGTGTGGGATCGGAGCGGCCAGCACCGCGCGCACCACGTCGCGCACGAGCGTCAGCGGACTGCGCCGCGTGGCTAACTTGGGATTGGGCAGCAGCTCCGGCGGGGGGAACAGCCAGGCGAGGTGGTCGAGCGACTGGTCGCTGAGGATCGCCGGCAAGTGCCGCCCGACTACGCGCTTGAGGTGCTCGTACTCTAGGCTGTCCCAGAGGTAGCACTGCACCGTGGCTTTGGGGTCCGCCTGCTGGGCTGTCTGCAAGAGGCTGTGGATGAACGCGAGAAAGGCCAGCAGCTCGCGGCGCTCGACCTCCAGCGACTTCTGGTCCACCACGAACACGCGCTGCCAGGTACGTGGCCGGCGCTTGCCGCCGGGGCCGTTGGGCGACTGCGTCCCCTCGGAAACCTCAACGGGTGCCCCGCCGCTGTCGTCCGCGCCGTTGTTCGCCTGAGGCGGCCACCACACCGCCTGAACGCCCAGCGCCAGGGTGATGGCGCTGCCCACGTCGAAGTCGGCGGAAAGATACACGCGCAGGTCGGCCCAGCGCGGCATGATCGCCGAGGTGCCGACGTGGTCGGGGATCCACGCCTGTCGCTGCTGCAGGGCCGCGGCGCGACTGGCGACGATCGCCCGCTGCGCCCGCAGCTCGTGGTGCACCTCGTAGATCTGGTTCTGGGCACCCAGCGCGGCCAACGCCGCGACGTCGCGCACCCCGTGCTCCTGCAGCGCCGCGCTGGCGCCGCGCGAGATGAACGCCACCTGGCTCAGGTGGCCCTGGCGGTGGGCCAGCGGCATGCAGTAGTCCGACGCCGCGAGTTGCGGGTCGGGCTGCCAGCGATAGCCGAGGTACTCGCAGCTCCGGCAGCGCGTGTCCACGTGGAACGGCAGCACGCGCCACGACGCCTCCAGCACGTGTGGCAGCTCCTCCGTGAAGAACTGGCGCAGGCGGAAGGCGAACGCCTCGAACGGCACGGGCTCCAGGTCGGCGTCGAGCGCCGCCTGCAGCGCCGCGCGGTCGGGCGGTCTGCCGGCCGCCTCGTGCTCGCGCAGCACCTTGACCAGCGTCGAGGCGTCGTGCGAGCCGGGCCACACCGCGCCCTGTGCCACGACCACGTAGCGGTCGGCCAGGTGCTGGTCGTCGAGCCAGCCGGCGAGCGCCATGCTGTAGTACGCCACCTCGGCGAAGTACGGTGGCGAGGGCTCGGCAGTGAGCTTGATGTCGATGACTCGTAACTGCACGCGGGGGTCGTCCGGGGCCAGGTCGCACACGTCGCCGTCGGGCCGCACGGCCTGCGGGAAACTGCCCGGCGGACGCAGCTCGATCAGGTCGGGGCGCACCAGTCCCCAGGCGAGTCCGAACCGCTCGCGGAAATGGGCGATGCCCAGCGCTTGCTGGAACGCCGGCCCCACCGAGTATTCGGCCTCGACCAGGAATTGGCCGACCGTCGCCTGGGCCAGGGCGGTCGCCAGCGGGATGGCCTCGTAGCGCGTCTGGCCGCTGGCCGCGTGGAACTTCGGGCGCCCGATCAGCGCTGCGGCGCCGAACGCACGCGCCAGATCGGCGACTTTCGCGGCGCCCCACTGCTCGCCCGCCTCGCGGATGTAGTACAGCCCCGGCGGCGGAGGTAGCGGCGGGGGCATACCCGCTTGCTCGCGCTCCGGCCGGTACTCGCGGTTGTCGGGGCTGAGGTTGAGGCGCAGCTGCCGCCGGCAGCCGGTGCGGATGTACTTCGAGAGTGCCTCTTTAGTGAAGTACGGCATCAGCCCGGCCCTCCCGTGCCCGCGTCAGCCAGCGCGTCGACCAGCGGCCGGCCGGCCAGCCCCGTGGGCGCCGCGCCCCATAGCCCGAGCGCGCCCGCCACCAGACACGCTCGCTGAAAGCTTAGCGCGTCGGCAGGACGAAACGGCACGGGGGAGCGCTGCTGGAGCCGCGTGGCCCAGCGGGCGGCGTACGCCCGAGCGGCTTGCTCGACCGGCGCGGCGAGCCACAGCGCACCGGCGGGTAGCGGCGCGCCGCGCGCCAGCACGAACACAGCGTCCCACTTCGTGCTACCGGCGTGGGTGTGCAGGCTCGTGGGCGCATCCCCGAGCAGGGGGAACACCTGCACCACGCGCAGCGGCGCGGCGGCCAGGGCGCACGCCAGGGCCCACCAGGCGGCGGCCGCGCGGTGCTGGTAGGTGAACACCACCCGTCCCGCGGGGCGCAGCACGCGCGCCATCTCGCGGAAGCTCTGCCCCAGGCCGGCGGCGAACGTGGCGATAGCTCGCGCGTCGCGGCCGCGCGCCGCGAGGTTGGCCTCTCGGGGCGCCGGGCCGTGTCCATCGGGCGGGGCCAGTCCCAGCATCTGCAGCCACGGCAAGTAGAACTCCGACAGCTCAGCGTAGGCGATATTGTCGAAATACGGCGGATCGGTGAGCACGAGATCGACACTGGCGTCGGGAACGGCGGCCAGCGCGCGCGCGTCGGCGTGCAGCACCACCGGCGTCGCTGTCGGGGAGCGGGCTGGGGCGGCGACGAAGCCCCCGGCGCGTGCCGGCTCGCGCGGGGCCCGGGCGAACGCCGCCGCGCGCTGGACCTGCCGCACCGCATTGGGAAACGTCCCGCGGCCGGTGCCGTCCAGCCAAGGGTTCAGCTCCACGGGCCGCGGGATATGGCGGTAGGCGCGCAGGGCGAACAGCGGCGCGGCCCGGCGCCAGCCGAAAGCGTAAGAGGTCAGCAGGCAGTTGGTGGTCAGGTGGTCGCTGAACGCTAGCGCCAGTGCCTCGCGCAGCGGCCGCTCCTCCGCCGCCAGCGCCTCGGCCAGCAGCGACAGGTGCAGCAGCTGCCGCGCGTTGAACAGCTCGCGGTAGCGGGTGTAGCCGTAGCGGGGCAACCGGTCGTCCGCCCGATCCGCTACGGGGATGGCGCGATCGGGCACCCCGGGTAGGCGCCCGTCGGGCCCTTGGCGGGCGTGTAGCGCGGCGGCGGCCGCCTCGTATACCGCCAGGTCGTGCGCTGTGGCCGCGCGGAAGCGGCGCTCGGCTAGCGGGACGGCGCGGCGCGTGGCGCGTGGCGGGCCCGCCAGGTACTCGACGGCGAACAACCGCCAGGCGGGCGGCCGGCCGGTGCGCGCGGCCACGTCGATCAACCGCTCGCGCGTGCCGCAGCGCGGGCAGGTCAGCCGCCCGAACCGCACCGGCCCCGCGCGGATGCCGACCTGCTGCCCGCAGCGCGCGCAGCGGAAGGCGGTCGCCGTGCGCGGCAGTTCGTGAACCGCGTGGCAGGACGGACAGAACGCCCACTGGCGCGCGCCCTGCGCCTCGTAGGCGAGCTGGTAGTGCGGGTGCGCCTCGACTGCCGCGCCGCAGCCGGCGCAGTCGACCACCTGCACCCAGAAGTAATGCAGCGCCGTGGCGGGCGCGCCGGCGTCGTCGAGTGTTTGGTAGTAGGGCGCCAGGCGGGCGCCGACGGTGGCCTGGAGACGCCGCAGAGCAGGGGCGAGGTCGGGCACCGCGGCAGCGCCCAGCTCGAAGCGCGTGATGGCACAGGCGACTGGGTCCACATCCACGCCGATGACCTGCGCGCCGAGTCGCTGGGCCTCCACGACGGCCGTGCCGCCGCCCACGAACGGGTCGAGCACCGTCTTGCCCCGCCAGCTCGGCCCGCCGTAGTACGCCGGCCAGAACGGCGCGCCCGCGGGCAGCACGGCGGCGGTAAGCAGGGCCCGGAACGCCGTGCCCAGCCGGCGTGCGAACCAGCGGTGGGCCCCGTAGATCGGGCGCGGGCGCAGGCCCTCGCGGCGCGCCAGCACGGCGAGCTCCTCGATGGGCAGCGCGCCGGCCTCTAGGCAGGTGCGGCCCGCCGCGGCCAGCGGCGCGCCGCTGGCCGCGGCCAGGACGGCTCGCTGGGAACGGGTCATGCGCGGGCCCCCCGGCTGCCGAACCGCTGCCCACTCCGGCGGGGTCGCCTGGGGTAGCGCTCGCGGTCTGATGTGGGCAGGCGGTGCGGGTCAGTCCTCGCGGCTGTATGCACTGAAGCCGGGCCGATAGCGCTTCTCGTCGATGAACTGGCGGATGCCCTTGCTGCGCCCGCTCTCTGGATCGGTGTGCTGCAACGCCACGCCCTTGGCCGCCAGGTACTCCTCGGCCTGCCAGTAGTCCATCGTGCGGCAGGTCTTGTACACCTCCTTGGCCGCGCGCAGGACGTGCGGGTTCTTGTCCAGCAGCTTCTGGGCGAGCTGGACCGTCTCCTCGCGGAGTTGGTCGCGCGGCACCGCCTTGGTCACCAGGCGCATCTCGGCCGCCTTGCGCCCATCGAACGGCTCGCCGGTCAGAATGTAGTACATCGCATCGCGGTAGGTCATGGCGTCGGCGAGCACGCGGCTCACCAGCCCACCGGGGAAGATCCCCCAGTTGACCTCGCTGAGCCCGAAGATGGCATCCTCGGCGGCGATGGCGAAGTCGCAGGCGATCAGCTGGGTGAACGCCCCGCCGAAGGCGTAACCGTTGACCATAGCGATGGTCGGCTTGGGGAAGGTGAACAGACGGTGCCAGCGCCACTGCTGGGCGGCGCGCGAGGCGCGGGCGCGCTCGGCCGGCTTGTCGTCCAGCTCGCGGAAGAACTCCTTGAGGTCCTGGCCAGCGCACCACGCCTCGCCGGCGCCGGTGAGCACCAGGACCTTCGTATCGGGGTCGGCCTCGAGCTGGTCGAGCACGTCGAGCATCTCGAAGTGCATGGTGGGGTTCATGGCGTTGCGCTTCTCGGGGCGGTTGAGGATCACCCAGGTGATGCCCTGCTCGTACTCGAGCTTCACGGTCTGGTAGGTGCGAGTGCCCTGTGCCACGTTGCTCCTCCCGGTCGCTCCAGTGGCTGGAATGTAGCCGCTGGACGCTATTAGATCGCGCCCTGGGCTGCGAGACTCTCCAGGGTGGACACATCATAGCCGAGCTGCGAGTAGATCGCGCGGTTGTCGCGCCCAGGCCACGGTGCTGGCCCGAGGGCATGTGGGCGCCCCAGTGCGGTGAGGATAGCACCACGCGGAATCGTGCGCCCGGTGCTGGGCTGCTGGGCCAGAAAGCCTCGCGCTAGCAATTGAACATCCGTGCGCAGATCCGCGACGGAAAGCACGGGGGCGGCCAAGAGCTGGTGTTCGTGCAAGGCGGCGACGAGCTCGTCGCGGGTCCGCTCACGTGTCCAGCGCTCGATGACCGCCCAGACGCGCGCGCGGTGCTGCCAGCGGGCGTGCTCCTGCCGCAGTGCGGGATCCGCCAGCTCCCGGTCCAGGCCCGTGGGGCGCAGCACTGCCAGCAGTCGCTCCCAGGCCGCCGGGGTGGCATCGACGCCGATCGACACGAAGCCGTCTCGACACGGGAATGTGCCCGAGATGGCTGTGGCCCCGCCGCGGTTGCCCGCTCGGCGTGTCCGCTCGCCCCGCAGCGTCCAGCGCAGCAGCACCTGGTCCAGGAGGTGCTGCAGTGCTTCCCGTAGGTTCACGGTCACTTGCTGTCCCCGCCCCGTCTGACGTTGCCAGACGAGCGCCGCGTAAGCGGCCGCTGCGACTTGCAAGCCGGCTGCGGCCAAGGCGGCGTGTCCGCCAGGCAACCGTGGCGGCCCATCGGGATCGCCAGCGATGGCGAGCACTCCAGAGCTGGCGCACAGCATGAGTTCCGC
>Ga0070737_10006078_pt1 | contig 11202 bp, 11 predicted proteins | sample Coa_R1_10_FD_66438 | JGI IMG/M metagenome (GOLD analysis project Ga0070737, IMG submission 66438) | Surface soil microbial communities from Centralia Pennsylvania, which are recovering from an underground coalmine fire - Coalmine... | ecosystem: Environmental > Terrestrial > Soil > Unclassified...
CTGGAAGGCGATCAGCCGAAAGTTCATGCCCACGCCGTTGTCGGCAGGCGTGATGGAACGACCCGCGGTGGGCATCTGCTTAAGGGCTGGGTCCGCCCAACTCTCGAAGTCATGGTCGTCGAGTCACCGGCTCATCTGCAACGCCAGCATGACGAGCGCTCCGGCTTAGCCCTGATCCGCCTCTAGCGTCAGAGCTTCCGACTCGCGTTCGCCCGGCTTTCCCCGATAGAATTCTTCAGCGCTCCGATGACGCTGGAACGCGTCATGCTCATTGCCCGGGTAGAAACCAGCAGTGGAGCGATTGATGAGGGCGTTGAGGAAACGGCAGTGTTAGATCAAACAGCGATGACGGCCGGTGCTTGCGAGCATGTCGTTCAGTTCTATGAGACCGACGAGTTTCTGGCCGACGCGGTCGGAACGTTCATGAGCGAGGGCCTTCGCGCGGGCGAAGCCGCGATCGTCTTCGCCACGCCGGCGCACCGGGCGGCAATTGCGAACCGGCTTCGACTCCACGGGTTTATCCCCGATCTTTTGCGAGCCGAGGGACGCTATCTGGAGGTGGACGCGGCCGAGGCGCTCTCGATGTGCCTCAGCGATGGCGCGCCCGATCAGGCTCGCTTCATCGAGGTCGTCGGTGACGTCCTGACCCATGTCGCGAACAGCGGCCGCCGTCCGCGAATCTTCGGCGAGCTAGTCGCGCTGCTCGTTGCCGAGGGAAACCATGCCGCGGCCTTACAGCTGGAGGAGTTCTGGAACGAGCTGCAACGGACGCAGAGCTTTTCATTGCTGTGCGGCTATCAGATGGACGGCTTCGTTGGGTCGAGTCTGGCCGATGCGCTTGACGACATCTGCGCGGCTCACTCGCACGTCGTTCCCGCTGAGAGCTACCCGGCGCTAGCTGATTCCGATGAGCGCCTGCGTGCCATTACGGCGCTCCAGCAGAAGGCGTCCTCGCTGGAGGCGGAGGTCGCCCAGCGCAAGGCGAGCGAAGCCCTATTGGCGGTTCAGAGTCAGGTGCTGGCCATGATCGCCGTCGGCAAGCCGTTGGTCGAGGTGTTGACGACGCTGGCCCGGATGATCGAAGAGCAAGCCGATGACGGCATTGTCTGCTCGGTGCTGGTGCGCGATCCGGAGCACCAGCAGTTCAACCTTGGCATCGCCCCCAGCCTCCCAGCCGCTTACATTGACACCCTCGCTCGGGCGCCGATCTCGGAGCCATATCTGGGACCTTGCGGCCGGGTCGCGCATCTTGGCGAGGAAGTCGTGTCGGCCGACATTGCCACCGACGAGCGCTGGCCGGAAGCGTGGCGGCAGCTGGCACTGAGCCATAATCTCCATACCTGCTACGCTACGCCGATCGTGGATGCCGGCGGCAGCGTGTTGGGTTCGTTCGGCATGTACTATCGCCGCCCGCACGAGCCAAAACCAGCCGACAGCCGGCTGGTGGAGACGGCCACCTATCTGGCCGCTATCGCCATCGAGCAACGTCAGACCGAGGTAGCCTGGCACCGCAGCGAGGAGATGACGCAGCGGGTGCTCGACAGCAGCGCCGACTCCATTAAGCTGCTCGATCTCGATGGCAATGTGCTCTACATGAGCCCCGGAAGCCAACGCCTGCTGGAGATCGATGACCTGGACCTCTACCTCCACCATTCCTGGCTCGACCTTTGGAACAGCGACGACCGGGAACGTGCGCGGGAGGCGATCGCGGCCGCCCGGGAAGGTCGTGTCGTTACCTTTGAAGGCTTTCGGCCGACGATGCGAGGCACCCCAAAGTGGTGGGACGTCCTGATCAGTCCGATTCACGACATCGACGGGCAGCCGGCGCAGCTCCTGGCGATCTCACGTGACATCACCGATCGGAAGCGATCCGAGCAGGCTCAGGCCGAGGCGCGCCGCCAGGCCGAAGCAGCGCTGGCCGCGGCCGAAGAGGCTGCCCGCTCCCGCGAGGAGTTCCTGTCGATTGCCTCCCACGAGCTGCGCAACCCGATCGCCACGATTTCTGGAACGGTGCAGTTGCTGCGCCGGGCTCGCGCCCTGGGCCGGTTGACCGACCAGCGCCTGGACACCTATCTCGAATCGCTCGACCGCGTCAGCAGCCACCTGGTGACGCTCACGAACGACTTGCTCGATGTGTCCCGCTTCCAGCGTGGCGCGCTTCCGCTTCGGCCGGCGTTGGTCGATGTAGCGGAGCTCTTACACGACATCGTCCAACGCTGTGAGTGGCCGGATCACCGGGTGATTTTGCGGGCCGATGACGGGCCACTGATGGCGGTAATCGATGTCGACCGGGTTCGGCAGGTAATCTCGAACCTGTTGTCGAACGCGGTCAAGTACTCACCAGCCGCCGATCAGGTGCGAGTCCGCCTGGAACGCGACGGAGACGGGATCCTGATCGAGGTCGCGGATGACGGCATCGGCCTGCCGCGTGGCGCGGCCGAGTCGATCTTCACTCCCTTCCAGCGTGCGCCGAACGCGGACCGGGCGGGCATCCCCGGGCTCGGACTTGGCTTATTCATCGCCCGGCGCATTGCCGAGCAGCACGGGGGCAGGTTGTGGGCAAGTAGCGGGGGAGAAGGCCACGGCACCACGATGTCCCTCTGGCTGCCGCGGCGGCTGATGGAGGCGGACGAGTCCTCGCCCGTGAGGGCGCTACGTGCCTGATCGTCGTGTCCTGGTGGTGGAAGATGACAACGATCTCCGCCGCTTTCTGGTTGATGCCCTGGTCGACGAGGGCCACGACGTTCGGGAGGCGGCAGGTGGCGCGGATGCGCTCGCGATTCTTGCGAGCTGGATGCCGGATCTGATTCTCCTCGACATCTCGATGCCGGGGATGGATGGGCGAACCTTCCGGGCCAGACAGCTCCGCTTGCCGCCGCCGGCTTCTCAGGTGCCGGTCGTCGTGGTAACCGGCGTCCATCACTACGCCGATCTCGTCGCCGAGCTGGGGGCGGCTGCCTTGCTCCGCAAACCGTTCGACCTCGACGCGCTCCTGGCTTTGGTCGAAGAGCTGCCGGCGACGGGCCAGGCGCCGACCGGCGCTGAGGGGTCACACCTGCCGAAGCCGGGATGGGCCTGACGGCTGCTACGCCCGGTATCCTGCCTGCGTTGCCCAGGGTTCATAACCCTGGGCTGACAAAACGAAGCCCACTTAAGGGGCTGAAGACATACGCATGGATGCTGCATTTACCTGTACCGCTGCGAACAAGACGTGTTCCCGGCGTCCCTTCAGTGGGCGCTTATGGTTAGCGTCGGCGTTCATGGTATTTGACGAAGTATCCTGATACTTCCTCGGTCAGGCATCATGCCGCTACCGCCCGGGCCTGAACGCCCGGGCTGACAATAGCGACCCCCTTCCGGGGGTCCAGACGGCAGAGCCGCCAGGAATACGGAGCCTCGAAGAGGCTCGCCAATGGTCAGCGCCGGCGTTTAGGCCGGCGCGACATCGGCACCGCGAATGCCAGAATGTTTTGTCAAACACCATCAACCCCGGGCTTACCCCGTCACGGCTGGCGCCACCTCATCACTGATCCGCTCGATCGTTGGTAGATCATACGGCTTGACTTGAATGTGACTGACGCCAAGCTCGACGTACGGGCGTAGCTGCCGGATTGCGTCATCCGATGTCGGCCCCAGGAGGTCGATGCCGCTGTCGCCGAGGCGGGCCGCGGCCTGGGCGTGGGCCGCCGAGTCGCTGGTCAGCCAGGCATGGACATAGACGGATCGGGTGATCTCATCGGGGTTCCGGCCGATCGCCTCGCATTCGCGCCGGAGGAGCGCGTCTCGCTGCCGGTAGCGGGCGTATGGACCGGCGGTGTTCCAACCATCCGCCAGTCGTGCGACCACCTTGAGGATCTTTTCGCCATGGGCGCCGATCATGATTGGCGGCGGCGGCTCCAGACGCGGCTCGCAGTTGGCCTCTTCGACCCGGTAGTAGCGTCCCTGATAGGTGGCTGGAGAGCCTGCCCAGAGCGTGCGTATCAGCTCGACCGCTTCGGCCAGCTGGGCAATCCGGACACCTGCCGGCGGAAAGGGGTAGTCGAAAGCTTGATACTCATCCTCCTGCCAGCCGGCGCCGATGCCGAGGATCAGCCGGCCGCCACTCAAGTAGTGTAGTGTCGCCGCCATCTTGGCCAGCAGACCGGGATTGCGGTAGCTCTGACCGAGCACCAGGGTGCCGAGCCGGTAACGAGAATACTCCCCGGCCAGGAAGGCCAGTGTCGTCCAGGCCTCCAGGGCGGGATTGGCGCCTTTCTGCAGATGATCCTCAGCCCAGAGGGCGGTGAAATGGTCGGATAGACGCGCGATCGCCTGGCGATTGAAGTCGAGAATGCCGGCCGGCTCCAGCGGCCGCCAGCCCGGTTGTAGGACCAACCCAAAGTCGACAGCCATCCCGTGTCTCCTTCCCCATGCACCTATCCAGTCCTCTGGCGGATTGACCGCGGCTCTGGGGCGCTATACCCCATCACCCCGTCACCACCCTTGTCAGCATGATACTATCGCCCCGTATGATGCGGATTTCAGTGGTTATCCTGAACCACAACCGGCCCGATCTGGTTCTCCGTTGCCTGGAACATATCGAACGAGCGGCCGCCCTCATCGCGGGGGCCGTCCTGGTCGATATCATCGTCGTCGACAATGCCTCGACCGATGGTAGTGCTGAGACGATCAAGATGGCCTACCCGCGGATCGCGGTCATCGAGTCTCCGGTCAACGGCGGTTATGCCTCCGGCAACAACCTGGCTCTGAAACGCATATTTCACGAGCTGCCGGCGGGAGCAGACTTACGCTCCCGGGCGGCGCTATTGCTCAACTCCGATTGTTTCCTCAATCCGGATGCCCTGGCCTATCTCAGCCGTTTTCTCGACCAGCATCCGGCCGCCGGCGTGGTGGGGCCGAAGCTGACCCTGGCCAGCGGCACGCTCGACCTCGCCTGCCGCCGCTCCTTCCCAACCCCGGCTAATGCCTTCTGGAAGCTGACCGGGCTGTCGCTCCTTTTCCCCGGCAACCGGAGGTTCGCGCGCTACAACCTGACCTATCGCGATCCGAACGAAACCTACGAGGTGGACGCCGTCTCCGGCGCCTGCATGCTCGTCCGCCTGGCAGCCGTCTATGATGCCGGGCTGCTGGACGAGGCGTTCTTCATGTATGGCGAAGACCTTGACTGGTGCTTTCGCATCAAGGAGGCCGGATGGAAGGTGTTCTATCACCCCAGTGCCCGGGCACTGCACGTCAAAGGCGCGAGCAGCTCGCGACGCAGCCAGCGGCTGATCTTCGAGTTCTACCGGGCGATGTACCTCTTCCATCGCAAACACTACTCTGCCGGAACCGCCGCGCCGCTCAACTGGCTCATTCTGGCCGGCATAATCTCGCGTGGGGCGCTCGCCCTTGCACGAAACTTGCTTCGCCCCGGCAGGATCAAGCGCTCGGCCTGATTTTCAGCTCAAAGGCACGGCTGCCGGGTCGGGCTATCGAGGGTAGGGAAGACGATTGATTCAGAAGACGGTATCGCCGCCGGCTCCGGGTGAGCGGCTGGCTGACGACGAGACTGAGCCGGTTTCCCTCCTCGTGCAGACCAAGCTCATCACGCCGACGGCGGCTCATTCGAACGATGAGCTGTTCGTGGCGCCCGGCCGAGCCGGACTGGCCGTCAAGCGGCTCGTCGATATCACCGTGAGTCTGGCCGCGCTCGCTGTCTGCGCGCCACTGATGGCGCTGCTGGCCGCCATCATCAAGCTCGACTCGCCAGGTCCGGTGCTCTACGTCCAGGAGCGGGTGACGCGCGGTGGGCTCCGCTTCCGGCTCTTGAAGTTTCGGTCGATGCCGGTCGACGCCGAAGACTCCACCGGCCCGGTCTGGGCCGTGCCGAATGATCCTCGCCTGACCCGGGTTGGGCGCGTCATGCGGCACTACTCGCTCGACGAGCTGCCGCAGTTCGTCAACGTGCTGCGCGGCGAGATGAGCGTCGTCGGCCCGCGCCCCGAGCGCCCCTATTTCATCGAGCAGTTTCAGGCCACGGTGCCGAACTACCTCGCGCGCCAGCAGACCAAGGCCGGCATCACCGGCTGGGCTCAAGTTCATGGACTGCGCGGCAACACCTCGATCGAAGAGCGGGCTCGCTATGACCTCTACTACGTCACCCACTGGTCGCTGCTGCTCGACCTGCGCATCATGGTCCTCACGCTCACCCGGATGTTCCACGATGACAATGCATACTAGAGTGGCATGTAGCTACATTCGTAGCTACAATTAGTCATGGAGTTCGAATGGGACCCGGCGAAGCGTGAAGCTAACCTTGCCAAGCACAGGATCGACTTTATTCAGGCGAGTGAACTCTTCGACGGCCGCCCGGTCTGGACCGCTCGGAGCACGTACTCCGATGAAGCCCGTTATTTGACAACCGGCGTGATCGAGGAGCGATTCGTCAAGGTCGTCTGGACTCGGCGAAACCAGGCGATACACATTATCTCAGCCAGGAGGGCCCGCGATGGGGAACGACGAGCATACCATACGCTATTCGGTTGATGACATCGAGACATTACTACGCCATGGAGAGGATCGGACCAACTGGTCGCTCGTCGACGATCAGTCGGAGGCCGAGCTCGAAGCAAACATCGATGTCGGCGAGGAAGGCGAGATCGACTTGAGCACCATCGAGATAGGCATTCCCGGCCCGAAGCGCCAATTGACGGTTCGCTTCGACGTCGAAGTTATCGAATGGTTCAAAGCTGAAGGTCCTGGGTATCAGACGCGCATGAACGCGGTGCTGAAGCGTTATGTTGCTGCTCAGCGTCGACATCGCCACATCAAGTCGACTCACTGAGGTCCGTAAGCGTATGTTCCGCATTCTTAGCTGAGGTCATTAGCCATATTACGAGCATGGGGGGCCTGTGATGCGGATCAAGGTCACGATGCACGAGGCGAAGACCAACCTATCGTGGCTGGTGGTCCAAGCCGAAGCGGGTGAGGGGGTCATCATCACTCGGGCGGGCAAGCCGGTCGCCAGGTTGGTACCGGCTCGCGCGATCCGCGAGCCGGGCTCGGCGCGGGGAGCGATTTGGATCGCACCCGATTTCGACGCGCCGCTACCCGAGCAGGTTCTTGCCGGGTTCGAGGGAGAGAGCGAAGACGCTAGTTCGTGCGGTAACTCCTAGACACTCATTTAGCAACGATCCGATCCCCCCGGCTATCGGCCTCACCCTCACTCGCATGTTCCACGATGACAATGCATACTAGCTGATCGTCGGCAGCAGGTTGCTTGCCTGATGGGAGACGTCGGGCTAACCCGAGCTTTCGTCCTGTCCTGCCTGCCCATGGCGACATGCCCATTTGCCGGTTGGCCGTCCCCTCGACGGCGCCGACAATCGTTTCAGGATGCTCGGTATCCTGGTCCTCCGGCTCAGAGGACCGCTCGATTTGGACAGAGGGGATATAACCGCGTGGGTTCAACCACTACGACGATCGGCGATCGCCGGCAACCAGAAGCGAGTGATCGCCGATGATCGATCCTTCATTGTGGCTCGCCGTCCTGGCCTTGCTGGTCATGGCGGTCTGGCTGCTCCACCATCTGAAGTCTCGCCGAAGCGCGACCGTGACCCCCTGGCACTTCCCGGAGGGGAGACCCAGCAAGGTGCTGATCCTCTCGGCTGGGATGGGAGGCGGTCACAACGCCGCTGCTCATGCCATCGAGACGGATCTGGTTGCCCGGGGTCATCAGGTGGTCCTGGCGGACGGGCTCAAGCAGATGAGCCCGGCGATGGAAGCCGTCATGCGCCGGAGCTACCTCTTCCAGCTACGCCACGCTCCCTGGAGCTACGACCTCCTCTTCCGGCTGGCCAGCCTGCGGCTCGTCTCCGATTTTCTCCGCTATCTCCAGGGCCTGCTCTACGGTGGGCATCTCACCCGTGAGATCGCTCGCGAAGAGCCCGACCTGATCGTGTCGACCTACCCGCTCGTCACTGCGGCGCTCGGCTACCTGCGCCGCACCGGCCGCTTGAACGTCCCGGTTGTAGCGGTCGTCTCCGACTATGGCATCCACCCAATGTGGATCGCCCGGGGCGTCGATCGCAGCCTGGTCGTCTCCCGTCAGTCCTACGATCTGGCGGCCGAAACGGGTTCAGCGGTGTCGATCGTCCGGCCGCTGGTCGCTCCCGAGTACCACCACTGTTGCGGCCGCAACGTCGCTCGCCGGGAGCTCGGCCTGCCCGAGGATGCCTTCATAGCGCTGGTCGTGGGCGGCGCCTGGGGTGTTGGCAATTTGGTGGGGGTCGCCGAGCGCGTGTTGGCAACCGGGGCGCGAGTGGTGGTGGTTTCCGGCCGCAACCAGGATCTGCACCGGCAGCTGGAGCAGCGCTTCGGAAACGATCAGCGGGTAACGATCTTCGGCTGGACGAACCAGATGCCCCGCTTGCTCGCCGCCGCCGACTGCCTCATCCAGAACGCCGGCGGGATCACCTGTCTGGAAGCGATCGCGACCGGCACGCCGATCATCTTTTTCGATACGATCGCCGGTCATGGCCGGCTCAACGCTCAGATGATGGAGTCGGCCGGCGCGGCGTCCTGGGCACGCTGCGAGGGTGACTTCGCCAGGCTCCTGGTTGGGGCCGCCACCGGCGCGGCGCCACTCAAGCCCGCCCGTCCGGAGCCGGCGGTCGACGCGGCCGAGGCCGTGCTCAATACCCGGCCGGTGGCTCCTCGGCCCGCCTATCCAGGACGGCATACGCTGCCTCGGCCGCGCGCCGCCTTTAGCCTGGCCGCGGTCATGGCCACCATCGCCGTGCTCAGCTTCTCTCAGCTCGGCGTGGCGCTGGCCAGCAGGAGCTTCGACATGGATCTGCCGGGCTCGGCCCATCCAACCGGACTGGCAGGTGTCGCGGTCGAGGTGAGTGATCCGCAGGTCGCGACGGCGATCGAGCGCCAGATCGTTACCGAACGGCTGCCGATAACCATATTCGCCGAGTCGAGCGCCGTTCCCGGCTTATACGCCTCGTCTTGGGCGACGTTTGGTGTCGCCAGCGCGTCGAGCCGCCTCGCCTGGGTCGATCCGATCAAGGTGCGAAGTGTCGCGCTATCGACGGCCGAGGCGATCGAGTCACAGACCGGCGCTCGTGCTTCGTATTTCCTTCCCGCTTCGCACGAGCGCAATCTGGCGACGATGCTGGCGCTGCGCAACGACGCTCAGATGGTAGTCGTGACTCAGCGCTGGAATGCCGACCAGGACCAGATCAAGGCCGGGCTGATCGTGATCCACACGGCGGGACTCACGCCGGCTCAGGCCGTGCAGCGGTTGTCGCAGGCATTGGCCACGATTCAGCAGGAAGGACTGCAATGCGTGCCACTGTATCAACTGTCGTCTTAGGGTCGGTGGCGGCGGTGGTCGCCAATAGCGTCCCGGCGAGCGCGAATACGTCCTTTGGCGGTGGGCTCTTTCCGACCTACAAGCAGCTGCCGGTCGAGCATGCCGTTGGGCTGACCTTTGACGACGGGCCCGGCCCCGGAACCGAGGAGTTCCTGAAGACGCTCGACGGCCTGGGAGCCAAGGCCACCTTCTTTGTCACCGGCGAGCAGGTAGCCGAGACGCCTTCACGTCTGAAAGAGATTATGGCCGCCGGCCATGAAGTTGGGCTCCACTGCTACCGGCACCGCAACCACCTGCGGCTGGCGCCCTGGCAGGTGACCAACGATATCCGGCGCGCCCGCGCCGTGGTCGAGGACGTGACCGGACGGCCGATCCAGCTCTATCGCCCCCCCTATGGCGTCTTCAGTCTCGGCTCCTGGGTCGAGTCGGGCCGGCAGGGCTGGGAGCGTATCCTCTGGGCACGCTGGGGCCGCGATTGGGAGGAGCAAGCCACGCCGCGCTCGATCGCGGGACTCATCGGCTATCCCAACCCCGGCGACATCCTGCTGCTGCACGACTCCGACCGCTACTCGGCGCCGGACTCCTGGCGCCGGACACTGGCTGCCTTGCCGATCATCGCCGAACGTCTGGAGCGCACCGGCCTGGTCGCGCGTCCAGTCGGTGAGCTGCTGGGGATCGGCGCCGCCTGATCATGCTTCTCGGACTGCTGCTCGTGCTCGCCGCGACAATCGCCTACAACGGCTCGGCGATCTTGCTGGCGATGGCGGCTCGGGCTCGTGGCGGCGACAGTGGCGCCGGGCTGCTGGCGACCTCGATGACCGAGCTGAGCGGGGCAATTGGGCTCGGCTTGACCCTGGCCGGCTGGGGGCTGGAGCTGTTGGCACTCACCCGTGTCTCGGTAACGGTCGACAAGCTTGGCCTGACGTTGGGGTTTCCAGTCTTGCTCGCTCTGGCCGCCTGGAGGCTCAACGAGCGCATCGGCTGGCGGGAGGTGCTCGGGCTGCTGGCGATCGGCGCCGGCATGCTGGTGATCGCCTTCTTGCCGATGCACCGCAGCGGTGTCAATCCGTCGTGGCGAAGCTGGGTGCTGCTGGCCGCGCTCTTGCTCCCTGGCGTCTTGATCGCGTTGCTGGTTCGTCTAACCGAGGTAAACCGGCCGTGGATGGCGATGGTCAAGGCGGGCGGTGCTGGACTTGGCTATAGCCTGAGCGGGCTCTTGACCAAAGGGATCGCCGATCGGCTCCAGCACGGATCGTACGCCGGGGTTGCCGTGCTCCTGCTCGCGGCGGGAATCGCCGGTGCGCTTGGCTTCGTCTGCGAGCTGGAAGCGTTGCAGATTGGCCGGGCCAGCGCCGTCGTGCCGATCGTGGCGGCCCTACAGACGGTCGTGCCGATTTTGCTGGCTCCCATAATCTTTCACGAGCAGTGGCCGGCAGGCTCCTTGCGGCAGATCCTTTTTGCCGGCTGCCTCTGCTTGAACGTCGGCGGGGTAATCGTGCTGGCGCGTATCACCAGCCGGATCGAAGGAGAAGCCACCGGTCAGACGAGCCTCCCGGTGGCGAGCTGAGCATTACTCCTCCTGCATTGGAGCTTGCGCGCTCCAGAGGCGCAGGCCAAGCGGTACCAGGGCGATCGCCAGACCCAGGAAGCCGACGGCTGAGATTGCTAGATAGCCTGAGATGAAGCCGAAGGGGAGCAGGCAGGTACCGCCGAGGGCGGCCGCCCGCCACTTCGGGAGAGTGCCAGCCTTGTAGGCGGCGATGCCGAGGAGAATGAAGCCGATGACCAGCGCCGGGCCGGAGACGTTCATGATCACCGAGGGAATGCGTTGAGCGGTGTCGATG
>Ga0070737_10006079_pt1 | contig 11202 bp, 7 predicted proteins | sample Coa_R1_10_FD_66438 | JGI IMG/M metagenome (GOLD analysis project Ga0070737, IMG submission 66438) | Surface soil microbial communities from Centralia Pennsylvania, which are recovering from an underground coalmine fire - Coalmine... | ecosystem: Environmental > Terrestrial > Soil > Unclassified ...
TGGTGCAGCGCGGCGCCCTCGTCGCGCAGGTGCGAGGCGTAGCAGCCGTCGTAGTCCGCCGCCGCCCGGCAGATCTCGATGAGCTCCTCGGTGGACGCGTAGCTGCCCGGCGGGTAGATCAGCGCGGACGCGATGCCGAGCGCGCCGTCGGCCATCTCCTCGGCCACCAGGCCGCGCATCCGGTCCACCTCGGCGGGCTCGGCCGCCCGGTTGCCGTAACCCACCACGTTGGCCCGGATCGTGCCGCCGCCGAGGAAGGACGCCACGTTCTGGCTGGTGCCGTTCTTCTCCACGTACCGCAGGTACTCGCCGAGCCGGGTCCAGCGCACCTCCAGCGGGTCCAGGCTCTCCGCCAGCTCGGCTCGCATCGGCGGGGTGAGCGGCCCCATCGAGCTGCCCTCGCCGAAGATTTCCGTGGTCACGCCCTGGGTGAGCTCGCCCAGCGAGCGCGGGTCACGCAGGATGCTCGCGTTCGAGTGGCTGAGGATGTTGACGAAGCCGGGGCACACCGCCCGCCCGGACGCGTCGATGACCACCGCGGCCTCCGGCGGATCACCCTGGCTGCCCGGCGGCCGGGGGACTACCTCGGCCACCCGGTCACCCACGACCGCCACGTCGGCCGGGACCGGGCCGCCGCCCAGGCCGTCGTACACGTCGCCGCCCGTGATCAAGACGTCCCGCATCAGCGCCCTCTCAGCCGGTTGTCGAATGCGTCCCGCAGGCTGTCGCCCACGGCGTTGAACGCCATGACGGTGAGCACGATCGCGATCCCCGGCGGGTAGATCAGCCACCAGGCGCCCGCGTACACGTAGGTCAGCCCGGAGGACAGCATCTGCCCCCAGTTCGCGGCCGGCGGCTGGATGCCGAGGCCGAGGAAGCTCAGGCTGGCCAGGGCCACGATGGCGTCGGCCACCTGGAAGGTGGCGTTGACCATGATCGTGCCGATGGTGTTCGGCACGATGTGCCGCGCCACCATGCGCCGCCGGGAGCCGCCCATGCCCCGCACTGCCTGCACGTAGTCCCTGGTCCGCAGGCTCAGCGTCTCCGCCCGCACCAGCCGGGCCGGCACCAGCCAGGCCACCAGCCCGATGACCAGGATCATCAGCGGCACGTTGGCCTGGAACACGGTGAACAGGTAGATGAGCAGGAACAGCGTCGGGATGGCCAGCAGCGCGTCCACCGCTCGCATCATGATGCCGTCCACGATGCCGCCCACGAAGCCGGAGATCGCGCCGTAGGCCACGCCGATGAACGTGGCCACCAGGGCCGCCGCCAGGCCCACCTCCAGCGAGGTCTGCCCGCCCAGCATGAGCCGGCCGAGCTCGTCGTAACCCACGTCGTCGGTGCCCAGCGGATGCGCCGAACTGGGCGGTTTCAGCGATCCTGGCAGGTTCGTGGTCACCTGATTGGTGTGGTAGAACAGCGGCCCGAGGAACGAGAACGCGGCCATCAGCACGATGAAGACCAGCCCGATCACGGCGGACTTGTTCTCCACGAACGTCGCGGCGGCCAGCCGCCACGGGTTCCCCGCCGGGGTGGTGATCTCCTGGCCCGGCGTCACCTCCGGCTCCAGCCCGGCCGCCACTTGACTCATGTCAGGCCGCCCGGTACCGGACGCGTGGGTCGGCGACCGCGTAGGCCAGGTCGGCCAGCAGCGAGCCGGCCACCGTGGCCACCGCCACCACGATCGTGACCCCCAGCATCGTCGGGTAGTCCTTGGCGATCGCGGCGTTCCAGAACAGCAGGCCCATGCCCGGGTAGTTGAACACGGTCTCGGTGATCAGCGCCCCGGACAGGATGCCCGGCAGGCTGAGCCCGAGCAGCGTGATCAGCGGGGCCAGCGCGTTGCGGAACACGTGCTTCCACAGCACGATGCGTTCCTTGACCCCTTTCGCCCGCGCCGTGCGCACGTAGTCCTCGGCCAGCTGGTCCAGCATGGACGAGCGCATGTACCGGCTGAACGAGGCGATGCTCACCAGCGCCAGCGTGATGACCGGCAGCGCCAGCCCGGCCGGATGCGCCAGCACCTGGACGGCGGCGCCCTGCGGCGCCGCGGGCGGGAACACGTGGATCCGCACCGCGAGCAGGTCGATCAGGGTCAGCCCGAGCCAGAACGTCGGCGTCGAGTAGAACAGCAGCGACGCCCCGGTCAGCGTGTAGTCCGACGGGTGGTTGCGCCGCACCGCCTGCAGCACGGCCAGCGGGAGCGCCACGATCAGCGCCACGATCGTCGACAGGCCCACCAGGACCACCGAGGCCGGCAGGTCCTCGCCCAGCAGCGCGGCCACCGTCTGGTTCTGCTTGTAGGAGAAGCCCAGGTTCCCGTGCAGCAGCCGGTCGAGGTAGTCGAAGTACTGGACCACCAGCGGGTGGTTGTACCCGTTCTCCTGGTTGAAGGCCGCGATCTGGGCGCTGCTGGCGTGCACGCCGAGTATCGCCCGGGCCGGGTTGCCCGGCATCAGGTGCGCCTCGAAGAACGTGATGAACGTGACCGCGACGATGACGATGACGCCCTGGCCGAAGCGGCGGACCGTGTACCCGATCACGGCCAGCTCCCGGGCCGGGCCCGCTGCCCGGTCGGCCTGAGGCCCAGGGCCGTCACCCGGAGAAGCTCCAGTTCTGCGGGAACGTGTCCTGGAACGGGTTGTCCTGGTCGTCGGTGAAACCCTTCAGGTTCTTCAGCACGACCTCGTACCCGGGCTGCTGCCACGGCATCCAGATCATCGGCAGCTGCTGGGCGATGTAGTTCTCGTACTGGTCGAACGGCGCCGAGCTCGGCGAGTACTCGGTCTCGTTGATCAGCTTGTCCGCCTCGGCGCTGCTGTAGTTGCCCTGGCCGTTGGCCCCGGTGTTGAAGAAGCCGTTGCCGGTCGGGTACACGAGCTCCGTGGTGCCGCCGTACATGACCCCGTCCCAGTTGCAGGCCGATGTGCCGGTCTTGCAGACCCCGGTGATCCCGGTGATCTCATTGAACTCGCCCTCGCTCAGATTCACCGCGACCCCGGCCGAGCGGGCCGCCGACTGGAACGCCTGCATCATCACGCTGTAGTCCTCGTCACCGTTGGCGTACACCACCCGGAACGACAGCGCCTTGCCCGCCTTGATGCCGGCCCCGCACTCGCCGGCCGCGGTGCCTGGCTTGGTGCACGTGTCGGTGCCGCCCGGGTGGACGGTCCAGCCGTGGCTGCGCAGCAGGCTCTCCGCCGCCGGCACGCTGAACGGGTAGGGGTTGCTCTTCTCGTAGGAGGTGACGTACGGGCTGGACGGCGCCAGCGGCACCGGGCCGTAGGTCGGTGTCGCGTCGCCGTTGTAGGCGTACTTCACGTCCTGCGGCTGGTTGACCAGGTGCTGCAGCGCCTGCCTGATGTAGAGCTGGCGGAACAGCGGCCCCGCGGACGGGCTGTTGAAGTTGATGACGATGTAGTTGATCGCGTACAGGTCCGGCTTGAAGGCCCGGTAGCCGAGCCGCTCCAGCGCCGAGACCTCCTTGTTGTCCTGGGTCGGGACGAACCCGTACGCCAGCCCGGTGCCGGCCAGCAGCGAGTTGAACTGGGTCGTGTCGGAGGTGAACGGCCGCTCGACCAGCTCCTTGATCGTGGGCTTGGGCGTCCCCGAGTAGTGCGGGTTGGGCACCAGGTCGATGTCACCCCTGGTGGAGAACGTCTTGAGGCGGAACGGCCCGTCCACCACCTGCCAGAGCGGGTTGGACGCGTAGGTGTTCACCGAGTGCGACTGGCCGACCAGGTAGCTGAACACCTTGACCGCGCCCGCGTGTGTCTCGTCGTAGTTGCCGACCGAGGTCTTGTCCCAGGCCTGCTGCGGGAAGGCCATCAGGTCGGTCAGCTCGTTGGTGGAGTACCAGGTGGGGTTGAAGGCCTTGGTCAGCGTGAGCCGGATGGTGTCCGCGTTCGGGGTCGAGAAGCTCTTCACGTTGTCCGGGAACTCACCCGGCGTGTAGAAGCCGGAGTAGGTCTTGTCGGCCACGTACAGGTTGTAGAAGAAGGACACGTCCCGGCTGGTCACCGGCTTGCCGTCGGACCAGTTGAAGTGCTTCAGCGTCAGCGTCACGACCTTGTCGCCGTCGCTGTACATCGGCTGGTTGGCCAGGCTGTCCTCGGGGTCGTAGCCGAACCCGTCGCTCGCGTCGCCGCCGTAGGACAGCACGGGCACCCACATCTGGTTCTGGAAGTCCTGCTCGTTGAACGGGGTCACCTGGGCGCCGGTCACGATCGGGAAGATGTCGTCCGCGGTTCCCCCGAGCACGGGCACGATGGCAACGTCCGACTTCGCGGTGGAGTTCTCCGTCTGGCTGCCCGATCCCGCGCAGGCGGTCAGCCCGGCCGCGCCCAGACCGATGGCGGCCGCGGCGGCAAGGACCCGCAGTCTAACCGGGAACATACGTGTGCCTCCTGTTCGAATTCATGCCGCTTGAGCTGCCCCAGGCCAGCATCCTGCTTGTTTAACATGTTTCGGGAATAAGGGTCAATCTTGTTGACTGAACGGAAACATTCACACATCATCGTCTCCGGAGGTGGGCGGTGAGCGAACCCCCGGGGCCGCTGGCGTCCGGGCTGTCGGAGCGGATCCGGCAGCACCTGAGCGTGCTGTCCCCGTCCGAGCGCCGGGTGGCCAGGGCCCTGCTGGCCGGCCCGCCCACAATCGGCCTGGAGTCCTCGGTCCGGCTGGCCAGGCACGCCGGGGTCAGCGGCCCGACGGTCAGCCGTTTCATCGCGCAGCTGGGGTTCGCCAACTACGGCGCCTTCCAGCGCGCCCTGCACGACGAGATCACCGCCCGGGTGATGTCACCCGTGGAGGTGTACCGCGAGCACAACGCCAGCCGCAGGCAGGTCGCGGCGGCCAGGTTGCGGCTCGGCCAGCCCGGTCACCTCGGGCCCGGCGACCTGCTCAGTTCCAGCGGTGCCACGCTGGCCGAGTCCGTCACGGCCACGCTGCGCGACCTCGACCCCGGCGAATTCGCCCGGGCCACTTCGCTGCTCGCCGACGAGAGCCGCCACGCGCTCGCCGTGGGCGGCTGGTTCAGCCACGTGCTGGCCGACCACCTGGCCGGCGTGCTGCGCCAGATCCGCCCCCGCATCCGGTCCGTCCCGCCGATCCCGAGCGAGCGCACCGCCGCACTGGCCGACCTGCGCAAGAAGGACACGGTCGTGATCTTCGACTTCCGCCGTTACGAGCGCGACACGCTGGAGTTCGCCCGCGCCGCGCGTGCCGCCTCGGCCCGGATCGTGCTGCTCACCGACCCCTGGCTGTCCCCGGTGGCCGAGATCGCCGAGGCGGTGCTGCCGGCTCAGGTGTCCGGCCCCGCACCGTTCGAGAGCCTCACCCCGACGCTGGCCATCGTCGAGACCCTGATCACCGCCGTCACCGAGACCCTGGGCGAGGATGGCGCCCGCCGGCTGGAGCGGTTCGGCCGCATGGCCGAGCCCTGGGTCCGTCACCGCCCCGGCGAAGCCTGAAGCGCCCTTCTGCCCACCTCCGCCACGGAGCAATAGATCCCCCCCAAAAAATGAGGGGGAGAAGGTGGGCATGTGATCAGGAGGGTGAGGAGGCCCAGCGCCTGATCTGGTCGATACGCGCCTGGATCTGGCCGGCGGTGGCCTCGGGCAGCGCGGGCCCGCCACAGGCCCGGCGCAGATCGGCGTGGATCATGCCGTGCGGCTGGCCGGTGCGGTGGTGCCAGGCTCCGATCAGGCCGTTCAGTTCCTTGCGCAGCGCGGCCAGCGACTCCCTGGTGGTGGCCGGCTGGGCGGTGGCTGACTGGGGCGGGACCTGACCGGCCCGGACCGGCAGGCCGGCGGCGCCGCCCGCCGTCCGTCCCGTCTTCGCGGCCTTGGCCTGCCGCTTGGCCTGGTCGGCCTTCCGCTGCCGCAGCAGCATCGTGACCTGCTCGGGGGCCAGCAGCCCGGGCAGCCCGAGGAACTCCTCCTCCTCGGCCGAGGTGCCGAACTCACCGCCGTCGTACAGCGCCCGGTCGAAGTGGGCCGAGGCTTCCAGCGGGAGGAAGGCGGGCTCGTCGAACGTGCCGGGGGTGTCCCGCTGGCGCTGCGCCTCGGCGAACTCCTGCTCCTCGGCATCCTCGCCGCGGGCCGCCAGCACGTGATCGCGTTCGGACTCGAGTTCCGCGGCGAAGCCCAGCAGCGTCGGGATCGACGGCAGGAACACCGACGCGGTCTCCCCGCGCCGTCTGGCCCGGACGAACCGGCCCACCGCCTGAGCGAAGTACAGCGCCGTGCTCACGCTGGTGGCGTACACCCCGACGGCCAGCCGCGGGATGTCCACGCCCTCCGACACCATGCGCACCGCGACCATCCACCGGTCGTACGTGGCCGCGAAGTTGGCGATCTTGCGGCTGGCCGTGGGCTCGTCGGAGAGCACCACCACCGGCCTGGTGCCGGTGACCCGGCGCAGCAGCGCCGCGTAGGCCCGGGCCGACTCGTGGTCGCTGGCGATCACCAGCCCGGCCGCGTCCGGCATCCCCCGGCGCACCTCGGTGAGCCGCCGGTCGGCCGCCTCCAGCACCCGGGCGATCCATTCCCCCTCGGGGTCCAGCGCGGTCCGCCAGGCCTGGGCGAGCTGGTCGGGGGTCATCGGTGCGCCGAGCGTGCCGGTGACCTCGTCACCGGCCCTGGTCTGCCAGCGCATCTCACCCGAATACGCCAGGAAGATCACCGGCCGGACCACGCCGTCATCCAGCGCCGGCCCGTAACCGTACACGTAGTCCGACGAGCTGCGCTTGCTGCCGTCGGGGCCCTCGATGTAGGTCACGAACGGGATCGGGTTCGTGTCGCTGCGGAACGGCGTGCCGGTCAGGCCGATCCTGCGCCGGGCCGGCTCGAACGCCTCACGGACGGCGTCGCCCCAGGACAGCGCGTCCCCGGTGTGGTGGATCTCGTCGAACAGCACCAGCGTGCGGCGGTTCTCCGTGCGCTGCCGGTGCAGCGCCGGGTGCGCGGCCACCTGCGCGTAGGTCACCGCCACCCCGGTGAAGTCGGCCGAGGCCCGGCCCTGCGCGTTCCGGTAGGCCGAGTCCAGCGCGATGCCCAGCCGCTGCGCGGCCTGCGCCCACTGGTGCTTGAGGTGCTCGGTCGGTGTGACCACGGTCACCGCGGCCACCTCCCGGCGGGCCAGCAGTTCGGCCGCCAGCGTCAGCGCGTACGTGGTCTTGCCCGCGCCCGGCGTGGCGACCAGCAGGAAGTCCCGGCGGGGCAGCCGGAAGTACTCCTGGAATGCTTCTTTCTGCCAGCCCCGCAACGGGGCGAGCAGCTCCGGTCTGGCGAGCGTTCCCGGCGAAATGGGGCCATCCTGCGTCGCGGTCACGGGGGAACTCACAAGGTCGAGAGGCTACCAGCGTGGGTAGCCTGATGTCGGGAACAGCACGCGGGCGTCCACGCGGAGGCAGCCGATGAGCCCACCGGAAGCGGACCGGGAACCCGGCGCGGCCGCGGCGGAGGTGCTGGCCCCTGAGGCCGGGCTGCTGGCCCGGCTCGATCCCGCCGATTTCGGCGAAGCCCTGCTGGCCGTGCTGGCCCGCTCGGCCGGGCGCCCGGCCGAGGTGGCCGGTGCCTGGCTGCGCTTCGGTGCCGCGCTGGCGCAGACCGGGCAGGCGGCGACCGCCCGCTGGCTGGGCGTGCCCGCCGGCCCGCCGGTGCCGGTGGAGGCCAGGGACCGCAGGTTCGCCGACCCGGCCTGGGAGGGTAACCCGGCCTACTTCGCGCTGCGCCAGGCCTACCTGGCCAGCCGGCGGCTCGGCGAGCAGGTGCTGGCGGCCGGCCGTGGTCACGCGTTAGACGACCAGAAGGCCGCGCTGGCGGCGGGGTTCGTGTTCGACGCGCTGGCCCCGGTGAACTTCCTGCCCACCAACCCCGCCGCGGTCAAGAAGGCGCTGGACACCGGCGGTGCCAGCCTGCTGGCCGGCGCCCGCAACATGGTCGATGACCTGCTGCACAACGGCGGCCGCCCCCGCCAGGTGGACACCACACCGTTCGAGCTGGGCCGCAACCTGGCCGCGACGCCGGGCCAGGTGGTGTTCCGCAACGAGCTGATGGAACTGATCCAGTACGCGCCGGCCAGCCGGCGGGTGCGCACGGTGCCGCTGCTGGCCAGCCCGCCGTGGATCAACAAGTACTACGTGATGGACCTGGCGCCGGGCCGCAGCTTCATCGAGTGGGCCGTGAAACACCGGCGCACCGTGTTCGCGATCTCCTACCGCAACCCGGACGCCTCGATGAGCGGCGTCACCCTGGACGACTACCTGATCGGTGGCCCCCAGGCCGCGCTGGACGTGATCGGCGACATCACCGGCTCGGACACTGCCGACATCGCCGGGCTGTGCCTGGGCGGTGCGCTGACCGGGATGCTGGCCGCCTGGATGGCCGCCTCCGGCGACGGCAGGCTCGGCACCCTCACCCTGCTGAACACGCTCCTGGACTACAGCGAGCCGGGTGTGCTCGGCGCGTTCACCGGCGAGCGGACCGTGGCCAGGCTGGAAAAACAGATGGCCGAGACCGGGTTCCTGGACGGCGCGCAGATGGCCGGCACCTTCGACGTGCTGCGGGCCAACGATCTGATCTTCAGCTACGTGGTGTCGAACTGGCTGATGGGCCAGTCGCCACCGGCCTTCGACATCCTGGCCTGGAACGCCGACAGCACCCGGATGCCGGCCGCCATGCACTCGTTCTACCTGCGCTCCCTCTACGGCCGCAACGAGCTGGCCCGGGGCGAGCTGGAGCTGGCCGGCCAGCGGCTTTCGCTGGCCGGCATCAAGGCGGACGCGTACGTGGTCGGCGCGATCAACGATCACATCGTTCCGTGGGCCGCGTCCTACCAGGCCACCAACCTTCTGGGGGCCACCGTCCGGTACCTGCTATCGAGCGGAGGGCACATCGCCGGCATAGTCAACCCGCCTTCGCCCAAGGCCTGGTATGAGGTGATCGACGGCGACGCGGCCAGCCCCGCGGACCCGGCCGCGTGGCGGGCCGCCGCCACCCGTCACCAGGGCTCGTGGTGGGAGGACTGGGTGACCTGGGCGGACCGGCGGGCGGGCAAGCTCACCGACCCGCCGCCAATGGGCAGCCAGCGGTACCCGGCGATCGCGGACGCGCCGGGCAGCTACGTCCGTGGCTGAACCGGCGCGAGACCGCAATAGGCTGCCGGGCATGGCGATTTCCGGACTGCGTCCCACGACCGAGTACGTCGCTACCCCGGAGCTGGTCAGGCTGCGCGTCCGGGCGGAGGACCTGGCCCAGGCCAGGGACTGGGACGGCCTGCTCGCCCTGCGCCCCGAACTGGAGCGGGACACCGAGCTCTGGCCCGACCTGTGGGGCCCGGGCTGCGCCATCGCCGCGCAGAAGATGGGTGACGCCGGGGCCGCCGACCTGCTGATCCGGCTGGTCGACGACGGGTTCTGCCAGCCGGAGATCTTCGAGGGAGAGCTGGAGGCGGCATTCGCCACCGACCCGCGCTGGCCGCAGATCGTGGACCGGATGACGCTGAACGTGCCGCCCTCCCCACTGACGCTGTCCGCCTGGCCGGTGCTGGCTCCCTCGGCGCCGCTGGGCCTGCTGGACCTGCCGGGCCGGGCCGCCGAGCTGCGCGCCCAGCTGCCCGCGCCGGACGCGAGCGCCTGGCAGACGGCCCGCACCACGCTGGACTGGGTCACCCACCGGTGGAAGCACGCGAACGCGCACATGGAGATCGACGACGCGGTGGAGTGCCTGCGCCGGGTGGACGAGGGCCAGCGGTTCGCCTGCATCGAGTACTCGCTCGTGCTCAGCCAGGCGCTCAGCGCGCTCGGCATCCCGGCCCGGCGGCTGTGGGTGTACCAGGACCAGTACCAGGTGGGCGTCGGCCGGGCGCACGTGGTGTCCGAGGCGTGGATCGATGACCTGAACCGGTGGGTCGTGCTGGACGGGCAGAACGGGCTCTACTGGACCGGGGAGGACGGCGCGCCGCTCGGCGCCGTGGCGCTGCGGGAGGCGGTCAGATCGGGCGCGTCCTGGCCGGCCTTCGTGACGTTCCGCGACGACTTCGCCGAATCCAGCGCGCCGCTGTGGTTCAGCTACTTCGCGCATGCCGGGTCCAACGCCGGGACCTGGGGCGGCGGCGCGCCGTTCGGCCTGATCTTCCAGCGGGACAAGCTGATCGTCTCGACCCGGCTGGAGCACGGGCCGGACGCGTTCTACCCTGATCTGTCCGAGCTCGGCGTGGCCACCGCGCTGGACGGCGGCCGGCCGGCTCTGCGGTTGTTCACCGCGCACCCCTGCGCAACCGGGTTCGCCGTGGACGGCGCCGGACTCGACGGCGACCTGCTGGTGCTCGACACCTCGCCCGGTGACCACGAGCACCAGCTGGCGGTGCGCACCGGCTACGGCACCCTGGCCGGTCACCCCCTGCGCTACCACGCCGAACCCTGACCCGTCACCGGCCCTCACCCCACCGGCAGCCGGCCTCCGGTCCTCACCGCCCTCATCGCCGCGCACACCCCTGCGGCAGACTGGGAGGAAGGCTAACTATCACCGGAGGCCAGTTGATGACCGGAGGAACGAACCCGGGTCCAACCCGGCCGCTGAGTGCGCTGCTGGAGCGGGGGGAGCCGTCCAGCCCGGCGTTCATCGTGCCTGAAGATGGCCAGGTGCTCACGTATGCCCAGGTGACAGACCGGGTCGAGACGCTCGCCCGGCGGCTGGCCGGCGCGGGCGTGCGGCGCGGCGACCGGGTGGCGCTGGCCCTGCCGAACGGCCCCGACTTCGTCCTGCTGCTGCTGGCGGTCACCGCGCTCGGCGCGGCCGCCGCCCCGCTCAACCCGGCCTACACCCGTACCGAGTTCGGCTTCTTCCTGACCGACATCACCCCCCGGCTGTTCCTGATCCCGGCCAGCAGACCCGCCGAGGCGGCCGCCGCCGCGGCCGACTCGGGCACCACGGTGCTGGCCGTCCAGGCCGCCGGAGACGGGCCGCCCACGCTCGACGGCGGCTCGGGCCCGGACGCCGGGCAGCGATCCTTCGAACCGGGCGCCCCCGACGACGTGGCCATGGTGCTGCACACCAGCGGCACCACCAGCCGGCCCAAGCAGGTGCCGCTGCGGCAGCGGAACCTGACCGCGACGGCCGCCGCCATCGGCGCGCACTACCGGCTCGGTCCTGCGGACGTCTCGTTCTCCGTCATGCCGCTGTTCCACATCCACGG
>Ga0070737_10006082_pt1 | contig 11199 bp, 7 predicted proteins | sample Coa_R1_10_FD_66438 | JGI IMG/M metagenome (GOLD analysis project Ga0070737, IMG submission 66438) | Surface soil microbial communities from Centralia Pennsylvania, which are recovering from an underground coalmine fire - Coalmine... | ecosystem: Environmental > Terrestrial > Soil > Unclassified ...
GCCGCCCGCGTCCAGTGCCCGCGCACGACACGGTGGGGGCGGCAGCCCGATGAGCTTCGACGCACACTCCAGCGTCGCCGACGCCCAAGCGCACCACACCCTGAGCAGCACCGGGATCGAGCTGTCCCGCGTCGGGTTCGGTTGCGCCAGCCTGATGCGCCTGCCGTCCGCGCGGGCTCGCCGCGACCTGATTGCGGCCGCCATCGACGCCGGCATCACCCACTTCGACGTCGCTCGCATGTACGGTCTCGGCGCCGCCGAGGCCGAGCTCGGCCGGGCTCTTCGCCGCCGATCGGAGCCGGTGACGATCGCGACCAAGTTCGGCATCGATGCCTCGGGGGCGATGCAGCGCCTTGGCCGTCTCCAGGCGCCGGCCCGCGCGCTCCTCGGGAAATCGTCCAAGCTTCGTGCGCGCGTCCGTGCGCGTGGGGACTCGTTCGCGACCCCGCGTCGCTACGACGTGGACAAGGCACGCACCAGCCTCGACCGGAGTCTCCTCGAGCTCGGGGTCGAGCACGTCGACATCCTCTTCCTGCACGACCCGCGACCGCAGGACGTGATCGAGAAGGCGGCGCTCGTCGAGTTCCTCGAGACGGCCAAAGACGCGGGCAAGATCAGGGCGTGGGGCTCGAGCGTGGACACTCCGGCCGGGATCGAGCAGATGACGAATCTGCCGGGCGGCCTCCTGCAGGTGCGCATCGATCCGCTCACGCAGCCCCCGGCCGAGCATGCGTCACTCGTCTTCGGGCTGATGGCCAGGCACGAGCTCATTGCCGGCTGGTTGCGAGGCAACCCCGACGCGCACCGAGCCTGGAGCGCAGCGCTCGGCGCTGACCCGCTGCGCGGCGAACTGCTGGCCAGGCTTCTGCTGGCCCAGGCGATGACGCTCCCCTCGGCACCGGTCGCGCTGTATGCGACGACCAGGGTCAGCCGCCTGCAGATCGCCGCCCAGGCGCTTGCGTCGCCGCCTGAGCCGCAGGTCGTGGCGGCTTTCGCGAAGCTTCTGGCCTCTCACGGACCTGAGATCATCGGCTCGGCTCCCGCGGACGAGGGGTCCACGCGTTGACCTGCGAGTTTGAGGCCGGCCGAGCCGTTAAGTGAGCATGACCTCGTTAGCTGCTACGGAAGCCACACGTGACAGGGCGCTCGCGTTGGATCTCCGGCCGGCCACCCCGGCCGTCTCAGAAGAAGCCCGACGTGCCGTCTCAGCCAGCGTGGCGCGGAACATCGACAACCTCGTCGACCTCTGGTTCACGCTCGGCCGGTCCGGTCCGCTGTATGAGGCGGCCACCGACGACCCGGAGTGGGTCAGCGCTCAGCGCGAGGGTTACCTGAGGCCACTGGCGCTGCTGCTCAGTGATGCGCTGTCGGGCTCGGCGCTGCATCGCAGCCTGTACCTGGACATGCGGCCGTGGCACTACCAGGAGCTGCGCCCGGCCGATCGCCCGGCGGCCATGGCCGAGCATCTGCCTGCGGAGGCCGCCGCGGTGGCGGCGCTGCTCGACTGCGACGGCGCCGAGGCCGTTCTCGACGACCTGCACGCGCCGCTGCTGGTGCCGCCCGATGAGAACGTGCAGCGTCTGCTGATGATCGGCGACTGCATCATGCCGGAGATCCGCGTCTTCCTGTCCGGGCAGGAACGGCAGGTTCAGTCCGCCCACGTCCAGTTTCATGCCGACTTCCGCGGCTTCCGGCCGGAGGCCGTGGCCGCACAGATTCAGCAGATGCGACCGTCCCTGATCGGCCTGTCTCTGTTCAGTCACAACGCCACACCGGTCTACTCGGCGCTGCGCAACGACGCCCCGAAGCTGGGCAGGCGCAAGCTCCGCGAACGTGTGGCGGTGTGCGTCGATCAGCTGGGCACCGCGATCGCGGCGATCCGCGAGGTGACCGACGCCCCGATCCTGGTGCACACGCCCGCGGGCGTGTCACTGAGCCGTCGCGACCAGTACCTTCCCACGGCGCCTGGCCTCAAGCGGATGATTCGTGAGGTCGAGACGCAGGTCGAGGAGCTCGTCGAGGCGAGTGAGAACGTGCTCCTGCTGCGGGAGTCCGAGGTCGCCGAACGCGTCGGCGGACGGAAGGCGGCCGGGCGGCGGCTGTTGGCCCCGGAATATCGAGACGCCTGGGTTCACCCGATGCGCATCGGCCCGGCGCTGGCCGACGAATATGCCGACGTGCTGGCCTCGCTCGACCTCGTCCAGTCCGCCAAGGCCCTGTTCGTGGACTTCGACAACACGCTCTGGGACGGCGTCATGGCCGAGGGTCCGGTCGTGCACAACCGTGAGGGTCAGAAGCTGCTCAAGGAGCTGCGCCGCGCCGGGGTCCTGCTCATCGGCCTCTCCAAGAACGACCCGGCCAACATCCGCTGGGACGAGATGGAGCTGGAGCCGGATGACTTCGTGCTGCAGAAGATCAGCTGGCGACCCAAGCCGGATGCGGCTGCCGAGGCGATCGCCGAGTTGGACCTCGCAGCCAAGGCCTTCCTGGTACTCGACGACAACCCAGCCGAGCGTGCGCTGATCGCGGAGAACGTGCCGGGGGTGCGGGCGATCGATCCGACCGACCCGTTCGCCTGGAGAACGCTGCGGCGCTGGCTGGCCAGTCCGTCGACCAAGGCAACGCCTGAGGCCCTCAAGCGGACCGAGATGTACCGCGAGGCCGCCGAGCGCCGCCGCGCGATGGGAACCGGAACTGACTACGCGACCATGCTCTCGACGCTGGAGCTCTCCGCGAGTGTGCGCGAGGCGACCGATGCCGACATGGACCGGCTGCTCGAGCTGGTGCAGCGCACCAGCCAGTTCAACACCACCACGCGCCGTCGCTCGCGGGCGGAGCTGACCGAGCTGATCGAGTCCGAGGAGCACAAGGTGATCGTCACCGGCCTGCGCGACCGGTTCGGTGATCTCGGCGTGGTCGGCGTGGTCATCGCCGACTACTCCGACCCGACGACGGCCGACGTCGACAGCTTCGTGATGAGCTGCCGCGCGATGGGCTTCGGCCTCGAGTTCCTGCTGCTCAATCACCTCACCGCGGAGCATCCCGACCGGCGCTGGACCGCGAGCTTCCTGCGCACCGATCGCAACGGTCCGGCGTCAGACCTGTTCGGCGCCGCCGGCTTCGAGTGCATCGAGGGCGATCCCAGCGCCGACGTGCAGCGCTGGGCGCTCGAGCCGGGCGCGCCGCGCCCCGAGCGGCCGAGCTGGTTCCTGAACGATTAGTCGAACTGGGCGACGCATCACCGGCCCGGCGGTCATCCGTCGGGCCGGCGCGTCACGGGTGAGCAGCCGAGCGGTTCGGGCGGCGGCGCGCTCTGCCGCCGCCCTCGCACCGGCGGTCAGCCGGCCGGCCGCCGGCCAGGCAGCTCAGGTTGCCGGCAGCTCAGATCGCTGAGAGGTCCGCACGGTCGGCGGGCGCCTGAGCGTCGCTCGGCTCCGCCTCCGCCGGCGCCTCGCTGTGCTCGGACTCCGCGGCGGCCATCGTCGTCCAGGCGATGTCCGCCGCGCGGAGGCCCTTCGTGGTGCCGACCTGCCGGGCCGGGTTGCCGACCATGACGGCCCGGTCGGGCACGTCCTTACCGACGACCGCGCCGGCGCCGATGATCACGTCATCACCGATCGTGATCCCGCCGAAGATGATGCATCCCGAGCACAGGTCGACGCGATCCCCGATGACCGGGAAGCCGCCCCGTCCTGCGCCGACGGTGACCTGCTGATACACGTCACAGTCCTTGCCCAGCGAGTCGGCGCGGATCACAGTCCCGTTGCCGTGACGGATCTTCAGCCCGCCGCCGACGATCGTGTCGTAGATCTCCATGGCCGGCGCCCCCCCGAGGAACACGCCCAACAGCTGCGCGACCCGCCGCTTGGGACCGCCCGGCGCACGGTAGTAGGCAATCGTGCGGAAGGTCCGCTGCAGCACGGCGCCGCGCAGCATCCTGCGCTGCTCCCGGCGGCTGTAGGAGCCGTCCGGGTCGCGGTCCACGGTACGGGCCGCGTCACGGACGAGCGCCTCCCGGATCGCCGCATCGCGCGCGCTGATCCAGAGGCAATACAGGTACACCGGCGTGGTGAGCAGCCGCATCATGAGATGTCCCCGCTCGGCTTCCTGAGGCGAGTCAGCCTGCCCGACACCTTGGAGAAAATAGAGCGCACCTCCTCGAGCGCCTGGGCTCGCTCTTGCACGGTGATCCCACCGCAGACCGGGACGAGCACCGCAAGTGCGATGCAGCCGGCCACCATCGGCGGGATCAACCCGGTGTGTCGCAGGAGGTAGCTCACGAACCATGCGGCGCCGCAGGCCACCGCCATGCGCAGGCCGCGGGTGAGCGTCGAGCGCCCGACGATCCTTCTCCCGACGATGAATATCGCCGCACCCGCGATCGCGACCTCCGTCAGCGCGAGCGCCACAGCCGCGCCGATCGCGCCGTTTCCGTAGCGACTCTGGGTCAGCGGAATCAGCGCGAGGTTGATTGCCGGGTTGAACAGGCAGGCCCCCACCATCAGCCAGGTCCAGGTCCTGAAGCGTTTGGCGGCGATGCAGATCTGGGCCAGCATGATGTTCAGGTACATCGGGATCAGGTTGAGACCGAGGATGATCAGGACCGGGATCGCGTGGACATAGCCCGCCCCGTACACCAGATGGATCACAGGGCTCGCGCCGATGGCGACCAGCGTGGCGATCGGCAGGGACATCACGAACACGAGCTGGATCGGCGCTCGGGTCACCGTGATCAGCTCGTCGTTGGACCTCTGATGCGCCTGCACCATGCGCGGCAACCACGCGGTGGAGAAGATCGAGGGAATGACCAGCATCGTCCCCCACAGCCGCATCGGCACCCCGTACCAGCCGACGACCTTGGGACTGGCCATCACCGACAGCATCGCCGTGTCGATCCACGCATAGATAGTGAAGAACACCCCACCGGTCCAGTAGATCGCGCTGCCCCTGGCGATCATCCGAATGTCCTGCCAGTTGGTCCTCCACCTGACGTCGAGGTACTGGCCCACCCAGCGGATCGCAAGCACCACGACCAGGGCCGCCGTCACGACCCAGCACCAGGCAAAGCCCAGGGCCCCGAAGCCGAGCAGCGCCAGGACGATGCCGCACAGGCCCTGTGAGGTCTTGTTGATCACGTTGCCGAGTGCCATGTAGTGCATCCGCTCGGTCGCCTGGAAATAGCTGAGGATCGGCTCTGACAGAAGCGTCACGGCCGTCGCGGCGCTGCACAGGTAGAGCACGACGTTCTCATCGGCGCCGTAACCGGCGACCCTGCTCCAGGCGAACGTGGCGATGGCGAACAGCGGGAACAGCGCCAGGCGGCCGAGGGTCGCGCCGGTGACCAGGCGCGCGGAGCGCTCCGGCGAGACGACGATCTCCCGCGTCAGGTAGTTGGCGGTACCGGCCCCGAGCAGCAGCTGCAGGATGTTGGCGATCGCCATGCCGGTGATGATCAGGCCCATCTCACGATCCCCCAGCAGCCGTGGCACGACCAGCATCCAGGAGAGGGTCATCGTCCAGGTGAACAGCTGCCCCGCGCCGAGCGCGGCCATGTTCTGCTTGAGCGACCTGCGCCCCGCCTCGGGAGCGAGAACCGCGGACGCATCCGGCGCCTCCACGGGCGCCACGACCTCATTCAGCGCTGACATCTGCGCCCCTGGGGACATCTGCGCCCCTGGTGAGTGGCGGGCTCGCCGCGGACACCGGCCTCATGCGCCACCATCCGCGCCGCCCTGCACGCGCTCGGTACGCACCCACGTGTCACCCCGGGACCGCAACGTCCGCCCCAGGCTCAGCGGCTTCCTGAGCACGAACAGCGGAGCGTGAGCCAGCGCCCGGTAGGTCGAGGCCGGAGCATCGGCTGCGATCAGCCCGAGCAGCACGTAAGCCGGGATCGACAGCACCGCGACGGCCCAGGGCAGGATCAGCCAGGGCGGCAGGCCGAGGGCGAACGTCACGGCCACGCCGACGATCAGCCCGGCGAGGGACAACGACGCGAGCAGGCCGAGTGGCGGAACCACGAGGTCCAGCGCGACCACGAGCATCCGCAGGCCGCGGCCGGTCATCGCCGACCGGATCAGGCGCGGAGCCTTGCGGCGCACGAGCGACGCCCAGCCGCCCTCCCAACGCTCCTGCTGGATGGCCTCCGCGGACCGTGACGGAGCCGTCGGCGCATGCACCGCCGCCGCGCCGGCGAAGGCGATGAACTCCCCGGCGGCGTCGAGCTCGATGGTGTATTCGCGATCCTCGGTGCTGCTGAAGGCCGACCATGGCCGCCGTCTCATCAGATCGGCGGAGAGCGCCCACCCGTTCCCCACCAGGCAGGCGGACTGACCCAGGACGTTCCGGCCGGCCGGGCGCGTGCGGTTCATCAGGATGAACCCGACCTTCCGCAGCGCGCTGGATGGAGAGTCATCGCCGATCGCCCGATAGTCGGCCTGAACGGCCGGCGCGCCCGACTCCAACCGCTGTGCCAGGGCCCTGAGCAGGTCGGGGTCGGTGAGAGTGTCGGCGTCGACGCTGACGATCGCGTCGGGTGCGTCGGGCGCCGCGAGGATGCGGTCCATCGCCCAGCGCAGGGCGTGGCCCTTGCCCCGCACGTCCGGGACCTCTCTGACCAGAACCTCGTCAGCCCCCGCCTCACGCGCGACCTCGGCCGTGGCGTCGGTGCAGTTGTCGGCGATGACGCAGACCCGGAACAGCTGCCGGGGATAGTTCTGCTCGAGCAGCGACCTCACGGTCCGGCCGACGAGCAGGACCTCATCGTGGGCGGGCACGAGCACGAGCAGACGCCAGCTCGGCGTGTACCCGTCGAGTCGTTGCGAGTAGCGGAACGACGCCAGCGCGAGCAGCACCAGGTAGAGCGCCAGCGTGGCCGCGAGGCATCCCGCCAACGCCACAAGAATTCCGACCACGATCATCGCCTGTCACCGCCCCTGAGACGCGGGGCGCGCCGGACGGCGCGCCCTCTGTCCTACAAACGGATGCGGGGCCCGCAAACTAGCGCGGCGGGCTGGACGCTCAGGCCGCGACCGCCAGCTGCTGCCGCGTGGCCGGCGTGGTGCCCGAGGTCATGAGCTCCTGCATGAGCGCACGGCGTCCACGATGCTGCAGGCCGTGGATCGACGCCTCGCTGCGGCCGAGAAGCTCCGCGATCTCCGTGGGCGAGAGCCCGACCACGTGACGCAGGATCACCACGTCGCGCTGATCCTCGGGCAGCGAGGCAAAGGCCTCACGCACGGCCATGGACCGTTCGCTGTTCACCGGTGCGCTGGCATCGCCGTCGATGACAGCCTCGACCGGGATCGTGCGCTTGCTCACACGGAGATGGTCGATCGCAGCGTTTCGCGCCATGCGCAGCAGCCAGGCCGTGAACGGGACGTCCCGCTCGTTGTACTTGCTCAGCCCTGTCATGAGCTTGGCGAATACCTGCTGCGTCACATCCTCGGCATCGTGCTCGTTGCGCACGATGCTCAGCACGTATCCGTAGACATTGCCCGCGTGGCGGGTGTAGAGAAAGCTGACAGCCTCGCGGTCGCCTTCCTTGGCGCGCGCGACAGCCAGTCTCGTCTGTGCGCGCTCTTCCTGCGTGTCACTCAGGTTCCGGACAGCATGAAACCCGGCGACGTTCCCCCTGATGGCATTCATCCTGAATGTGCCTCCTGTTGCGTCGTCGCAGACGAGTATTCGCGCAGGCCCAGGCCGTTTCAATGAACAGCACGGACTGCAGAGGCGTTCAGAAAGTGAACGCCTCTGGGCGCGCGATAAGCGCTAACAGAGGGCGACTTCGTCGCCGCCGCCGATCCAGAGGCGCAGGCCCCTCGGCAGCGAGAAGTCCCTGAAAACACGGGCGTCGTGCCCGACGAAGCTGCCGATGATGCGGCCGCCCACGTGGGTGATGGTGGCGCCGTCGGAGACGATCGAGCGCTCTATCTCGGCGCCCTCGACCCGTGCACCAGCTCCGATCGAGGTCCACGGGCCGATGTAGGCATCTTGGATGACCGCGCCCGGCCCGATCACCACCGGTCCGGCGATCTCGCTGTCGCGTACGACCGCCGTCGGATCGATGTCCAATTGCCCGTGAACGCGGTTGGCGAGTGCCACCTCCTCCGGCGGGTTGGAGACGATCCGGTCGAGCGCGATCCGATTCAGCTCCAGCAGCTCGCGACGGTTCCCCTGGTACCGGTACCAGCCTGTGATCTCGTGCAGCCGGATCTCGTCGAGGGTCGGTAGGGCCGCACCCGGCTGGCAGACCGCAAGGTGCCGGCGCCGGTCGCCGATGGCGCCCGATGCGCTGAGCAGCGCACCCGGTCCGAAGACGCCGAGCCCGCTCCACGAGCCCACGGTCGCCGGATCGCGCGTGCGCGTGATCCGGCGCGCATAGGGGCTCTCCGGCGCCGCGGCACGGTCAGGCGTCTCGAACACGATCCAATCCGGGCTGTCGTGGTCGATCCGCTCGATCAGCGAGCTCATGGGCGCGTCCAGCAGGCCGTCCCCCGGCTGGATCACGCAGGGGGACTCGCCGACGAGCGGCGCGACGGCCTCCAGTGTGCCCGTGAGCGAGGTGTCGTGATCCCGCACGGCGAAGCGAATCCTCCGCGTATCAACGGCCGTCGCATCGAAGAAGGCCTGCACCTCGAGCAGAGCTTCGGCATCGCCGGTGACGATCACGTCGTCAACGCCCGCGCTCCACAGACCGTCGAGCGCGTGGTCCAGGATTGCCCTGTTCGCCACCCGGGCCAGCGCGGTGATCCCGCGAACTCCGTTCGCCGGCAGCTCCGGTGTCGAGACCCGGTCTACGGCTATGACCGCCTTTACCTCCACCCTCAAGTAACGCGCGGTGGCAGGCCAGACTCGCGCGGTGCAGAACATCTCGCAAATGCCGCCCCGGCCGGCGGTGACCACCCGGTTCGCCTACGCAGTGGTCGTCGTTCAGCAACTGAACGTGCATTCAGGCCGGGCCTCCCATGCCGCGGTTTGGTGACTGGACCGACGCCGGTTATCCTGCCGATGATGTCGGGGGTCATCACGCCGAACACGGACGCTGCGGCGACCGTCCAGACGAACCACAACCTGTCGGAGTGGAGATCGGGCAAGTACGTCGAGTCGTACGCCACGAACGTTCTCACCCCGGTCGAGGTGAAGGTCTTCGTGCGCTACCGAGACCAGCTGTCCGGGCGTGTGCTGGACCTGGGGTGCGGGGCGGGACGGGTTCTGTCCTACCTCGTCATGCTGGGCGCCGACGCTCACGGCGTCGACATCGCTCCCAGCATGGTCGATCGCTGTAGGCAGGTGGTGCCGGAGGCGAAGGTCCAGGTGGCCGACGTCGCCGACCTGGCGCTGACCATCGACGGCAAGTTCGACGCGGTGATCGCTCCCGATAACCTGTTGGACGTCTTTGACGATGCCAAGCGGCGCAAGGTGCTGTCCGACCTCCGCGAATTCCTCGCCGAGGACGGCCTGCTGGTCTTCTCTACCCACGACCTCGGTTGGGCGGAGCACAATCCCGGGCCGCGCTCGTGGGAGAAGAAGCTCACCCCGGCATTGCTCGGGAGGAAGCTGATCGAGGTGGCGCCGGCTGACGTCGTCAGGTCGATCTTCCGTCGCCGGCGGGAGGCCGCCAACCGGAAGCGGCTCGCGCCGCTCCAGCAGCGCAACGCCGATCACGCGATCATCAATGACTTCCCGCACGATTACAGCCTGCTCCATTACTACATCCGCCGCGACGATCAGGAGCGGCAGCTCGAGAGCCTCGGGTACGAGCTGATCGAGTGCCTGGACGAGCGCGGCCGCGAAGTCGGCCCGGGCGGCCATGGGAGCTGCGATTCGCTCACGTACGTGGCGCGCCGCGCACGAGGCAGCGGCCCAGCCACGACGAGCTGAGACCTCAGCGCCCGCCCGGCGCTGCTAATCCGTGGAGACTCGCAGGGGATCGCGGAGGTTGAGTGCCGTCAGCAGCACCGGCACCGGCTCCGAGTCAGCGGTCGCGACCGGCGTCAGCGTCACCAGCCGCTCGATGCCCGGCTCCAGCGTGAAGCCCTCCTCGTGGGCGCGCCAGCCGGCCGAGTGCAGCCGCACGTCGCGCACGAGCCTGCGGCTGCGGAGCTTCAGCACCGCCGCGCCCTCCTGACCGCGGACGACCTGCGCCTCGATGCCGAGTGCGACCGCCGTTTCGGGAACGGCGGGTCGCGTGACCGGGAAGCGGAATGCGTTGGAGATCAGACCGTCGCCGGGGAGCGGCCCCTGCTCCAGGCTGACGGCCACCACGTTGTGGCCGGGAGGCCCGAACCGGTAGGCGACGCCGATGTCCACAAAGCGGCCGATCACGCCTTCCAGGTCGTATTCGCCGACCGTGTGGCCGTCCATGTCGACAGGCACCGACGCCTGCTCGACCAGCACCTCCGAGTCCCGGTACAGGGCGACGCGCAGCGTCCCCCGCAGCGGCTCGGGACGATCGTTGGCCACGTGCGCGGCCATCCCGTCCAAGCCCTCATCGGTGATCCACACGGCGACCGGTGCAAGCACCTGCCGGAGGTGGTGATACGCCAGCTTCGGCCTGCCCCTGTTGTCGATCACCCCCCACCCCGCGCCGGGCTTCAGGTCGCGCAGCCAGAGAACCAGCCCCCCGGCACACGCCGACCTGCCGCGCCGCCCCTCGCCGAAGACCTCGGCCATCACCTCCCCCGTGACCGTGCGCGACAGCTGCAGGTAGCGGCGCAGCTCACTCCAGCGCAGCTGAACCGGGTCCTCCCCGTAGAGGCGCTGCAGGTAGTGATCGCGCACGTCCTCGAAGTCCCAACCTGCGCCGGCGTCCCGCTGGACGCCGGCTTTCCAGGCCGGGTGGTGCGGCACGAGCCCACCGGGCGCGTCGATCTCCTCGAGCGCTTCGTCGTCGGGCACGTTGGAGAACGCGAGGCACTCGCCTGCGAACTTGACCTCAGCCAGTCGCGCATCGGCCAGATCGCGGAGGTAGGCGCCGACGCCGTAGTAGTTTGCGACGCCGGTCCCGGGCCGGAACGCGCGCCCCGGCCCCCAGGGAGAATTGGGCACGTACGGCACCGGCGCCTGGGCCTCCGCGACCAGTCGCGGGAGCGTCTCGGTGTACAGCGGGGCTCTGCCCAGTTCCGGTTCGAGGCCGAGCATCCCGACCTGCTGGTGGACCTCACTGCCACCGCACAGGACAGCGAGGCTTGGCCGGCA
>Ga0070737_10006084_pt1 | contig 11198 bp, 8 predicted proteins | sample Coa_R1_10_FD_66438 | JGI IMG/M metagenome (GOLD analysis project Ga0070737, IMG submission 66438) | Surface soil microbial communities from Centralia Pennsylvania, which are recovering from an underground coalmine fire - Coalmine... | ecosystem: Environmental > Terrestrial > Soil > Unclassified ...
CCTGACCGCGATCGTCGGGCTCAAGCTTTCGGGCCAGACCATCAACACGATGACGCTGGGCGGCATAGCGCTGGCGGTCGGGATGCTGGTGGACGACGCCACCGTCGAGATCGAAAACATCCATCGCAATCAGGCGATGGGCAAGCCGTTGCTGGTGGCGATCCTCGATGGCGCCCGTCAGATCGCAACCCCCACGGCGGTCGGCACGCTGGCGATCTGCATCGTGTTCTTTCCGGTCGTGCTGTTGACCGGCGTGGCGCGCTTTTTGTTCACGCCGCTGGCCCTGGCCGTGGTGTACGCGATGCTGACTTCCTACCTGTTGTCGCGCACCCTGGTGCCAACCATGGCCCGCTACCTGCTGCCCGAAGAGCACCAGGAGCCCGGCGGGCGCGGATTTTTGGCGCGCGCCTACCGCTTGTTCGAGGCGGGCTTCGAGCGGCTCAAGGAAAGCTACCGGAGGGCGCTGGCCAAATTCATCGCGCGGCGCGGCTTTGCGCTGACCTGCGTGGCGCTGATCATCGCCGCCTCCGGCGCGCTGCTGTGGATCGTGGGCGAGGATTTCTTCCCGGCCATCGACGCCGGCATGATGCGTCTGCACGTGCGCGCACCGACCGGCACCCGCATCGAGCACTCGGAGCTGATAGTCGATGACATCGAGCGGGCCATCCGCACACTGATCCCGCCCCAGGAACTGGATTCGATCAGCGACAACATCGGCCTGCCGGTTTCCTACGACTTGGCATTTTATCAGACCGACAGTATCGGACCGCAGGACGCCGACATCCTGATCCAGCTCAAACCCCGGCACCGTCCGACCCGCATCTACCAGGACCGGATTCGCCGCGCGCTGGAAGAGAAGTTTCCCAACGTGACCGCCTATTTCCAGGCTGCCGACATCACCAGCCAGGTGCTGAACTTCGGCCTGCCCGCCGCAATCGACGTGCAGGTGTCGGGCAACCGGCTGCAATCCGACTACGACATCGCGCAGCGGCTGGTGCAGCGCATGAAGCTTATCCCGGGCCTGACCGACATCAGGATCGCGCAGCCGCTGGACTATCCCGCCTACAAGGTGGAGGTCGATCGCGCCAAGGCGCTGCAATTCGGCATCACCCAGGAGCAGGTCGCTTCCAGCCTGCTGGCCTCGCTGTCGGGTGCCAGCCTGCTGCTGCCCAACTTCTGGCTCGATCCGCGCACCGGTGTCAATTACAACGTCGTCTCGCAGATGCCGCAGCATCTGATCGATTCGGTCAGCGCGATGGCGAACATACCGCTCACCGGCGGTGACAGTGCAGCTTCGGCCATGTCCGGCGGCATTGACGGCGCACAAGTCAGCACGCCGCAGCTGCTGGGCAACATCGCGACCTTCAAACGGAGCTGGGACCCGGCGCTGATCGAGCATTACACCGTGCAGCGTGTGATCGACGTGGACTGCGCGGTGTCGGGGCGCGATTTGGGCTCGGTGGCGTCCGCGGTGCAACGCGAGATCGACCGCATCGGCAAGCTGCCGCCAGGCACCAGGATCGCCATCCGCGGGCAGAGCGCCGCCATGAACCAATCCTTCCTGACTCTGGGCGAAGGTCTGATCCTGGCAGTCGTGCTGGTATACTTGTTGATGGTGGCGAATTTTCAGTCATGGCTGGAGCCCTTTATCATCACGATGGCGGTGCCGGGCGCGCTGGCCGGGGTGCTGTGGATGCTGGTGCTGAGCGGCACCACGATCAACGTCGAATCGCTGATGGGCTCGATCATGGCGGTGGGCGTGGGTGTGGCCAACGGCAACCTGCTGATAACTTTCGCCAACGAGCTGCGCGAGGAAGGCTACGGCGCGGTGGCGGCCGCCATCGAGGCCGGCCGCATCCGCTTGCGCCCGATTATCATGACCGCGCTGGCGATGATTTTGGGCATGCTGCCGATGGCGCTGGGACTGGGCGCCGGCGCCGAACAGAATGCGCCGCTGGGCCGCGCGGTCATCGGCGGATTGGCCGCCGCCACCCTGATGACGCTGTTCGTGGTGCCCGCCATCTATTCGATTTTCAGCCGTAACCTTGTGACCAAGCAGGAACGCGACCAGGAAATCATGTCACTGGAGTTGCCTGGTGCCTGAGCGGACCTCTGATATGGCAGACGATAACCCCAAGGAATTCACTGGCCCGCCTCCCGGCGGTTTCTTTTACGCCGGTTGGCTGATCGCAATCGCCGCGCTGATGGCGGCGACCGCCGGGCTGGTGCTGGCGCGCGAGCGCTGGCTCAACCGCGAGACCAATGAACTGGAGCGCCAGGCGCAGGCCGGCCCCCATGTCCTGGTAACCCAGGTGCTGCGCGCTCCGGAGACTCGCACCTTGCGCCTGCCGGCCTCGGTGCGCGGCTTCGACGAAACCGAGATCTACGCCAAGGTGCCGGGCTATCTCAAAGAGATTTATGTCGACAAGGGCGACCGTGTGCGGGCGGGCCAGATCATCGCCCGCATCGATTCGCCCGAAACCGACCATCAGGTGGCCAACTACCGCGCCAATTACGAGTTGGCCAAAATCACGCTCGACCGCGACAAGCTGCTGTATCAGACCGGCGTCATCGCCAAGCAGGAGTATGACAATCAAAACGCCGCGATGCTTCAGGCCAAGGCCCTGTGGGAGCAGTACAAGACACTGCAGGGCTACGAGGTGATCCGCGCGCCGTTTGACGCAATCGTCACCCAGCGCAACATGGATCCGGGCCATCTGGTCCCGGCGGCCACCGCGGCAACCAGCACCACCAGCGCGATCGTTAGAATCGCCCGGCTCCGTCCGCTGCGGGTGTTTGCCTACGTTCCGCAAAGCGTAACCCCGTTCATCAAGAACGGCGACCCCGCCACCATCACGGTCAACGAATATCCGGGCCGCAAGTTCGTGGGGGCCATCTCGCGCCATCCCGAAGCCCTGTCCCCCGAGTCGCGCACGATGCTGGTGGAGGTGGATCTTCCCAACCGCGATGGCGCGCTGTACCCGGGGATGTACGGGACGGCGGAATTTGTCGTCTCGATGGCGCAGGGTGGGCCGATGGTGCCCGACGACGCGCTGATCTTCCGCGACAACAAGGTCTACGTGCCGGTCATCCGCCACAACCGGCTGCATCTGGCCGAGGTCACGCTCGGCTACGACAACGGCGTCTCCGTACAGGTGACCAGCGGAGTCGATTACAGCGACCTAATTGCGCTCAACGTCGGACAGGCCGCGCGCGAAGGCGCGCCGGTCCAGCCCGTGCACGCCGATCAGTCCAACACCGAAAAGCAGGAGATGTAGCGCGGGGCGCTCGCTTGCCCGGTCGGCGGCGCCCGTGGTTTAAACGCGCATAACCAGCGCTGAGTGTGGAGGCACAGATGGCCAAAAAGACGTTGATCGAGGTCGCCGTAAACGGCGCCTGGACCCGCAAGTATCAACCTGCAATTCCCGTGACTGCCCGGGAGGTCATCGCCGACGGCGTGGCGTGCATCAAGGCCGGCGCCGCCGTGATCCATGCCCATACGCTGGACCCCGATACCGGCAGGCAAAATGCGGATGTGGACAACGCCGCCGCATTCATGGATGGCATCCGCGCGCAGGTCGATGCGATCGTCTATCCGACGATCGTCGGCGGCAAGCCCGACCCGTCCGATCCGGCCTGGCTATGGCGCCCGACGGTGGAGTTGGCCAAACGCGGCATCCTGGAGTGGGGCGTGCTGGACCCAGGGTCGGTCAACTTCTGCCGCTACGACGTGGGACCATCGGGGCTGGGCGGAATGGGCGGCAATGGACTTTATGCCAATCCCAACAACAGCCTGGAAGCGGCCGCCGCGCTGGCCGCCCAATACAAGTTCCATCCCGCCTACGCCTGCTACGAGGCGGGCTTCGTGCGCCAGGGCGCGCTGCTCCATCGCCATCATCCCACCATGCCGGTGCCTGTTTACCGGCTGATGTTTTCCACCGGCATGACCTTCAGCTTTCCGCCCGAGCCATGGGCGGTTGAAGCGTATGCCAAACTTCTGGAGCGATTCGCGCCCGGCGCGCCGTGGATGGTGGCCGGATTGGCGGTCGATGTTCTGCCGCTGATTCCCACCGTAGTCGCACTCGGCGGCGGCGTGCGCGTGGGCTTGGAAGACGCGATGCTGGGCGAGCAGCGTTCCAACGTGCAGTTGGTCGAAGCCGCGGTCAACGCGATTCAAAAGGCCGGCAGCGAACCCAAGACCACCGCCGAGGTGCGCGCCGAATTGGCCGCCTGGAAGGGGCCGGCGGCATGAGCGAGGGGCCCGGCGGCATGCGAATTGGAATCACTTTACCGACCGAACCATTTCAGAATCGCGACATGATCGACCTGGTACGGCGCGCCGACGCGCTGGGCTACCACGAGGTCTGGTCGCTGGAATCCTACACCACCGAAGCCTTCAGCCCGCTGGCCGCAGTGGCGATGCTCAGCGAGCGGATGCGGCTGGGCACCGCGATCGTGCCGGTCTTCACGCGTCCGCCCGCCTTGATCGCGATGTCGGCGATGACCGTGCAGGAACTCTCCGGCGGACGCCTGGTGCTGGGTTTGGGAATTTCTTCACCGCAGATCATCGGGCAGTGGATGGGCGTGCCGTTCCAGCGGCCGCTGGCGCGCGTGCGCGACACCGTGGCCGCGGTGCGTGCCGCGCTGAGCGGTGAGAAGGTCACCTACCAGGGCAAGACGCTTGCGGTAAACGGCTTTCGGCTCGACATCGAACGCACGACTGCGCCGCCGCCCATCTTCCTGGCCGTCCAGGGTTCCAAGATGTGCCGGCTGGCGGGCGAAATCGCCGACGGTCTCATCACCAACTACATCACTCCCGAGGCGTTGCCGCGGATGCTCGAGCATGTCGCCGAAGGCGCGCGGGCGGCCGGACGCGCAGCGCCGCGCGAGGTGGTCTGCCGCATCCTGACCATCGTTGACGAGGATCCGGAGCGGCTCAGTTCCGCGATGCGCCGCCACATGACGCCCTACGTGATCACGCCCGGCTACAATCGCTTCTTCGCCGAAATCGGGTTTGAGCGCGAAGCCGAACAGGCGCTGGCGGCATGGACATCGGGCGACCGCAAAAAAGCGACCGAGGCCATCAGCGACCGGATGATCAACTCAATCTACCTGCTGGGCAGCGCCGAGTATTGCCGCGAACGCCTGCAAGCGTTTGCCGCGGCGGGTGTTACCAGCGTCGCACTGTGGTTCGTATCGCTGGCCCGCACCCGGGAGGAACGCCAGGCGAAAATCCGCACCGCGATCGAAAAACTCGCGCCGCGTTGATCGGTTCGCAGGCGGCTCACGGTTTCCATCCCAGTTATGGTATGGCTGCAGGCCAGGAGCCGACGATGGGATCGGATGCAGGCGCTGCGCCGCTTGATGGCGTTTGCGTAATCGAATGCGGCGACGGCGTGTCCGCCTCCTTTGCGGCGCGGCTGATGGCCGACCTCGGCGCCGATGTGATCAAGGTCGAAGCGCCGCAGGGCGACAGCGTCAGGGCGCGGGGACCATTTCCCGCCGATCGGGCCGACCCGGACAAAAGCGGGCTGTTCATTTACCTCAACGCCGGCAAACGCGCTATCACGGTCGATCTCCGGCAACCCGAGGGACGCGCGCTCCTGCTCGGCTTGCTGCGCGAGGCCGACGTTCTAATCCATAATCTCCATCCCGCGGATCGCCATATGCTGGGGCTTGATAGCGAACGAGTCGCGGCGCTGTGTCCGCGCCTGATCATCGCCGCCATCTCACCCTTCGGCGAGACCGGGCCGTATCGCGATTGGCGCGCGCGTTCGCTCAACCTGGTCCACGCCGGGGGATGGGCCTTCCTGACGCCGCTGGGTTCGACGCATCCGGAATTGCCGCCGCTGAAGGTGTTCGGTCAGCAAGCCGATTTTCTGGCCGGTTCGTTCGCGTTCTATACCGCGTTGACTGCGTATCGGCATCGCCTCAGAACCGGCAAGGGCGAGAGGCTCGACGTCTCGGCGCAGGAATGCGTCGCCTCGATCCTGGAGATGCATTTCATGCGCTACACGTATGCCGGGCGGGAAATATCGCGGCTGGACGTATATCGCACCGGTGTGCAGGGAATCCTGCAATGTATCGACGGCCAGGTCTACATTCTGGCGCACGAGGAGGCGGAATGGGATCGGCTGGTAGAAGTGCTGGGACACCCGGAGTGGGCCGCCGATGAGAGATTCAAGGACAGCCCGTCGCGCGCGTGTCATCATGCCGAGGTAATTGAGCTGCTCCAGCAATGCACGCGGCAGCGCACGGTGGATGAATTCTTCGCCGCCTGCCGCGCTCACAAGGTGATCTGCACTCCAATCAATACGATGGGGCGCGTGTTCAGCGACGAGCACATTCGCGCGCGCCAATGCTTTTCACCGCTGGATCAGCCCGGCGTCGGCACAGTGCCGCTGCCCGGTCCGCCATGGCGATTCTCCGCTGCAGATTTACCGCCGCGCCGACCCGCTCCCGCGCTGGGGCAACATACGGAGGAGATTTTGACGCAAAGGCTTGGGATGGGCAGCGGCGAAATTGCCGTGCTGCGCTCACGCCGGGTGATCTGACCAATCATGGAACATCTGCCGCTTGCCGGAGTGCGGGTTCTGGATTTCAGCTGGGTGTGGGCGGGGCCGTTTTGCACCATGCAACTGGCCCACATGGGTGCCGAGGTGATCCGCGTCGAATCCGCCGCGCGGCTGTGCACCTCGCGGCGCATCCCGCCCTTCGCCGACGACGTTGCGGGGATCAATCGCGCCGGATACTACAATCAGTACAATCAGGGCAAACGCAGCATCACGCTCAACCTGCGCCATCCGCAGGGCCTCGCCATCGCGCACGGCCTGGTAGGCCTGTGCGACGTCGTGACCGAGAATTTCGCCGCCGGCGTGATCGAGCGGCTCGGGCTCGGCTACGAGACACTGCGCAAGATGCGTCCGGATCTGATCATGCTGTCGATTTCAGGCTTCGGGCGCACCGGGCCGTACCGGGCAGTGGCCGGATACGGGCCGGCGGTCTCGGCGCTATCCGGATTCGTGTCGGCCACCGGCTACGAAGGCTACGCCCCCCAACTGCTGGGCATCTCCTACGCCGACCCCAGTACGGGGGTGCTGGCCGCGGCGGCAATCGTGGCCGCGCTCATCAACCGCGACCGCACCGGGCGCGGGATGTATATCGACCAGTCGCTGCTGGAGCCGTCACTGGCGCTGATGGCCGAGGGCTTGGTGGAGTACGCGATGACCGGGCGCGAGCCGGCGCGCATCGGCAATCGCGACCCGCTGCTCGTCCCGCACAACTGCTACAAGGCGCGCGGCGACGTCAATCAGTGGGTGACGATCGCGGTTGCCACCGAACATGAATGGCGCAGCCTGTGCCGCGTGATGGGCGATGAGCAACTCGCCCAGGATCCGCGCTTTGACAGCGCCGCGAAGCGCAAGCGCAACGAGGACGCGCTGGATGAAATCATCACGGCATGGACTTCGGCGCACGATCGCTGGGACATCACGCGCCGCCTGCAGGAGGCGGGCGTGTGCGCGTTCCCATCGATGAGCAACAAGGACCTCGCCCACGATCCGCATCTGCAGGCGCGTGGCTTCCTTGTTACCAAGGAGCATCCTGAAGTCGGCAGGCGAATCCACGCCGGCATCCCGTGGACGATCAACGGCGCCCCCGTGGACGTGAGCGGCGCCGCACCGATTCTCGGCGCCGACACCGACGCAATCCTGACCGAATTGCTGGGGCTCAAGCCCGATCAAATCGAACGGCTGCGCAGCCAGGGAGTTTTGGAATGACTGCTTTTGCTCGCGAAGCTGGCGGATTGGTCATGTTGACAGGCCGCGCGTGGGCGGGATATAGATAATAGCCAATTATGCGTTGCGAAATCCGCACAGCTTGGGCGACTTGGCGTTGGAGCATCGGCGCATCCGCCTGGGCTGCGGTTTCGTAGCGACGCGAAACCGAGGACTGAAAAAGGCCGCAGGCGGAAGCACCTGCGGCCTTTTTTTATGGCTGCGATGAGGTAACATGCGGCGCGCCGATCGGAGACGGGCGCGCTTAAGGAGGCGCGATGCTGACGCCCAGCGAAGCGGACTTTGAACTGCTGGCCGGCAGGGACTTCGACATCATTCCGGTTTGCCGTGAGATACCCGGGGACCTGGAAACTCCCGTCGGCGCATTCCTCAAGATCGGACGTGGCGACTACGCGTTCCTGCTCGAAAGCGTGCGCGGCGGCGAAAAGTGGGCGCGCTACACCTTTTTGGGCGCCGAACCCGCGCTGGTGTTCCGCGCCCGCGCCAGCCATCTGGAACTGATCCGGCCCGGCGTAGGGGTCGAGGTGCGCAGCGTCGAGGATCCGTTCGAAGCCCTGCGCCAGGAGGTCAAGCGCCGGCGCGCGCCGCAACTCGACGGCCTGCCGCGCTTTTTCGGCGGCGCGGTTGGGATGCTGGCCTACGACATCGTGCGCTACTTCGAGCGCCTGCCCAACTCTCCGCCCGACGACCTCGGCGTTCCCGATCTCTACATGATGTTTACTGACACGGTGCTGGTGTTCGACAACGTGCGCCAGACCATCAAGATCATCGTCAACGTGCCGATCCGGGAATTCGCCACGGCACGTGCGGCGTATCGCTCCGCGGTCGAGAAGATCGAGGAGACCATCGCGCGGCTGGCGACGCCGGTTGTGCTGCCGTGTCTTGATCGCCCTGCGGCGGCCGCCGAGCCGCGGATCGCTTCCAATCAGACCCGCGAGGGCTACATGCAGATGGTGCTGGCGGCCAAGGAATACGTCGCCGCCGGCGACATCATCCAGGTCGTCCCCTCGCAGCGCTTCGAAGCCGACTTGACGGTGCATCCCTTCAACCTTTACCGCAGCCTGCGCACGATCAATCCTTCGCCCTACATGTTCTACCTGCGGTTGGGCGACCTGACGCTGGCCGGCGCGTCGCCCGAGGTGATGGTGCGGCTGGAGGGCAGGGAGGTGACGCTGCGGCCGATCGCCGGCACGCGTGCGCGCGGTGAGAACGAAGAGGCGGACCTGCGCCTGGAGCGCGAACTGCTGGCCGACCCCAAGGAGCGGGCGGAGCATGTGATGCTGGTCGATTTGGGGCGCAACGACGTGGGGCGCGTGTCGGAAATCGGCTCGGTGGAGGTCACCGAACTGATGGTGGTCGAGCGCTACTCGCATGTGATGCATATCGTGTCCAACGTGCGCGGCCGGCTGCGCGAAGACTGCGACGCTTTCGACGCCTTCCGCGCCACCTTTCCGCAGGGCACGGTGTCGGGCGCACCCAAGATTCGCGCGATGGAGATTATCGACGAGCTGGAGCCGGTGCGCCGCGGCGTGTATGCGGGCGCGGTGGGCTACTTCAGCTACACCGGCAACATGGACACTGCGATCGCGCTGCGCACGATGCTGATTCGGAACAACCGGGTCTACATCCAGGCCGGCGGCGGCGTAGTGGCCGACTCCGACCCCGCTGCCGAGTACCAGGAATCGGTCAACAAGGCCAAAGCGATGCTGCGCGCGCTGGGCGCGGCGACGCAGTTCGAAAACGCCGCCCGCGGTAATCGAGCATGAATAATCGCATCCTGATGATTGACAATTACGATTCCTTTACCTTCAACCTGGTGCAGTACCTCGGCGAGTTGGGCGCCACGGTTGTCGTCAGGCGCAACGACGCGATCGACATCGCCGCCGCGCGCGCGATGCGGCCCGATGCGATCGTGATCTCGCCCGGGCCGTGCACGCCCCGTCAGGCCGGCATTTCCGTAGCGCTGATCCGCGAGATGGCGGGCGAGGTGCCGATTTTGGGCGTCTGCCTGGGCCATCAATGCCTGGGCGAGGCGTTCGGCGGACGCGTGGTGCGCGCCAGCCGTCTGATGCATGGCAAGACCTCGCCCATCCTGCATGATTCGCGCACCATCTTCTCCGGCCTGCCGTCGCCGTTCGAGGCGATTCGCTACCATTCGCTGCTGGTCGAGCCGCACTCGCTGCCCGAATGCCTGGAAGTGTCGGCATGGACGGCGGAAGGTGAGATCATGGGGTTGCGGCACAAGAGTCTGCCCGTCGAAGGCGTCCAGTTCCATCCCGAGTCGATTCTGACCGAGCATGGCAAGGAGCTGCTGAAAAACTTTCTGGCCGGAGCTGCGCATCGATGACCACCGTGCGCCAGGCGCTGGAGATGGTTGCGGCGGGACGCTCGCTTGACGAGCCCCAGATTCGCACCGTGTTCGATGAGATCCTCGACGGTGCGCCCGGCTTTTTGGTGGCCGGTCTGCTGGTGGCGCTGCGGATGAAAGGCGAGGAGCCGCAGGAGCTGGCCGGCGGTGTGCGCGCGTTGCTGGCCCGCGCCCGGCCGCTTGATCTGGATGGCGGGGAATTGCTCGATACGGCGGGCACCGGCGGCGACGGCCTGGGCACCTTCAACATCTCCACCGCGGCAGCGCTAATTGCCGCCGCCGCCGGCGTCAAGGTGGCCAAGGCGGGGAATCGCGCGGCCAGCGGCAGGGTCGGCGCCGCCGACGTGCTGGAGCGGTTCGGCGTGCGTATCGAGCTGGACGCAGCGGGACTCAAACGCTGCCTGGCGCGCGCCGGAATCTGTTTTCTCTTCGCCCCGTATTATCATCCGGCGGTCGCGCGCGTGGCCGCGATTCGAAAGGAGCTGGGAATCAGGACGCTGTTTAACCTGCTCGGTCCGATCGCCAACGCCGCGCGTCCCGCGCGCCGGCTGGTGGGCGTTGCCGAGCCGCGGCTGGCGCCGGTGATGGCGCAGGCGTTGGTCGAACTGGGTGCGAAGCACGCGATGGTCGTGCACAGCGAAGATGGAATGGACGAGATATCGGCGTGGGCGCCCACCCGTACCTTCGAGGTACGCGACGGTGCCGTAATCGAGGCGATGATTCGTCCCGGCGATTTCGGTATCAAGGCGGGACGCGCCGCCGACGTCATGATCGAGAACGCGGACCAGGCGGTCGCGATGTTGTGCGCGGGGCTGGGCGGCGCGCCGGGCGCCGCGTCGGACGTGATGGCGCTCAACGGCGGCGCGGCGATCTACCTCGGCGGCCGGGCTGCGTCGCTGGCCGAGGGCGTCGAGGCGGCGCGCGACATCCTGCGCCAGGGCCTCGCGCTCCGGACGCTGCAGGCGCTGCGCGCGGCCAGCCGCGAGGAGAATTAAATGGCGTCGCTACTGGAGCGAATCTTCGCCGACAAGCGC
>Ga0070737_10006085_pt1 | contig 11195 bp, 8 predicted proteins | sample Coa_R1_10_FD_66438 | JGI IMG/M metagenome (GOLD analysis project Ga0070737, IMG submission 66438) | Surface soil microbial communities from Centralia Pennsylvania, which are recovering from an underground coalmine fire - Coalmine... | ecosystem: Environmental > Terrestrial > Soil > Unclassified ...
GACATCAAGGATCCGCTCTCCGACGCGCTGATTGCGCTCTCCGAGCGCGTGGAAGAGCTTGAAGCGCGCTTCGGCGCACACGAACGGTGGGCCAAGCCCTTCGCCGAGGAAGAGGCCGAGCGCAGCGCCTATCGAGTGGAGCTGGAAAAAACACGCGCCTATGTGGAGATGGGCGAAGGCATCTGAGCGCGCCAACTCCGCGCTTTGCATTGCAGAAAATGTGAAGCGAAGCGGATCGCTCCGGCGTCAGGCTGCTTCTTCGAAGTTCGGCAGCGGCAGTTCGGCCGCCGCAGCGCGCGCGGCGATTGGCTGCGCGGTCCCGGGCAGGCGCAGTTTCGAGACAAGATGGACGCGCTCCCAGAATCCCGGGCGCGCCGCCGATGGACCAGGATCGTTATCGCGCCTCGGCCTTGGCCACCCCAGCACAGCCAGCAGCGCCAGCAGCGTCATGCGCATGCCGCAATAAAGCGCGTCACAGCCGTCGGCCAGCTTCGATTTCGGCGCGGGCTGCGATGGAGTCTTCGGCTCAGGTCCGGCCGTTTTACTCTCGCCGCGCGAGGGCATTGCAATCACCTTCGAAGCGCGCGGATGCATGGTCACTAAAACTCCCGGCCTGCGCGCGGGCATGGCGATGACGGCAGGCGACTTTCCGGTCCGCATGGCATACATGTTCTCTCTGTCGATCCTGTTCATCGCAGCGCTCTCCTCGTGATTCTGCTCACATCCACGTCGCGTTGTCGCGTTCTCGAGTTCATCAGCTTCGATGGCGCAGGATCGCGTTCTTGTTGTCTGGTTCGGCGCAGAGAACTGCGCGAATCCTCCGTAAAAACCGCAGATGTCGGGGATTTCCCTTACGCCATGTCGGGGCTGCGCGGAGGACGGCAGCCGGTATCGCCGAAAGCGATCGAAGAGGCGCTCGGCCTGCGCGGCGCGTTTGCCGGCGGCCTTTCAGCGATCGGAACTGCGCCGCGGAGATTTGCCGCTGCCAGCCGGTCAGTGCACATCGACCGACCGGTCGCCCTCGTACTCCATGATGTGGAAGTAAGCCTCCCAGCCGCTCCACGACGCGGGCGCCGGCAGCCTGGCCATCGGGTCCTTCAGGTGATTCGCATAATCCTGCACCAGCTCATGCGTGCGGTAGACGCCCGTGAGCCAGTCGCCGCGATACCAGTTCTTCCACTTGCCATACTCGGCCGCCGACATCGAAGCCTGTACCGCATCGAGCGCCCGCAACGCCCCGGCCGCATGCGTCTCAGCCTCGGCATGCCTGCCTGCATGATCCGCCGCAATCGCCCGGGCAACTTCGAGCAGCATACGGTTGCTCTCGCGGTTGATCGTAATCATGGTGAGCACTTCGGCCTGGTAGTAGTTGCGGCGCGCCGGATCGACCAGCGACTCGGCGGCCACGGCCTTTTGCCACACAGCATCCCAGCGCGGCTGCGCCGACTCGCAATCCTCGATATCTGCCTCCAGCAGAGCCTTGCGCGCCTGCTCGTCCGGCGTCGGCATCAGGCGTGGCGGCGTCCACTTGGGCGACTGGCTGGGAATCGCGGCTACCTGGTGCTCGCTCAGCTCATCGAGAATCAATCGCCGCGCCTCGGAGTGGTAGTGCTGGTCGCCCTCAACCAGCGGCGCAGCGCCCGGCGCCGTCGGCGGCGGAGGAGGCATATTGCCGGCCGACGTAAGCCGCGGCGGACCGAAAGGCCGGCGCAGCGACGGAGCCGCAAAATACGCCTTGTAAATCTGCTCGAGCGCCGGTGCGGCTCTGGCGCCAAACTCCTCCGTCGCCCAAAACCGATAGTACGCGCCGTCGGCATCGCCGGACCTGTCGCTGTTCCCCATGCCCCGCTCATGGCCGGCATCGTCCGCGCCTGCCGGCGTCCCGGCAAGATTTCCCGCCCACGCCATGTCCATCACCGCACGGGTTGTCATGGCTACAGGCCGAATATCGCTGGTATTCACCAGAAGGTAACTCGTGGCCCCTGCCCTGATGTAGCGGCCAAGCTCATCGTTGATCACTTTCGCTGAAACCATCTCCGAGAGCTGATTGGACTGGCCGTTCATCATAGCCACGTGAAAATAAGCGCCCTGGCCCGCAGCCACCTTGCCGGCGTCCTGCATGTCGCCGTAGCCGGTATCGGCCCACACCAGCCTGACCTCCGGCGGAATCTTCAGGTAACCCTCCTGCATAAGCCGCGCTCCCTCCTGCCACAGGTCGGTGACAAACTGCGCATTGGGATAGCGCGCGCGCACGATCTTCATCTGCACGGCGATGGCATCGCTGATGCGCCGGCCGAGCAGCGGGTCGTTATCGCGCACGCTTGGATCGAGCGAAGCGTAGCTCGAGTCCGACAGCCCGCGCAGACCCACGCTCCACAGAATCTCTTCCTGCGGTCTGTACGCCGCGACGGCATTCGTCCAGGCGCGCTCCAGAATCTCAGGATGCGTAGAGAAGTTGTACGGCACATCTTTCGGCCAGCGCGCCACGTTCACGCCCAGCGGGGTGGCGTGGTGCTGGTTCACGATCAGCCCGCGCTCCGAAGCCGCCTGCACCTGCGCGTCATCGGGAAAAATCCACGTGCCAGGCACAACCATGTTGCCTTTAAGGCGCAGGATGGTTTCAAAGATCTGATCCCACACCTTCAGAGAAATTCCTGTCTGCTCGCCCTTGCCTGCGGGAATCCATCCGGTAAGCAGATCCTCGTCATTCGGAAAGAATCCACGATAGCGAAAGACCGGGCTCGGGTAATTTCGCTCAAAATCGTCGGGCAGCGGAATCGAAGTGCGCTTCGCAGGCGCTTTGTCGGTCCACAGGTACATGGGATCGACGCCCAGCACGCGCTGCGAGAACTCGTAGATGGCGTAAATGGTTCCGCGCATGTCCGCGCCCGTAAGGCACACAACGCGGCGCGGCGCGGCTCCGCCCTCCGCTCTCGCCACCGAAAACGAGAACGCCTCCGTCCCCCTGGCGGCAGCGCAGCCAACTCCCGCGGGCAGATGATCGGTCTGCGCTATCAGAATCGCATTCTGCCCGGCGTCCTCCAGCCGCGTGACCACCCTCGGCGCGCGCCCAAACACCCTGGCAAAGTCACTGCGCAGGTCTTCCGTCGCGCGGTGAACCGGCCCCGGCTCCCCGGCAGATTCCACCAGCACAGTCGATCCGTCGATCGCGATGCGCCGCGGCTGCGCAAGGGCATCGCGGCCCAAAGCGGCAAACAGAAGGCAAAGCAAAAAAACAGCTGTTGCGGCAAAGCGAGTAGCGCGCCAACCGGCCATGACAGGAATCTCCTCGGGTGGACTTCTGTTTACGACGCAGGCTGCGTCTGCGCAGCAGGCGCATACCCGGCAAAGATCAGCTTGACGAGCGGAATTATACAGATTTGCCGCGCCGATGCCGGACCGTGGTAGTGGTGCAGTTTGAAGGATACGGGCCTGAGCCCGTACATCAGTCGCGCAAAATGCTTCCGGGCTTCTGCCCCGGAGGGAATGCGATTTCAAAACTGACCCACGACCCGGACCGCCCGCGCAAGCGGCCGGGTGCTACAGTGGACTCGTTCGATTTGTCCGGCGTCATCGGTTCGGAGAATTTCCGTTGCCTCGTCTGCTGCTTCGCTGTTGTGCATGTCTGGCTCTTTTCTTCGCTCTTATGCCCGCTGCCTGCCCGGCAACGCGCGTCAGCACAGCTCCGGTTCCCGCCGAAATGCGCTCAGGTTTCTTCGCCGTAACCGTCAATGGCCGGCCGGTTGACGTCGCCTGGGCGGCCTCGAACTACGAGTTCGTGAGCTTCGATTCCAATGGCCCGGTTGAGATATCCATCACCGCTGCCGAGCCCGGCTTCTGGGACCGCGGCGTGGATATCGAGCCGTGGCGGCTCGGTCTGCGCGCTTCGCGTAGCGGCCCGACGATCCGTTTCCGGCTATCTCACCCCGGCAAGCTCTCCATCTCGCGGCCCGGCGATTTTCTCAATAACGCGAAGATGCTGTTCCTCTTCGCCGATGCGCCGGCTCCGCCGCCGCCCGCGGGACCGGACGTGACCATCATTCCCGCCGGCGTTCACCGCCAGAGCCTCAACCCGAAAAGCGGCGACACCATTTATCTCGCGCCCGGCGCCTACATCTTCGGCAGCCTGAACCTCTGGAACGTCGAAAACGTCAAGGTGCTGGGCCGCGGGACCATCGTCTACGACGGCCCGCAGAATCCCGCGACCGACGAGGGATGGATGCAGAAGCCGGACTGGCACTGCATCGGCGCCAACCGGGCGCGCAATGTGGAGATCGACGGCCTCACCTGCATCGTGCGCTCACGCACCTGGTCAATCCAGATGAAGGACTCCACCGGCTTCCGGTTCAACGACCTGCGCGTCATCGGCGGCAACCCCGGCAACGCCAACCAGGACGGCATGGACTGGCTGGGCGGCGGCGACACGGTCGTGCGCAACGCATTCATCCGGTCTTCGGACGATGACCTGGCCGTCGAAGGCAACTGGGACGGCTATGCCCAGGCTGACATGGTGCGGCCCGGCGGGGATGTGAACGACATTGTCGTTGAAGACAGCGAGTTCTCGACGAGCATCTCGAACGTTGTGCGCATCGGCTGGCCGCAGAAGATTTTCAGTTCGCGCTACTTCACGCTGCGCAACTCCGACATTCTGCACGCCGGCATCGGCGCCTGCGGGCAGACCTTCGGGCTGCTCGGAATCTGGGGCGCCGACGGCGCGCGCGGCGACCACAGCGGCATCACGCTCGAGAACCTCTTCCTCGACAACTGGTACTCGATCGCGCAGATCGAGCAGGAAGAACCTGCTGTGCACGGCATCGTCTTTCGTAACATCTGGGCGCTCGGGCAGCCGCCGCTGGCTGAATCGACAATGACCGGCAACGTGAAAGACGTGACCTTCGACAACGTCAAATACGGCCAGGCGCCCGTAACCAGCGGCGCCGAGCTGCCGCTCACAGTTTCAGGCGGAGCCGAAGAACCGGACTTTGTTTCCGGGTTTTCCCCCGCGTCCCCGCTTACGGCGGAGTTCACTGTTGCGCAGCCGGTTATCGCGCCGGGAAAGAAGATCGCCTTTGAGGCCAGGTCCGCTCGCGGGGCGCGGTATAGCTGGATCTTCGGCGATGGAACCACTGCGCACGGCCGGCACGTGCGGCACCGCTTCCCGGATGCGCTGGGAAGCGAACTCGACGGCCGCAACGGCGCCGGCATCTTTCGCGTACTGCTGCAGGTTGCAGATTCAGCCGGCCACCAGGACTGGGCCGAACAGAATGTAGTTGCCATAGCGCAATGGCACAGCGCGATGCAGTCTCCTGCGGCATCGGCCCCGGGATTGAACTGGAGCGTATATGCGGGATCGTGGACCGAGCTTCCCGACCTGTACAAGCTTCAGCCGGCGCTCACCGGCGTTTCGCCGGATGTGCAGGCCACCTCGGGCGGCTTCACGCAATGGGCCACGGCCTGGGACGGCCTGATCAACATTCCGGCCGATGGAGGATACATCTTCCACCTGATCGACCGCGATGGCGCGCGTCTCGTGATCGACGGCGTGGAAGTTGCCAGGACCGGAGCGCCCTTTGCGCAGGTCTGCGGCTCGCCGGGCAATGCGCTGCGTTATGACCGCGGGGCCATTGGCCTGCGCGCGGGGCTGCATACCATCCATATTGAGGGGCTGAACACGGCCAGCGGCGGCGCGCCGCGCCTGCTCTGGGAGGGGCCGGGCATCGCGCTTCAGGAGGTTCCGCCCGGCGCCTTCCGCCGGCGCGCCAGGTGAACTTCGCGCTTCATCCATCGCCGCCGCAATTTGCCGGGCGGCCTGAAACCCGGCCCGTTGCCCGATCTTCTGCCCACCGCCACTCGGCTGCCAACCGGGCGCTCGAAAGGCCCTGCTAGGCTGAATGCATGTCCTGGAACTTCCCGAAGATTTACCCGATTCTTGATGCCTCCGCGATTCCTGCCGGAAAACGCGGCGAATTTCTGCTGCGGCTGGCCTGCGGACTGTCCGACGCAGGCGTTACGCTGCTCGAGTACCGGAACAAGACCGGACCGGTGACCGAACTGCTTGCCGATGCTGCGATTCTGCGGGCGGCGCTGCACGGGCCCGCGGTCAGGCTCGTTCTCGATGATCGGGCGGATCTGGTCGAGATCACGGGTTTTGACGGCGTTCATGTGGATGCCGGAGACATCTCCGTGGCCGAAGCCCGGCGCCTGCTGGGACCGCGGCACATCGTAGGCACATTCGGCGGCAGCGAGGCGCTGGTGGATGGCGTTCTCGATGAGCCGGCGGACTATTTTTCGATCGGGCCGGTAGGGCGAACCGAGACCAAGCAGACGACGAAAGCGCCGATCGGCGTCGAAGGCGTGCGGCGGCTGCGCGAGCAGGCCGGGCCCGCGCCGGTGCTGGTTGCCGCCGGCGGCGTCACGCTCGACAACGCCGCCGCTGCGCTGGATGCAGGAGCCAGCTCGGTTGCGGTTTCGGCCGCCATCTTCCGCGCTGCCGATCCGGCGGCGGAGTTCCGGCGCTGGCGGCGGGAGCTGAATGCCTGAAGCGATCCGGCAAGGTTTTGCGCCCGCTGGCCGTCTGCTTCTGCTCCGTGCTCCCTGCCCTCGGTTCTCTGCTCCCGTCACATCTCGTCGGCCGAGGGACCGTAGCAGCCGGGAACCTTTGCTCCGAGCAGGCGCAGATAAACGCCAAGCTGGGCACGGTGATGGATCATGTGGCTGAGCACATAGTCCCGGAAAACCTGGTAGCGCGGCTCGTCGATGAAGGTCTGGCCGCCGAAGATGAACTTCCAGTGCCTGTCCCACTTCTCCGGAGTTGTGGCGGCAAGGGCCTTGCGCACCTCGTCGAGGTTCTCATCGAGCTTGCTGAGCACCGCCTCCCGGCTGGCCGGAATGTAGGGTTCCCATTTGTGATCGGCGGCGAACTCCAGCTTGTCCTGGTTGAGCGTATGCAGCGCCCAGTCGCCGGTCATGTCGGTCAGGTGGCCGGCCAGGCGGCCCAGGCTCATCGACTTGGGGTGAGGCTTGTAGGCAAAATCCGCGTTCGCGGGTATGGCCTCAAGGACCTTGCGGGTCCGGGCGACCTCGCGCTCATATTCGGCAAGCAGCTCTTTCTGACAATCCATCCATTACCTCCATCGTGCTGTAAGAGCGAGCATAACCGATGTGGCGGTGGAAAGGCGAATAAAAAGCGATAAAAAATCAGCCGAAGCGCGTGGATTGAAAAGCCGAGGTGAAGGCCTCCGGCCAGCCGCGGATACCGTTTGCCGGAATTCCCGCGCCCTGAGGAGGCACATCGACGGGCAACGGCAGAACCGGGACCGGCGGAGGATCGATCTCAAGGTAGCTGCCGTGTTCGAAGTTCCACGCGTCGGGAATTTCGAACGGGGCTTCGAAATTGGCCGGCCACGGCTGGACGGGACCGCAATGGCCAATGGCTGCGCGCCACCATGGATGGCCGGCCGTCAGGATGCCGGCAAGGAAGTTGCCGAGAGGAAAGATGCGCGACAGCACCGTATCTTTCCGCGAGGCCAGGACCGAGACTTTGCCGATCTTTGCGGCGGCGGCCTGGAACTCTTTGTTCAGGCAATCGTCGTCGATGGCCCCGGCCATGAGCGTGAGCCTGCGCACGGGAAGCTGCATGTTGGCGATCGTGGAGAGAACGACGCGCGCGCCGAGACTGTGCGAAGCAAAGGAGACGCTGGCCGCCTGCCGGAAATTGGCGTCGATGAACGGCCCGAGCAGCGCGCCGGCTTCGTCTGCAATGCGCGGCTCGTCGGGATAATCGAGGCCGTGGGCCCAGATGGAATCGCCGGGCCACAGCAGGCCGAGAAATGCGGTGCTGCCTGCATACGGCCCGGAGAAACGCAGCAGGCTTTCCCAGTGAGAGAGCGAGGCGATGCCGCTGGCGCGGTCCACGTTATAGCCGTGCGTGGCGATGAGCACATGGCGGCCCCTCACGGAGGATGCAAGATCGGCCGGCTGCATCCCGGTGTAATCGGCCGCGCTGCTTCCCTGGTTGAGATTCACCTGCGCCGCCAGGCCGCCGCCCACCGGCTCATAGCGAAGATCGAGAAACTGCGTCATAGGTTTTTGACCGCCTGCATGGTGTTTACGGCCGTGGCCAGCGCGGTGGAGAGGTCCTTGGCAATCGGCGCAAACGGCGTGGCCAGCAGGCCGGCAATCACCGCCAGGCCCAGGTCGTTCCCGGCCCGGAAGCCGGCCCAGCCTCCGTCGAGCAGGCATCCGCCGGCGACGGCAAGAACCACGGCGATGCCGCTGGCGATGGCGCGCATCCAGTTGCGATAGATCTGGTCGGCGCGCTGATAGCACTCGTCGAGCATGGCAGTGACGATCAGATCGAAGCGCGACCAGGCATCGCTTTGCTCCGCGGTAAGCGCCGCGCCGGAGGCTGCGCTGCGCGCAACGGCAACCAGATGCGCGGGATCGACGTTGGCCGCGGCAGCGACCTGAGCGGCGTTGTCTGCGCTGAGATGGAGCTTGATAAGCGATTTGGCGATGGCCTTCTGGTCGGCAAGGTTGCGGCCGTTGATCCAGTTGGCCTCGATCGCCCGGAGGATCTGGCCGCCGGTCAGCGCGTTCAACGGCGTCCCCGCGCCGGATGCGGGCGGCGTCAGCTGCGCGACGGTGGATTGAATGCCGCCCAGGCCAATGCGGTTGATGAAACCGAAGAACGGTTTGAGAGCTTCGAGCACGCCGAAGGCGGCGGCGCCGAGGCCGCCGATAGCGCCGATGGCGCTGACGATCGCCGGCAGCTGCAACTGCTGCAATGGAACATGCATGAGGATGCTTCCTCCGGAAGTCGAAATGCGCCAACAGCGCGATTGAGGCAATTGGCGGAAAACTGTCCTGGCGGCTGACAGGTAGCATTATGCGCCGCAGGCGGGAAATTTCAGGCAATATTCAGGAATTATTTTTCGGCCGGGCGCAGACGCCGGGTGCGGGCGGCGAGCCATTGCCTGCTTCCGCTCCTGAGCGGAAGCAGGCTTAGAGATCTCCAATTACATCCGTAAGCCGATTTGTCTCAGCTTTCCGTCCCGCCCCGCCGATACCTGAGAAGACGCCAAGACGGCCGGCCAGCCTCCGCATGTATCGCCGGCCGCCCGCAAAGACCGTAATGCGCCCTCTTCTCAGAGCGTTTTCCTTCGCTGCCGCCGGGCTTCTCATCGGCTGCGCGGCCACCTCTTTCGCGCCCGGCGGGCCAGCCGGCCGCCTTGCGCGCATCGGCGAACCCGGCGGGCCCGTCGACGAGGGCCGCACTGTGATCCTCGCCGGCAATGTGCATCCTCTCGCCCGGCCCGAGTTCGACCGCGGCCCTCTCGATCCTTCCACGCCCCTGGGCCGCATGCTTCTCGTCCTGAAGCCCTCGGCCGAACAACAGGCCGCTCTCGACGCCCTTGTCGCAGCCCAGCAGGATCCCGGCTCGCCTTCCTACCACCACTGGCTCACCCCGGCCGAATTCGGGGCCCGGTTCGGCGTCGCGCCGGCGCAAATAGCGCAGGTTACAGCCTGGCTCACTCGCCATGGATTCGCCATCGAGGAGATCCCCGCCGGCAGACGCCTCATCGCCTTTTCCGGCACCGCCGGCCAGCTCCAGGAAGCCTTCCACACTGAGATGCACAGCTACCGTGCGGCAAACGCACTTCACATCGCCAACGCGCAGGATCCGCAAATCCCCGCAGCTCTGGCCGGCATCATCTCCGGCATTGTCTCGCTCAACGACTTTCGCCGCAGATCCTCGCTCGCCTTGCGCCCACTGCCCGCAGCCCAGCCGGGTCCGCCGGTTCAGCCGCATCCGGCAGCGGAGCCGCAGTACTCGGCCGGCAGCACCCATTACCTTGTTCCGGCGGACTTCGCCACGATCTACGATCTCAACCCGCTCTACAACTCCGGCTCTTCCGGCGCCGGAGCCGCAATCGCCATCGCCGGCCGCAGCAACATCGATCCGGCCGACGTGGCCCGGTTCCGCGCCGCCACCGGCCTGCCGCCCAACCCGCCTGCGGTGATCCTTGCGGGCGCCGACCCCGGACTGGCCGGCGACGATCAGGCCGAGGCCACGGTCGATGCCGAATGGAGCGGAGCGGCGGCGCCCGCCGCCTCCATCAGGCTGGTAGCCGCCGCCTCAGGCCCGGTTACCGACGGCATCGATCTGGCCTCGGCATACATCGTCAACCAGGCCGTCGCACCCATCCTGAGCTCCAGCTATGCGAGCTGCGAGCAGGAAATGGGAGCCGCCGAGCTGGCTTTTTACAATGCCCTCTGGGAACAGGCTGCCGCCGAAGGCATCAGCGTCCTGGTCGCCTCCGGCGATGCCGGCGCATCCGGCTGCTCTTCGGGCTCAGCCGCCGCAGGTTCGTTCCCGGCCGTCAACGGTCTCTGCAGCTCGCCCTACGCCACCTGCACAGGCGGAACGGAATTCAACGAGGGCGCAGGCTCGGCCCTGTACTGGGCCGCGGCCAACAGCGCCGGCCTGGGCTCGGCGCTCCAGTACATTCCCGAGGAGGTCTGGAACGAAAGCGCCGCCAATGGCGGCTCGGATATGTGGGCGTCGGGCGGAGGAGTCAGCACCGTATACCTGCAGCCTGCCTGGCAGGCCGCCGTACTGGCTTCGCTTCCAGGCGCATCCTCGGCAGAGGGCATGCGCGCGGTTCCCGATGTTTCCCTCGCCGCCGCCAATCACGACGGCTTCATAGCAGTCGAGAACGGCGGTTTCTACATCGCCTCGGGAACGTCGGTAGCAGCGCCCTCGTTTGCCGGAATCATGGCCCTGCTGGCCGCCTCGCAGGGTGGCAAAGCGCAGGGCAGCGCCAATCCCCGTCTTTACGCCCTGGCGGCGGCCGCGCCGGCTGCCTTTCACCGCACTCCCTCCGGATCGAATACCGTTCCCGGCGTGGCAGGCTATACGGCTGACGGCTCCGTCTACAACCTGGCCACCGGCCTCGGTTCGGTCGATGCGGCGGAGCTGGCGAACAACTGGGCGGCGCAGCCGGCGCTGCCCTGTCCCACGCGGCTGGTGCGCGCCCGCTGCCGCTCCGGAGGCCGCACCTGGATGCGGTTTCGCTGAACCCCTGCGCCGGCCGCCGGACAGAAAAGCCTTCCAAGCGGCTTGCGGCGTTCTGCACCCGGCAATTTAACAATCGTCGGTCAGGAAGAAATTTATATCTCAGTCAGGAAGGAAG
>Ga0070737_10006086_pt1 | contig 11194 bp, 7 predicted proteins | sample Coa_R1_10_FD_66438 | JGI IMG/M metagenome (GOLD analysis project Ga0070737, IMG submission 66438) | Surface soil microbial communities from Centralia Pennsylvania, which are recovering from an underground coalmine fire - Coalmine... | ecosystem: Environmental > Terrestrial > Soil > Unclassified ...
GCTGACGCCGCGAAGACCGGCATGCTCTTTTCCGTCCCGCTGATCGAGGCGGTCGCGGACGAGCTGGCCGGGCGCGGGCTCCCGCTGGTCGTGGACCCGGTGATGGTGGCGAGCTCGGGGAGCCGGCTGCTGCTGCCCGATGCCGTGGGCGCGCTCGTGGAGCGGCTGTTCCCGCTGGCCACGGTCGTGACGCCCAACCTGCCCGAGGCGCAGGCGCTCACCGGCATGGACACCGAGGACCGCGCCGCGCTGGCGCGGCGGCTTGTCGCCATGGGCGCGGCCGCGGCCCTGGTCACCGGCGGGCACGGGGCCGAGCCGGCGGACCACCTGTTCGACGGGCGGTCGGACCTGCGGATCCCGGTGCCGCGCTACCCCATCGCGGCCACGCACGGCGCGGGCTGCACGCACTCGGCGGCGCTCGCGGCGGGCCTGGCGGCCGGGCTGTCCCTGGCCGACGCGGCCCGCCAGGCCGCCGCCGTGGCGGGTGACGCGGTCGCGCACGGCCTGGCGGACATAGGGGCGGGCGACGGGCCGGTGCACGCCCTGCACGGCCTGCGCCCCCCAGTCGGCTAATCCCCGTCGGTTGAATCCCCGCCTGAATGCTCCCCCCCGCCTGAATGCTCCCCCCCGCCTGAGGCCCCGCCCCGCCGATGCGCAGGAGCGCCTGAGGAGGCTTTCAGGGGACTTCCAGATCCGCTGCCTACTGTCGGTACCGAAGGCGACAGGAGATCGAGCGTGGAGGCTGGGGACCGTGCCTGAGAAGGTGACCATCTCGCACCGGGGGGCGAGGTACGAGATCGGACGGGGGAAACGGTACTACGGCATCTGGGTGATCGGCGCGCCCGAATCGGATCCGGTCGACCGGTGGCCGGAGACCCGCGACGGCTGGACGCAAGCCTGGATGCGCTTCGTGGCGATCGAGACGCCGGACACGATCGTGGCGGTCAGCCAGCCGGGCGCCGGGCTCAGGCTGCCGCGGCTGAAGCGCTCCCGCCCCGCCGGCGCCACGGTCACCGCCGCGGACGCGGGCCGCCGCGGCGGTGCGGGCCGGGCGCTGGCCGGCGCGGGACTGCTCGGCTTGGGCGTGCTGCTCGGGCTGATCGGGCTGTTCCCGGGCTACGTCGGGTCGCCGAGCCTCGCCTCGCAGGCCGACCAGCTCGTCCCGCACCTGCTCTACCTCGCGGCGTGGGCGGCGAGCGCCGCGCTCATCGTGGCCGGCCTCCCGGCGCGGTCCGGCATGACGCGGACCGGGGCGGTGGCGGGCATCGGGCTGAGCGCGGTGACGTTCGGGCTCTTCTTCACCGATCTCGGTCAGGTGATCTCGGGCGGGGCGGGCCTGCTCGGGGCGGGCCTGGTGCTGACCCTGCTCGGCTGGGCCGCCTGCGCCGCCGGGTCGGCGCTCGCGTTCACCGCGCGGCCGGGCGGGAACGGACCCCAGGCCGGCGGTCGCCCGGTCAGGCCCCGCGCGCACCACGCCGGGCCGGTCGCGCTGCTGCTGCTCGCGGCGGTCGGCACCGTGGTCACCTTCGTGCCCTCGTGGGACAGCTACACGCTGGCGCAGCCGTCGACCGGGGCCGCGCAGACCGTCACCGCAGGCAACGCGTTCGCGTACCCCGGTCCGATGATCGCCGGGAGCGTGCTCGTGATCGCCGCGGTCATCGCTGTCGCGGTGCTCGCCGCGCTGTGGCATCCGGCGCGGCAGGGCGCGGCGGTCCTGGCGGGCGCGGTCGTGGCGCTGGCCGGGCAGGCCATCTCCGCGCTCATCCAGGTGAGCGAGCCCGCGTCGCCCTCGCTGTTCGGCATCTCGCCGGCCCGGGCGGCGGCCGAAGGGCTGACGATCTCGGCTGGCCTCACGCCGGTATTCTGGGTCTACTGCGTGTTCGTCATATCGCTGCTCATATCGGGAGCGTGGCTGTTCGCCAAGCCGGAGTATCCGGCAATGCCGGCGCCGCCGGCGGCCCCGGATCCGGCTTCTGTCCGGGCGGCGCAAAGCACGCCGGGACAGACCGCCGATAGCGAAGACGGCGCCGAAGGCGACGAGGAATCCACATACGCCTGAGCGTTCCGCATGGGCCGCCGGCGGACGCGCCGGCGGCCCATGCGCCGTCTAACGCAATTGCGTGCGATGCGGGGCGCGGCTTTCCGCGGCAAACCCGCCGTGTTCGGCGGTTACCGCGGCGCCGGCGGTGCCGCGGACCCGGTGCGCGAAAACGCCCCCGGCGTGCCGCCGGGGGCGCCTGCCCGAATACGAACGCGGTCCGGTGCGGATCTAGCTATTTCCCGCCGTCCCGTTACTTACCGGTCGCCGCCTGGTACTTGGCAACCACGTCAGCGGGCACCCGGCCGCGGTCCTTAATGTCATATCCCTGCTGGCGCGCCCAGTTCCGGATCTCGGTGGTGTTCAGGGTGGAACCGGCCCCCCGGGCGCTCCTGCCTGCGGCGCGGCCCGCGCGGCGCCCGCTGCCCCCCACCTTGCGGGCGTGGCTGACGTACTTTCCGAGGGCCGCGCGCAGCTCCTCCGTGTGCTTCGCGTTCAGGTCGATCTCGTATTCCGTGCCATCCAGCGCAAAGCGCACGGTACCCTCTGCCGCTCCGCCGTCGATGTCGTCGATGAAGAGAGTCTGAATCTTCTGGGCCACTTGGACTTCCGCCTTTCGTTGTTACGACAATCATCATAATCGATGACTGAAGCGTTAGCGGCGCTGGACCCGCCCCGTCCGCGTGGCGGCGGTAATTGCCGGAGCCCTGCCCGGGCCGCCGAACCCTTTGTGCCGCCATAGCCGAGGCGATCTTATCCGACGCAGCCCTATGTATGCGACATTCACGACAATCGGGGCGGGTGCGAGCCGCCGCGACCGCTATGGGGCAGCGGACCGCAGATCACAACGCTCTAACGAGAACAACGTCCGGGCGGCGATACCCGTTACCGCAAACGCTTAGACCGGCCAGGTTTCCCTGCGGTACCCCATGTCCCAGAACATCCACTCGTAGCGGCTCGTGGTGCGGAAGTGCCGCCGAACCAGCGCGCGCTCGCTTTCGGAAAGGAGCGCTCCGGCCGTGTCGGCTTCGGCGATCACGTCCCGCACCACCATGCCGAACTCCTCGCCGCCGTATGTGTCGATCCACCGCTGGTACCTGGGATCGGGCGAGCCCAGCCGCAGGAGATGGCTGCCCACCTCCCAGTAGATCCAGTAGCACGGCAGCACCGCGCCGACCCCCTCGGCGTAGGTGCCGCCGTGGACGGTGGCGAGCAGATAGCTGGTATAGGCGAGGTTCGTGGGGGCGGGCTCGGCGGCGGCCGCTTCCGCGGCGGAAATGCCGAGCGCGGGCAGCAACTCGGCGTGCAGTTCCTGCTCCACCGCCACCGCGTCCGCCGCGTGCCGCGCGAACATCGCGGCGGCCGCCGGGCGTGGCGCGCGGCTCGCGACGGCGGCCAGGGCGCGCGCGTACTGCTTCAGGTAGAGCCCGTCCTGGACGACGAAGAACGCGAACGATTCCGCGGGAAGCGTGCCGTCGGTCAGCCCCCTGATGAACGGGTGCGCCAGGATGGCGCTGTAGATGTCGGCGATACCGTCCCAGAGTTCGCCGGTGAAGGAGTCGGTCATCGCGACACCATAGTACGGTTATGACGGCGTTTGCCGTGACCTGCGGGCCTGAAGCCCCCGCCGGGCCGGCTAGTAGTAGACGGGGCCGATCGCGCCGCCGCCGACGGCGATCGCGTCACCGTTGATCGCGACGCTGCGCGGCGAGGCGAGGAACGCCACCACGGCGGCGACCTCGTCGGCGGTGACGAGCCGCCCGATGCCGACCCGGGCGCTGAGCCGCCGCTCGACCTCGGGTACTGAGACCCCCGCGCGTTCGGCCCGGACGGCGAGGATCTCCGGGGTCTTCTCGGTCACGGTGACGCCGGGGTGGACGACGGTGACGTTGATCCCGTCGCGGCCGAGTTCGTCGGCGAGGTTCTTGGTCAGCGCGGCGACGGCGACGTTGCGCACGGTACCGGTGATTGCCCCGGTGGACCGGGCGGCCAGCCCGCTGACGTTCACGATCCGGCCCCAGCCGCCGCTGCGCATGTGCGGCACAACCTCGCGGATGCAGCGCAGGTAGCCGAGCACCTTCACGTTGACCTGCTCGGCGAAATCGGCGGCGTCGAACTCGTCGATGCCGCCCACCGCCCCGGTGTTGGGCCGTGCCGCGGCGTTGACCAGGATGTCGACGCCGCCGAAGGCGGCGGCGACCGCCGCGACCATGTCCCGGACCGAGCGGTCGTCGCCGGTGTCGGCGCTGATCGCGAGCACCGTCCGCCCCGGCGCGGCGACCGCCTCGCGCGCTGCCTCCAGCGCGGCCTTGTCCCGCGCCACGAGCGCCACGTCGCATCCTTCGGCGGCGAGCGCCCTGGCCACCGCCAGCCCGATCCCGCGGCTGCCTCCGGTCACGATCGCGCGCTTTCCCGTCAGTTGCAGATCCATGCCGCGATCCTCCCACGCACCCCGCGATCCTCCCGCGCACCCCGCGATCCTCCCGCGCACCCCGCGATCCTCCCGCAGACCGCCGGTCACCGGGCCGCGATCCCCCGGCAGATCCCGGATCCCGGATCACGCGGCGCCGTCGTGTCCGGCTGGCCGAAAAATTGCGAATTTTATCCTGATTGCCGGAATCACTCGTTGAGGGTTTGGCGCTGCCGTTCATGATCCGGAAAGGTTTGTACGGTTATTCCGTGCAAATCATTCATCATGGAAGGTTTCCAGGTTCGCAGGGCGGGCTGCCGGGTCGGGGTGGTGCTGACGTGACCCTTGAGGCATGCGTGGCCCCGGGGAACTGGGACCGGGGCAACCCGGCCGGGAACGCCTCGTTCCGCGCCCGTGCGGCGCCCTTCTTCCAGCGCACGGCGCCGAAAGCCTGGCGGGGCGACGCTATCGACGCGGGGCGCGGCCTGAGCTTACGCTCATTCGTATGCTGCACGCGGTGCCCGGCGCTCGATGATCACACCGGAAGACGCCACGGCGTCCGGGCGTGGCGGACCGCGTGCCCTTGCGGTCGTGCGCCGGCATCCGGAGGTATGGCCGGCGCTCGGAGTCGCCGCGGCGTGGCTCGCTCTGCTGCTGCTCGCCCGCCAGGGCGCGGGCGCGGGCATGGCGGGCGGGATGGACATGGGCGGCCGCGCGGCCGCGGCCGGCGCGGGATACCGGGCGGGGCCCGGCGTGTGGCGTCAGGCCGCGGCGGGCTTGCCGTCCTGGTTGCTGATGACGGTCGCGATGATGGGGCCGGCGGCGCTCCCCAGGATCGGGCACGTGGGCCGCGCGAGCGCCCGCCGGCTGCCGGCCATGGCCGGTTTCGCGGCCGTCTATCTCGCGGTGTGGGCGGCCTTCGGCCTCGGTGTCCTGGCGGCCGCCGCGGCGATTCCCGGCGTCCCGGGCCCGCGAGCGCTCGCGGTCACGCTGGCCGCCGCGGTGGCCTGGCAGCTCAGCCCGTTCAAGCGGGCCCTGCTGCGTGCCTGCCACCGGGCGCCCGAGATCCGGGCGGCGCCGCGCCACGGGCTGCGCTACGGCCTGTGCTGCCTCGGCGCGTGCTGGTGCCTGATGCTCGTGATGGTCGCCGCGCCCGGCGGGCAACTGTACTGGCTCGCCGGCCTCGCCGTCCTCATCACCGTTGAACGCGCCGCGGACGACGCCCGCGGCGTCGCCCGCAACGGTGCCGCGGCGCTGGGCGTGGCGGCCGTCGCCACGCTCGCCGTCGGCGGCCTGCTGTAAGAGCCGAATGCGATCTCGGGAACCGCGCGTACGTTCGGGGAAATCAAGAAGGGCGCCACGGGACCTCGGGCGGGTGCGCGGGGGCCGTACGCCGCGCCAGCGCGGCGGGGACGCACCGCCCGGAGTCCCGGTGCGGCGCCTTCAGCCGCGCGCTCTCCCGGACGGCGCTGACCCGGGCGGCATCCTCACCGTCACCATCAGCATCAAGGAGAACAAGTCCGGCCGGGTAGACGATCGGGATCAAAACGGCGAAATAAAATGACCGGTTTTTCTCTGCTATTCGCTATGACCGGCTTATTCCGCGTCTGTTACTGTTCGCTCCGAGTCGCGGCCGGCAAAGGGCCGCTGTTCCGGGGCGAGGAGAACATGGGCAGACGCAGGATCATATCCGCCCTCACCGTGGCGGCCGCGGTGTCCGTCCTGGTAGGCGGGCAGTCCGCGGCGGCCGACGCGTCCGTGGCCGGCCCTGCGCGCCAGGCGGGCGGCTCGGCTGCGGGGTCGCTGACGCAGGCGCAGGCCGCCGCGCTGTCGCAGAACGTGAACCAGCCGGTGATAGTAATCCTGAAAAACCAGCCCAGCCCGGCGGCGGCCGCCAGCCTGCGCAAGGCCGCGGTCGCCGCGAGCCAGGCGCCGCTGCTCAGCGAGCTGAGCCAGACCCACGCCGCCCACGTCAAGCGGTTCCAGCTCGTGGACTCGCTGGCGGCGACGGTCTCGGCGGGGGAGAGGCAGCGCCTCGCGGCCAGCCCCCTCGTCGCCGCGGTCGTCCCGGACGTGACGATCCAGGCCGGCCCCGCCGACCTCGCGGGGACCGCCGCGCCCGCGGGGACCGCCGCGCCCGCGGGGACCGCCGCGCCCGCGGGGAGCGCCGGGACCGCGGGGAGCGCCGCGGCGCCCCGCACGACCACGCTGAAAGCCCACGTGATCCCCGGCGCCTGCGCGCCCAGGGGCCGTGCGCAGCTCGCCCCGGAAGGGCTGTCCCTGACCAGCACCGCCTCGGCCAACCCGGGGCAGGCCACCGCGCGCTCCCTGGGCATCACCGGCGCCGGCGTCAAGGTGGCCTACATCGCGGACGGCCTTGACACGGGCAACGTGAACTTCATCAGGAAGAACGGCATGTCGGTGTTCGCCAGGCAGGCCGGCGGCGACTACCAGGACTTCACCGGCAACGGGCCCGGCGCGCCGACCTCGGGCGACGAGGCGTTCCTCGACGCCAACACGATCGCCGGGCAGGGCATCCACGTATACAACGTCAACGGCTTCGCCGCGCAGTCCTATCCGGCGCCCTGCGACATCAAGATCGAGGGCGTCGCGCCCGGCGCCAGCCTGGTCGGCCTCGACGTGTTCGCCGAGGACGCGAACGACCAGCTCGACACCACCACGTCCAATTTCCTGCAGGCGATCAACTACGCGGTCGAGACCGATCACGTCAACGTGATCAACGAGTCGTTCGGCGGGAACCCGCTCCCGGACACCGCCCTGGACGCGATCAAGCAGTTCAACGACGCGGCCGTGCGGGCGGGCGTGGTGGTCAGCGTCTCGAGCGGCGACGCGGGCACCACGAACACGATCGGCTCCCCGGCCACCGACCCGAACGTCATCTCGGTCGGGGCGAGCACGCAGTTCCAGGCGTACGCGCAGACCAACTACGCGGCGGCACGGTACTTCGCGACCAGCGGCTGGCTGAGCGATAACATCAGCTCGCTGAGCTCGGCCGGGTTCGAGCAGTCCGGCGGCACCGTCGACCTGGTCGCCCCCGGCGACATCAGCTTCTCCTCGTGCAGCACCAACCTGGCGCGCTACACCGGCTGCACGGACTTCGCGGGCAAGGCGGACGGCCTGGAGGAGGCCGGCGGGACCAGCGAGTCCTCCCCGTTCGTCGCCGGCGCGGCCGCGCTGGTGATCCAGGCGTACCGGAAGGCGCACCACGGCGCCACCCCGGCCCCAGCGCTGGTCAAGCAGATCCTGCTGAGCACCGCGACCGACCTGGGCGCGCCCGCCGAAGAGCAGGGGGCGGGCCTGCTGAACAGCTACAAGGCGGTCGAGCTCGCCGAGTCGGTCGGCAACGCGGCGCACGTCGGCGCCACGCTGCTGGCCTCGGCCGGCCAGCTCACCGCGGCCGGCGCGCCCGGCTCGGCCGAAAGCTGGGACGTCACGATCACCAACACCGGTTCGCGCAGCCAGGCCGTCAGGCTCGGCGGCCGCGCCCTTGGCCCCGACCGCGACGTCCAGGCCGGCAGCGTCACGCTGAACGACAAGACCAGCAGCCAGTTCGTGAACTTCAGCGGCGTGCCGAACAACTACGCCGTCTTCCGCTTCACCGTCCCGCCGGCCCAGTCCCGGCTGGACGCATCGATCGCCTACCCGGCGAGCGCCGGGGCGTTCACGAGCAGCGACCTGAACGCCCGCGTGCGGCTGATCCTCATCGACCCGAGGGGCAGGCTCGCGGCGCACTCGCTGCCACAGGGGGTGGGCAACTACGGCAACGTCGATGTCAGGGCTCCCGTCGCCGGCCGGTGGACCGGGGTCGTCTTCGGCGTCGTGGCCAGGGACGGCGGCACCAACGGGAGGATCCCGTGGCGGGTGGCGACGCAGCGGTTCACACCCTTCGCCTCGGTCTCGCCGTCCGGATTCACCCTGGCGCCCGGCGAGAGCAGGACGGTCACGGTCAGCGCCCGCACCCCGGGCGCGCCCGGGGACGAAGCCGGCTCCATCGTGGTGAGCTCCAGCCCGGGCGGCACGACGAGCATCCCGGTGACGCTGCGCAGCGAGGTCGAGGTCGCCGACGGCGGCGCCTTCAGCGGCGTCCTGACCGGCGGCAACGGCCGGCCCCCCTACGAGGGCCAGGTCGAGTACTACCAGTTCTCCGTCCCCGGCGGCACGGCGGGCATCGCGGCCAGCCTGTCCCTGGCCAACGACCCGGCCGACCCCGTGGGCGCCTATCTCGTCGCCCCGGACGGCGAGACCCTCGGCTACGGGCAGAACGCCACGGCGTCCGGCGCGGTGAGCACCAGGCTGACCGCTTACACCCACGACCCGGTGGCCGGCACCTGGACGCTGATCGTGGACTTCGCCGAGCCGGTCGCGGGGAACGAGGTGTCCGACCCGTTCACCGGGCACATCCAGTTCACGTCCGGGGTGACCGCCGTCGCCACCGGCACCGGCGCCGGCAGCCTGCCGGACAGCGCCAGCGCGACGCTGACCCAGGGCACGGCGTACACCATCCCGGTGAAGGTCACGAACAACGGGATCGCCACGGAGGACGTCTTCGTCGACGCCCGCCTCAACCAGGTGACGACGCTGACGCTGGCGCCGGTCCTGGGAACCTCGGACACCGTGCCGCTGCCGATGACCGGCAACCCGCCGTTCTGGGTGGTGCCGACGCAGACCTCGGGCGTCTCGGTCACCCAGACGTCGACCGTGCCCGCCATGTTCGACATCTCGCCGTACGCGGGTGACCCGGACATCCCGAGCGTGAGCAGCGGCCCGGGAGCGCTCTGCGCCACCTCCGAGCAGGCAGCGGACAACCCCGCGGGCGGCGTGGTGACCCAGGGCATCTGGCTCGGCTGGCCGGCGGAGTGCGGCCCGTACCCGGCCACGGGCGCGCCGAAGGGGACGGCCACGATCTCGATGACCGCGCAGACCAAGGCGTTCGACCCGGCGGTCACGGCGCCGACGGGCGACCTGTGGCTGGCGGCCACGAACCCGGCCGTGCTGCCCAGCGCGACCAGCCCGGGAACGTTCGCCCCGGTCGCCGTCGCCCCGGGCAAGTCCGCGGTGGTCGACGTGTCGATCACGCCGTCGGCCAGCCCCGGCACGGTGGTCACGGGCACCCTGTACGTCGACGACTACACCGGCAATGTGCCGTCGTCCGGGCAGCTTTCCGGCGACGAACTGGCGGCACTGCCGTACGAGTACACCGTCGGCGCCGCGTAGCCGCGCCAGGCCCGCCCGCGACCGCGGAACCGCCCGCCCGCGACCGCGCGGGCGGGCGCCTTTCCACGGCGATCACGCCGAGTGCGGCCAGGCGCAGCGAGCCGTTCGCCGGGCAGAGCCTAGCCGGCGTTCGCGTTCCCGGGCGGCGCCGTCTGCAGCGGCGCCCTGGCCGTGTCGGGCGGCAGCGTCGCCGGGTTGACGAACGTGCTGCCGTCCGGCCCGGCGACCACGGCCTCATGCAGCGCGCTGCCCTTCAGGTACTGCGGCCAGCTCAGGAACCACATGGTCCAGCCGTTGTCCCAGGTGCCTTTTTGCGGGCTGCCCGTGATCGTGATCGGGTCGCCGGGCACCGCCATGTTGTAATAGATCTCCGCGTGGGCGGGGGACAGGTTCACGCAGCCGTGGCTCACGTTCTCGAAGCCCTGCTCGCCGACCGACCAGTAGGCGTCGTGGTAGTAGTCGCCGCTCCAGGTGAAGCGCACCGAGTACGGGACCATCAGGTCGTAGCCGGGGCCTTTCATCTCCACCGGGTTGGCTTTCTCGATCGTCAGGTAGCTGCCGTTCGGCGTGTCGTCGCCCGGCCGGCCCGTGCTGATCGGCCAGTCGTAGGTGAGCTTGCCGTTCACGTAGATCTGCGTGGAGTGGGTCCGCGTGCTGCCGATCGCGATCACCGACCGGCCGATGGTGAACTCTTGCGTCAGCGTGTGGGTCCCGTACACGCCGGGCGCGCCCTCGACGCCGTCGAGGTGCCCGGTGAAGCTCACCGTCGTGCCCGCCGGCCAGTAGTCGCGCGGCCGGAAGTAGGCGCAGGTGGGGGCCATGCCGCAGGAGTCGTCCCAGTACCACGCGCCGATCACCGGCTTGGACGTCGTGACCTGCAGCGCCCGTTCGACCGCGGCCCGGTTCGTGATCCGGTGGCTGAAGTACAAGATGATCGGCATGCCGACGCCGTACGTCTGCTGGTACCCCTCGATGATCTCGGTCCTGAACGTCGAGGACGGCGTGAGCGTGCGGAACGTGCTCGTCTTGGTGGTCGCGGCGCCGCCGCCCGCGACCGCGGTCGCGGTCACCGTGTACGACGTCGACACGTTGAGCGCCCAGGTGCTGTGCCAGGCGGTGCGGTCTGCCGAGTAGCTGCCCGCGACCGGCTCCCCTGAGGCGCGCACCGTGACGTCTGTCAGCTTGCCGCCGGACGCGGTGACCGTGATGCCCTTCGACGGGTCGGCGTTGCCCGCGCCGTTCGCCGGCGTGATCGTCACCGCGGGCCCGGCCGCGCCCGCCGGGGCCGAGGCGCCGCCCGCCGCTGCCCCGCCCGCCGCTGCCCCGCCCGCCGCGGACGTGCCGTTTCCCGCGGGCTTGACCGTGGTCGTCCCGCTGCCCGTGCATCCCGCCACCGCCAGCCCGAGGGCAGCGACAGCGGCGATTCCCGTCAGCCTGATGCCCCTCATGCCAGAACCATTCCCTGCATCGCGCGTCTCGCAACGCCGCCGTGGCGGCGGACATTCCGCGCT
>Ga0070737_10006089_pt1 | contig 11193 bp, 13 predicted proteins | sample Coa_R1_10_FD_66438 | JGI IMG/M metagenome (GOLD analysis project Ga0070737, IMG submission 66438) | Surface soil microbial communities from Centralia Pennsylvania, which are recovering from an underground coalmine fire - Coalmine... | ecosystem: Environmental > Terrestrial > Soil > Unclassified...
TCGGCTCGGGCAGCACCAACCAGGGCGGCCTCAGCCAGCAGCAGGCCGATTTCCAGGCGCTCGTCGCCATGCTGCAGCAGCTCGCCGCGCAGCGCGGCCTGGGCGACGTCATCCACGTGCGCCAGGAGCCGCACCAGATCGATATCGACCTTACTAGCGATCTGCTCTTCTCTTCGGGCAGCGCAACGCTGCGTCCGGAGGCGTACCCCGCGCTCGACACCGTGGCCGACGCATTGCGCAACAAGCCGAACCAGATTCGCGTGGAGGGCCATACCGACAATATCCCGATCAACACGGCGCAGTTCCCTTCGAACTGGGAGCTTTCGGCGGCGCGCGCCATCGCCGTGCTGCGCTATCTCGTTGAGCACGACGGTCTGCCAGCCGATCGGCTATACGCCGCTGCCTACGCCGACACGCACCCCATTGCCGACAATGCGACGCCCGAGGGGCGGGCGCAAAATCGCCGCGCCGAACTGGTGATCCTGTACCCGCCGCAGGCAGAGAACGCGACGGCGACGGCCTCGCCCGTGCCCGCCTCTACCACCACGCCCCCGAGGTAGCACCATGAAGAAGCCGTATATCCTTGGCGCAGTCGCAGCGGTAGCCTTGCTAGCGGCCGCGTACTTTTTCGTGCTGCCGGGGCTGAAGGGCAGCAAGAGCAGCGCTAACAGCACGGCAGACCTGCCCGCTACACCATACCCCTACCGCCCGCGCGGCGAAGCGCGCGTGCCCGGTCTAATGTACCCCCTCAGCGAGCGCGTTCTGAACCTCGCCTCCACGGGGTCAACGCCGCACTACGTGCGCATCCAGCTCACGATCGAATTCGCGCGGCCCTACGGTGCCAAGATCAGCAGCACCAAACCAACCAAAGAGGGCTCCGCGACGCCGCTCGACCCGCTCCTGCAGCCCGTGCAGGAGCGCAGCGCGCAGATCGACGACGCGCTCGTGCGTATCGCCGGCAGCACCACGCTCGACTCGATCACGAGCCCCTCCGGCCAGGAGCAATTCAAGCATCGCCTGCTCGATGCGGTAGCGCAGATCACCCCCGGTCTCGACCCGATCAACGTCTACATCCAGGAGCTGGTCGCGCAGTAACGCCTGCGCGCAAGGGAGCGGTTGCATGAAAGCACGCGGCGAGACGCTCAGTCAGAGCGAGATCGAAGCGCTGCTCGCCTCGATACCGATCGAAGGCGGGGCCGCGCCCGCCGCACCGTCGGCGCAGCCCAAGGAACCGCGCCGCTGGGACTTCCGCAAGCCCGATAAGTTCTCGAAAGACCACCTGCGTTCACTGCTTGCCCTGCACCAGACGTTCGCGCGCGGCGCCGCCACGGCGCTGGCTGGCCGCTTGCGCTGCAGCGTCACGTTCCGCGTGACCTCCGTCGACCAAGGGCTGTACGAAGAGTACCTGGAGCTGCTCCCCGAGCAGAGCGTTGTCAACGTCATTAGCATGAAGCCGCTCGACGGCCATATCCTGCTCGAATTCCACGCTGGTCTGGCGATGGTGATGATCGACCGGCTGCTCGGTGGCTCCGGCGGCCCCATCGACGCGACCCGTGAGCTCACCGATATCGAACTGGCGCTGATCCGTAGCCTCGTGCGCACCCTGCTCGAGGCGCTCCAGGAGGCATGGACCAACATCGCCGAGGTCACCCTCTCGATCGACGATGTGGCTACGTCGCCGCAACTGGTGCACGTTGCCTCCGCGACGGATATCGTCGTGATCGTGCTGCTGGAAGTGCAGATCGGCAGCCGCAGCGGGACGATCAGCCTCTGCATCCCCCACCTCGTGCTCGAACCGCTGATGCAACGGCTTTCGGCGCAGGTCTGGGTCGCCTCTAACCGGCGCCATCCGGTCACACCGGAAACGCAGGCGCAGGTGCTGGCGCGTCTGGCGCCCGCGCCGCTAAAGGTCACCGCGATCCTGGGCGAGACGGCGCTCTCGATCGATGAGCTGCTCTCGCTCCGCGTAGGTGATGTCGTGCTGCTCGGCAACGCGACGCGCATGCAGGCGCAGTTGCGCGTCGTTAATCAGATCCGGTTCGCGGGCACGCCCGGTATCTACGCGGGCCGCAAGGCCGTGCGCATTACCACCTGTCTCGAAACACCCTCTACCCCGCACACCAGCACCCACACCCAGCGCGATGGAGTTGCGCGATGACAACACCCGCCAACCAGCCTCCCGGTCTTGCCGAACGGCTCCACGCTCTGCTGCCTGCCGCTTTCGCTACCGCTTTCGGCGGCAGTTTCACGGTGACGGCCGCCAGCGAAGAGGCGTGGGAAACGGCGCTGATGGAGCTGGGAGGGCAACGCCGCGTCCACCTCGAATTCGAACTCTCCGACCGTGCCGGCCGCTCCCCCGCGGTGCTCGTCCTCACCGCCGCTGCCGCCGCGACGCTCTTCGGTCTCGAGTCGATCGCGGTGGAAGAGCTCGCGACCGAACAACAGTTGCGTGCACTCGGCGAGCTGACCGAGGGCGGCGAGGCGCTGGCCAACGCGATCGCGCCACTGCTCACCGAGATGATCCCCGGCCTCGCGATCACCATCGCTGGTGCAAGCCTCGAAGAGGCGGAGACATCGCCGGCGGCGGTTGCCGCAGCGCTGGCCACGGAGACGATCAGGGCCGCGCTGCTGCAGCTCGACCGCGACGATGGTCTGAGCGTCACGCTGGCCTTGTGCTGCGCGCCCGAGGCGGCGGCGCTACTGTGCGGCGCGACGGATGCCACCACGGGCGACCAGGCAGCAGAGCGGGCGGCGAAGCTGGCAGCGCGCGCAGCGCAACGGGCGCCGGAGGGCACGCCCGGGCCGGATATGCGCGAGACCGTCGGTGCCGGGGCGACGGCGCGCACAGGCAGCGCCGCGGCCGCCACGGCGGGCACGGTAACGGCGCATCCGTTCGTCTTCGGTCAGATCGAGCCAGGGCCACAACCCGCGGCCGCGTCCGGACGCAACATCGATCCTCTGCTCGACGTGTTGCTGCAGGTGCGCGTCGAGCTCGGCTCGACAGAGATGACCGTCGAAGAGGTGCTAGGGCTCACCGTTGGCTCGGTGGTCGAGCTGGACCGTCTGGCCGGCGAGCCAGTGGATATCGTCGTCAACAACCGGCTCCTAGCACGTGGCGAGGTCGTCGTCGTGGAAGAGAACTTCGGCGTGCGCATTACCGAGATCGTCGCCACGCGCATGCCGCGATCGGCGTAAGCTGCCCCCTGTCGCTGTCGGTACGGCCAACGTTCCGGGTTCTACCCGATGCGGCGTACGAAAAGCGCGTGCCACGCTTGAGTGGCCGGACGGGCAAGCGAAGCGTCCGGCGCGAGCGGACAGCGATGACTTCTCTCCCCTCCCGTTGGGTCGGCACGATCATCGCGATCGTCGTCGTGGCAGGGCTGGCGATCTACGTCGTGGCCGCGCACGGCGCGCGTGCGGTGCCAGCGCAAACCGCACCAGCAGCAACAGCAGCGCCGGCGGGCGTCCTGACCGCCGCGCCACCGGCAACTGCTTCCGCTGGCGGCGCGCAACGCGGAAGCCAGCAGCCGCCGGGCTTCTCGACGGGCGATCTCCTCGACCTGGCGATCAAGATCGGCATCGTCGGCGCGTTGCTGGCAGGCAGCCTCTGGGCGCTGAAGCGCTTCGCGGGCGGCAACGCGCGCCCGGCGGGCCGCTCGGGCGTGGTACGTGTGCTCGACACCATCCCCCTGGCGCAGCAGCGAGCGCTCTACGTCGTCGATCTGGGCGAGCGTGCGGTGCTGATCGGCGCGACGCCGCACCAGCTCGCATTCCTCGCCGAGATCGTCGACGCAACCGCGCTGGCACAGTTGCGCGCCACCGGCGCGAAGAGCACCGGAGCCGGGACAAGTGCGGCCCTGAGCCGGTTCTTCGGCGGCGCGCAGGGTCCGGACGCGCGCAGCGCCGCGATCGATGGCTTTACGGGCGATCTGCCCGAGATGTGGCCCCAGCGCGACGACGGCGATCAGGCGGCGCGCCTGCGTGCTACCGCGGCGCGATTGCGCGCCGGCGGAGAGTCGTAAAGCGATGATGCTGCTGGCTGACGCCGCTCCGGCGTTTCTCCAGCTTGTCACCGCGGGCGGACTGCCGCTCGTCTCGCCACCCGAACGCGAGCGGTCGTTGCTGCCACCCCTGCGGCTGCCGCGCCTGGCGCGCCTCGCGGCGCTACGGGCACTCCTGCCGTCGGTGCTGCTCGGCCTGGCAGCGCTGATCGCGGGCGGATGTACCGCCCAGCAGAACCCTAACGGCACGCAGACGGTCGTCGTCAACCGCGCTGCGGCGGGCACCGGCGTGGAGCTGATCGTACTGATCACGCTGATCAGCATCGCGCCTGCCCTGTTGCTGATGGTGACCTCGTTCACGCGCATCGTGGTCGTACTCGGCCTGCTGCGCAACGCGATTGGCGTGCCGCAGTTGCCACCGAACCAGGTGCTACTGGGGCTGGCGCTGTTCCTCACGATCTTCATCATGGCGCCGCAGTGGCAGGCGATTAACGCCGGTGCGCTGCAGCCGTACCTGCGCGGCACGATCGATGAGGCGACGGCGCTCAACCGCGGCCAGAAACCACTGCGCGATTTCATGCTGCGGCAAACGCGCGAGCAGGACCTGGCGCTCTTCGTCAAACTCTCCAGCAACAAGCAGCCGAACACCGTCGATGACGTGCCAACGTACGTGATCATCCCCGCTTTCATGATCTCCGAGCTGAAAACGGCGTTCCAGATGGGGTTCATCCTCTTCGTGCCGTTTCTGATCATCGACCTCGTGGTTTCCAGCGCACTGCTGGCGATGGGGATGATGATGCTGCCGCCAACGGTGATCTCGCTGCCGTTCAAGATTCTGCTGTTCGTGCTGACGAACGGTTGGTCCCTGATCGCCGGTTCGCTCGTTAGTAGCTACGGCTAGAGGAGGGGCGCGTGAACGAAGGGTACGTGATCGGCCTCGGCTCGAGCGCAATGTGGACGGCGATCCAGGTCGGCGCGCCGATCCTCGTGCTGGTGCTGATCATCGGGCTGGCGATCAGCGCGCTGCAGGCCGTCACGCAAATCAACGAAGCCTCGCTGGCGTTCGTGCCGAAGCTGCTCGCGCTGATCGCCGCGCTGGCCTTTTTCGGCCCGTGGATGCTGCACACGCTGGTGGATTACACGATGCTGATCTTCAACGCGTTGCCGCAGGTAGCAGCGCGCTAGCGGAGCGGAGGGCGGCGGCATGAACAGTGCGGACGTGCTGCCGCTGTCGTCGGTTGGCGTCGCGGTGTTCGGGCTGGTGCTGGCGCGCGTCAGCGGTCTGATCGCGACGATGCCCGTCTTCGGCTCGGCGCAGGTGCCGCGGCAGGTGAAAGCGGGTATCGCCGTGGTGCTGGCGCTGATCTTCACACCGATCGAGCTGGCGAAAAATCCGTCGTTGCCGCAGAGCTACCTCTTCTACGGCTTGCTGGCCGGACGCGAGCTGCTGATCGGCCTGGCGCTGGGTTTCGCCACCGGGTTGATCTTTCGCGGCATCCAGATGGGCAGCAGTCTGCTCGGCGTGCAGATCGGCTTTACGATCGGCGGCATCTTCAACCCGACAAGCGGTATCGAAGCGGGCGTGCTCGATAGCTTCTACGCGGTGCTGGCTGCTGTCATCTTCCTCACGGCGAACGGCCACCATGCGGTGCTGGCGGCGTTGAACCAGACGTTCACGGCTGCGCCGTTGGGCCAGCTCGCCCCGCCGAGCGTGAGCTTCGGCCAGACGATCGCCATGGTCCAAACGGTGTTCGAAGCAGCGCTGCGCATTATCCTACCGGTTATGGCGACGCTGCTGCTCACCGACGTGGCCCTGGGCCTGATCAGCCGCGCCGCGCCGCAGATCCAGGTCTTCTTCGTTGGCTCGCCGGCCAAGGTTTTCGCCGCGCTGATCATGCTCGGCGCCTCGACGCCGGCCGCCGCGGCGTTGATGGACGCGATCTTCCGCAGCCTTAACCGGACGATCGCCCAGCTACTCATCACGCGCTGAGGGAGTGCCGGGCATGACCATGTCGCGTGGAAGAGGGCGACGCCAACATCGCGGTGCGCGGAGGCGAGAGGCGGCGTAGATGGCGGAGCGTACGGAGGCCGCAACCCCCAAGCGCCGGCGAGAGGTACGGAAGCGCGGCCAGACGGCGCGTAGCGCCGACCTCACTAGTGCGGCGGCACTGCTGGCTGGTCTGTACGCGATCAAGCTCGTAGCGAGTGGGATCGAAGGGCGGCTCAGCGGCTTCGTGCAGAGCAGCTTTCTGCTGGCCGGCAACGCCACGCGCACTGGCTCGCTACCTTCGCCGGCGGCGGTGTTCGGATTGGTGCTCGATATCCTGCCGCCGCTCGCGGGCGCGCTTGTCCTGACGGCGCTCGGCCTCAGCATCGTCCAGGGCGGCTTTATCTTCGCGCCAGGCCTGCTCGTACCGAAGTTCGAGCGCGTCAATCCGCTCGCGGGCACGCGGCGGCTCTTTTCGGCCCAGGGCGCGTTGCAGTTCGGCAAGACGCTGGCCCGCTTCGCCCTCGTCGCCCTCGTCACTGGCATGACGATTCGCTCGCATGCGCAGGACCTGGCCCAGGCCGGCACGCTCGAGCTCGCCACGGGGGTACGGCTGCTGCTGACGCTGCTCTGGGAGATCCTGTTGAAGGCGGCGCTCGCGATGTGTGTCCTGGGCGCGGCCGATTGGCTCTGGCAACGCCGCCGCTTCCTGCAAAGCATCCGCATGACGCGCCAGGAAGTGAAAGAAGAGTACCGCCAGAGCGAAGGGGATCCGCAAGTACGCGCGCAGATCCGCCGCAGGCGGATGGAGTTCATGCAGCAGATGATCGCCGCGACGCGCAAAGCCGACGTCGTGGTGACCAACCCGACGCACGTTGCCGTAGCGCTGAAGTACGACGAGATGACGATGGCCGCGCCTGTTGTGGTGGCGAAGGGGCAAGAGTATCTAGCGCAGACGATCCGCGAGATTGCGCGAGAGTCGGGCGTACCGGTGCTCTCCAACCCGCCGCTGGCGCGTGCGCTGTACCGCAGTGTGCCCGTCGGCAGGCCGATCCCGCCCGAGCTATACGTTGCCGTGGCCGAAGTACTCGCGTTCGTCTACCGGCTGCGCCAGCGCGTGCCAGCCAGATGAAGCGCTGCCTTTAGGGATCGCTCCCGATAGGTGCGCTTCTGTCGCGTGCCTACGCTTGATAGCGGCATCGGTGCTGTGCAACAGCACCTACCGCCGGAGCTGCCCGTGCCTTCTTCGGCAACGACCGCGCCGCGACCGCTCGACCTCGAACCGTACTTCGAGCAACTGCGCCGCTTCACCCCGGGGCGCCGCACGGGTGCCATTGCCGAAGCGGTCGGGCTGACGATCGAGGTCCGCGGCCTGGCGGGAACCGTTGGTGAGCTGGTGCGCCTGCCCGCGATTCACGGTGCGGTACCAGCCGAGATCGTCGGCTTTCGTGGCGATCGCGCCCTGCTCATGCCGCTCGGCGAGCTGAGTGGGCTGACGGCCGGCGCTGAGGTCGAGGCGCTTGGCGGCCCGCTCACCGTGCCCGTCGGCGAGGCGCTGCTCGGCCGCGTGCTCGATGGCCTGGGGCGGCCGATCGATGGCAAAGGGCCGCTCAGCGGCGGACGCCGGCCCGTCGGCGCGGGCACCGCGCCCGATCCGCTCACCCGCTCCGCCGTCGATACGCCATTCCCTACCGGCATTCGCGCGATCGATGGCCTGCTGACCTGCGGCCGCGGCCAGCGTATCGGCATCTTCGCTGGCTCCGGCGTTGGTAAATCGACCCTGCTCGGTATGATCGCGCGCTACGCCGCCGCCGACGTCAACGTCATCTGCCTGGTCGGCGAGCGCGGCCGGGAGGTGCGCGAGTTCCTCGACCGCGACCTCAGTGCGGCGGGGCTGGCGCGCAGCGTCGTCGTTGTGGCAACGAGCGATGCCCCGGCGATGGTGCGCATCAAGGCAACGTGGGTCGCTACCGCCATCGCCGAAGCCTTCCGCGACGAGGGCCGCGATGTGCTGCTCCTGATGGATTCGGTCACCCGCCTGGCGATGGCGCAACGCGAGGTCGGCCTCGCGGCGGGCGAGCCGCCAGCGCTACGCGGCTATCCCCCTTCGGTGTTCGCCACGCTGCCGCGGCTGCTGGAGCGGGCCGGCTGTGGCGAAGAGGGGGCGATCACCGCCTTCTACACCGTGCTCGTGGAAGGCGACGATCTCACCGAGCCCGTGACGGACACGGCCCGCGGTACGCTCGACGGCCATATCGTGCTCTCCCGCGCGCTCGCGGCCGAGAACCACTACCCCGCGATCGACGTGCTCGCCTCGATCTCGCGCGTGATGCCGGCAGTCACTTCCCCCGAGCATCTCGCCGCCGCGGGCACACTGCGCTCGCTGCTGGCCGCCTACCACGACGCGCGCGACCTGATCAGCGTCGGCGCGTACCAGGCGGGCGCGAATGCGCAGGTCGATCGCGCGCTGCGCCTGCTACCCGAGATCAACCGCTTCCTGCGCCAGCGTCCCGACGAGCCGGCGACGTTCGACGAGACGCTGGCGGCGCTGCAGATCATCGTGGAGGAGTGACGAAGCGACCATGAGCGCATTTCGTCTGCAACGGGTGTTGGACCTGCGCAAACGGCGCGAAGAAGAGGCGCTGGCGCGACTGGCGGCGGCGAGCCAGGCGCGCGCCGCGACCGAAGCGGCGCTGGAAGCGCTGATCGCCGAAGAGCGTTTGCAGCGCGACGCGCTCGCTCAACGCCTGGCCGGCGGCCGCGTCGATCCCGGCGAGGTACGCGAGTTCGGTCGCGTGCTCGACGTCTACGCCCAGGCGATCGCTGGCAAACGCGCCGAGCTGCAACGGCGCTTCGAGGAGGAAGAGCAGGCGCGCGCCATGCTGACCGCCGCGACGATCGCGCGCAAAGCGCTCGACCGTGCCCGCGAGCGGCACGAGGAACGCGAAAGCGCCGAGCGGCAGCGGCAGGAGAACAGCTTCCTCGATGAGATCGCCTCGCTCCGCGCCGCGCGGCTGAGCGCCGCCTCGGCGCTGACCGGAGGTCAGCCATGAACCTCTCGATCTTCCACGATCCGCGCATCGACGTGCTAGCGCAGGCGCTCGACGGGCTGTCGCAGCGCCAGCAAGCGATCGCAGGCAACATCGCCAACGTCGATACGCCGGGCTACCAGCGCAAGGATGTCACATTCGAGGCAGCGCTGCGCGCACAGTTCGGTCTCGATGCGGGCACGCGGCTTGCCACGACGAATCCGGGCCACATCCCCTATGCGCCGGGCGATCCCGGCCTGCTGGCCACGGCGACGAACACCAACGGCAGCCCGCTGCCGGTCCAGCGCAACGACGGCAACAACGTCGACATCGACTACGAGATGACCCTGCTCGCGCAGACGACGCTGCTTTACCAGACGCTCGCCCAGGCGGCCACGAACCGCTTCGCCACGCTCAACGGCATCGTGACGCGTCTGACCTAGGCGAGCAGCACTCGCGGAACCCGGGAGGATATCGATGGGGCTCGTGCAATCGATCGGGATCAGCCGCTCCGGCCTGCAGGTCGAACGGCTACGCATGGACGTGGTGGCGAACAACATCGCCAACATGAACTCGACCCGTCAGGCGAATGGCGCGCCAGGGCCGTACCAGCGCGAGATCCTCACCATCGCCGCGCAGGATGGCGCGCAGCCGTTTCCCACGCTGCTCGCGCGTCTGACCGGTGAAACCACGCCGGGCGGCGTCACGGCCACGGCGATCACGACCGATCCCAGCCCCGGCCGACGTGTCTACGACCCCAGCAATCCCGATGCCGATGCCCAGGGCTACGTGACCTACCCGAATATCGATCTCACCGTCGAGATGTCCGATATGCTCGGCGCCGAACGCTCGTACCAGGCGAATGCCACGGCGCTCAACGCGATGAAGACGATGGCTCAGGCAGCGATCGGCATTGGCAGCACGCATTGAACGGGCTTCTTTAGGTGTCGCGCCCGATGCTTATGGCGAGCGCGCATACGGCAGAATGGCCGCGAACGGCGGTCGCGCCGGCACTCTAGCTCGAGGTGATTGCTCGTGGCGATTCCCCCCATCGGCCTAACGCCCGCGATCTCGAACGCCGTTCCGCTCGCGCTCGCGCCGGCGGGCGTGGGCAGCGCTAGCGATACCGCACCGGGCGGCAGTGGCGGCTTCGGCAGCTTGCTCACGAGCGTGCTCTCGCAGCTGAACGCCATCGAAAAAAACGCGACCGATATCGTCGAGCGCGCGGCAGCGGGCGAAAACGTCGACATCCACGACGTGATGATCGCCACGCAAACCGAGAGCCTCGCTTTCAACACGGCCGTGACGGTGCGCAACAAGCTCGTTGAAGCCTACCAGCAAGTCATGCAGATGCAGATGTAGCGTTGAGAAAGAGGCAAAGGCGTGCCCGAGTTGAGCGCCATCTCGATTGCCCCTGCGCCGCCCGCGCCTGGTCCGGCACAGCCCGGCGCGGCGCGGCGCGGTCTCTTCGATGCGCTGCTGCACGGCCTGACGGTGGCCGGAAGCAGGCATGCCGCCGATAAGCGTCACCCTGGCGACGATGCGGCGCTGAACGCGGCCACGCTCGCCGGCGCCGCTCCCCAGCCGACTCCACTTCCCGTTACCGGCTCGAACGCACAGGATGATACCGCCGGCACCGAGGCTGCCTTCTCGCCAACCCCGAGCCAGCTCACAGCCAGCTCGTCCATGGCGTCGGATAGCCAGCACTCTGTCCTGGCCGGAGTGGAGGCCACCGGTACTGCACCATCCGACACGGCAGATGCGGCCACCCAGGCGGGCGCAGAGCAGGCAGCGCCCCCTACCACCGACTCGACTCCGGCGATCGCCGTCGCGCGCGGTGAGATCGCTCTGCTCGCTGCGCTGGCTGCCGGGCCGTCGCCGCGATCGCCGGAGTCGCCGGACGCCACCGCAACGCCCTCCATGGCGACGCTGGCGGAAAGCGATCCGCTCTTCATCGCCAACGACGCGCATGGCCCCCGGGACGTGCAGATCAGCCAGCAGGCGCAGGAACAGATCGATAGCGCGCCGCCTGCCCTCGCGGACTTCGCGAGCGCACAGAGCGGCACGGCGCCGTCAGACGAGGCCGTTGCCACCTCCTTCCAACAGACGCTGCCCTCGCAGGTGAGTCCACAGTGGATGACCGATACACCCTCCACGCCAGCAGCCTTCCCCCAGA